>ERZ1034691.1653-NODE-1653-length-13790-cov-19.347070_pt1 | contig 13790 bp, 8 predicted proteins | sample MGYA00520638_ERZ1034691 | MGnify/ENA primary metagenome ERZ1034691 (study PRJEB33766, sample SAMN09781763) | gut metagenome | biome: gut microbiome | host: Homo sapiens | place: Madagascar | study: EMG produced TPA metagenomics assembly of the PRJNA485056 data...
CCATCCTGGAGTACAGCTACAAGAACGACGACCTGCATGACCCGTTCATCAACCACTACTACGCGCTGGCGCTCGACCTTGCCACGCAGGAGGAACTGGACACCATCGCCGCTTACGCCTTCAAGGTCAACGAAGTGCTGAAGAAGATCCTGCTGGATGCCAACATCCGCCTGATCGACTTCAAGCTGGAGTTTGGTCGTCTGGCGGATGGCACCATCATTCTGGCGGACGAGATCAGCCCCGACACCTGCCGTTTCTGGGATGCCACCACCGGCGCACACCTCGACAAGGATCTGTTCCGCCGCGGTATGGGCGGCGAGGCGGACGCCTATCAGGAAGTTATGAAGCGCCTGCTGGGCTGATTTACCCCGCATCTTACAGAGTTGGGAGAACGTGAATGAACGAAATTTCCGAATACTGCCAAGGTCTGCACGAGGAGTGCGGCGTCTTTGGCATCTATGATAAAACCGGCGAAACCGATATGGTCAGCGCCGTGTACAGCGCCCTGTATGCCCTGCAGCACCGCGGGCAGGAAAGTTGCGGCATTGCCCTGAACGTGGACGGCGTGCTTTCCGGCTACCGCGACCTGGGGCTTGTCAGCGAGGTTTTCACCAAGCGCGTGCTGGAGGAGCTGCCCCAAGGCGCCAAGATGGCGACCGGTCATGTGCGTTACGCCACTGCCGGGCAGCGCAGCCGCTCCAACGCGCAGCCGATGATCCTGCATCACTGCAAGGGCGCTATGGCGGTCTGCCACAACGGCAACCTTGTCAACGCCTCGCAGCTGCGCCGCAAGCTGGAGATGAGCGGTTCCATCTTCCACGGCACCTCGGACACCGAGGTCATTGCCTATCTGCTGACCCAGAACCGTCTGGTGACCCCCAACATTGAGATGGCGGTCAGCCGCACGATGGACGACATCGAGGGTGCGTACAGTCTGGTCATTATGACCCACACCAAGCTGATCGCCGCGCGCGACCCCAACGGCTTCCGCCCGCTGTGCATCGGTGCCTTGCCCGACGACAAGGGCTGGGTCTTTGCCAGCGAAACCTGCGGTCTGGATGCCGTCGGCGCCAAGTTTGTGCGCGATGTGCGCCCCGGCGAGGTCGTGATCGCCGACCGCAACGGTCTGCGCAGTCTGGACAGCCACTGCGGCATTGCCCCGCACACCCTGTGCGTGTTTGAGTACATCTACTTTGCCCGCCCCGACAGCGTGATCGAGGGCACCTGCGTACACGAAGCCCGCCTGCAGGCAGGGCGTTTTCTGGCGCAGGAGCATCCCGTGGAGGCGGATGTCGTGATCGGCGCGCCGGACTCCGGTCTGGACGCTGCGCTGGGCTACGCCCAGGAGAGCGGCATCCCCTACGGCGTGGGCTTTATCAAGAACAAGTATGTCGGACGCACCTTTATCCAGTCCACCCAAGCCCAGCGCGAGAGCAGCGTGCGCATCAAGCTGAATGCCATCTCCTCTACCGTCAAGGATAAGCGCGTTGTCTTGGTCGATGACTCCATCGTGCGCGGCACCACCAGCGCCCGCACCATCCGCCTGCTGCGTGAGGCAGGCGCCAAGGAGGTACATTACCGCATCAGCGCCCCGCCCTTTGTCCACCCCTGCTATTTCGGCACCGATATCCCCGACGAAAAAGACCTGATCGCCACCGGCCGCACGGTCGAGGAGATCAACAAGCTGGTCGGTTCGGATTCCCTTGGCTACCTGAGCATTGAACACGTTCAGCAGCTGGGCATCCACAGCAGCTGCGGCTACTGCACCGGCTGCTTTACCGGCAAGTACCCCGTTGCGCCGCCGACCGAACCCTTGGAGATTGTCTACGACAAGCCCCTGAGCCAGTCCAACCCTAGCAAGATGCTGTGATGACACAAGGCAACACCGCACAATTCCCGCCTGACGGCTTAAGCACCGCTTCGGCACTTAGAATTATGCGGTATTGCCATAACGAATGTAGGAGTTTGCAATGGAAAAGAGTTATTCTGCCAGCTACGCCGCTGCCGGCGTGGATATTACCGCCGGGTACCGCTCGGTGGAATTGATGAAGCAATACGTTGCCCGCACCATGACCGAGAACTGCATCGGCGGCTTGGGCGGCTTTGGCGGTCTGTTTGAGCTGGACTGCACCGGTATGGAGCATCCCGTGCTGATTTCCGGCACGGACGGTGTCGGCACTAAGCTGCGCGTTGCCATGCTGCTGGACCGCCACGACACCATCGGCATCGACTGCGTTGCCATGTGCGTCAACGACGTCATCTGCGCCGGTGCCAAGCCGCTGGTGTTCCTCGATTACATCGCCTGCGGACGCAACATCCCCGAAAAGATTGCCGAGATCGTCAAGGGCGTTGCCGAGGGCTGCCTACAGGCAGGCTGCTCCCTTGTGGGCGGCGAAACCGCCGAGCATCCCGGTATGATGCCCGAGGACGAGTACGACCTTGCCGGCTTTACCGTGGGCGTTGTGGACAAGGCAAAGATTTTGTCCAACGCCGATATGCAGGCGGGCGACGTGCTGATTGCCCTGCCCAGCACGGGCGTGCATTCCAACGGTTTCTCGCTGGTACGCAAGATTTTTGACATTGACAACCACCCCGAGGTGCTGCAAAAGACCTTTGCCGGTATGGACAAGCCCTTGGGCGAGGCCCTGCTGGCACCCACCCGCATCTATGTCAAGCCCGTGCTGGCTTTGCTGGATGAAGTGAAGGTCAAGGGCATCAGCCACATCACCGGCGGCGGCTTTTATGAGAACATCCCCCGCAGCCTGAAGGACGGCTGCGCTGCTCGCATTGCCAAGGCGGACGTGCGCACCCCTGCCCTGTTTGACGTGATGCAGCGCGAAGGCGGCATTTCCGAGCATGATATGTTCAACACCTTCAATATGGGCGTGGGCATGGTCGTGACCGTCGCCGCCGAGGACGCCGACAAGGCGATTGAAATTCTGCAAGCACACGGCGAGGACGCCTACCGTCTTGGCACCATCGTGGAAGGCAGCGGGGTCGAGCTGATATGAAGCGTGTAGCGGTTTTGGTTTCCGGCGGCGGCACCAATTTGCAGGCGCTGCTGGACAGTGAGCGCCGGGGCGAAAACCCCAACGGCAGCATCTGTCTGGTGCTGGCCAGCAAGCCCGGCGTGTACGCTTTGCAGCGCGCCGCCGATGCCGGGGTAAAAAGCGTGGTGGTCAGCCGCAAGGCGTTTGCCACCGCCGAGGAATTTGACGAGGCGCTTTTGTACGAGCTGCAAACCAACCACATTGATGTGGTGGTGCTGGCAGGCTTTTTGAGCGTGCTGGGCGAGAAGGTTATTGCGGCGTACCGCAACAAGATCCTGAACGTCCACCCCAGCCTGATTCCCAGCTTTTGCGGTCCCGGCTATTACGGGCTGCGCGTACACGAGGCTGCCCTGGCACGCGGTGTAAAAATCACCGGTGCCACGGTGCATCTTGTCAACGAGGAATGCGACGGCGGACCGATTTTACTGCAAAAGGCGGTGGCCGTGCAGCCTGACGACACCCCCGAAACTTTGCAGAAACGTGTCATGGTGGAGGCCGAATGGCAGCTTTTGCCGCAGGCGCTCGCCATGGTTTGCCGTGATGAGGTACAGTAATGAAGAAAAATCTAAATAAATTTCTTGCCGGGAACGATTACCCCGGTCGTGGCATCGTGCTGGGGCAAAGCCCCGACGGCGAAAAAGCCTACGTTGCCTACTGGATCATGGGGCGCAGCTCCAACAGCCGTAACCGCGTGTTTGAGCCGATCCCCGGCGGCATCCGCACGGTAGCCGCCGACCCCGCCAAGCTGGAGGACCCGCATCTGATCATCTACAACGCCGTGCTGACCCTGCACGACACCACCGTGGTGACCAACGGCGACCAGACCGACACGATTGCCCAGTTTATCAGCGGCAATCTGTTCCCCGGCTACAGCTTTGAGGCGGCGCTTGCCACCCGCACCTATGAGGACGACGCCCCCAACTTTACCCCCCGCATCTCCGGCGTGGTGAACAACCGCACCGGCGCGTACAAGCTGTCCATCTTAAAATCCTGCGAGGGCAACGCCGCCAGCGTGCAGCGCCAGACCTTCGACTATCCCCAGCCCGTTGCCGGCGAGGGACATTTTATCAGCACCTACCAGAAGAACGGCAGCCCCATCCCCAGCTTTGCGGGCGAGCCGATGCGGGTAGCCATTGATGAGAACGACCCCGACAAGTTTGCCTACAAGCTGTGGGATTCCCTGAATGATGACAACAAGGTCAGCCTGTTTGTGCGCAGCATCAGCCTGGCCACCGGCACCTACGAGGATATGATCCTGAACAAGTACACCGCTGTGGAGGGTTAATCAATGAACGAATTTCAGCTGAAATACGGCACCAACCCCAACCAGAAGCCCGCCCGCATCTATATGGCGGACGGCTCCGACCTGCCTGTGACCATTCTGAACGGTCGCCCCGGGTACATCAATTTTCTGGACGCCTTCAACTCCTACCAGCTGGTTCGCGACCTGAAAAAGGCGCTGGGTCTGCCCGCCGCCGCCAGCTTTAAGCACGTTTCCCCCGCCGGTGCCGCCGTGGGTCTGCCCTTGGACGACACGCTGCGCAAGATGTACCACATTGCCCCCGAGGTCGAGCTGTCCCCCTTGGCGTGCGCCTACGCCCGCGCCCGCGGCGCCGACCGTATGTCCAGCTTCGGGGACTGGATCGCCCTGTCTGACGTGTGCGATCTGTCCACCGCCAAGCTGATCCAGCACGAGGTTTCCGACGGCATCATCGCCCCCGGCTACGACGCTGACGCGCTGGAGGTGCTGAAAAGCAAGAAAAAGGGCAGCTACGCCGTGGTCGCCATCGACCCCGACTACACCCCCGCCCCACTGGAAACCCGCACCGTTTTTGGCGTGACCTTTGAGCAGGGTCGCCAGGATCTGGAAATTTCCAACGAAACGATGCTGCAGAACATCGTGACCGAGAACAAGGTCATTTCTGACGAGCAACGCCGCGATCTGGTGATGAGCCTGATCGTGCTGAAATACACCCAGTCCAACAGCGTCTGCTATGTGCAGGGCGGGCAGACCATCGGCGTCGGTGCCGGGCAGCAGAGCCGCGTACACTGCACCCGTCTGGCGGGGCAGAAGGCGGACAACTGGCAGCTGCGCCATATGCCCAAGGTGCTGGAGCTGCCCTTCCGCGACGATATCGCCAAGCCCAACCGCGACAACGCCATTGACGTGTACATCGGCGACACGCCGGAGGATGTCATCGGCGAGGATGTCTGGGCAGAAACCTTCACCCGCCGCCCCGAGCCGCTGACCGCCGAGGAAAAACGCGCTTGGCTGGACAAGGTGACCGGCGTATCCCTGGGCAGCGATGCCTTCTTCCCCTTTGGCGACAACATTGAGCGCGCGCGCCGCAGCGGCGTGACCGCCATTGTGGAGCCGGGCGGCTCCATCCGCGACAGCCAGGTCATTGATACCTGCAACAAGTACGGTATCGCCATGGCGTTCTGCGGCATCCGCCTGTTCCATCACTAATTGAAAGGCAATACCGCAGCCGCCTGACGGCACAAGCGCCGCCGCGGGGCTGCGGTATTGCCCAAATCCAACTTGCCTGCGCTGAAAATTCTCCGCGGGCTGTTGGTGTTTTATACGGAGGGATCTTTTATGAAGATTTTAGTTGTGGGCGGCGGCGGACGTGAACACGCCATCATCCGCGCCCTGAAAAAAAGTCCCCGCTGCACCGAGATCTGGTGTGCCCCCGGCAACGGCGGCATCAGCTATGATGCCAAGTGCAAGCCCATCGCCGCCACCGATGTACCCGCCATGGTCGCCTTTGCCAAAGAGGAAGCCTTTGACTACGTTGTGGTAGCGCAGGACGACCCGCTGGCTCTGGGCATGGTGGACGAGCTTGCCAAGGTGGGCATCCCCGCCTTCGGTCCCGACAAGGCTGCCGCCCGCATCGAGGCGAGCAAGGTGTTCAGCAAGGATCTGATGAAAAAATACGGCATCCCTACGGCAAAATACGAAACTTTTGACGATGCCGCCAAGGTCATGGACTATATCCGCGCCGAGGGCAAGTACCCCGTTGTCATCAAGGCGGACGGTCTGGCGCTGGGCAAGGGCGTGCTGATCTGCCAGAACGAGCAGGAAGCCGCCGACGGCGTCAAGGAGATCATGCTGGACAAAAAGTTCGGCGCTTCCGGCAACCACGTTGTGGTGGAGGAATTTCTGACCGGTCCCGAGGTCAGCGTGCTGAGCTTCTGCGACGGCAAGACCGTCAAGCCGATGGTTTCCAGCATGGACCACAAGCGCGCCCTCGACCACGATGAGGGGCTGAACACCGGCGGTATGGGTACCGTTGCCCCCAACCCCTACTACACCGCCGAGGTTGCCGACCGCTGCATGAAAGAGATTTTCCTACCCACGGTCGCCGCCATGCAGGCGGAGGGCTGCCCCTTCAAGGGCTGCCTGTACTTCGGCTTGATGCTGACCCCCGACGGTCCCAAGGTCATTGAGTACAACTGCCGTTTCGGTGACCCCGAAACGCAGGTCGTGCTGCCCCTGCTGGAAAGCGACCTGCTGACCGTGATGCAGTCCACCACCGACGGCACGCTGGACAAGACCGAGGTAAAATTCGGCAGCGGCGCTGCCGCCTGCGTGATTCTTGCCAGCGGCGGCTACCCCCTCGCCTACGAAAAGGGCAAGGAGATCACCGGGCTGACCGCCGGGCAGCTGGACGCCGCCGATGTGACGGTGTACCACGCAGGCACCGCCATCAAAGAGGGCAAGCTTGTCACCAACGGCGGGCGCGTTCTGGGTGTGACCGCCACCGCCGACACCCTGCCCGCCGCCTTGGAAAAGGCCTACGCCGCCAGCGAGAGCATCCGCTTTGACGGGCTGCACAAGCGCCATGACATCGGCGCCCGTGCGCTGGCTGCCATGCAGAACTGACCGATACTTCTATTTTTAGGAGGAAAATTCAATGGTATATCGCATTTATGTTGAGAAAAAGCCCGGCTTTGACGGCGAGGCGAAGGATCTTTGCCGCGAGCTGAAGGAGCTGCTGGGCATCACCCGCCTGCAGAACCTGCGTCTGGTGAACCGCTACGATGTCGAGGGCATCGACGAAGCCCTGTTTGAAAAGGCAGTCCCCACCGTTTTCAGCGAGCCGCCGGTGGACGTGACCTACAACGCCCTGCCCGCCGCGCCGCACGTTTTTGCCGTGGAGTACCTGCCCGGTCAGTTTGACCAGCGTGCCGACTCTGCCAGCCAGTGCATCCAGCTGCTGAGCCAGGGCGAGCGCCCCGATGTGCGCAGCGCCCGCGTCTACCTGCTGGACGGCGATCTGACCGAGGAGGACCTTGCCGCCATCAAGAAGTATGTCATTAACCCCGTGGAGGCGCGCGAGGCTGACCTCGCGGAGCGCACCACCCTGAAGATGGAATTTGCCGTTCCCACCGAGGTGGAAACGCTGGACGGCTTTACCGCGCTGGACGACGCCGCGCTGGAAGCCTTCCGCAACGAGAAGGGCTTGGCGATGGACCACGCCGATATCGTGTTCTGCCAGCAGTATTTCCGCAGCGAACACCGCGACCCCACCATCACCGAAATTCGCCTGATCGACACCTACTGGTCCGACCACTGCCGCCACACCACCTTCGGCACCATTCTGGACAATGTGCAGATCGACGACGAGATGGTGCAGGCTGCCTTTGACCGCTATATGGCACTGCGCGCCGAAACCGGACGCGACAAGAAGAACCGCACCCTGATGGACTGCGCCACCATCGCCGCCAAGGCGCTGAAGGAGCGCGGCGTGCTGAAAAATCTGGACGAGAGCGAGGAGATCAACGCCTGCACCGTCAAAATTCAGTGCAATGTGGACGGCGAGCTGCAGGATTGGCTGTTCCTGTTCAAGAACGAAACCCACAACCACCCCACCGAGATCGAGCCGTTCGGCGGTGCCGCCACCTGCATCGGCGGTGCCATCCGCGACCCGCTGTCCGGGCGCAGCTATGTGTATCAGGCGATGCGCGTCACCGGCGCTGCCGACCCGCTGAAGCCGGTTTCCGAAACGATGCCCGGCAAGCTGCCCCAGCGCAAGCTGGTGACCACCGCCGCCGCCGGCTACTCCAGCTACGGCAACCAGATCGGTCTTGCCACCGGGCAGGTCGCTGAGCTGTACCACCCCGGCTATGCCGCCAAGCGCATGGAGATCGGCGCTGTGGTCGGCGCTACCCCCGCCAGCCATGTCCGCCGCGAGGAACCCGCTCCCGGCGATGTAGTCATCCTGCTGGGCGGTCGCACCGGTCGCGACGGCATCGGCGGTGCCACCGGCTCCTCCAAGGCGCACAAGCTGACCAGCCTGGAAACCTGCGGCGCCGAGGTGCAGAAGGGCAACGCCCCCATTGAGCGCAAGCTGCAGCGCCTGTTCCGCCGTGAGGATGCCTGCCGCCTGATCAAGCGCTGCAACGACTTTGGCGCGGGCGGTGTTTCGGTTGCCATCGGTGAGCTGGCGGACGGCTTGAACATTGACCTGAACAAGGTCACCAAAAAGTACGAGGGTCTGGACGGCACCGAGCTGGCGATTTCCGAAAGTCAGGAGCGTATGGCAGTGGCCGTTGCCGCCGAGGATGCCCCCACCTTTATGCAGTACGCTGCCGAGGAAAACCTGGAGGCGACCATCGTTGCCACCGTTACCGAGGAAAAGCGTATGCGCGAATACTGGAACGGCAAGGCCATCGTCGATTTGTCCCGCGAGTTTTTGAACTCCAACGGTGCCGAGCGCCACGCCGATGTGCATATCCTGCCCGGTCATATCTGGCAGCCCCAGTTTGCCGGCAGCAATTTTGCGGAAAAGCTGGAAAGCCTCGTCACCGATCTGAACGTCTGCAGCCAGAAGGGCTTGGGCGAACGCTTTGACTCCACCATCGGTGCTGCCACCGTGCTGATGCCCTACGGCGGCAAGTACCAGCTGACCCCCACCATGGCGATGGTCGCCAAGCTGCCCGTGGACGGCGAAACTACCACCTGCTCCGGTATGGCGTGGGGCTTCAACCCCTACCTGACCGAGGCTGACCCCTACCGCGGCGCCTACCTTGCCGTGGTGGAGAGCATCACCAAGCTGGTGTGCGCCGGTTTCCGCCACAAGGATATGTACCTGACCTTCCAGGAATACTTTGAGCATCTGGGCGACGCCCCCGAGCGCTGGGGCAAGCCGTTGTCCGCCCTGCTGGGTGCGCTGGATGCCCAGATGGGTCTGGGCATTGCGTCCATCGGCGGCAAGGACAGTATGTCCGGCAGCTTTGAAGGGCTGGATGTCCCCCCGACGCTGGTCAGCTTTGCCACCGCCATCGGTGACACCCGCAATGTGCAAAGCCCCGAATTCAAAAAATCCAACAGCGCGGTCGTACTGCTGCGCCCCAACTACAAGAACGGTCTGCCCGAAATCGGCAGCCAGATCGCCGTGTACAAGGCAGTAGAGCAGATGATTGCCGAGGGCAAGGTGCTGTCCGCTGCCACCCCGGGCTACGGCGGTGTTGCCGAAGCGCTGTTCAAGATGTGCGTGGGCAACCATGTGGGCTTGCAGCTGTCCAACGACATTGACCCCGATACTTTGTTCCAGCCCGCCTACGGCTCGGTCATTCTGGAATTGCTGGACCCCTCTGCCGGCGAGTTCCTCGGCTTTACCACCGTGGATTACACGATGGAGGTCGGCGGCAAGTTCATCGACCTTGCCCGCCTACAGGACAAGTGGGAGGGCAAGCTGGAGCCGGTATTCCCCTACCGCCGCGCCGGCGAGCAGGTTGCCGCGCTGGAGTTTGACTGCCCCGCCAACCAGCGCAAGGCACCTGCCGTGCGCCTTGCCACCCCGCGCGTGGTCATCCCCGTGTTCCCCGGCACCAACTGCGAGTATGACACTGCCCGCGCGTTCCGCCGTGCCGGCGGCGACCCGCACATTCTGGTGCTGAAGAACCTGACCCCCGCCGACGTTGCCGAGAGCTGCGAGGCGCTGGTCAGGGAATTGGACGAGGCACAGATTCTGATGCTGCCGGGCGGCTTCTCCGGCGGTGACGAGCCGGACGGCTCCGCCAAGTTTATTGCGGCGTTCTTCCGCGCCCCGGCGGTGGCCGATGCCGTCAACCGTCTGCTGAACCAACGCGACGGCTTGGCGCTGGGCATCTGCAACGGCTTCCAGGCGCTCATCAAGCTGGGTCTTGTGCCTTACGGCGAGATTCGCCCCATCACCAAGGACGACCCGACGCTGACCTTTAACACCATCCACCGCCACCAGAGTATGCTGGTGCGCACCCGCGTTGCCAGCAACAAGAGCCCGTGGCTGAGCGAGTGCAGCGTCAGCGACGAGCATCTGATCGCCATCAGCCACGGCGAGGGTCGCTTTGTCTGCGAGGAAAAGCTGCTGAACCAGCTGATTGCCAACGGTCAGGTTGCCACCCAGTACGTTGACCTTGCCTGCCAGCCCACGATGGATATGAGCTACAACCCCAACGGCTCTGTGCTTGCCATTGAAGGCATCACCAGCCCCGACGGACGTGTGTTCGGCAAGATGGGTCACAGCGAGCGCAGCGGCGAACTGCTGTACAAGAACGTTACCGGCGACAAATACCAGCCCCTGTTTGAAGGCGGCGTGAACTATTTTAAGCTGTAAGCTTAAAATAGAGAGTGGAAAGTTAAGAGTTAAGACGAACTGTTTGTCAAAGAATCCCTTTTTCGGGTAGTAATGTAGGGCGCGTGTCTATCTCCGCGCCAAGAGCCGCCGCTGTGCGGCGGTTGCGCTCCGAAACGCGCCTGCGGGCGCAGTGACCTTGCCGCACCGCTGGCTGCGCGCAGCGCATAAAATCGCGCCGAATGGCGCGCGGTTTTCTCGCTGTATCGCACTTATGGCAAGGTGGCACGGAACGGTCAAGACCGTTCCCTACAAACCTACCGAAGGTTTGCAATCATCCCATTGCGTTTATTGACAATCTGAAGATAAGGTCTGCGCGCGGCGCGCGCAGGTTTTAAAAAAACGCTCTTTTCTGATTCCGCATGGTATGGTATACTTGCTAATATAGCCGCCCACTATCCAAACACGGAGGTTTATCCAATGTCTGACCATAACCGTTATATTTCCCCCTTCTCCACCCGCTATTCCTCGGACGAGATGCAGTACATCTTTTCGGAAGATAATAAGTTCCGCACCTGGCGCAGACTGTGGATTGCGCTGGCCAAGGCGGAGCAGAAGCAGGGTCTTGCCATCACCGACGCCCAGATTGCCGAGCTGGAAGCCCACAAGGATGACATCAACTACGAGGATGCCATCGCCCGCGAAAAGCTGGTGCGCCACGATGTGATGAGCCACGTCTACGCCTACGGTCTGCAATGCCCCACCGCCAAGGGTATCATCCACTTGGGTGCGACCAGCTGCTATGTGGGCGACAACACCGATGTTATCATTATGCGCCAGGGCTTGCAGCTGGTGCGCAAAAAGCTGATCGGCGTGCTGGCAAACCTGACCGAGTTTGCCGACAAGTACAAGGATATGCCCTGCCTTGCCTACACCCACTGCCAGCCCGCCCAGCTTACCACCGTGGGCAAGCGTGCCACGCTGTGGATGAACGAGTTCTTTATGGACCTGCAGGAGATCGACCACCAGATCGACCAGCTGGCACTGCGCGGCGTCAAGGGTACCACCGGCACCCAAGCCAGCTTTGTGGAGCTGTTCAACGGCGATTCTGCCAAAATCAAGGCGGTTGAAGCCGATGTCTGCGCCCAGATGGGCTTTGCCAAGGTCGTGCCTGTGTGCGGGCAGACCTACAGCCGCAAGGTGGACTACAACGTGCTGTCCGCCGTGGCAGGGCTGGCGCAGTCCGCCATGAAGATGGCAACTGACATCCGCCTGCTTGCCAACTTCAAGGAGATGGAGGAGCCGTTTGAGAAAAACCAGATCGGTTCCTCTGCTATGCCCTACAAGCGCAACCCCATGCGCTGCGAGCGCATCTGCGCGTTGAGCCGCTACCTGATGGTCGATGTGCTGAACCCCGCCATGACCAGCGGCACCCAGTGGTTTGAGCGCACGCTGGACGACTCTGCCAACAAGCGCATCGCTATGGCAGAGGGGTTCCTCGCCGCCGACGCCATTTTGAACATTCTGCTGAACGTCAGCGACGGGCTGGTCGTCTACCCCAAGGTCGTGCGCGCCCGCGTTATGGCAGAGCTGCCCTTTATGGCAAGCGAAAACATTATGATGAAGGCTGTCAAAAAGGGCGGCGACCGTCAGGAGCTGCACGAGCGCCTGCGCGAACACGCTGTGGCTGCCGCTGCCGTTGTCAAGCAGGAGGGTCTGCCCAACGATATGATTGCCCGCGTTGAAGCCGACCCCGCCTTTGGTCTGACCCGTGAGGAGATTGAGGCGGAGCTGAGTCCCGAAGCCTTTACCGGGCGCAGCGCCGAGCAGGTCACCGAGTTCCTGCGCGATGTCATCCGCCCTGTGCTGGACGCCAACCAAGAGGATTTGGGTCAGCACGTGGAGCTGAACGTCTGATTTTTCCCGTAAACGAAATGCCCCGCCGCAAATTTGCGGCGGGGCATTTTTTTGTTGTGCAAGGGCAATACCGCATAATTCTAAGTGCCGATACGGCGAGCGAGGTGCGGCAGATGCTAAGCCAAAAGCGCAGATAATACTTTGTGTATTATCGAGCATTTTGGCAACGCAGATGCCGTGCCGTAGCCGCCGAAGCGGTGCTTAAGCCGTTAGGCGTGAATTGTGCGGTGTTGCCCAAGGTTTACGGCGCGGTGCCAGGGTCAAAATACGCCTTGATGCTGCCGTCGGATTCGGTCATACTGACATCCAGCGTGCCGCGGTCGGCGGGCAGCAGCCCTTGGTCGGGGTCGGTCAATGCCACGGCGGCAAGGCGCAGCTTGTATTCCATATTGGTATCGTTGCCCAGCACTACCCGGATGCGATCCTGATATACCACGCTGATACGGCTTAAATCGGCAATGTCCACGGCGGTGATGCCGTCAAAAAGGTTTTTTTCGTGCAGCTCGGTCAGCAGGGTTTGCAGCACCTCGGGTGCGGGCGTTTGCAGGTAGACGACCTCCGGCGCGGCGGTGGCGGTCGGCGTCGGCGTGGGTTCGGCGGTGTCCCCGCTTGCGGCAGCCTGCTCGGGCGCGTCCAGCAGCGAGTTGTAGCTGGCAGGCTCGACCGTGCTGCCCACCTGCGGGTCAAACGTGTCGTTCAGCGTCATGGAGAGCGAGAGCATCCCGTCGGGGCGGCTGTCCGCAAGGCGCAGGATCTTCAGCCGGTCGCTCAAAATCGCCCAGCCGCCGTCATAGGGTACGGCAAAGCGTTCGGTTGCCGGTTCCACCTTGACGACCACGGTACCCGGCAGCTGGATATCCACCTGCACCCGGTCCAGATACGGCAGCGCCTGCGACAGCTGCTGCGCCTTGGCGGCGGTGGAAAAGCCGAACAGGTTGCTGTCCTGCTCGATTTGCAGGGCATTGAGGATATCCTCGCCCGAATAGATGCCGGTGTCGGCGGGGGTGGTGCGGTCAAAATTTTCGATGCGGAACGCCGTGACCTTGAACAGCAAATTGACCGACAGCAGCACGGCAGCTGCCAGCACCGCCAGCACTGCCAGCACACCCAATATCCGGCGGCGACGGCGGAGGCGCAGCTGCTCGGCTTGGGTGACGCGGCGCTGCTTTTTGGGTGCGCCGGGTCGGTAGCCGGGCTTTTGCGGGTTCAGCTGGCTTTGCGGGCGGGGCGGTGCCTGCTGCGGGCGCGGCGGGGTCTGGGC
>ERZ1034691.1664-NODE-1664-length-13715-cov-8.733089_pt1 | contig 13715 bp, 6 predicted proteins | sample MGYA00520638_ERZ1034691 | MGnify/ENA primary metagenome ERZ1034691 (study PRJEB33766, sample SAMN09781763) | gut metagenome | biome: gut microbiome | host: Homo sapiens | place: Madagascar | study: EMG produced TPA metagenomics assembly of the PRJNA485056 data...
TAAAATACCCAGTCCTTGTAGTCCGTAAATGTTGATTTCTGGGATGCTTTCGGTGTCGGAGATCCGTTTGCCTTGTACAAAGCATTAAACACATCTCCCTTGGTGCAAATTGCCTTGGAATAAAATTCGTTCTTGCTGGTAGGCTCCATGATCTTGTTTTTTACCACCCATGCAACTGCCTTGGCATCGGCAGCATCCACATCGGTGTACGAGGATGTGGAAGATGCATTTTTAATCTTGATCTTCACGGTCTTTGTCGCATTCAGATTGATCGTATAGCCGCCCTTTACTTTTTTCATATAGGTTGTATCAAGTGGCAGATACGATTTCACACCTGCCTGATCCGTACAGATCAGATATTCGCCAGCCATTGTCTCCTCATCTGCAAAAGTTGTCTTTCGCAGACCGTTTCATGGCATGATTATATTCATATTTTTTCAGCGCACAGTTTCGGGCTGTCTTTAACGTATAGGCTTCAAGATTTTCGGGCTGTCTGGGCGGAATCGAATTCCATAAGTCAAAATAAGTATCGTTTTCAGTTTCCTGGGCATCAGGCACGCTCCGCAAAATATGGTAACATACCGCAAGAATCCGCCTGCCGTATTTCTTTTGTACTTCCATCTGCATGCTCTGCTTTTTCAATACGATACCGCGCTTACGCCTCTTTGTTATTCTTTAAGATAAGTCTCTTATGCTTGCTGGAATAGGTCCAGTACTTTGATGACAATTTCGGACAGTTTGCTGACGTAATGGAAGAAACTTTCTTCGCCTTTGACTGATATGGTACCCAGCTTGTATACTCGCGTCCACTCTTCTTTCCGGAACCGGTATAATAATTATCCGATACTGTATTTTCCCCTGATACATAACCGGCGATCTCACCAGCCATGGCATATTTTCCTTTTGCCGTAACTTTTCCTACGTTGTAATTGCAGCTTCCGTCGCGGAATTCTCCGACAACACCACCTGCATAACCTTTTCCGGTAAGGCTGACCGTTCCTGTATTATAACAGTTTTTAATCTTCGTTCCACAGTAACTTACACCGCCAACATTGGTAAATCCGTTTTTCGTATTGACGGTAATCTTTCCGGTATTGTAACATTCGCTCATTGACGCTGCAAATCCTACACCCGCAACTTCATTATCTCCTTCATAGTCTCTTCCAGAGCAGACACCGGTAAAGGAAACCGCCCCCTTGTTATAGCACTGTTTAATTTTTACAGCGGCCGCTTCGATACCACACACTTTGACTACTGCGCGCGAGGTCTTTCCTCCCTGATTTGTCACAGAAATTTTACCGGTATTGCCACATCCCTTAGCCTGTCCATAACACGATCCGGCAACACCGCAAGCCTCAAATTCAAGCCCGAGTCCTGCATCTCCCTTTGCTGTATTCTTAATTGTAAGATTTCCGGTATTGACACACTTTTCTATTTTCTTCGTGATCATGGCAATACCATATACCGAAAACGAAGTATCCTCATTCCGTGCTCCTGTCAATGTGATATTGCCCTGATTCCGGCAATTCCTGAAATTGGAATTTTCATCTCCCCAGGAGATTCCGGCAAAACAGCCTGGCAACGCATCCGTTACTTTAATATCTGCATTGACTTTACTGGTACAATCGGTAAAATCACAGGATTGTGCGCTATCGACAATTCCGGCACCACCGATTGTCGTTTTTCCGGATACTGTGATATTGGAAAACCTGCACTTTTCCGCCTGATATACCAGAGCTGCTCCCATTTCTTTTCCCTGAATCGTCACATTTGTCATAACAATGTTTTTAAACGTTGCATTTTTTGCATTGTTGAACAGTCCCATTCCCGTATAGTTCTTAATCGTATGTCCTTTGCCATCCAGGGAACCCGTGAAGCACTCCTCGTGCTGCACCTTTGTATCATAATCATAATAATTCGGAAACAGATTCAGATTCCCCTTAATTGTGATATCTTTCGCCAGATAATAATTTCCATCCGGATTCTCCTGCATTGCAACCAGATCTTCCTCGGAACTGATTGCGACTGCCTGCGCTGCATAAACGGTTTCGGTTGCTGCGCCCATATGCAGATCCGCCGGGCTACTGGTACATGCCAAAGCCATTGCCATCACAAAAACTGCCATTTTTTTCATATGCATTACCTCTTTTATATGCGATTATTTAACATTAATTCCACAGTGTCGTAAATCTACAACCGACACATTCTTAACTTTGAATGTATATTTATGAATCCCTTTTTTAACTACTTTATTTGCCGGATATCTATACTGATAGAGTAATTTCCCCGGATAAGAAGCATATGCATAAAACGGATAAGCCAGATCTGCTCCCATCGTATTTACAGTATATCCCTTTACAATAATGGTATTTCCACTGTAGGAAAGAGATTGGGTTACAAACTTGATTTCATCTTCTTCATAGTCGCTCAGCTTGGTGCTGACCTTCAAGGAATATGTATTTGCCTTTGGAGACACTGCCTTACTCGTCTTTGCATCATTTTTGTTTTCGATCATTTCGACTTTCGCCTTATATTTTGCCGAACCTGCCCCTTTTGCCTTATAAGTAAATGTGTATTTACTTGTGGCAGCACTTGTAAAAGTCTTGATCTTTTTTGAGCCTTTATAAACATAAATTTTGGAAACACCACGGACTTCTGCACCGCCATTATTGACATCCACCTGAATGCCAGCCTGATCCGCAGACATCTTCGTCACTTCAATCTTCGGCTCTTTTTTTACGACTGTTTTATACACCGGTTCATCCGTAACGGTGATTCTTGCTATAACCTTAAGGCGTGGCAGCGTTTTCACATTCTTGTTTTCTTCTTTTATATAGCCATACTGTACGGATACCTCTTCGCCAGGCTTTGCGGTCTGTCCTGTAATAACGGCTGATTCACTCCGATTGATCGTCTGACTCATTAGTGACGGTCCAAAATCAGCAAACCAGGTTAGTGTAACCGGGCTTTCCGTAGTCACATACATACCTACCCGGATAACTTTATCCGTGTCATTTTTTACAACAAATGTATCCGGTTTCTGTCCGATATAAATGTATCCGGTAGTATTTGCTTCACCAAATATTACACTGCCACTTTTTGCTTCTGTAAGTGTGTAAGTTACCTTATTTGCGTCCAGATCCATTTCGAAGTTCTTTGCAAAAACAGGCTCTGCATGACAGATTACCATGACCAGCAAAAGCATACATACTGCCATTCCAAGATGCAGCAGCCTTTTTCCTTCTATTGATGTTTCCTTAAATTGTTTCACCATAACCAGTCCTCCTTTTTCGTGCATTTACTGTAAAAAAGTGTCTTCGACACTTCAACTCCCCTGCCCCTCATTCATGAGGGGTGGGGTTGCTTTCTTGTTCTTTTTCTTTCATAATAGTCTTATGAGTAACATACTTCAGGACGTATTCAAAGATTATTACGAAGAAATGATTTATACTTTACACCCTCGCAGATCTGTCATCGAAAATGTTGATCGTATGATCAACTGTGGTGATCCTTCTTTTGGTGGTGCAATGTACGGATGCAGCACATGTGGTACTCTTAATTCTGGTACATTTGCTTTAACTGTATGTTTGTGCAGTAAATACCCATTTCTGCGTACTGCTTCCGCTCTTGGGCGCAAAAATCAAATGTGCCCCGCTGACAGCCTGTCCATCTTTAATATCCAGATACAATCCGTCTCCGTTGATAATGCACACGGTTCCGTCATTATTGTATTCAAAGCGCATCTTCTCGGCTTCATATTCTTTATAATCCTGATATACCTTTTGTGTTGTTCCGTTCAGCGTTTTCTGCGACCACACATTGGTGATCGTTGTGAAACCATTGACATTATACAGCACAAACTTTTGATTCTTGTTACCAGTCTTTGTGTATAATCCGATCTCTGCGCCGCTTGCATCTGACCATTCCCAATCATCCAGACAAACGTTTGGATTATCTGCCGGCGAAATCGTATACACCAGATCATTATAAACGTGACTACCACTGGTAATCAGATAATCTTTTTTCTGTACCATTTTGTATGCCCGGTATAAATTGCGGATCGCGCCTTCTCTTGTAACATCGAAGTCAAATTTCACATAAGGATAAACCTTGTTTTTCACCTTTGCAGCACTGAGCATACTTTTCATCATCTTATTACCTTGTGTGCATGATACTTTTTTATCCGGCTGAAACTTCTTATCCGAAGTGCTTTGTATAAAACCAAGCTGATAAGCCATAATGACATAAGAATCCTTCGTGTCGACATACGGAGATTTCTTACTCTGTTTCGGCAGCTTATGACCGGTTGCCTTATACCAGTTGACAACAAGCCTGCAAAATTCCTTCCTTGTCACTTTCTTGTCGTAATCTTTCAAAATCCCGTTGAACGTCAGCTTTGCCTTTTTCGCCTGTTTAACATCCTGCTGACTTCTGAGACCCAGATATCCCAGATAAGCATCGGCGTAATTGAGACAATCCTTCTGAATATATCCGACATAATCAGACTTCCATAATACCTCCGCCCATTTCGAGTTGTAGTTTGCATTGATGATCTGCATCGTATCTCCAACGCAGACAGCACCGATGCAATTCTTATCTGACACTTTCGGCTTTGCATAAACATGGTAATAATGCAGAGGATCCATCACATTTCCTACCACAGCATCCTTTTTTGCCTTTACTTTCTTTCCCTTTAATTCTCTATTTTGCTTTGTTAAATACGCATCGATCCATGCAGTATCTTTCAGATTCAAAATATTGTTGGAATAAGCCGACCATACTCTTCCCTCATAGTACACGCGGTAGAGTTGCTTTCCCTCACAGGTGGATCTGCCGTCTATGACATAAACCGTCTCTCCTTCCGGAATGCCCAGCGAGGTACTTGGAAAACTTACTCCGCCCTTTCCGGCTTTTCCATATGCTCTAATCATCTCCCATCCATTCAGATCCACCAGATCTGTGGTAAAGCTTGCAGCCGACGATGCCGCCTGCACGTTCTCCGGCAGGATGGTCGCGAGCATCGCAAGCACCAGCATCAGACAGATTGCGGTTCGTAAAGATTGCTTTTTATTCTTTTCTCTCATATTTCTCCCTCTCTTAATTATATTTTTCCACTGTTGGATCAAATACAAAGTTCTGCGTACTGCTGCCGGACTTTGGTGCATAGATCAAATGCGCACCGTTTACTGCCTGTCCTCCCTTGATATCCAGATACAGTCCCTCTCCGTTTCTGATGCAGACTGTTCCGTCATCATTATATTCGAATGTGATCTTCTGGCATTCATATCCGTTGACATCCTGGTACACCTTCCTCGTTGTTCCGGTCAGTCTTTTGTGGGAATTGTTGTTATAGAGAATGTTAAAGCCGTTGGACTGATACAGATAGAAGACCTGCTTCTGATCGTCTTTTTTATCACATAATCCTATCTCTGTTCCGCTTAACAGTCCGGTTGTTCCCCAGACGCCCAGACAAACATTCGGATTATCTGCCGGTGAAATTACATAATGTACGCCAATGTCCAAATAATCTGTCTTCTTGGTCAACGCATATGCTCGATGAAATGCATGGATTGCCACGTCACGTCTTACATCATTTGTCATTCCGGCTATGCCTACACTTGCAGGTTCGCCTGCAATCTGCACAAGTTTTTTCATTTGCGAATTAAATGAATCGATCGACAGTTCTTTCTTCGGATAGAACTTCTTGTTTGAAGTACTTTTTATGATTCCAAGCTGATGCGCCATGATCACATATGGATCCTTCGTATCGGTATACGGAGACTTCTTGCTCTGTTTTGGCAGCTTATGACCGGTTGCCTTATACCAGTTCACTGCAAGTCTGCAGAATTCTGCCTTCGTTAAATCCTCTGAATAGTTTTTTAGGATTCCGCTATAAGTAAGTTTCTCTTTTTTCGCCAATTTTATAGCCTGCTGGTGTGAACGTTCTGCACCGGCCAGATAAGAATCGGCGGAGTTGATATACTTTCTTTGAATATATCCAAATATATTGTGACCGTTTGGTGTATGCCATAAAATTTTTGCCCATTTCGAGTTGTATTTTTCCTTAAAGATTTCGATCGTCTCTCCCGCCGCAACGGCACCACGGCAATTCTGTACTTTTTCGGACGGCTTGGCATAGATATAGAAATAATGATAGGGATCTGTGATGTTTCCTACTACGGCGGATCCCTCCGCTTTCTCACGATCTTGACTGCTATAATGATCCGGCGCTGCTGTATCTTTCAGATCCGCAACATATTTACTGTCCATGTTAAATGCCCTTCCATTATAGAACACTCTGTAAATATGCATGCTCGAACAGGTAAACCTGTCATCCGCAACATAGATTGTTGTCCCCTCCGGAATGCTTATTTTACTTGTATCCATAAAACGAGCCCCTGCAGTAGCCTTTCCGTATGCGGCAAGCGGCATAGGCGATGCCAGATCCGTCAGATCCAAAGTAAATCCCGGTGTCGATGTCGCTGCCTGCACATTCTCCGGCAGAATGGTTACGATCATCGCAAGCACCAGCATCAGACAGATTGCGGTTCGTAAAGATTCCTTTTTGATAATATTCTTCATATACTCATTCCTCCCTTTTGGCGTACAATTTATTACAGTAATTATATCAACTGGAGGCCTTTTTGTGCTTTCAACGACACGAATTACACTTTTTTCGACATGAACGATTTTTATCAGATTTTTATTTGTATGCATAATAAATAAATTTTGCAAGTTCCACGCGCGTAACGGCATCGTCCGGTCTGAATTTATGATCACCATTGTCTTTGATGATGCCCTTGGACTCAGCCCATGCTACCGCATCCGCATAAAATACCCAGTCCTTGTAGTCCGTAAATGTTGATTTCTGGGATGCTTTCGGTGTCGGAGATCCGTTTGCCTTGTACAAAGCATTAAACACATCTCCCTTGGTGCAAATTGCCTTGGAATAAAATTCGTTCTTGCTGGTAGGCTCCATGATCTTGTTTTTTACCACCCATGCAACTGCCTTGGCATCGGCAGCATCCACATCGGTGTACGAGGATGTGGAAGATGCATTTTTAATCTTGATCTTCACGGTCTTTGTCGCATTCAGATTGATCGTATAGCCGCCCTTTACTTTTTTCATATAGGTTGTATCAAGTGGCAGATACGATTTCACACCTGCCTGATCCGTACAGATCAGATATTCGCCAGCCATTGTCTCCTCATCTGCAAAAGTTGTCTTTCGCAGACCGTTTCATGGCATGATTATATTCATATTTTTTCAGCGCACAGTTTCGGGCTGTCTTTAACGTATAGGCTTCAAGATTTTCGGGCTGTCTGGGCGGAATCGAATTCCATAAGTCAAAATAAGTATCGTTTTCAGTTTCCTGGGCATCAGGCACGCTCCGCAAAATATGGTAACATACCGCAAGAATCCGCCTGCCGTATTTCTTTTGTACTTCCATCTGCATGCTCTGCTTTTTCAATACGATACCGCGCTTACGCCTCTTTGTTATTCTTTAAGATAAGTCTCTTATGCTTGCTGGAATAGGTCCAGTACTTTGATGACAATTTCGGACAGTTTGCTGACGTAATGGAAGAAACTTTCTTCGCCTTTGACTGATATGGTACCCAGCTTGTATACTCGCGTCCACTCTTCTTTCCGGAACCGGTATAATAATTATCCGATACTGTATTTTCCCCTGATACATAACCGGCGATCTCACCAGCCATGGCATATTTTCCTTTTGCCGTAACTTTTCCTACGTTGTAATTGCAGCTTCCGTCGCGGAATTCTCCGACAACACCACCTGCATAACCTTTTCCGGTAAGGCTGACCGTTCCTGTATTATAACAGTTTTTAATCTTCGTTCCACAGTAACTTACACCGCCAACATTGGTAAATCCGTTTTTCGTATTGACGGTAATCTTTCCGGTATTGTAACATTCGCTCATTGACGCTGCAAATCCTACACCCGCAACTTCATTATCTCCTTCATAGTCTCTTCCAGAGCAGACACCGGTAAAGGAAACCGCCCCCTTGTTATAGCACTGTTTAATTTTTACAGCGGCCGCTTCGATACCACACACTTTGACTACTGCGCGCGAGGTCTTTCCTCCCTGATTTGTCACAGAAATTTTACCGGTATTGCCACATCCCTTAGCCTGTCCATAACACGATCCGGCAACACCGCAAGCCTCAAATTCAAGCCCGAGTCCTGCATCTCCCTTTGCTGTATTCTTAATTGTAAGATTTCCGGTATTGACACACTTTTCTATTTTCTTCGTGATCATGGCAATACCATATACCGAAAACGAAGTATCCTCATTCCGTGCTCCTGTCAATGTGATATTGCCCTGATTCCGGCAATTCCTGAAATTGGAATTTTCATCTCCCCAGGAGATTCCGGCAAAACAGCCTGGCAACGCATCCGTTACTTTAATATCTGCATTGACTTTACTGGTACAATCGGTAAAATCACAGGATTGTGCGCTATCGACAATTCCGGCACCACCGATTGTCGTTTTTCCGGATACTGTGATATTGGAAAACCTGCACTTTTCCGCCTGATATACCAGAGCTGCTCCCATTTCTTTTCCCTGAATCGTCACATTTGTCATAACAATGTTTTTAAACGTTGCATTTTTTGCATTGTTGAACAGTCCCATTCCCGTATAGTTCTTAATCGTATGTCCTTTGCCATCCAGGGAACCCGTGAAGCACTCCTCGTGCTGCACCTTTGTATCATAATCATAATAATTCGGAAACAGATTCAGATTCCCCTTAATTGTGATATCTTTCGCCAGATAATAATTTCCATCCGGATTCTCCTGCATTGCAACCAGATCTTCCTCGGAACTGATTGCGACTGCCTGCGCTGCATAAACGGTTTCGGTTGCTGCGCCCATATGCAGATCCGCCGGGCTACTGGTACATGCCAAAGCCATTGCCATCACAAAAACTGCCATTTTTTTCATATGCATTACCTCTTTTATATGCGATTATTTAACATTAATTCCACAGTGTCGTAAATCTACAACCGACACATTCTTAACTTTGAATGTATATTTATGAATCCCTTTTTTAACTACTTTATTTGCCGGATATCTATACTGATAGAGTAATTTCCCCGGATAAGAAGCATATGCATAAAACGGATAAGCCAGATCTGCTCCCATCGTATTTACAGTATATCCCTTTACAATAATGGTATTTCCACTGTAGGAAAGAGATTGGGTTACAAACTTGATTTCATCTTCTTCATAGTCGCTCAGCTTGGTGCTGACCTTCAAGGAATATGTATTTGCCTTTGGAGACACTGCCTTACTCGTCTTTGCATCATTTTTGTTTTCGATCATTTCGACTTTCGCCTTATATTTTGCCGAACCTGCCCCTTTTGCCTTATAAGTAAATGTGTATTTACTTGTGGCAGCACTTGTAAAAGTCTTGATCTTTTTTGAGCCTTTATAAACATAAATTTTGGAAACACCACGGACTTCTGCACCGCCATTATTGACATCCACCTGAATGCCAGCCTGATCCGCAGACATCTTCGTCACTTCAATCTTCGGCTCTTTTTTTACGACTGTTTTATACACCGGTTCATCCGTAACGGTGATTCTTGCTATAACCTTAAGGCGTGGCAGCGTTTTCACATTCTTGTTTTCTTCTTTTATATAGCCATACTGTACGGATACCTCTTCGCCAGGCTTTGCGGTCTGTCCTGTAATAACGGCTGATTCACTCCGATTGATCGTCTGACTCATTAGTGACGGTCCAAAATCAGCAAACCAGGTTAGTGTAACCGGGCTTTCCGTAGTCACATACATACCTACCCGGATAACTTTATCCGTGTCATTTTTTACAACAAATGTATCCGGTTTCTGTCCGATATAAATGTATCCGGTAGTATTTGCTTCACCAAATATTACACTGCCACTTTTTGCTTCTGTAAGTGTGTAAGTTACCTTATTTGCGTCCAGATCCATTTCGAAGTTCTTTGCAAAAACAGGCTCTGCATGACAGATTACCATGACCAGCAAAAGCATACATACTGCCATTCCAAGATGCAGCAGCCTTTTTCCTTCTATTGATGTTTCCTTAAATTGTTTCACCATAACCAGTCCTCCTTTTTCGTGCATTTACTGTAAAAAAGTGTCTTCGACACTTCAACTCCCCTGCCCCTCATTCATGAGGGGTGGGGTTGCTTTCTTGTTCTTTTTCTTTCATAATAGTCTTATGAGTAACATACTTCAGGACGTATTCAAAGATTATTACGAAGAAATGATTTATACTTTACACCCTCGCAGATCTGTCATCGAAAATGTTGATCGTATGATCAACTGTGGTGATCCTTCTTTTGGTGGTGCAATGTACGGATGCAGCACATGTGGTACTCTTAATTCTGGTACATTTGCTTTAACTGTATGTTTGTGCAGTAAATACCCATTTCTGCGTACTGCTTCCGCTCTTGGGCGCAAAAATCAAATGTGCCCCGCTGACAGCCTGTCCATCTTTAATATCCAGATACAATCCGTCTCCGTTGATAATGCACACGGTTCCGTCATTATTGTATTCAAAGCGCATCTTCTCGGCTTCATATTCTTTATAATCCTGATATACCTTTTGTGTTGTTCCGTTCAGCGTTTTCTGCGACCACACATTGGTGATCGTTGTGAAACCATTGACATTATACAGCACAAACTTTTGATTCTTGTTACCAGTCTTTGTGTATAATCCGATCTCTGCGCCGCTTGCATCTGACCATTCCCAATCATCCAGACAAACGTTTGGATTATCTGCCGGCGAAATCGTATACACCAGATCATTATAAACGTGACTACCACTGGTAATCAGATAATCTTTTTTCTGTACCATTTTGTATGCCCGGTATAAATTGCGGATCGCGCCTTCTCTTGTAACATCGAAGTCAAATTTCACATAAGGATAAACCTTGTTTTTCACCTTTGCAGCACTGAGCATACTTTTCATCATCTTATTACCTTGTGTGCATGATACTTTTTTATCCGGCTGAAACTTCTTATCCGAAGTGCTTTGTATAAAACCAAGCTGATAAGCCATAATGACATAAGAATCCTTCGTGTCGACATACGGAGATTTCTTACTCTGTTTCGGCAGCTTATGACCGGTTGCCTTATACCAGTTGACAACAAGCCTGCAAAATTCCTTCCTTGTCACTTTCTTGTCGTAATCTTTCAAAATCCCGTTGAACGTCAGCTTTGCCTTTTTCGCCTGTTTAACATCCTGCTGACTTCTGAGACCCAGATATCCCAGATAAGCATCGGCGTAATTGAGACAATCCTTCTGAATATATCCGACATAATCAGACTTCCATAATACCTCCGCCCATTTCGAGTTGTAGTTTGCATTGATGATCTGCATCGTATCTCCAACGCAGACAGCACCGATGCAATTCTTATCTGACACTTTCGGCTTTGCATAAACATGGTAATAATGCAGAGGATCCATCACATTTCCTACCACAGCATCCTTTTTTGCCTTTACTTTCTTTCCCTTTAATTCTCTATTTTGCTTTGTTAAATACGCATCGATCCATGCAGTATCTTTCAGATTCAAAATATTGTTGGAATAAGCCGACCATACTCTTCCCTCATAGTACACGCGGTAGAGTTGCTTTCCCTCACAGGTGGATCTGCCGTCTATGACATAAACCGTCTCTCCTTCCGGAATGCCCAGCGAGGTACTTGGAAAACTTACTCCGCCCTTTCCGGCTTTTCCATATGCTCTAATCATCTCCCATCCATTCAGATCCACCAGATCTGTGGTAAAGCTTGCAGCCGACGATGCCGCCTGCACGTTCTCCGGCAGGATGGTCGCGAGCATCGCAAGCACCAGCATCAGACAGATTGCGGTTCGTAAAGATTGCTTTTTATTCTTTTCTCTCATATTTCTCCCTCTCTTAATTATATTTTTCCACTGTTGGATCAAATACAAAGTTCTGCGTACTGCTGCCGGACTTTGGTGCATAGATCAAATGCGCACCGTTTACTGCCTGTCCTCCCTTGATATCCAGATACAGTCCCTCTCCGTTTCTGATGCAGACTGTTCCGTCATCATTATATTCGAATGTGATCTTCTGGCATTCATATCCGTTGACATCCTGGTACACCTTCCTCGTTGTTCCGGTCAGTCTTTTGTGGGAATTGTTGTTATAGAGAATGTTAAAGCCGTTGGACTGATACAGATAGAAGACCTGCTTCTGATCGTCTTTTTTATCACATAATCCTATCTCTGTTCCGCTTAACAGTCCGGTTGTTCCCCAGACGCCCAGACAAACATTCGGATTATCTGCCGGTGAAATTACATAATGTACGCCAATGTCCAAATAATCTGTCTTCTTGGTCAACGCATATGCTCGATGAAATGCATGGATTGCCACGTCACGTCTTACATCATTTGTCATTCCGGCTATGCCTACACTTGCAGGTTCGCCTGCAATCTGCACAAGTTTTTTCATTTGCGAATTAAATGAATCGATCGACAGTTCTTTCTTCGGATAGAACTTCTTGTTTGAAGTACTTTTTATGATTCCAAGCTGATGCGCCATGATCACATATGGATCCTTCGTATCGGTATACGGAGACTTCTTGCTCTGTTTTGGCAGCTTATGACCGGTTGCCTTATACCAGTTCACTGCAAGTCTGCAGAATTCTGCCTTCGTTAAATCCTCTGAATAGTTTTTTAGGATTCCGCTATAAGTAAGTTTCTCTTTTTTCGCCAATTTTATAGCCTGCTGGTGTGAACGTTCTGCACCGGCCAGATAAGAATCGGCGGAGTTGATATACTTTCTTTGAATATATCCAAATATATTGTGACCGTTTGGTGTATGCCATAAAATTTTTGCCCATTTCGAGTTGTATTTTTCCTTAAAGATTTCGATCGTCTCTCCCGCCGCAACGGCACCACGGCAATTCTGTACTTTTTCGGACGGCTTGGCATAGATATAGAAATAATGATAGGGATCTGTGATGTTTCCTACTACGGCGGATCCCTCCGCTTTCTCACGATCTTGACTGCTATAATGATCCGGCGCTGCTGTATCTTTCAGATCCGCAACATATTTACTGTCCATGTTAAATGCCCTTCCATTATAGAACACTCTGTAAATATGCATGCTCGAACAGGTAAACCTGTCATCCGCAACATAGATTGTTGTCCCCTCCGGAATGCTTATTTTACTTGTATCCATAAAACGAGCCCCTGCAGTAGCCTTTCCGTATGCGGCAAGCGGCATAGGCGATGCCAGATCCGTCAGATCCAAAGTAAATCCCGGTGTCGATGTCGCTGCCTGCACATTCTCCGGCAGAATGGTTACGATCATCGCAAGCACCAGCATCAGACAGATTGCGGTTCGTAAAGATTCCTTTTTGATAATATTCTTCATATACTCATTCCTCCCTTTTGGCGTACAATTTATTACAGTAATTATATCAACTGGAGGCCTTTTTGTGCTTTCAACGACACGAATTACACTTTTTTCGACATGAACGATTTTTATCAGATTTTTATTTGTATGCATAATAAATAAATTTTGCAAGTTCCACGCGCGTAACGGCATCGTCCGGTCTGAATTTATGATCACCATTGTCTTTGATGATGCCCTTGGACTCAGCCCATGCTACCGCATCCGCATAAAATACCCAGTCCTTGTAGTCCGTAAATGTTGATTTCTGGGATGCTTTCGGTG
>ERZ1034691.1665-NODE-1665-length-13713-cov-26.955630_pt1 | contig 13713 bp, 12 predicted proteins | sample MGYA00520638_ERZ1034691 | MGnify/ENA primary metagenome ERZ1034691 (study PRJEB33766, sample SAMN09781763) | gut metagenome | biome: gut microbiome | host: Homo sapiens | place: Madagascar | study: EMG produced TPA metagenomics assembly of the PRJNA485056 data...
CGCAGCCGCCGGAGCGGTGCTTAAGCCGTCAGGCGGGAATTGTGCGGTGTTGCCGATGGTTTTGTTACCAGTATACACGATTTTTGCCGTTTGCGGTAGGGGTTTGCTTGCTTTTGTCAGGATTTTTTGCTATGATATAAAATAGCGATACTGTGCCAAAGAGGATTTACTATGAACGAAGAACTTACCAAACGCGAAAAATTCTGGCTGCGGCTGGCGCTGGTCGCCGTGTTCACCGTGACCGCCGGACTGATCATAGAAACCTTCCGCCTGCTGCTGCCGGGGCTGTGGACGGCGTTTTCCTCCGGCGATGAGGCGGCGCTCAGTGCCTACCTTGCCGGGCAGGGTAGGCTGCGCAGCTACCTGACGCTGTGGTTTTTAAGCTTTGTGCAGGTGGTTTCGCTGGTCATCCCCGCCATGCCGGTGCAGCTGGCGGCGGGGCTTGCCTACGGTCCGTGGAAGGGCTTTGTGACCAGCTTTTCGGCGTCGGCGCTGGCGAACTTTGCCGTGTATATGCTGGCGCGGCGGCTTTCCCGCGTGATTTTGCGGCTGGCGGCGGGGCATCCCAAGCTGGCGGCGCGGCTGAACAGCATCCGCAACAGCCGCGACCCGTGGTTTTACACGATTCTGGCGTTTATCACGCCGGGGCTGCCCAACGGGCTGATCCCCTACGCTGCCGCGAACGCCGGGATGCGCCCCGCGCATTTTGCGGCTGCCATCCTGCTGGCGCTGCCGGTACCCACCCTGCTGACCTGTCTGGCGGGCAGCTTTTTGCTGACGGGGGACTGGCACCTCACGGTGCTGATCGAAGCCGGGCTGTTTACCTGCGTGGGGCTGCTGTTTTACAAGCGCAGCGCGGTGATCGCATGGGCGCGGCGCACATTAAAAAAGAACCGATAACGGCGGGGAACCTCTGCCCCTGACGCTGATTTTATCGTGAGAAGGAGAAACCTATGACTGCTGCAAAAACAAGAGATATGGGTTCCGGCAGCGTTCCGAAGCTGCTGCTGCAGCTGGCGCTGCCCGCCGTGGTGGCGCAGGTGGTAAACCTGCTGTACAACATTGTGGACCGCATTTACATCGGGCATATGGTGGAGGTGGGCGCCGCCGCGCTGACCGGCGTGGGGCTGTTTACCCCCATCCTGATGCTGCTGACCGCCTTTGCCATGCTGTGCGGCGCGGGCGGTGCGCCCCGCGCTGCCATTGCTATGGGACGCGGCGACAACGACGCTGCCGAACAAATTATGGCGAACTGTTTTACGCTGCTGCTGATCCTGGCTGCCGCGCTGACCGCTGTATTTTATTTTGCCGCGCCCAGCCTGCTGGTGATGTTCGGCGCCAGCGCCAACACCCTGCCCTTTGCGCTGGACTACGCGCGCATCTACATTTTGGGCAGCGTGTTTGTGCTGGTGGTGCTGGGTATGAACCCCTTTGTGACCACGCAGGGCTTTGCCGCGTTCAGTATGCTGACGACGGTCATCGGCGCGGTGTGCAACATTATTCTTGATCCCATCTTTATCTTTGTGCTGGATATGGGCGTGCGCGGCGCCGCCACCGCCACCGTGCTGAGCCAAGCCGTGGGCGCCGTGTGGGTACTGAAATTTTTAACGGGCAAGCGCACAAAATTAAAACTGCGCGCCCAAAATATGCCGCTGCGCAGCAAGGTGCTGCTGCCCTGCCTTGCCTTGGGTGTATCGACCTTTGTTATGATCTCGACCGAGAGCGTTTTGTCCATCAGTTTCAACGCCAGTCTGGCGCGCTACGGCGGCGACTTGGCGGTGGGCGCTATGACCATTCTGACCAGTGTTACGCAGCTGCTGAATATGCCGCTGCAGGGCATCTGCCAGGGCGGTCAGCCGCTGATGAGCTTCAACTTCGGCGCAGGCAAGCCCGACCGCGTCAAAAAGGCGTTTTACCTGCAATTCGGCTGCTGCGTGGGGCTGTCCGCCGTGTTCTGGGCAATCAGTATGCTGGCGCCGCAGGTCTTTGCGAGCGTCTTTACCACCGATGCCGAGCTGGTCAACTACACCGCGTGGGCGATGCGCATTTATATGGCGGGCATTTTCTCCTGCGGCTTCCAGGGCTGCTGCCAGCAGAGCTTTGTGGCGCTGGGACAGGCGAAAATCAGCCTGTTTATGGCGTGCCTGCGCAAGCTGATTTTGCTGATCCCGCTGATTTTCATCCTGCCGATTTTTATCCCCAACAAGGTGTTTGCGGTGTTTCTGGCCGAGCCGATCAGCGATATTCTGGCAGCGCTGGTCACCAGCATTGCGTTCTTTACCCGCTTTAACAAAATTCTGGCAGCCGAAACGCCAGTGCAGAGTTAAGAGTGTAGAGTTGAGAGTTGGTGTGTCCGCGCAGGCGGACACACTTTTATTTTATTGCCCCGTAGGGCGGGGTGACCCCACCCCGCCGCAAAAGCCTTCCCCTTGGGGGGAAGGTGGCGCGGAACGCGCCGGATGAGGGGGAAATGTCCGGCAGCCGCAAATTTCTCCCTCATCAGTCGGCTACGCCGACAGCTTCCCCCAAAGGGGGAAGCCAAAGATGCGGTTTGCCCGTTGTGCCGCAATGTCCGGATGGCTGCGCGGGCGGCATATATGCCGCCCCTACAAGCAACCCGGTATTTTCGCGTTACCGCAAAACCGCGGGCGGGGCAATGCCCCGCCCCTACGCCGTAACACATTTTTATTGCCCCACCACCAAAAAAAGCGTTCCCTCCCGCCTGCGCGGGAGGGAACATTTTTTTACAAAATCTCGGCAATTTTCTGCCGGAACACCTTAATATCCAACGGCTTGGCGATATGCTCGTTCATGCCTGCCTGCAGGCAGGTGCGGCGATCCTCCTCAAAGGCGTTGGCGGTCATCGCCAAAATGGGTACCGTGGCGGCGTCGGGGCGGTCCAGTGCGCGGATGCGCCGGGTCGCCTCCAAGCCGTCCATTACCGGCATCATCACGTCCATCAAAATGCCGTCAAACCAGCCGGGGGCGGACGCCGCAAAGGTTTCCAGCGCCTCGCGCCCGTTGCGCGCCTGCGTCACCAAAATGCCCTCGTCCTCCAAAAGCAGTGTAGCAATCTCGATATTCAGCTCGTTGTCCTCAACGACCAGCATCCGCCGCCCGTGCAGATCCACGTTTTTCGGCGGGGTCTGCTGCGCGGGCTGCTCCTTTGCGTGGTCAACGGTAAATGGCAGCTTGACAACAAATGTCGTGCCTACGTTCTCTTTGCTGCGCATATCAATGGAGCCGCCCATCAGCGTGACAATGTCCTTCACGATCGAAAGCCCCAGCCCCGTGCCGGTGTAGCTGGTGGTCGTTTCCTTGCCCTCCTGCGTAAACGGCTCAAACGCGTGCTTTTGGAACGCCTCGCTCATGCCCAGCCCGGTGTCCGCGCAGACAAACTCATACCACGCGGTGTCGCCGTCGCAGCTCAGCTCGTTGCAAAAGACGTTCACCGTGCCGTTTTTGCGGTTGTATTTGATGGCATTGCTGGCAAGGTTCATCAAAATGCGGTTCAGATACACCCCGCTGCCAACCAGATACCGGTGCTGAAAATGGCTTTCCGGCTGCCCGCCGGTCAGCCGGACGGAATTTTCGACCGAGTAGGTGTCCAGCACCGACATCGTTTTGAGCAGCAGCTCGGCAAGGTCAAACGGCTGGTTTTCCAGCTGCAGAGAGCCGGATTCCATCTTGCTGATGTCCAGCGTATTGTTGACCAGATCCAGCAGGTAGTCGGTGGCGTGCAGCACCTTGCTGCGGCATTCGCGCAGCTTGGCGGGGTCGTTGTTGTAGCGGTCCGCCACTTGGATCATACCGATAATGCCGTTCAGCGGCGTGCGGATATCGTGGCTCATCCGGCGCAAAAATGCGGTTTTGGAGGCGTTGGCGCGCTCGGCTTCCTCCGCGCTGCGGCGCAGCTTTTCCTGATATTTGTGCTCCTGCCGCTTTTCGGCGGTAATGTCGCGCCCCACATACAAAATCTCGGCGGGGTCGCCGTTTGCGTCGCGGCTTTTCACGATATAGCGCGCCAAACGCCAGCCGCCGTCAATGTCCAAAAATTCACACACCAGCGTGTCGACCGTGCGCATACGCTGCGCCAGCGTGTCGGGGTTTAAAAAGTCGCGCAGGGCGGCGCGCATCGGCGCTGCCACAAACATCTCCAGCAGCACGTCCACCCATTCGTCCCAACTGCCGGACTGCCTTGCCAGCTTATAGATCTGCTCGTTGCCGACAATGACCTCATAGATGCGTGTTTTTACGTTGCCCGACACGATCATCGTGTACAGCGTCGCCAGAGAGGAGATGATCTCAGCGCTGTTGGTCGCGTTGTCCAGCGTGGCTTTCAGCAGGTTGGTGCTGCGTATCGTTTCGCGCACGCTGCCCAGATGCCCGCCCACGTCGGTGAGCAGATGCAGCGAAAATTCGTCCTTGCCCTCGCGCGGGTTGTCCATGCCGATGACCCCGCGCAGCTCGCGCTTGGCATAGATGGGTACCGCAATCATCGAGTGTACGTCCTGCGCCTGCAGTATGGCGCATTCCACCGGGTTGGAGGTGCGGATATCTTCAATATTTTCGATGATGACAGGCTCTTTTCGGCGGAAACGCGCCATCCAGTCGGGCGAAAGGTTGATGGGCAGCGCCTGAAGATTTTCAATTTCTGCGGTCACACCTGCGGCGCACCACTCGTAGGTGTTGCGCATGGCGGTGTGGGTTTCGTCCGTCCAGTCAAAGAGGTACACGCGGTCGGCGCCGGTGTATTCGCCGATGGCCTGCAGCAGCGGCATAATGGCGACGGCGAGTTCCTCCTCGCTTTCCGCCTCATCCATGCAGGAAATTTCGTGCAGGACCTTGTCCATACTTTGCAGCTTGATTTGTGCAAAGGCTTTGCTGTTTTGCGTGGTTTCTGCCCCCATGATGCCGCCTTTCAACCGAGGTGTGTTTCGTGAACAGACACAATTGTGCCTGTGTGTTAGTTTGTATCAGCACTATTATACGCGATATTTTCCCGCAATGCAAGGAAAATCGCGCTTGTCTGACGAAAATTTGTGTTGACAATCCCAGCCCGCAAGGTTGCGCACCGGGCAACCTTGCGGGCTGTGTGTAAAAAAATGGTAAAGTTTCTGCTTTGCACCGCAAGGGGAGGGGGCAGGGGCAGGGGACTAGGCGGTTTTGCCCTTGCTTATAAAAATGTCCGCGGCAATACAGATGCCCGGATAAAACACCCAATACAGGCAGAAGGTCGCATACGAGTTGCCCAACATGGGAACCGGCGCAGGCAACCCCAAAAAGCCGCCCAGCAAGCCGTCCAGCAGATTAAAGCAGCAGGACAAAGGGATAAACAGCAAGATCCACACGTTGGGCAAGGCAAAGATCCGCCGGGCGCGCGGCTTATCCTTGGTGTCCAGAACCTGCCCGGCTAAAAAGATGCCGCAGCCCAACAGCATAACAACCAGCCCTATGCCGATTGCCAAAACGGTTTGCCGCTCGAACCAGATGACGATGGCGGAAACCAAGCCCATCGCATTCAGCAGCGTGCCGGCGAGGGAAAATACGGCGGCGGGGCAGCGCCGCTCCGATTCCTGCGCCGGCTCAATGCCCTTTAAAAGGAAATCGGTGGTGGTTTCAAAATACTCGCTCAGCAGAATGATTTTTTCCACATCGGGCGTACTTTGCTCGCTCTCCCATTTGGAAACCGCCTGCCGGGAAACCCCGAGGCTGTCCGCCAGCTGCTCTTGCGAGATGCCTTTGACTTTTCTCAGATGTTGGATTCTGTCGGCTAAATTCATAAGTAACCACTCCTTGTGTTTGATAACTAAATCATACCAAAAACAAGGGTTGCCAAGCAACCACCTTTGGCAACCGATTCGGCAACCACCTGTTGCGGCAGGGAAATAAGAAGAAAAAAACCGGGCAGCGCCCTGAAAATGGGTCTGCCCGGTTTTGTCTTGGAACTGCGCGGGGTTACTTTTCCTCGTAGCTGTTGCAGAAATGCGGGTTGGGCTGGGTCTGGCTGCAATGCTCGCAATGCTCGGTAACGTGGATCTGCTCCAGATTGCACTTGCTGCCGCCCTCATGATGTGCGCAGCTGCACACATCGCAGGTAACACCGATATTTTCCATATTGTCGCCTCCTTTCGGCTACGGGTAGTATGCGCCGCCGTACACAAAATATACACTTGTCTGCCGCAAGTTTTCGTGGTATAGTAATGGTTGGAGGCGATTGGTATGGCAAGTGTAATTGTGGTCATCGTGATTTTTGTGCTGCTGGCGCTGGCGATTGGGTTTATCTGCCAGAACGGCGGCTGGCAGGGCGGCTGCGGCGGCAACTGTGCCTCCTGCCACCGGCATTGCAGCGAAACCCCCGCCGACAAGCAGGATAAAAAGTAACGATGCGTTTTGTTTTTTCGCGTTTTGCCAGAAAACATTTGCATTTTTTGTTCAGGTTTGCTATACTGTAAGGGTATTCGGCAACAAACCGTATGCGATCGTAGCTCAGCTGGATAGAGCGTTCGGCTCCGACAACTGCGATACGGCAGGCTTTAGGCTTGTTTTTGTCCGATACAGCGTTGTTTACACTTACAAAAACGCGGTGGTCAACGGTAGTCAGACCACGAATTGACCACTATTGGAAATTGACTACTTTACAAGATTGAAATACGCTGTAACGGCGTTTTTCATACATAAGCGTCCGTAGCTCAGCTGGATAGAGCACTGGCCTCCGACGCCAGGTGCCGGGGGTTCGAATCCCTTCGGGCGCACTTTAATGTATGGGTTACCGTAGTTAATTTGGAAATTAACTACGGTAATTTTTGTAATTTTCTAACAAAGCAGCCATTTGTAAATTACAAATATTATAAGGAGCTTGATTTCAGATAGTTTTTGTAGTATAAAGTAGAGGATGAATTTCACATGGGTTATATTTATGTACCAGATTTGGAATTAAACCAAATTTTATTATTGGCAAATTCTTTTTTGGTTCCAACGGATGGAGAAATTATCACCATTGATTTTTCGGAAGTTCGCACGTTTGATCCGCTTCCCATGCTGATGACAGGATCGTTGCTTCGAAGGTACAGAAAGAAATATCCTTCTACACAGTTTCGTATTACTGGGCATAAAAGATCAAGCACAAGTTATGCAGGAACCATGGGATATTTTAAATATATTTCAGAGAATATTCACTATGGTAAATTTCCTGGCGAAGCTTTGGGAAGTGTAAATTATATACCAATCACTAATATTCGCCTTAAGGAGTTACAAGACGATGCGCTACGTAGTGGAGGCTCATTGGCAATCGGAGATATCATTGAAAAAGAAGCTTCACGCCTTTCAAGAGTAGTAGATCGTGGAAACCCTGAGCTTCACAAGCTATTAACATATTTAATCCGAGAAATATTGAGGAATACACCAGAACACGCTGATATACTTGATATGTGGATATGTGGTCAATATTGGCCGAGCTATCATTTAGCTGAAATTGCTATTATTGATGAAGGGATTGGAGTATTTCGTAGTTTATCAAGAAATCATGTTCACACTGAATATGTTAAAACAAATCTCGATGCATTGAAATGGTCTTTAAAGGCTGGTATTTCGGATGCATTTCGGCCAGACTGTAAGCCGAATCTATATGATATGGACGTGTGGTCCAATAGTGGGTTTGGCTTATATATGGTTCAAAATATATGCCAAAAACTGAATGGAAGCTTTTGTCTAATAAGCGGAGAAGATGCCGTTTTGGTTGATAATCATGGAATCAAGTACAAAAAGGCATTATATAGTGGAACTGCTATACGGATTCGTGTTCCGACAGATCACATCTCAAATGCGCAAGCTATTATCGATGAAATTGCTGGTCAAGGCGAAAAAGAAGCAAGCATGATTAGAAACGCCTACAAACAAGCCTCAACTCCTTCTAAAGGGCTTATCACGTGCTAAGGCTTACAACTTAAGTTGTAACTTAGTAATACTTCTTGATATCGTAACGTCACAAAATTGATATGCCACTTCTTCGCTCTCTACGATTGTACTTATTCCCTTTTTGTTGAACCGTTTTTGCTGGTGCGTTTTTGCTGGTGATTGATGAAAAGGCGAATCACTTCTTATGGAATGATTCGTCTTTTCACTTTCTTATAAGAACTTTATGAGTGTGTCCGTTGCCGCATTGGTATGCCGATATTTTACAAGTTGTTCATTTCTCATTCTATTCATAGTGATTCACATAAAGTGAATTTCTACTACTGAGGAAGTTGTGCTTTTATTAGCGGGAAGAAAGTTGACTCACCTCATAATCCAATCGCCTTTCCGAGTTTCTCTTGTGCCTTGCGCTTGTTCTTGTCAAACGCGTGGGCATAGATATCCAGTGTAGTACTGGCCTGTGCGTGACCTAACAGGCTGGCCACTGTGCGGACATCCACGCCCTGCGCAATCAGCAGGCTGGCGTTCGTATGACGCAGGCTATGCACATTCAAATCCAGCGGTAAGTTGTTGGCTTTCAAAATCAGCTTGAATCTGTAAGTGAATGTGCAAGGATTCATCGGCTTTCCGTTAGACTGGCGGAATAAGTAGTCATCCTCATCCACAGTTTCATTTGCTGTCTGCGCTCTATCCCACTCGCACTCTTTCCGCCACGCTTTCAATAGCTGGCACATTTCCTTGCTCAGATATACCATTCTATCACCGCTGGTCGTCTTAGGATCTTTTGTAATTGATTCTTGGTGACTGAGTTTGACCACCCCGCGTTGAACATGAATCGTCCGTTTGCGCCAGTTGATGTCACTCCATTTTAATCCACAGGCTTCCCCACGCCGCAGCCCGGTTGCCAGCACCAGCTTGAAATAGGTTTCGTATTTCATGCTTTGCCCCTCAAAAGCGGCAATCAACTTCTTAACAGTTTCTTCGTCTGCTACGGGGCGCTCTTTCTTCTGACCTTTCGGTTTGTAACATCTCCATGCGGGATTGTGGGTCAAATAACCCTCGTCCACAGCCGCCGATAGGATGCCGCACAGCGTGTTGTGTAAGCCTTCGACTGACTTCTCGGATAGATTTCCTCTGCCGTCCAAACGCGGGCTGTGCCGCATTTCTTCGTAAAAATCTCGGATGACTTCCTTGCGCAAATCGGTCAACTTGTAGTTGCCCAGTGCTGGCAAAATTCTGCGAATATCCTGTTCGTCGCGTCGGAATGTAGAATCTGCCAGCTTCTTCGGCCCAAGATCAGCCGCCCAATGCTCAATGTACTTTGCCAGCGTGATGCTACGGTTGATGGGTTCAGGCGTATGCTGAACCTCTCGTTCAAATAGAATCGCTTGCTCCTTTACCCATTTCTCAGCCTGTTTGGGTGTGTACTCCTTGGGTGGCTTGACAGTTTTCTGCACAGATTTCAGCCGGTTGCCCTCGTAGTCATACCCACGAGATACCACAATCAAATAGCTGTTGCTGCCGCGCTTTCGTATAGATGCCATGTTTTGCACGCTCCTTAGTGTTATTTTATTGACCTGCGGTACAACAAAGCATGCCGACAACTGCGACAGAAAGCTATCACCACACCCAACAATCTTTTGCCCTAAAATCTACCTATTACTGACAAAACGGCACCGCCATCTCTGACGGTGCCGCCTGCTTATTTAACCTGCTTTCTTTGCTTTTCTATTCTTATTTTTCATAAATGCAACATAGCACGGATTTTGGCTGTTCAACAAATCCTGCATCAGGTTTGCGGCCTGAAGTTTCACAGCATCCTGCGGGTGGCAGTAGGTGCGCTCCAAGAACGCCGTATCCGCATGACCCAGCAGGGATGCCGCCACCTGTTTGCTGGTGTCTTCCTGCAGCAAGTACGTTGCGTAGTAATGCCGCAGGGTGTGCGGGTGGTATTCCTCAGGCAATCCGCATTGCCTATACAGCCTACGCAAATGTCGGGTAAAAGTATCCGGGTGCGGCACATGACCATCGGGGTCTGTAAAAATCGGCTGCTCTCTATCCGGAACGCCGCTATGCAGCACCTGCTGCTGTCGCAGCGCCATCAGAAGCTCCCATATCCCCAGCGGAATGGTTACAATCCGTTCCCGATGGCTTTTGGTGTCACTCTCTACGATTTTCCCGGATGCGCAGCTGCGGGAACGGCGGACGATCAGTTCACAAGCACCGGTTATGTCCCTCCATTGCAGGGCGCACAGTTCCCCACGCCGCAACCCTGTCGTGATTGCCAGTGTGTAGTACGCCCGATACAGAATCGGTTCGTTCTGAATCGCCCGCATCAATTTACTCATTTCATACTTCTGCGGAATATGCTGTACCTCCTTCTCAAAGTGTTTCTTGCGCACTCGATGCGCCGGGTTAAACGGAATGATGTCATTTTTCTTGGCATCTTCCAGCACAGAAGAAATCGTCTCCAAATATTTCTGCACAGTCGTTTCCTTGATGCAGTTTCCGCCCCTGCCGGGTCGCTTACGGAGTTCTTCGCACATTTCTTCAAGCGTCATGGGCAACAGTTTTGCAAGCGGAATACCGCCAATCAGCGGGTAAACAATACCCAGATTTCGTTTGTACCCGGCGTATGACGTAGCCTTAAAGAACGGTTCCTGCCGTTTGAGCCAATTTTCGGCGTACTGTTCAAAGTGGGTCTGGTCGCTTTCTTCTACGCCATACTTGAACTTCTTCTCGATGCGCTCGGCCTCCGCCATGACATATTGCTGGATGCCACGCTTTGGCACGGATGATGGCACAGTGATGGTCTGCGCCTTCATGCGTTTCTGCCCGTTGACCTTGTAGCCGTTGCAGACGGTGATTTTGTATTTTCGTTCGGACTTTTTCTTGATGTATGCCATTGTGCCTCCTTGTCAGCGCTGCCGAGAACGATTTCGGCGTCGGTTCTTGTTGTTCGTATATTGATTTTCTTGATCTATGCGGTTGGATTCGCGTGTGCGTTGAATGCGTTTGATGGCGTCCTCTGCAATCTTGTCCTCTTTGCGGAGTTCCGCAATTTTGCAGGTCAGCATTGCTCTACGGTCAGCCAGTTCTGGCGAGGCGTCCTTTCGGCGCATCTGCTTAACGACTTCCGCCCGCTGTGCGGCAAGGGTTTCTATCTGCTGGGACAAGCCCTTGCGGTAGTCCACGATTGCCTGCAAAGATGGAAACTTGTGGTCGTGGACAAAGGCGTGTTCTGCAAGGATTTTCTCGGTATCTTTCCAAATGCGCTCTAATTCCGGGCGATTGATGCGGGGCTGCTGTTTCTTGGGCAGGATGCCCAACTGATAACAGTAGTACAGATACAAGCGATGCATCTGGGATTCCCCGAAGAATACCTCGAAGAAAATTTGGAGGATGCTTTTTCCTGCATAGGTATCCTTGGGGCGATATCGTTTCGGCGTATACTGTCGGGGCGGGTGTTTCAACTCATACAGCCTTGGTCCGTACAGCAGGTAGTTCCCGCGCAGTCTGTCATCTATGGCCGCCAGATCATATTCTTCTCCCAGCCTGTAAAGCCGCACGGCTCGTCCGCCATCCCGCGCCCGGATGGTTGCGTACTTTCGGTTAGGGTCACTGCCGAAAATATACCCTTGCCGATACAACGCCCTGTGGAAGTCCTCGGCAGTGCTGGCATCCTCACAGGCTTGGTCGATGGCCTCCCGCATCCGGGCGTACCGCGCAGGTTCCTTTGACCTGGGCTGCTCCACCACCGACAGACCGTACTCCCGGCACAACTTGTCGGATGCTGCCCGGAACTCGGCATACTGGCTGCGGCGTTGCTCGTACTTCTTGCCGTCCACATAGGACACGGAATTGATAACGAAGTGGTTGTGCAGGTTATCCGTATTCATGTGAGTGGCGACCAGCACCTGAAAGCGCTTACCCCAAACTTTGCGAGCCAGCGCCACACCGATCTCATGGCACTGCTCCGGGGTGACTTCCCCCTCGCGGAAACTCTGGTAGGCGTGGAGCGCCACCACGCCGTCTGTTTTACCAAAGCGTTCCTGTACAGCCCGCATATCTTCCCACGCATGGTCTGCCCTGCAATGGATGCCGGTGACGAGCTGGGCGCTCTCGTTCAGCTTGGTCTTGGCATCGTTCTCTGCGTAGTGCAGCGTTTGGGCAAGGGCATCGTACTCGGTCTTGTCCGGGTTGGCCGCATAATCAAGGACGCGCTGTAAGCTGTCCTTGATTGCCCAAATCTTAGTTACCGCCAATGAGCAGGTCCCTTATCTCATCTGCACAGGCTGTAATTTTAGCGCCTGCACTCGGTTGACAGCTTTCTGCAATTTCATCGAGTCTCTCCAATACATCAAATACCTCCTTGGGCGGATGCCCGCCCGGCTCATATCCCAGCGCCCGCTGGCGCAAATATTCCGAAAGTGACAAACCACACTTCCGAGCCAACATCGTCACCTTTTTCTTCTCAGTGACGGTGACGCGGACATTGATTCCAACGCTGCGCTTTCTCATGCGCTCGCAGCCTCACAGGGGTTCGGGGCTGTCCCCGTAGGCTTTTCGGCGGGTTGCCCTGTGGCAACACTTCGCCCATGCTTGCTTCCCTCAAGCGCTCCGAGTGACGATGGTGACGATGGTGACGGTCTTTCTGGGATACCCCACCCCGATAATTGAGTTATGTCAATATCATCGTCACCACCGTCACCATCGTCACCATAGAAGCTCAAAAGGCGAACCTTGTTTTTTCGATGGGTTTTATATCGGATGTTTTTCGGTTCAAATACTTTATCGAAATACTTCGCCATGTTGTAGGTGAACTGGTTCGGTTTGGCATTTTCGATACCTGCCGCTGCAAGCAACTCGGAGGCTGTTCCCTGCCAGTTTCCGACACTTTCGATGTACTTCGCCGCTTTCCACAAGTAGTCCGGCACAGCCTTGATCTCTCGTTCCTCTGCGGTTTCTTCATCTTCCAAAGTCCAGATGCAATTTTCTTCCCGCAAATGCAGCGTTCTATCGTCCATATCGCGTCCGGTAAGCAAAATGTCAGCAGTTTGGCTCATTCGCTTGCGCTGCATAACCCAGCTGGTATCTGCCACACCCATAAGACCTGTGGAGCCTGAAATCTGGTCAAATGGGTCGGATGCAGTTTGCTTGCGCAAGTGGTGAATCAGCAATATGCAGATGCCATACTTGTCGGCAATCTTTTTCAATGCCCCCGCTTCTTTATAGTCGTTTGCATACATCCCGCCGTTTCCATCGCTCACACGCACTTTTTGAAGTGTATCGATGACAATCAAGCCAACATCGCAGTATGTATGAATCAAAGATTCTACCTGTTCCTCTAAGCCCTGCCCAATACTCGGACATTCCGTTTGGAGAATCAGACGCTCTGGGGCATCTCCGCCGTCGATAAGCTGGAAAATGCGGTTTTGCAAACGATTAAATGTATCTTCCAGCGAAAAATAAATCACGGTGCGTGGCTCTATTTCTCGATCCCAGACAGGATTGCCCTGCGCGATCTGCAAACACAGCCACAAGGTCAACCAGCTTTTGCCCGCCTTGCTGGGGCCGGCAAACAGCGCAAGACCGGCTGGGAGCAAGTCGGGAATGATCCACTTGACCGGCGGCAGCGGTGTGGAGAGCAGTTCTTCTGCGGAGATTGCCTTTGGAAGTTTTGTAAAAGTCATTTGCATCATCCTTTCTTGTTTGGCATATATCTATTATCTCATAGTATCGTAATTTTGTGTGTAGTAAGTTTTACTCTCTAGTGTTAAGTTGTACGGCTCACGCCGC
>ERZ1034691.1670-NODE-1670-length-13690-cov-8.510231_pt1 | contig 13690 bp, 10 predicted proteins | sample MGYA00520638_ERZ1034691 | MGnify/ENA primary metagenome ERZ1034691 (study PRJEB33766, sample SAMN09781763) | gut metagenome | biome: gut microbiome | host: Homo sapiens | place: Madagascar | study: EMG produced TPA metagenomics assembly of the PRJNA485056 data...
GGTATAGCCAGCAGCATTGCGCCAGCTAACAAGATTGATTTTAATGTTCTCATAAACGTATATTTTTTAAGTTCTTAATTTTTAGTCTTAGTCTTGGTGCTGCGAATTTAGGCATAAATTCAGCTAAGTATCTTCTGAAAATCGGACAAGAATATGTGATAATCCGACTTTTTAACATGAACAGGATTGTTCTAATCGGACATAAAAACAGCGTAAGTTGCTGATTTTCAGCAAAACATCAAGAGCATAAAAAACATAGAATCGTTGAGATGTCTGTGGCGTGTCAGAGTGATAAGTTTTGGGTTTAGCAAACAATTCGTATCAATTAATTTTAAAAAAAATTGGTCTATATCAGTAAAAATCACCGATATTCCATTTAATTCGTTATCTTTGCACAAAAACCCAATAATCCTCGCCTATATGTACAACCTAAGACATAGCACAGCCACTCTTGTGTGGTACCTTATTATATATGTAATGCTGGTTTCCTGTGGACAGAAACCAGCGAAGATATCCCTTGCCGAGCGCAAAGCCATGGACAGTATCGTCTCCTCTTCTCACGATATTGACACACTCTCCATGATACAGAAACGCATGGAGCGTGAGGGAAACATGTTAGGTAGCATCGTTGCCTACAGAGCGATGGGAAAAGAGCTGCGCAACGACAGTAGATTTGACGAGGCACTGAAGGTACACAGCGAGGGACTGAAGCAGGCGGAGACCTTAGGCGATACAATAGAGATCGTGCAGGCTCTGAACAATATCGGCACCGTCTATCGGAGAATGGGAATGCTCGACATGGCTCAAGATTACCATTACCGCGCTTTCGCTATCTGCAAAGAGTCTGCCGACACATCTTTTACTACCAAGAAAAACCGCGTGGTATCGCTCAATGGACTGGGCAACATCTATCTCACCCTGGGCAACTACGCACGTGCCGACAGTGCGCTGCGACTGGCATTGGCAGGCGAACGAGAATTGAACAGTGCCTTAGGACAAGCCATCAACTATGCCAACATCGGTTATATATTCAGCCACCGTGAACAGTTGGACTCGGCATGGAGGTACTATCGCCAGTCCATGGGACTGAATCTGCAGGCTGGCAACACACTCGGTGTGGCACTATGCCACATTTATTTCGGTGAGCTACACGAGAAAGAGCACGACTATGAAAAAGCCATTTCGGAGTATGACAAGGCTTATCAGCAGTTGCAGTCGTCACAAGACGAGTGGCACGCAATGAATCCGCTCATTGCCCTGGCTGGCATATACACCCAAATGGGCAACGACACCAAGGCACAGGAATATCTGGACAAAGCGCTGCACACTGCACGCGCCATCAATTCGCACGAACATTTAGCTGAGGTTTATAACTTATATTATAAACTATACAAACGCAAGGGCAACTACAGTGCGGCGCTGACGGCGCACGAGAAGGCAGCAGCCATGGAAGACAGCGTCGTCGATATGGAGAAACTGAACCGCATACAGAACGCAGGACTGCTCATAGAACGCAACATTCAGGCTCGGGCGATGAACGAGGTCAATACAAACCTGAAGAACGAGCAGTCGGCACGATTCACCAACACCATCGTCTTCATAATCATTATAATACTACTGATTGGCACACTGGTGGTGTCCTACTTCGTACAGCGCATACACCATCGCAACCACCTGGCCCTGAAAAGCCTTGCCGAAATGCGCGAGAGTTTCTTTACAAACATCACCCATGAGTTTCGCACGCCACTCACTGTGATTCTCGGTTTGAGCCGCGACCTGCCCAATAAATCCCCAGACGAACTGAAACAGGACGCCTATGCCATCGAGTAACAGGGAAACAACTTGCTGACGCTCATCAACCAGTTGCTTGATATTTCGAAAATTAAGTCGAAGATGGGCAACCCCGACTGGCGCAACGGCAACATCACCACCTACGTTTCGATGCTGGTGGACACCTATCGCAACTATGCATGCAGCAAGAACATCGATCTGCAGCTACTTGTGAAGGAACCCGTGACGATGGACTTCGTTCCCGACTATATCAACAAGGTATTCAACAACCTCCTGTCCAATGCCTTTAAATTCACGCCCGAATATGGCAAAATCATCGTTACCTTATGGCACGAAGACAGCAACCTCCTTATAGAGGTAAGCGATACGGGAGAGGGTATGGACAAAGAGACTGCCAACAATGTGTTCAATCCATTCTATCAGGGAGAAACCGACTCTATGAATATTGGTACAGGCATTGGACTGGCTCTCGTAAAGCAGGTGATTGACTCATTGAACGGCAAGATCAATGTCAGGAGCAGGGAGGGCTATGGAACGACGTTTCACATCGAAATTCCTATAACAAACGAGTGCAACGTGAAACTCAACGAACAGCCTATGGACAACACGCCTGTACTGCCTACAGAGGAAAAAATACTAACAGATACCGATGCTGAGGACAACCAGTACACGATGCTCGTGATAGAGGACAATCGCGACATTGCGACATACATCGGTGAAGTGCTAAGCGAACGTTATGCTGTGGCTTACGCTACTAATGGAGAGGACGGATGGCAGAAGGCCATCAACCTCGTACCCGACCTGATTATAACCGACCTGATGATGCCGGGCATGGACGGTTTGGAACTGTGCCGACGCATACGCTCCAACGATGTGGTGAAACACATACCTATCGTCATCGTCACGGCAAAGATTTCAGACCAAGAGCGCATCAAGGGCTTCAAGGCTGGTGCAGATGCCTATTTAGCCAAACCGTTCAACGTGGACGAGTTGCGCACTGTAGTGGAGCGTCTGCTCGACCGCCAGCGCTCGCTGCGCAGCAAGTTTAGCGACAATGCTACTCATACGAAGGAACAGCAGGATGAGGTACAGCTGACGGACACTGAGCGCCGCTTCCTCGCCAAGACGGTGGATCATATCTATCTGCTTATGGACAAACAGCAGCTTAACGTGAATACGCTCGCTGAAAAGCTGTGCATGAGTCCACGGCAGTTCCATCGCAAGATAGTTGCGCTCACGGGCAGTTCGCCAGCCTCGTTCATTCTGAATATCAAGATGAAGCGTGCTCGCCATCTGCTAGAGACCGACCCAAAAATGAGCATAGACGATATAGCCTTCTGCTGCGGCTTTGAACATACTTCAAGCTTCTATCACGCCTTCCGTAAAAAGTATGGAGTTACGCCAAGGGATGTGAGAAGAGGAATAGAGTAAACCATCTACTTCTCCGCAAATAAATTGGAGATAGCATAAAGAGGAATGATGTCTATCTTCTTGCCATCAGGACTCGCGAATGTACCAAAATTTTCGAGAGAACAGCGAATGCCCATTTCTATATGCTTCTGCGGATTGCGCATCAGCGAATACATGCTGATTATTAACGAGATATGCAATTACTTTATGTTAACTTTGCTAAAAGATAGAGTTATAAAGAGGCGTTTTATGACAAAAGATAGAGTTATAATGGGGTATTTGTAACTCCGAGTGCGCATTTTTTTGCGCGCTCATTCGGTATGTTTTGCAGGGACCGCCCTTGCAAAACATACGGCGTAAGGTTAAATAGCGTTAAATATTCCTTATGCCTAAAAATAGATAATACATATTTATTGCCATTCGGCAAAAAGTTAGTAACTTTGCAACCCGAAAATGGTTTATTATACCTTGTCGAAAGACAGGCGAGGCGATATGAAGCCATAACTCGTTGATTATAAACAAAATAATATATAATAAAAAATTACAATTATGCCTACTATTTCACAATTAGTACGTAAAGGCAGGGGCGTTCTCGCAGACAAGAGCAAGTCTCCGGCATTGGACGGCTGCCCACAGCGCCGTGGCGTGTGTGTCCGTGTGTACACCACAACCCCTAAAAAGCCTAACTCAGCAATGCGTAAGGTGGCTCGTGTCCGCCTGACAAACCAGAAGGAAGTCAACTCCTACATCCCAGGAGAGGGCCACAACCTCCAGGAGCACTCAATCGTGCTCGTGCGTGGCGGTCGTGTCAAGGACCTCCCAGGTGTGCGTTACCACATCGTTCGCGGTACACTCGATACCGCCGGTGTCGCCAACCGCAACCAGCGCCGTTCAAAGTACGGTGCCAAGAAGCCAAAGGCAAAGAAATAAACCTTCTACGCTCTGAGCCGGGGGCCAGGGGTCGTTACCCCTCAAGCCAAGGGCTCAAAGCCTGTAGCTGAAGAAGCGCAGAAAAAGACAATTCACACGATTACTCTGACAAGTAATTAATTTTTTGTTTTGCTGGAGAAGTTGAGACAGGTTGAGTAAATGTCCGGGCGAGGACGTTGAAGCTACTTTATTGACAGCCCCCATGCAGACTACACATTATTATATAAAATGAGAAAAGCAAAACCAAGAAAGCACGTGATCCTTCCCGATCCAGTGTTCAACGACCAAATGGTCTCAAAGTTCGTCAACCACTTGATGTACGACGGTAAGAAGAACGCTTCTTACACCATCTTCTACAACGCCCTCGACATCGTGAAGGCCAAGGCAGCCAACGAGGAGAAGTCTCCCCTCGAGATTTGGAAGCAGGCCCTCGCCAACATCACTCCGCAGGTGGAGGTGAAGAGCCGCCGTATCGGTGGCGCCACATTCCAGGTGCCTACAGAGATTCGCCCAGAGCGTAAGATGAGCGTGGCAATGAAGAACCTCATCGCTTTCGCACGCAAGCGCGGCGGTCACACCATGGCTGACAAGCTCGCAGCCGAGATCATGGACGCTTTCAACAACCAGGGTGGTGCCTTCAAGCGTAAGGAGGACATGCACCGTATGGCCGAGGCTAACCGTGCTTTCGCACACTTCCGTTTCTAATCGTTAAAGGATAATAATCAAAAATGGCTAAACGCGATTTACATTTGACCCGTAACATCGGTATCATGGCCCACATCGATGCCGGTAAGACAACTACATCTGAGCGTATCCTGTTCTACACAGGTAAGACCCACAAGATTGGTGAGGTGCATGATGGAGCTGCAACGATGGACTGGATGGTACAGGAGCAGGAGCGTGGTATCACCATCACTTCCGCTGCCACTACCTGTAACTGGAACTGGAACGGCAAGTCTTACAAGATTAACTTGATTGATACTCCGGGACACGTCGACTTCACCGCCGAGGTGGAGCGTTCGCTCCGTGTGCTCGATGGCGCTATCGCCACTTACTCTGCTGCCGACGGCGTACAGCCACAGTCGGAGACAGTGTGGCGTCAGGCCGACAAATATAACGTGCCTCGTATCGGCTACGTGAACAAGATGGACCGCTCTGGCGCTGACTTCTTCGAGACAGTGCAGCAGATGAAGGACATCCTGGGCGCTAACCCTGTGGTTATCCAGATACCTATCGGTGCCGAGGAGAACTTCAAGGGCGTGGTTGACCTCATCAAGATGAAGGCCATCCTGTGGCACGATGAGACCATGGGCGCTGAGTATGAGGTGGACGAAATCCCCGCTGACCTCGCCGACGAGGCCGCTGAGTGGCGCGACAAGCTGCTTGAGGCTGCCGCTGACTTCAGCGACGAGGTGATGGAGAAATACATGGACGATCCTTCTACCATCACCGAGGAAGAGATCCTCGCCGCCATCCGCAAGGGTTGCGTAAGCATGGAGTGCTGCCCAATGCTCCTTGGTTCTTCATACAAGAACAAGGGTGTGCAGCCTCTGCTCGACTACACCTGCGCCTTCCTGCCCTCACCTGAGGACACTGTCGCCATCAAGGGCACGAACCCTGAGACTGGCGAGGAGGAAGAGCGCAAACCTCTTGAGGAGGAGCCAACAGCCGCTCTCGCCTTCAAGATCGCTACCGATCCGTTCATGGGCCGTCTGGTGTACTTCCGCGTTTACTCCGGTTCTGTCAAGGCCGGCTCTTATGTCTACAACCCACGCACTGGCAAGAAGGAGCGCATCAGCCGCCTGTTCCAGATGAACTCTCACCAGGAGATTCCTATGGAGAGCATCGACGCAGGTGACATCGGCGCAGGCGTAGGCTTCAAGGACATCCGCACTGGTGATACCCTCTGCGACGACGAGAAGCCAATCACGCTCGAGTCTATGACCTTCCCTGACACCGTTATCTCGGTGGCCGTGGAGCCAAAGAGCCAGGCCGACGTTGCCAAGCTCGACAACGGTCTCGCCAAGCTCGCCGAGGAGGACCCGACATTCACAGTGCATACCGACGAGCAGAGTGGCCAGACCATCATCTCTGGTATGGGTGAGCTTCACCTCGACATCATCATCGACCGTCTGCGTCGTGAGTTCAAGGTAGAGTGTAACCAGGGTAAGCCTCAGGTTAACTATAAGGAGGCCATCACGAAGACAGTGGAGAACCATCGTGAGGTCTACAAGAAGCAGAGCGGTGGTCGCGGTAAGTTCGGTGACATCATCGTGACTGTCGGACCTAAGGATCCTGACTTCAAGGACGGCGACCTGCAGTTCGTGAACGAGGTGACTGGCGGACATATTCCAAAGGAGTTCATTCCTTCAGTGCAGAAGGGCTTCCAGGACAGCATGAAGAATGGTGTGCTCGGTGGCTTCCCAATGACAGACCTCAAGGTCGTGCTTACCGACGGTAGCTTCCACCCTGTGGACTCTGACCAGATTTCCTTCGAGCTCGCCGCTCACGCAGCGTTCAAGAACTGCTGCCAGAAGGCAGGTCCCGTGCTCATGGAGCCTATCATGAAGGTGGAGGTCGTTACTCCTGAGGAGAACATGGGTGACGTCATCGGTGACCTCAACAAGCGTCGTGGTCTCGTGCAGGGCATGGACGAGGCTCGCTCAGGCGCACGCATCGTGAAGGCCATGGTGCCTCTGGCTGAGATGTTCGGTTACGTGACAGCGCTCCGTACCATCACTTCAGGCCGCGCCACAAGCTCTATGGAGTATGATCACCACGCACCTCTGTCTGCTTCTTTGCAGGCTCAGGTTCTCGAGGATTTGAAGAAGTAAATATAAGGAAGGGTGCTCGCTGAGCGAATGACTCTTTGGCGACACCCGCCTTACACATTATATTAATAACACAACACAATTATCACAATGAGTCAGAAGATTCGTATCAAGCTGAAGAGCTACGACCACCAGCTGGTCGACAAGTCAGCAGAGCAGATCGTAAAGGCTGTGCAGGCAACAGACGCTATCGTGAGCGGTCCAATTCCATTGCCAACTCACAAGCGCATCTTTACCGTCAACCGTTCAACATTCGTCAACAAGAAGAGCCGCGAGCAGTTCCAACTCTGCACCTACAAGCGTCTTATCGACATCTACAGCGCGACAAGCAAGACTGTGGACGCTTTGATGAAACTTGAGCTTCCCTCAGGCGTTGAGGTTGAGATCAAGGTCTAATTAGCTTTCAGCTATCAACCATAAACGGCGGGTTACCCTTTCGGGTTTCCCGCCGTTTTTCTTGCCCCTTCATGGCAAATGTAATTGCTGTTTCTGGGTCGGCACAAATTGACATGGGTCAATAAAACTGTGAAATAATGTGGCGGAAGCAATAAGGCGTGGGAAATATGGAACAATATCCGTAATTTTGCAACCAATATAATTAAGCAAGATTTAGAAATGACAAAACAAAGATGGGCCGTGTGTGCCTTTGCCGCACTTACGGCACATGCCGCCATGGCAGGAGGTCTGCTGACCAACACCAACCAACACGTCGCTTTCAACCGCATGATGAGCCGTGAGGCTTCTATCGGCATCGACGGCGTTTATTACAACCCTGCCGGCGTGGCCTTCATGAGCAAGGGACATCACCTGGCCATCAACTGGCAGTTGGCTTACCAAGACCGCACTATCAAGAACGATTACGCGCTGTTCACTAACAACACCCAGAACCCCACCACACCACGCGAGTTCAAGGGCAAGGCCTTCGCGCCCGTCATCCCTTCTTTCCAATATGCCTACAACACCGGCAAGTGGTCGTTGCAATCCGGTTTCGCCCTTGTGGGCGGAGGCGGCAAGTGCACCTTCGACAACGGCCTCGGCTCGTTTGAGAAGATCGTGGCAGAGACAGCCATGGGAGCTTGCCTGCTCGCCGGAGCCGTCGACCAGGTGGGCTACGGCGTGGGCCAGAAGATGGGATTGCCCATACCACAGCAGCTCTTCTCTTCCGACAACATGTTCGGCACCAAGGGCAGCTACAGCTACGACAGCTACATGCACGGTCGCCAATACTACTTCGGCCTCTCGCTCGGCGCCGCCTATAAGGTGAGCGACAACTTCAGTGTCTTTGCCGGCGTGCGTGGCGTCTACGCCTCGTGCAACTACTATGGCTACGTGCGCGACATCAAGGTGGGCAACATGCCCCTTTATCGAGTGCTCGACCCCACGAAGACCGACGCCGCCAACATAGAGCTGAGCTGCAACCAGAGCGGCATAGGCTTCACGCCAATCATCGGAGTCGACTTCAAGACCGGCCGCTGGAACTTCTCGGCCAAGTATGAGTTCAAGACCCGCTTGCGCCTGAAAAACAAGTCGGTGAACCAGGCTCCGTCTATCGGCAACCTCGCCGACAACCTGCACGACGTCTACACCGAGCAGTTGCACCTGCCAGCCCAGGCCGCCGACGCCATCCTCGGCCATAAGCTTATCCAGGGCGCCATGGGCCAGCTGAAGCAGCAGTTCGACACCAAGCTCGCTGGTGCCATCGGCGAGTATGCCGACGGCCAGAAGATAGCCGGCGACATACCGGCCTACCTCGCCGTGGGCGTGGGCTACAAGCCCGTCGACGCCCTGCGCGTGAACGTCGGCTTCCACTGGTTCGACGACAAAAACGCGACATCTTACGACAACCGCAACAAGAAGCTGAAGCGCGGCACGCTGGAGTATAACGCCGGAGTGGAGTATGACGTATGCAAGAAGGTAACCCTCAGCACCGGTTGGCAGAACACCAGCTACGGCCTTAGCGACGAATACATGGACGACAAGTCGTTCGTGGTGAGTAGCAACTCAGTGGCCTTTGGCGGTGTCTACCACATCAGCAAGAAGGCACATCTCAACGTGGCTTATTTCCACACCTTCTACGAGCACAAGAAGACGAGCGAGGCCGTGGCCTTGAGCGCCGACAAGAGCATCAACTACAGCTCCGACTACACCCGCAACAACAACGTGTTTGCAGTGGGCATAGACTTCGACATCTAAAGAAACGGAAAAGGCTTTGGGCCGTCCTCGTGGGTTCACGAGGAAAGAGTAATAAGAGGTGAAAAAAAGATTACTCTAAACCCAAAGCCAATGGCAAAATTACGAAATCCGCTCATCATGGAGCAATGATTTCAAATAAAAAAACATTAAATTTATCCATTGCGGGGACAGGCTTGGTGCTTGTCCCCGCAATGCGTTTCATCTGGCTATTCAGCGTTTCTCATGTCACGGTACAACCCGTCGACGATGCTGTCGGCGAGACTGATGTTGGGCACAATTATCTCATCGCAATTCAAGTGCTTGGCCACGGTGAGGAATATCTCGCCCGCCGGCACTATGACATCGGCGCGGTCGTCCTTGAGGTTGAAGCGCACCTTGCGCTCCTCTATGGAGAGCCGCGCGAGCTGGTCGTAGATGTCGCGCAGCTGCTCAACCGCGAGTATCGGTTTGCCGTTCTTGACCTTGGCGAGCTTGAACAACTTGTTGATGTTGCCACCCGACCCAATGACGCGCGTGCCGGGGAACTCCTTGGCGTAATCCTCAAGCATGGTCTTCATGTCGTTCCACTCCTCAGTCCTCACGTTGCCGCTGAGCAAGCGCAGCGTTCCAATGTTGAACGAGTGGCTCTCGGCGAGGATGCCGTCGTGCAGCAACGATATTTCCGTGCTGCCGCCACCCACGTCGACATAGGCGAAGTTGCCCACGCCGCTCTCCGTGTTCTCCACGAGATTGTTGCAGAGCAGTTGCGCCTCGGCAGCCCCGGGTATTATCTCAAGGCCGATGCCCGTCTTGCTCTTGACGCGCTCCATGACCTTCTTGCCGTTCTCGGCATCGCGCATGGCCGACGTGGCGCAGGCGCGAAATGCCTTGACATCGTAAAGGAGCATGAACTGCTTAAAGCCCTTCATCATGTGGAGCATCATCTCCGCCCGCCGCTTGGAAATCTTGCCAAGCGTGAACACGTCCTTGCCCAAGCGCAGAGGCACGCGAATGAACATCAGTTTGCGAATGCGCTCAAACTCCGGCGCGCTGTCGTCGAACCGTTTTATGAGCAGTCGGGCGCCGTTGGAGCCAATGTCCACGGCGGCTAATGTGATAGGTTTCATGTGGCTATGAACTTTTAATGATTTTGTCGCACTATTGCCGCGCGCTATTCCTGATGGTAAGCCTTGAACAGCTCCTCCTGCGACCTGAACGGCGTGCCGCCCTCCGTGACGGGTTGAATCAAGTTGGTTCCCTTCCCATCGACGACGCGGCCATTGGTGGTGTCGCGCAAGCCGTATTCCACCGTGCGCAGCAAGTCGCGCCTCATGTCGTCGTCGTGGACAGGCGTCATCACCTCGATGCGGTTGATGAGGTTGCGAGGCATCCAGTCGGCAGAGCCGATGAAATAGCGCGGCTTGCCATTGTTGCAGAAGATGAGGATGCGCGAGTGCTCCAGGTAACGGTCGATGATGCCAATGGCCTTCACGTTGTCGCTCACCCCTGGCACGCCAGGCACGAGCGAGCAGTTGCCGCGAATCACGATGTCAACCTTGACACCGGCTTGCGACGCGGCGTAAATCTTGTTCACCATGTCGTGGTCCGTGATGTGGTTTATCTTGATCTTCACCCAAGCCTCCTTGCCCTCCTTGGCACTCTTGATCTCGTTGTCGAAGAGGCGCAGCAGGCGCGACTTCATGGAGTTTGGCGACACCATGAGCTCGGAGAACCTCACTTGCGAGAACGGGCGGTCGATGAAGTCGAACACCTTGGCGACCTCCTTCACTATGCGTTGTCGCGCCGTCATCATGAGATAGTCGGTGTAAACCTTCGCGTTGCCCTCGTGGAAGTTGCCCGTGCCTATGCAGGCGATGTCGCCCTTGGTGGTCGTGATAAGGCACAGCTTGGAGTGAATCTTCAGGCCCTCGACACCGAAGATGACGTTGATGCCCTCCTCCTGCATGCGCTTGCTCCACTTGATGTTGCTCTCCTCGTCGAACCGCGCCATGAGTTCCACCACCGCCGTCACCTTCTTGCCGTTGCGCGCGGCGCAGATGAGCGCCTTCACCACCTTGGAGTCCTTGGCGAGGCGATAGAGCGTGGTCTTTATCTCCTTGACGCTGGGGCGCAACGCCGCCTCGCGCAACACGCGGATGTAGCCGTCGAAGGAATGGTAAGGCACGTGGATGAAGCGATCCTTCTCGCGGATGGCGTCGATGATGCTCTCCTCGGCGAGAAACTCCGGTTTCATCACTTGTGGCCAGCGAGGGTATCGCAACTCGCTGTGCCCACAGTCGGGAAACTTCATCAAGTCGCGGTGGTTCTGATAACGGCCACCGGCGAGCGAGGTGTCCAGTTCCTTCACGTTGAGACGCTCAAGGATCCTCTTCTGCATCTCCTTGGGCATGTCGCGGTCGTAGATGACACGTATCGGCGAACCCTTCTTGCGGCTATTCACGCCCATGGCTATCTTCTCCATCGTGCCATAGTCGCCCTCGTTGTCGACCTCCATCTCCGCGTCCTTGGTGAACTTGAACGAGTAAGCCTCGTAAGTGCTCGCCTTGGTGCCGATGAAGATGAGCGGCAGGCAATAGCGTATCACGTCGTCGAGATAGATGATGTCGCTGAAGTCATCGTCGGAAGGCAGCATGATAAACCTGCCATATACACGGTCGGGAACCTTGATGATGGCATATTTCACTTTTTTGTCGTCGACATGAGTCTTCTTCACCACGAGGTAGATGCGGTTGTCCTCAAGAGTGTTGAGGTCGTCGATGGCGGAAAGCCAGATGGGGTTGGTGGAGCCGTTGAGCTTGTCGTAATAGAAAGCCTTGAGAAACGTCTTCTGGGCATCGCTGAGCTGCCGGTCGTTGACGAGGCGGATGTGGTGCTCCGCCAGTTCGCCGAACACATTATTTATAGTGTCGGTGTATTCGCGGCTATACTCCTCGTTGAGCTTGTTGATGGTCTTGATGGTCTTCTTCAACCTCTTGCGCGTGCTCTCGCCAATGCCCTTGGCGCTGGTGAGGCGCGTGAGCGACGCCACGCGAACACGGAAGAACTCGTCGAGGTTGTTGGAATAGATGCCGAGAAACGACATCTTCTCCAACGTCGGCACGCTCTCCTTTTGCGCCTCTTGCAGGATGCGGTGGTTGAAATACATCCAGCTCACGTCGCGCTCAACATAGTATTGCGACTCATCTTGATTCTTTGACTTCATCTTGTTTTCTTTTTATTGGTAAATCCGCCATTCCGCGAACATTTCTGCAAAGTTACGTTAATGAGCTGAAACATAGGTATATATGGTGATACAATGGTGTGACGATATTGTTTCAAAAATGTTACTCGCACACGACACGAAATTGTAACAACGGCGTAACGCCATAGAAATGGCGAATGCCTAACTTTGCGCCCGAAACATTAAACAAGCAAGATGAACAACACAAGGAAGACGCTGCTATGCCTGGCCATGGCGCTGCCGTTGGCAACCACCGCGTTGGCTCAAGAGAAGACCGACCTCACACCCCACATCCACGGCACCATACGCGGAAAGTACGAATACCAGCCCGACGACCACGCCGGTCGCTTCGAAGTGCGCAACGCGCGCTTCAGCTTGGAGGGCAAGGTGGTGCCGGCGGTGGCTTACAAGGCGGAGATAGACCTCTCTGACGAAGGACAGATAAAGATGCTCGACGCATATACCCGCCTGACACCCGTAGACCATTTCCAATTCACCATAGGCCAGATGCGCGTGCCGTTCACCATCGACGCGCATCGCTCGCCACATCAACAGTATTTCGCCAACCGCTCGTTCATAGCAAAGCAAGTGGGCAACGTGCGCGACGTGGGTGCCACGGTGGGATACCAAACAAGCATCGGATTCCCCGTGATACTTGAGTCGGGAATATTCAACGGCTCCGGCCTCACCAACCAGAAAGACTATTGGACCAAGGGCGTGAACTTCTCGGCCAAGGCACAGATGTTTTTCCCCCATGGATGGAACCTGACGCTAAGCGCGCAGAAGATCAGGCCAGAGAAAGTGGGCATAATGATGTATGACATCGGCTCATATTATCATGCCAACGGTTGGCACGTGGAGGCGGAGTACCTCTACAAGCATTATTCTGCCAACGCCTTCCACGCCGTGCACGCCGTGGATGCCTTCGCAGCCTACGACATACCACTGAGAAAATGCTTCTTCTCGAAGGTGACGCCGCTCGTGCGCTACGACTACATGACCGACCACAGCGACGGCAAGGCATACGAACTCTCCACGACCAGCGACGGTACCAAGGTGATGGGATTGAAGGTCAACGACGCGCAGCGAGGCCGACTCACGGGAGGCGTGACATTCAGCGTGAGCAAGCCGTTCATCTCTGACATACGCGTCAACTACGAGAAGTATTTCTACCGTAAGGGCGGAGTGGCCAAGCCATCAGAAAAAGACAAGTTGGTCGTTGAGTTCATGACGCGCTTCTGAACCGTTATGGGCCAAACATGGGTATATGTTAACAAATGCCTTGCAGGGGCGGGCCCTGTGCCCGTCCGCAACC
>ERZ1034691.1674-NODE-1674-length-13679-cov-3.886524_pt1 | contig 13679 bp, 13 predicted proteins | sample MGYA00520638_ERZ1034691 | MGnify/ENA primary metagenome ERZ1034691 (study PRJEB33766, sample SAMN09781763) | gut metagenome | biome: gut microbiome | host: Homo sapiens | place: Madagascar | study: EMG produced TPA metagenomics assembly of the PRJNA485056 data...
AAAACAAAGAGACCGAATCAAGGAGGCAATGAATCATGAAATTAGTACCATTATCAGACAGAGTTGTATTAAAACAGTTAAAAGCAGAGGAAAAAACCAAATCCGGAATTATCTTAGCAAGTGCTGCACAGGAGAAACCACAGGAAGCAGAAGTAATCGCAGTTGGTCCTGGCGGAGTGGTAGATGGCAAAGAAGTTACCATGCAGGTAAAAGAAGGACAGAAGGTTATTTATTCTAAATATGCCGGAACAGAAGTAAAACTGGATGGCGAAGAATATATCATCGTAAAGCAGAATGATATTCTTGCAGTAGTAGAATAATCGAATTGATAATTGGTAAATAAAACAAATTATAAAATAGGAAAATAGAAGAAAGAGGTAAGAAATTATGGCAAAGGAAATCAAATACGGAACAGAAGCCAGAACAGCATTAGAGGCTGGAGTTGATAAACTGGCAAATACAGTCAGAGTAACAATCGGACCAAAAGGAAGAAACGTTGTACTGGATAAATCATATGGAGCTCCATTAATCACAAACGATGGTGTTACCATTGCAAAAGAAATCGAATTGGAAGATGCATTCGAAAATATGGGTGCACAGCTTGTAAAAGAAGTAGCAACCAAGACCAATGACGTTGCCGGTGATGGTACTACAACAGCAACTGTTCTTGCACAGGCAATGATTCAGGAAGGAATGAAGAACTTAGAGGCTGGTGCAAACCCGATCGTTTTAAGACGTGGTATGAAGAAAGCAACTGAAAAAGCAGTTGAAACAATCGCAGCAATGTCTTCTAAAGTAACCGGAAAAGACCAGATTGCAAAAGTTGCATCTATTTCCGCAGGTGATGAAAGCGTTGGTAACATGGTAGCAGACGCAATGGAAAAAGTTTCCAACGATGGTGTCATTACCATTGAAGAGAGCAAGACTATGCAGACAGAGCTTGATCTGGTAGAAGGTATGCAGTTTGACCGTGGATATATTTCCGCATATATGTGCACAGATATGGATAAGATGGAAGCAGTTTTAGATGAGCCGTATATCTTAATTACAGATAAGAAAATCAGCAACATTCAGGAAATCCTTCCACTGTTAGAGCAGATTGTACAGTCCGGTTCCAGACTTCTTATCATTGCTGAGGATATCGAGGGCGAAGCTTTAACCACATTGATTGTAAATAAACTGCGTGGAACATTTAACGTAGTAGCAGTAAAAGCACCAGGATATGGTGACAGAAGAAAAGAAATGTTAAAAGATATCGCAATCCTTACCGGTGGCCAGGTAATTTCAGAAGAAGTTGGTCTGGAATTAAAAGATGTTACTATGGCACAGCTTGGTCGTGCAAAATCTGTCAAGGTTAAGAAAGAGAACACCGTTATCGTTGATGGTGAAGGAAATAAAGAAGAAATCCAGGCAAGAATCGGCCAGATTCGTGCACAGCTGGAAGAGACAACATCTGAATTTGATAAAGAAAAATTACAGGAAAGACTTGCAAAACTGGCAGGCGGCGTAGCAGTTATCCGTGTTGGTGCTGCAACAGAGACAGAAATGAAAGAAGCAAAGCTTCGTATGGAAGATGCTTTAAATGCAACAAGAGCAGCAGTCGAAGAAGGAATCATCGCAGGTGGCGGTTCTGCATATATCCATGCATCCAAAGAGGTTGCAAAACTTGCTGAGACATTGGAAGGTGATGAGAAGACAGGTGCAAAGGTTATCTTAAAAGCACTGGAAGCTCCATTGTATTACATTTCTGCAAATGCAGGTCTCGAAGGTGCAGTTATTATTAATAAAGTAAAAGAGTCTATTCCTGGTATCGGATTTAATGCAGCAACAGAAGAATATGTAGATATGGTAGAAGCTGGTATCCTTGACCCGGTTAAGGTTACAAGAAGTGCTTTGCAGAATGCAACATCTGTAGCATCTACATTACTTACAACGGAATCTGTTGTAGCGAATATCAAAGAAGATGCTCCTGCAATGCCGGCAGGAAACCCGGGTATGGGAATGATGTAATAAAAATCAAAATATAATACTGAAAAGTAAGTGTAGAGAGCTCCTGGCTGCGGATAATGCAGTCAGGAGTTTTGCTATGCAGTTTTTTCCTGATGTTAGTTCTTTTGGGGCAGTTGTTTTGATTTGCAAAATATGTTACAATTATTTCATTGTGTAACATGAAGTCTGAATAGCAAGGAGGAAGAAAAATGGGAAAGGTAGTTATTCTTACAGACAGTTCCAGTGGAATTCGTCAGGCAGAAGCGCAGCAGTTAGGGATTAGCGTATTACCAATGCCTTTTTTTATAAATGGTGAAACACTGTTTGAGGATATCAATCTGACACAGGATACATTTTATGAGCATCTGACAGATGGAGCTGAGATTTCAACATCCATGCCGGCAGTAGGAGACCTTACAGACCGTTGGGATGAGCTTTTAAAAGAATATGATGAAGTTGTATACATTCCTTTATCCAGTGGATTGAGCAGTTCCTGTGAGACTGCAACAGCATTATCCATGGATGATGAATATGAAGGAAAAGTATTTGTAGTAAATAATCAGAGAATTTCCGTAACACAGAAACAGTCCGTATTTGATGCAATCAGGCTGGCAGAGAGTGGCAAGAGCGGAAAAGAGATTAAAGATATTTTGGAGGATGCGAAATTCCAGTCCAGTATTTATATTATGGTAGATACTCTTTACTATCTGAAAAAAGGTGGAAGAATTACACCGGCAGCAGCAGCACTGGGAACATTGTTGAAATTAAAACCGGTATTACAGATTCAGGGTGAAAAGCTGGATGCTTTTGCAAAAGCCAGAACGGTAAAGCAGGCAAAAAGCATTATGATAAAAGCAGTAAAAGATGACTATGTATCCCGCTTTAAGGAGTATCAGGACGAGATGCAGCTTTGCATTGCATACACCGGAGATATAAGTGCAGCGATGGAATTCCGCAAAGAAGTGGAAGCAGAATTTGGAATTACAGACATTATGATGGATCCGCTTTCTTTAAATGTATCCTGTCATATCGGACCGGGAGCATTAGCACTTGCCTGTGCAAGAAAATTATAAGATTTAAAGTGTAAATTCTTGGCAAAATTGATTGACCAACCACAAAATATTGTGTAGAATTGAAATAGTTTAACTTGTTAATGTATAAAAGCAAGTAACATATCATGGTAAAACCAAGGAGGAAAATGAAAATGGCATTTTGTGGAAATTGTGGCACACAAGTGGGTGATGACGCAGATTTTTGCCCAAATTGTGGCCAGAAATTAAAGGGGGAGATGGAACAGCCGGCAGAGCAGGCAGCACCAGTACAGGAGCAACCGGCAGAGCAGGAAACACCGGTACAGGAACAGCCGGCAGAGCAGGCAGCACCGGTACAGGAGCAGCCACAGCAGGGACAGTTCCAGAGTCAGCCGCAGCAGGGACAGTTCCAGAGCCAGCCGCAGCAGGGACAGTTCCAGGGACAGCCGCAGCAGGGACAGTTCCAGAGTCAGCCGCAGCAGGGACAGTTCCAGGGAAGACCACAGCAGGGACAGTTCCAGGGAAGACCACAGCAGGGACAGTTCCAGGGACAGCCGCAGCAGGGACAATTCCAGGGACAGCCACAGCAGGCACGCCCGCCTAAGAAACCATTTAAGATGACGAAACAGTTATGGGCATTGCTTATTGCAGTCATTGCAGTTGTAGTAGTTGCAATTGTTGCACTTGTGGTAGTGAAGAATCAGAAAAAGAAAGTAAATATCAACGATTATATTTCTGTAGAGTATAACGGATATGAAACAGCAGGAACAGCATATGTTGATTTCGACGAGACCGGATTCAGTGAAGCTGTTATCAAGGCACAGGGAAAGAAACTTAAAAATGTAAAATCTCTTGATGACCTTGACTGGAGTGACCTCACAGATTTGATGGGAAGTAGTAACTGGGATTTGATTGACAGTATTACTTTTGATGTGAAACCGGATTCAGACCTGTCAAATGGTGATGTGGTAACCGTTACTGCTTCATGGAATGAAGATTATGAGAAAAAAGCAGGAGTTAAAATTCTTTCCAAAGAACAGGAATTTACAGTAGAAGGACTGGAAGAAGTAAAAGAAGTTGATCCGTTTGAAGATATCGAGGTAACCTTCTCAGGAACACCACCTTATGTATATCCAAACTGGACCAATAATTCAGATGATGATTACTTACGTTATCTGTGGTTCAATTTTGAAGATTATGACAGCCTTGATGTTGGCGATACCGTAACTTTAACAGTTGATGAGTCAGAAGAGAATGCATTGGCAAATGGTTACAAATTCACACAGACATCAAAAGAATATACTGTATCCGGAGTAGATTCTTATGTAACATCTGCTGCAGATATTTCAGCAGACAATCTGGATTCCATGAAAAATGAAGCAACAGATGCGTTAGATGCATATTTTGCAAATAACAATTCCTATATTGGAAATTCCGGATTCAGCTATGAAGGTTCTTATTATCTGGTTGCAAAGAACAGTGATACATGGGGTGATACAAACGTCCTTTATCTGGTATTTTCAACAACTGTAACCAGTGCAGAAAATGCATTTGAGCCGACTGTAGTATACTTCCCGGTAAAATATACAAATATAATGGCATTATCTGATGGAAGCCAGAGCTTCAATACATACGGTGATATCGAAGGATATACTGAATTAGAGTATGATGATGGATGGTATAATGTTGAGGGTTATACAGATGGGGCACAGATGTTTAACGATCTGGTTGTAACTCAGAAGGTTGATTATACTTACGAAGTAACTGATAATTTGACTCAGTTTGGAAACTAAAGGAGAAGGAAATGAATTCTGGAAATGATTTTACAAAGCACATTCATGTGAAAAATATTATTCGTCTGTTATCTATTTTATTAATGGTATTTTTCTTTGTGCCATCATTCATGGTATCCTGTGCAGGATATGGAAATATTAAAATTAGTGCTTTTAAAGCTATGATCGGTATTAAAATCGAAGGCGAAAGTGTATCTGATCCAAAAGTAATCTGCATTATGATGCTGTTACTTCCAATTGCGATGCTGGTTCTCTGGTGCTTAAAGAGCGTATTAAAAGACAAAATCGCTGCAATCGCATCCGGAAGCTGTGCAGTTGTTGACTTTATTTTCTGGATTGCACTTTGCGTCGGAGTAAATAAGGAAGCAACAGATAATTACTGTACAGCAAAAGTTACAGCCGGATTTATATTTAATATCTTATTTATTCTGGCAATTGTAGTGTTGGATCTGTTGATTATTATCAATGTACTTCAGGCTGAGAAGCCATTAATCAGACAGAAAATGATGAATGGATATCAGGGAATGCCACAGCAGAACATGTATGGAAATGTACCACCACAGCAGGGACAGTTCCAGAGCCAGCCAGTGCAGCCACAGCAGCAGGGACAGTTCCAGGGACAGCCAATGCAGCCACAGCAGCAGGGACAGTTCCAGAGCCAGCCAGTACAGCCGCAGCAGCCAGTACAGCCACAGCAGCCGACTCAGCCGGTATGCAGCAAATGTGGAGCTCCACTTGTAGCTGGAAATAAGTTCTGCACCAAGTGCGGAAATCCGGTTGCATAAACTGGAACAGACAAGATAGAAAAATGTGAGAAGTTTGCTTTGCAGAATTCTCATATAAACTACGAGAAGCCCCATCCACTGATGATTTAGAGGATGGGGCTTCTTTTCTGCTGCTGCAGCATTGCAGGTTCTGGATTTTATACAGCCTGACTGCGGAGCTGTTTCTTTTTCCGGTTCTTCCAAACAAGATAGGAAATCATAAGTGGTACACCGGCACCAATCCATGCTACCGGGCTTGCCAGGCGGACTGACCAGTATCCATATGGATTTAAAAGGAGCCATACGACACCGACACGGCAAATCATTTCAAAGATACCGCTGACCATAGGCATGATACCTTTTCCAAGTCCCTGCAAAGAAGTACGATAAAGGTAAATAAGAGCAAGAAAGAAGAAAAAGCAGCTGATGGTATTTAAGTACTGTGTGGCATAACTGTAAATGGCTTCCGTCGGTTCACTTAAGAAAAGAGAAACAATGGAACGGCCAAATACAGTACAGATGAATGCAGCAATTGCAACAGTTCCAAGGGCGATTCCAAAGGCCTTCTTCATGCCATCGAAGATGCGTTCGTATTTTCCGGCACCTAAGTTCTGACCACAGTAAGTAGACATTGTGGTTCCAAGAGCCGGCATTGGCTGGGTGGAAATCTGTTCTACCTTGGATGCAGCAGTAAAGGCTGCAACAGCACTGGAACCAAATACATTTACTGCAGACTGAAGAATCATGGAACCAACAGCTATCAGAGAGTAGTTCAAAGCCATCGGGATACCAAGTCCCATCATCTGGGCGGTTGTCACGCGGTCGATGTAGTAATCACTTTTTCTGGTGCGGAGAATCGTGAATTTACGGTACATATAAATAAGACAGAGAACAGCGGAAATACCCTGTGAGATTACGGTGGCATATGCAGCACCTGCAACATTTAATTTTAAAGTTACAATACAGAATAAATCCAGCACAATATTAAGAGCGGAGGAAAACAGCAGGAAGTATAATGGAGTCTTGCTGTCACCAACACCTCTTAAAATTCCGGAAACAACATTGTACATCATACTGGTAATGATACCCCAGAAGATAACCCGGATATAAGAGTCTGCCATATCAAGAATATTATCCGGTGTGTTCATAAAGATTAAAAGCTCCCGGGAAGTAGTAACAGTCAATGCGGTAAGAATCACGGAAATGATTATGGTTAAGAGGAAGGATAAAGCAACAATATGCTTTAAACGGCTTTCATCCTTTGCACCGAAAGCCTGTGATACCATAACACCGAATCCCTGGGCAAGTCCGGATGCAAAACCAAGCACCAGAAACATAATAGAACCGGTTGCACCTACAGCAGCCAGGGCATCTTCTCCTAAAAACTGCCCTACAATGATGGTATCTACCATACTGTAGAACTGCTGGAACAGATTCCCGAACAATACAGGAAGTGAGAAGAGAAGGATTAATTTCAGTGGATTTCCGGTTGTCATATCTTTCGTCATAATTATAAGCTCCTTTCAAAAAAATGCAGAAATGTTCTGCTCTATATGAGAAAAAAGTACTATATTCTTTGGAAACGGGATTAGTATACATTGGTAAAATAAAAATGACAATGTAAAAATCAATCTAATTATGGTATAATTCGCTCATGAATACGAATTTAGAATATTACAAATTTTTTTATTATGTAGGAAAACTTCACAGTATTACATTGGCAGCAGAAGAACTGAATGTTTCACAGCCGGCAGTGTCCCAGGCAATCCGTAATTTGGAGCGGGAGCTGGGAACCACCCTTTTCATGCGGACATCCAGAGGGGTGCGTCTGACTGCAGAGGGGCAGACTCTTTACGGCTATGTGCAGCGGGGCTATGAGACCATCCGGGAAGGCGAACGCAAATTCCTTGAAATGCAAGAGCTGACCAGCGGAGAAGTATGTATCGGAGCCAGCGATATGACACTGCAGTTTTATCTGCTTTCTTATCTGGAACAGTTTCATGAGCAGTATCCGAAAATCAGGATTACAGTTACCAATGCACCGACACCGGAGACACTGAAATATCTGCAGAGCGGCAGAATCGATTTTGGTGTAGTCAGCACGCCTATGGAGACAACGAAGAATATGCATGTAATTCCGGTGCGTGAGATAGAAGATGTCTTTGTGGCAGGACGAAAATTTGAATATTTAAAGGGCGGTAAATTAAGCTATAAGGAATTGGAACATCTGCCGGTTATGTGCCTGGAGGGAAATACCTCTACCAGAAAATATGTAGAGGAATTTCTGCTGGGCGAAGGCGTTGTGATTCATCCGGAGATAGAACTTGCCACCAGCGATATGCTGATACAGTTTGCAAAAAGGAGCCTTGGCATAGCAAATGTGGTCAGGGACTTTGCCCAGGAAGAAATTGATAAGGGGGAACTCTTTCAGATTACATTTAATAAGAAGATTCCTGCCAGACAGTTCTGTATTGTTTCGGATGACAGGGTTCCGTTGACTGCGGCAGCAGAAAAACTGTTGAAATTATTGCAACATAAGTAAAACTTATATAGAGTATAAGGAATATTGACTTTACTTATAATATCTGATTCGGTATAATCAGAAAGTAAGAAGCAGAGAACTGGTTTTTACACCGGTTCTTTTTTGCTTTACAGGAAATTGCTTTCCTGTAAAGTAAAAAACGCTCCGCGAGTAGCTCGTAAAGCGTGTTTCTCATAGTTGTGCGAGCAGCGAGAAGAACATATTTCTTATTATAAGGAGGAAATAAAAATGGTTACAGCAGTAGTTGGTGCAAACTGGGGAGATGAAGGAAAAGGCAAGATTACTGATATGCTTGCAAAGGAAGCAGATATTATTATCCGTTTCCAGGGTGGTGCAAATGCAGGACATACTATCGTAAATGATTACGGAAAATTTGCATTACATACCCTTCCATCAGGAGTGTTCTACGGACATACCACAAGTATTATCGGAAATGGTGTTGCACTTGATATCCCGAAGCTTTTCAATGAGATGAAGTCTATTACAGACCGTAATGTACCGGCACCTAAGCTTTTGGTTTCTGACCGTGCACAGATTGTTATGCCATATCATGTGCTTTTTGATCAGTACGAAGAGGAGCGTCTTGGAAAGAAATCATTTGGTTCTACCAAGTCAGGTATTGCACCATTTTATTCAGATAAATATGCAAAAATCGGTTTCCAGGTAAGTGAACTTTTCGATGAGGATACTTTAACAGAAAAGGTAGACCGTATCTGTGAAATGAAAAATATTATGTTAGAACATATGTACCACAAACCATTACTGGACAAGGCAGAGCTGTTAAATACATTACATGAGTACCGCGATATGGTAGCTCCGTATGTCTGTGATGTTTCTTTATATCTTGATAAGGCAATCAAAGAAGGAAAGAACATTCTCTTAGAGGGACAGCTTGGAACCTTAAAAGACCCGGATCACGGAATTTATCCGATGGTAACATCTTCTTCTACATTGGCTGCATATGGTGCAATCGGAGCAGGAATCCCGCCATATGAGATTAAGAAAATTGTTACTGTATGTAAAGCATATTCTTCTGCTGTTGGTGCAGGTGCATTCGTCAGCGAAATCTTTGGCGAAGAAGCAGATGAATTAAGAAAACGCGGTGGAGACGGCGGAGAATTCGGCGCAACCACAGGACGCCCAAGACGTATGGGATGGTTTGACTGCGTGGCAAGTAAATACGGCTGCCGCATGCAGGGAACTACCGATGTAGCATTTACCGTGTTAGATGTTTTAGGATATTTAGATGAGATTCCGGTTTGCGTAGGATATGAAATCGATGGAGAAGTAACCACAGACTTCCCTGTAACCACAAAGCTTGAAAAAGCAAAACCTGTATTAAAGAAACTTCCGGGCTGGAAGACAGATATCCGTGGAATTAAGAAATACGAAGACCTTCCGGAAAACTGCCGTAAATATGTAGAATTCATTGAAGAACAGATTGGATATCCAATTACCATGGTTTCTAACGGACCGGGAAGAAATGATATTATTTATCGTTAAAAATAAAGGCAGATTGTGATGATAAAAAATGTAATCTTTGACGTAGGAAATGTACTGGTAGATTTCTGCTGGGAAGAAGTATTTCATAAGCTCGGATTTGAAGGTGAAATCTTTGAACATGTAGCGGATGCTACCGTCCGTTCCGCAACCTGGAATGAATTCGACCGGGGAGCAAAGCCGGATGAAGAGATTATTGCTGCATGCATCAAGGAAGCACCGGAATATGAAAGAGAAATCAGGCTTTTTTATGACCATGTAGGAGATACGATTCGTACTTATCCATATACGGTGCGGTGGATTCGAAGCCTTGAGAAAAATGGATATCATACCTATATATTATCTAATTTTCCAAAGAGCACTTATGAAAAAGCAACAGAAGAACTTTCTTTTGAAAAGGAGACTACCGGAGCAATCTTTTCCTATCAGGTGAAATGCATTAAGCCGGAAGCAGAAATTTATAAACTATTGCTGGACAGATACCACTTAGTACCTCAGGAATGTGTATTCATAGACGACCGTCCGGAAAACATAGAGGCGGCAGAAAAGCTTGGCATTACAGGCATACAGTTTCAGAATCAGCAGCAGGCAAAAAGAAGGCTTTTGGAACTTGGTGTCGTATCCGGCAGTTAATAAGTAAAGATTATGTAAAAAAAGAATAATTGCCTATTCGTTTCTTGCATTTCAATAGCGAAATGCTTATAATGAGCGTAAGCAGACGGGTAGCAACGCAACTGGCAGGAGTTACTCCTGCCAGTTTTTTTACTTTACAGGAAATTGCTTTCCTGTAAAGCGTGTTTTCGCAGTTGCACAGTAAGCAGGGAGAATACAATGAGGATAACAGGTTTAAAGAAAAAGCTGATAAGTCTCATAGTGGCTGTTATTATGACGGTTTCAGGAATGTATGTTGAAAATATCAACATAGATTCTTCCTTTGCATGTGAAGATACTGCGAACCAGAATTTCATACAGGCAGCACATTTATCCAGACCATCAGAGAGCTGTACCGAAGAACTTTTGGGAAATCGTGAGACCGGCAGGATTACAGCAGGATACCGCAGATTGTCGGAGAAAAACAACGATTTGGAAGGAGCAGCATTATCCCTGGCAGCAGTATTGCCTGAAAATCAGGCAAAAGACGGCTGGAACTTTGAATTACGGAAATCAAAGGATGTTTTGGACAGCAGGAGTGTCATTATAGGCTATATCCATCATCAGGATGGAGCGAAGGGCTGACTATCACAAGTTAGAAGCAATTTACCTGTGCGCAGAGGAGCATAGGTTTCTTTGCGTACAATATCAGGTCATAACTGTGATAGGAGGATAATAAAATATGGCACAGGATATTGTAGTAGCGCTTATGGGCGTTATGGCAGCGGCAGCAGTTGCTGCATGCTGGTGGTATGAGCATCATGGCAGAGAAGATGAGACTTCTTCCAAAGAGGAACAGGAAAAGACGAAAGAAGTATAAAGAAATAAAAGAAGATAGAGGGCTTGTAGCAGGAAAGGACAGAATATGAGAAAGACAAAAATTATATGTACATTAGGACCAGCAACAAAGGATGATGAAGTATTAAAACAGTTAATGGAAAATGGAATGGACGTGGCGAGAATTAACTTTTCCCACGGCTCACAGGCAGAACATAAAGTAACCATGGATCGTGTAAAAAGGATGCGTAAGGAACTGGGCAGACCGGTTGGGATTCTTCTTGATACCAGTGGACCGGAAATCCGGATTGGACAGCTGGAGGGCGGCAGAGCAGAACTGCTTCCGGGAGATACCTTTAAACTTACCACCAATGATATTATGGGAAATAAAGAGCGGGTCTCTATTACTTACAAGGATCTGGTGCATGATGTTAAAGCCGGAACCAGAATTCTGATCGATGATGGACTGATTGAAATGCTGGTAACCAATGTGACAGAAACTGAGATTACCTGTAAAGTAGAAAATGGCGGTGTGATTTCAGACCGCAAAGGAATTAATGTACCGAATGTAAATCTGTCCATGCCTTATATCAGCCCGAAAGACCGCTCCGATATTCTGTTTGGAATTGAGCAGGGTGTAGATTTTATTGCAGCATCTTTTGTACGCTGTGCAGATGATGTGCTGCAGTTACGGAAAATTATGGCAGAGCAGGGCTGCAATGACATTAAGATTATCTCTAAAATCGAAAACCGTCAGGGTGTAGATAATATTGATGAGATTCTGGCAGTGTCAGATGGCATTATGGTTGCCAGAGGAGACATGGGAGTAGAGATTCCGATTCGTGAAGTTCCGGCAATTCAGAAGAAAATTATAAAAAAGGTTTACCATGCAGAAAAGGTTGTTATTACGGCAACACAGATGCTGGATTCCATGATGAAGAATCCGCGCCCGACCAGAGCAGAAGCAACAGATGTTGCCAATGCTATTTATGATGGAACCAGTGCAATTATGCTGTCCGGTGAGACTGCTGCCGGGAAATATCCGGTGGAGGCATTAAAAACCATGACAGAGATTGCGGAATATACAGAAAATGATATTGATTATGAGAAACGTTTCCGCCAGCTGGAGAAGATTGATAATCCGGATGTAACCGATGCCATTTCCCATGCAACCTGCATGACTGCCATTGACATCAATGCGGCAGCAATTGTTACGGTAACCAAATCCGGCAAGACTGCCCGCATGATTTCAAGATATCGTCCGAAATGTGCAATTATCGGCTGTACCCCATCGGAAAAGAGTTATTATCAGATGAATCTTTCCTGGGGCGTAACACCACTTATGATACAGGAAGAGACGGATACAGAAGCATTGTTTAATAATGCAATGGAATCCGCAGAACAGCATGGATATGTACAGCATGGAGATCTGGCGGTTATTACAGCTGGAATTCCATTGGGTATTTCCGGTACCACCAATCTGATTCGTGTAGTAGTGACGGGACACTTAAAGAAATAGGAGCGTAGATGGTATGAATGAACAACCGAAATTAGCAGTGCTGATTGATGCAGAAAATGTATCCAATAAATATGTGAAACTAATTATGGATGAGGTCAGCAATTACGGGGTGGCTACTTATAAGCGGGTTTATGGAGATTATTCGAATCCGAGCGTATCTGCATGGATGAAAAATATGCAGGAGTATGCTCTGACACCGGAATTGCAGTGCAATTATACTGCGGGAAAAAGTGCTTCAGATTCGGCATTGATTATAGATGCCATGGATATTCTTTATTCCGGCAAAGTCAGCGGTTTCTGCCTGGTGTCGTCAGACAGTGATTTTACCAAACTTGCCATGCGCTTAAAGGAAGCCGGTATGATGGTAATCGGAATGGGAGAGGAGAAGACACCGAAGTCCTTTGTAAATGCCTGTGAGAATTTCAAGTATCTTGATTTACTTTATAATAAGGAAGAAGCAGAGGAAAAACAGCGCACAGCCACCACAAGAAGAAATACGAATGCATCTTCGGAAAAGGATACCGGGGACAATGACAACCTTCCGAAGCTTTCGGATATTGAAAAGGAGGTAATCTCCATTATCCGGAGCAATGCAGAGGAAAATGGCTGGATTAATATTTCTGAGCTTGGAATCAATCTGAGCAAACGTATTCCGGGCTTTGACCCACGAAATTACCAGTGCAGTAAACTTTCTACCTTCTTAAAGAAGTTTAGGAGCATTGAATTAAACCCGATTGAGAATCCACACAATAAGCTGTTGAAGGTTGTGTATGCAAAAATAAAAGAGTAGAAAAGAAAGTAAAAGCTTCTTTTTCCAGAGTTGCATTTGGCTGGCGAAAGAAGCTTTTTGCATAATATTTTTTAAGCGTAGATATATTTTCTTATGAAGTCGGTTTGAATCTTTTTCAGACATTTCGCATACTCGCTTCTTGAGTAGTAAAAAGTTGTAACCCCAATCTGGTTATAAGCAAAAAAACAGGAAGCCTTGATTTATAAGGCTTCCCATTCTATTAAATAATGCGGAAGATGGGACTTGAACCCACACAAGCGCAATGCTTACAAGATCCTTAGTCTTGCTCGTCTGCCAGTTCCGACACTTCCGCATATCGCATT
>ERZ1034691.1676-NODE-1676-length-13674-cov-18.243924_pt1 | contig 13674 bp, 13 predicted proteins | sample MGYA00520638_ERZ1034691 | MGnify/ENA primary metagenome ERZ1034691 (study PRJEB33766, sample SAMN09781763) | gut metagenome | biome: gut microbiome | host: Homo sapiens | place: Madagascar | study: EMG produced TPA metagenomics assembly of the PRJNA485056 data...
AGGTAGTCGGGGCTTTTCTCGTTTTACAGTATCCGTTTTATCCTATCCGTTTTACCTTGTCAGGCAAACGTATATTTCCTTACTCGTAACCATCCGAAATCAGCCTTTTGCATATATAAATGAAAAGACGGCGATTTCGGATGGTTACCACGATTCGCCTTGGGAGTGAAGATTTGCTAATCTTGTTTTGCCAAGCTCACGTTTCCTGTCGGCCGTGAATGAACTTGCTCACTGCTTCCTTAGTGTCTCGTGTGCCATCCACACCTCGCTGTTCACGGTCGTGGCGTCTTCAACGTCGTGCTGGCCAATACGCAGGCGATATTCCAGCGTGCCGCCGTCGTGATGGAAAGGCTTTGATACGAGGTAGTGCCACTTGTCGTTGCCCTGTCTCACGTTGTCTACCCACATCGTGCTGTCGTTTTGCTCGCTGAAGAGCGGGATGTCACGGCTGGCAGTCCAGTCAAAGTCTTTCAGTATGCGGTCTTCTGCTGCCCCATAACCGTCGAGGCGCAGCACGGCAAGACACTTGGAGCCACTCCACACGCTGAGCGTGGCATCCATGGCCGTGCATATCGCCATGCATTCGAGCGCGTAGTCGCCTTTTGCCACGCTTTGCTTGCGGCTCACCGACAGCGTCATGGGCTTGCCGTCCTTGTCGGGACTGACGCTGAACGGTTCGACGTCAAGGCGCAGCGGGTCTTCGTCGCTGCTTCCGAACAAAGAGGCGAATCTTATGTTGTCAGCCTCTTTCACGATCCATCCCGTGGCGTACAGGTGCTCCCACGTCCAGCGGTTAAGGTAGATGCCGTTGCGCGTGTTGTGCTGGCGGTCTATTATCTTGCTTTCGTTGTCGGCGTGTATGGCGAACAGCACAAACAGCAATATGCCCATGGTGATGGCCACTGTCCACACGCTCGCGAGCGAGGCTATGGCCGCGAAGCCAAGCCGTTTGCGGTTCGGTTTGAACGTGCGCGCTATGCCCAGCAGCGGAAGCAGTGCTACAATGAGCCAGCACACCGCCGATGTCACCCAATACATGCCAAGCAGCGGTATGGACGAAAGCACACGCGTGTTCTCAGGTTCGTCGAAGAACAACAGGAGGAACGGCTCGCCCACGATGGAGTAGACTACTCCACACACGAGATAAGCCAACGCGACAGCCGACATTATGGCAAACGCCGCAATAGCGGTTGCCTTTACGCCGAACTTAGCAATCTCAAACAGCCTACTCATTATCATACCGTCGCCATGCTGCCGTGTCGTGGGCTTCTTTTCTTTGTCGGCTTCTTCTATCAAGGTGCGGCTTATCGACTCGGGCGTCACTTCTTCGCCCGTCATGCAGAGGCGTTCCTCTGCCGTGCGTGCCACGGGAGCGAGCAGCCAAAGTGCCACGTAGATAATCAAAGGCACGGTGAAGAACAAGACGAGAAACCTTTGCAGGCCACCGGAGAAATTCATTTGGCAGAGCGTGAACGTGGCAAGGGCCAGCAGCACGGCGCACACTCGCCACACCACTATGTCGCCACCGCCGCAATAGTGGCGCAGTCCGGAAATCACGCCTCCCGCGATCTTGTCCTTGCCGTCGCGGTAGAAGCGATGCGTCTTGACATGGTGAAGCATGCGGTCAATCCATTTTGCGTCGCCGAGATTAATGTCCACCCGTATTTCATGTTTACCATTTCGATGCTTGTCATCCGTTTCCGCGTCTCGCTCTTTCGCCGTCTTCTCCGTGGCTGAATCGCCAGTCTCCGTGGCTGAATCGTCAGCCGACGTGGTTGAATCTCCAGCCGACTCTGCGGGATCGTCGTTCGTTGAACCGTCAACCTCGTCGGGGTTGCCAATGCTGCCGATTATGCGCTTCACGGTTTCCAGGTCGATGGCATTCATGCCTTGCTCTTTCAGTGCCCACAGGTGTTCCGCAACGCGGTGCTCTATGTCGTCGGCAATCTCGTCGCCCCCTTCGCGTTTGGCGAAGTAGCTCTTCATGTTGTTGAGATAATCCTCAAGCAGGTCGCAGGCGTCCTCGTCGATGGCATAGAGCGTGCCAAAGAGGTTTATGTTGATGTTCTTTTTCATAGACGTTTCCGGTTTTTAAGAGTTATTGTTTTGGTTGCGAGTTAGCGTCTTGTCGCGCGTCTTTCAATACCCCCACGGTGTGGGCTATCTCTTGCCACGCCTTGTCGAGCTCACTGAGTGTAGCCTCGCCGTCGGCCGTCAGCGCGTAATACTTGCGTGGCGGTCCATGTTTTGACTCCTGCCATTCGTAGCAGAGCAGGCCGTCCTTCTTCAGGCGCGTCAGCAGTGGGTAGAGCGTGCCCTCCACCACTATCAGCTCGGCCTCCTTCAGCCGCGCTATGATGTCGCTGGCATAGGCCGCGCGGTGGCGGAGCAGAAGCATGATGCAGTATTCGAGCATGCCCTTGCGCATCTGTGACTTGGCATTGTCGATGTTCATTGCATTTAGGTTTTTGGGTTGTTACGCCTGCAAAGATAGGCAACGATTAGGTACTATGCAATACATAGTACTATAAAAATGATAGAGTTTTGCTTTCTTTAACATCTTGGAGGCCAACGATGGCGACGACGACGATATTTGCGGCTGTGAAGTCGCTGAGGGCAAGGCGGGCAATAAGGCAGTGGCGAAGAAAGAAAGTTTGAAAAACATGGCCAAATGTTGCTTATGCTGGAAAATCCTTCTTACCTTTGCCGATGAAACATCAAGAGCAGTGATAATCTGCACCAACCGAGCACGACAGCCACGGTGGTAAAGATACGATGTGGAAGAACAAGTTATACTTCAAAAACAAGTCATTATTATGAACAACTCACTTTACGAGAATTTCGCGGCTGCCTTTGCGGCCGACTCCCTCACGTCACTTGTAGAGTCACAACAAAATCATTTATTGATTGAATATCAACGAATTAAGAATTGTGAAAAATGTAACTGCTAACGATTTAGAAACGAGCTATATTCTTTTTCTTTCACAACCTTGCAATATACGAAGTACGCCTTAGTTTTGTATACAAAGGTAAATCTAATTATTGAAAAACCTATAAATTCAGAGTCCTTTTTGCAGTTTTTAAGAAATTGTCTCTGCTTTCTTATGGTGAATTATTTTCATTTGTTTGCTAAAATATCGTAAGATTTAGATGTAAACTCACGTTGTACGGAATATAATGTGTATCTTTGCAGAAGAAAGGCTGCAGCTCGGCAATTGAAGCGAGCTTCATTGCGCCCACCTTGTACTTTTTTGCATATCGAAATACTTTAAATATGGCAAATCGTGATTTGAACAGACTGAAAGTTGTGCTGGCAGAGAAAAAACGGACTAACCGTTGGCTGGCAGAACAACTCGGTAAAGACCAAACTACCATATCTAAATGGTGTACTAATTCAAGTCAACCAGACTTAGCAAGTCTGATGATGACTGCAAAAGTATTAAATGTAGAATTGACCGACTTGGTTCGGTTCGATGAATTTAAAAAAGAAAATGATGGAACAGAATAAGAAAGAATTGCTCAATGAACAAGCAAACAAGATAGAAGATGTACTTAATGTTCTCTGTACTCAGTTCGGAGGGGATTATGTAGATGAGACAAACTTCTTGGAAATTGTTAAGGGTAAATTGTCAAATAGCTAAAGGATAAAGTTATGGCACTACCAAAATTCCAAGATTTCTTATATCCGTTTCTAAAAAAGTTAGAAGACGGTAAAGATGTGACCTCAAAAGAAATGAAATCGTTTCTTATTGAGCATTTTGAATTGACACAAGATGACTGCTCCTTAAAGACAAGAAGTGGAAAGACTATTCAATTTGAGGATAGATATAGTTGGACTAGACAATGGCTACGTCGTGCTTTGCTGATAATGTTGCCTCAAAGAGGTATGTATAGAATTACAGAAAGAGGAAAAGATTATTTGAAGAATCACACTTCTTTGAAAGAATCTGATTTGCTAGAATATCCCGAGTATGCTGAATACGCAGGAAAATCGGTCAAAGTAAGCAGTTCGACTTATACAAAATCTCCAAGTGCAGAAGCCGCAAATTCGACACCAACTCCAACAGAGCAATTAGAATTGGCTTATCAAATAATCGTAAAAGACCTTGCCGCAGACTTGTTGCAGAAGATTCTCGAACAATCTCCGAAACGATTTGAGCAAATAGTTGTAGATCTTATGCTTGCCATGGGTTATGGAGGTTCATTGGATGATGCAGGTATGGTAACGAATTATTCTCACGATGACGGAATTGACGGTATCATCAAAGAGGACAAGCTCGGATTAGATAAAATTTACATACAAGCTAAACGCTATGCAATAGGGAACACTATAGGAAAGCCCGATCTTCATGCTTTTGCTGGGGCACTTGATGAAAAAAAGGCAAATAAAGGTGTTTTCATAACGACAAGCAGGTTTACCAGCGAGGCACGAAAATTCGCAGAGGAAAAAGCGAGCAAGAAAATTGTGCTTATAGATGGTGAAGCACTTGCACGCTACATGATAGAATATAACATAGGGGTCAGTACAAGGCGAACATATATTGTTAAACGTATAGACACCGACTATTTTGAGGAAGACGATAATGACGTATAAGTTTGTAGATTTATTTGCAGGTTGTGGAGGTCTTAGCTTAGGACTTCAACAAGCAGGTTTTACTCCATGGTTTGTTAATGAAATCGTGGAGCAGTTCTGCAATACATATAAATTCAATCATGATTTGAGCGATGAACATTATTATGTTGGTGACATAGCGGAATTAAACTTGCATTTAGATGATTATAAGGGAATCCTCTCTGACATCACATTAGTGTGTGGAGGACCTCCATGTCAAGGCTTCTCTATGGCAAATCGCCAAAGAATATTAGATGATTCGAGAAATTCATTGTATAAACAATATCTGATATTCCTTAAGAATGTGCGCCCGAAATTCTTTGTAATGGAGAATGTGAAAGGTATGATGAACAAGATTGAGGAAATCAAACAGAATTTTAGGGAATATCTTGGTGAAGAATACCAATTTGATTATGCTCTTCTGAAAGCACAAGACTATGGTGTGCCACAAAACAGAGAACGCTTTATAATGATTGGTAACCGAGTAGGCGTATCACCTCATTTAATATTTGAGGAAATTTACAAGCATAAGCGTAAGCCTTATGTGCTGAAAGATGCCTTGGAAGGATTACCACATCTAATTGCCAAAAAAGAAAAAGGCTCTAAAGGCATAGAATGTGCAGAGTCAGGCTTTACAGAGTGTAACTTTACATATATCCATAATGACTTTTACAAGTTTATCAATGGAGACAGGGAAATAACGAAGCTCTATAATCACAAAAATCGGTATAATAACGAACGTGATATTGAAATCTATCGTCGGTTGCCACAAGGCGCAAACTCTCTGCATGAATCCATTGCGGACATAATGCCATACAAGAGAAGAAACGACATATTTAAAGATAAGTATTTCAAGTTAGATGAAACTCAAATTTGCAAGACGATTACTTCACACATGAAGTTTGACTGCAATATGTACATTCATCCTTGGGATGCAAGGGGGTTAAGCCCTCGTGAAGCAGCACGTATTCAGACGTTCCCAGACGATTATGTGATAACAGGTTCCCAAAACATGTGGTATGCACAAGTCGGGAATGCAGTTCCAGTAAAACTAGCCAAAGCCATTGGCGATGGCATCATGAAATTTATATGATGAGACATCTTGAATTATTTGCAGGAATTGGTGGTTTCAGAAGGGCTATGGATCTTCTGACGCAAGACCATATAATGAATTTTCACTGTGTTGGCTATTCTGAGATAGACCCTAAAGCTGTGAAAACATATTGTGCCAATTATCATCCCGAAGAGGATGGTGAGGTGGCGCTGGGTGACATTGTTGAGTTTACTAGCGATGTGAATAACATCATAAATCTACCCGATTTCGATTTAGTGACAGGTGGATTTCCATGTCAGACGTTTAGTATGATGGGAAGGCAGGCAGGCTTTAACGAGGATCGAGGTCTGATGTTTTTCCATATCATAGACATACTTAGAAAAAGAAGACCACGATACGTTTTACTTGAAAATGTCAAGAATCTCAAGAATCATGACAAAGGAAGAACATATACGAGAATAAGAGAAGAATTGGAGGCATTGGGATATAGTGTGTTTACAGATATCTTCAATACCGCCAAGTTTCATCTGCCACAAACTCGTAACAGGCTCTTGATATTTGCTACGACAGAACCAGTACCAAACAATTTTGAGGATATGTTCACTTGCGAGAATATCGCAGATACCTTTGAAGTTGTTTATGAGAGGCTAAGTACAAGTAATTATGCAACAGTAAATGATTTACTTTGGGAAGAAGTAGACCAGAAATATTTCTTGTCTGAGAGAATAAAACCTACCATTTTGGCTGATGGCTCGGCAAATTTCAAGGCTCGCTCAGACATAAACATGAGTATCGCCAGACCATTGACTGCCACGATGCATAAAATGCACAGGGCTTGTCAAGACAATTATTACAGTCAGGATTTTATCGAATCTCATGGTGCGGTAAATCCTGTGAAAACTATGACAAAAGAGGAATTGGCTCAACTGCCTATCCGTAAGCTAACACCAGAAGAAGCGTTCATGCTGCAAGGATTTCCTGCTGAATTTGCACAAAATGGTCGCAATGCAGGAGTCGCAGATGGTTCTCTTTACAAGCAAGCAGGTAATGCGGTGAGTGTAAACACTATTTATGCCACTCTTTACTTTTTAATAACAAACAATATAATTCACGAATAAAATGTTTTTCTTCTTTTTCGATATTGAAAAGCGTATTGGCTTAAAGAAATTAAGCAGCGCAGATTTGGGCACAAGTGGCACAAGCAAACAAACCCACATTGGACTCTACAATGATGTACTTCAGTTCTTGGGTGACAGTGTTGTTACAACAGCTATGCTTGTCTATGGCGACTATTGCCAAATGTTGGATTGCTATTTTGACAGAATCGAAAATCCAGACGGAACTTTCAGAAGCCCAAAGATTAGAATTGGAAATAAGAATGAGGATTCTGTAGTTTCTAAGATTAGAGAATTTGCTTTGACAGACGCAAGTGCTGATTGGTATCTTCTTTGGTCAGGACTTGAAAATAAGGACTTGGTGTTTTGGCTTATCAATAGTAAATCAAATGATTTCAATGTTATAAAAGACTTGGTTGGCTCAAAAACTCGCGTTATCACAGATGAAGACAAGGCGTATGCCAGTCTAAAGAACATAATGGTAAACAAGATAAACCAGTCAAGTTTCAATATACAGAAAGAGATAGAAATTATCTCACAAACAGGGGAGCAAAGCAAGAAATACAAGCCTTTTGATTTGGAAAAGGCAAAGAGAAACATGGCTTTAGTTGGCAAGAGAGGTGAGGAACTTGTAAACGAATATCTTGAACAACTGATGAACTTGCATCAAGTAGAGCCATTTGAATGGATGAATAAAAGTAGAGAATCGGGATTGCCATACGATTTTATACTGAATGAAAAGCAGTATATAGATGTAAAGTCAACAAGATTTGATTTCTCACAAAATATTGTATTCAGTAATCAAGAGGTAGGTTTTGTAAATCAGCAAAAATCTGATTTTGATTATTCCGTATATCGTGTTTTCGGCATTACTGAAGCAAGTGCAAATCTAAAAATCTGCACACAATGTATGTCGTATATGGAGAAACTAAACAAAAATGTGCAGATATTCAATGAAGCGATAATCCAAAGTAAAACACGCTTGTTAGGATTGAATGTTGCAGTATCTCCAACAGATTGCTTTGGAAACATACAGGACACTATAAGATTGTAGAGCATGGAAGAAATTGTAAAGCATATAAACGATACAAATGCTAGTTATCGTCAGCCAAATGCAGGTGATGCCAAAAATACAGATTTATTCTTGGATAATGAGCATTATTCTCTGTTTAAAGATAGCGGAGAGCAAATTACTGTTAGATATGACAAAGAAAATCTAACAAAGGCAATTTTGTTTATTGCATCTATCTTGCCAAGAAAATTTGACCAATCAGCAACGCATGAGTTGGTCAAGTTTTCAAAAGAGTTTGTGCTTGATCAATTAGCCATTATTGATGCACTGTTCACTGAAGACGATAAGTCTGTAAATACATTTACGCAAGTGTGGAATGCTCGTAAGGATGTTCCACAAAAAAATGGGAAGATAGACAAACGTTTCTATTTCAATGGACTATTAAAGGATGTTTTCTATACAGATTATAAAGGAGTCCAACACAAGATAAAATTCACCATAAGGAATTATTTTGCAGGAGGATATTCAGACTTGCATATTATTAAAGCTGATGATGGCATCTTTGACATTCGTATATCCAATGCTAATGTTCCAACATACGATTCAAAGGAAGATGGACTTGAAGAATTTACATTGACAAGTTTATATGCATCAAGCCCATACCGCCCCTATATCACCGCCATAAAGTCGAAGCCATTCCTTTTGCTTGCAGGTATTTCTGGTACAGGCAAGAGCCGTATTGTAAGAGAGTTGGCAAGAGCTTGCTGGGATGAAGGTACAGAAGAGTACAATGCACAGAAACCGAAGAACTTCCAAATGGTGCAGGTGAAACCAAACTGGCACGACTCAAGCGACTTGATAGGTTACGTAAGCCGAGTGAGTGGCAAGGCGGAGTATGTAGCAGGTGATTTTCTCCGCTTTGTTGCTAAGGCATGGGAAGATGAGGACACGCCCTATTTCCTTTGCTTGGATGAAATGAACCTTGCCCCTGTTGAGCAGTATTTCGCAGAATACCTCAGTGTGGTGGAGTCGCGCAAGAGCCACGAAGACGGCACTGTGACGACCGACCCTATACTTGAAATGGTTGACGAGGAATGGTATTTCAACCTAACAGCTTCGCTGACTACAGACGAGAATGTGAGAAAGCAGTTCAATGAAAGCGGAATCTGTATTCCGCAGAACCTTATCGTTGTCGGCACAGTCAATATGGACGAAACGACATTTTCATTCTCTCGCAAGGTGCTCGACCGTGCCATGACCATCGAGATGAACGATGTGGACCTGCATGGTGGACTGACTGAGCGTAACGAACAAATAGGCAAGTTGGGCAAGGCAGAATTGATTGGCAATGCCGTGGAAGGTGTAGATGTATATGCCGACAACAAGGAGGTCTGCGAGAAGGTGCTGACTTATCTTGATGCAGTAAATGCCGTGCTGAACGGCACACCGTTCAAGGTTGCCTACCGAACACGCAACGAGTTTCTGCTGTATGTGGTGAACAATCTTCCTTACAACAAGGATGAGAACGATGTCGAATTGGAACAGGGATATGTCATAGCCCGTGCCTTGGACGAGATAACGAGCATGAAGGTATTGTCGCGCATTGAGGGTGACGATACTAAGGTAAGCGACGACTTCATTGATCGGCTGAGCAAGACAATAGAAGATGGACTAAAGGCAGTATCGGGCGAAGAACATACCATAACCTCAATATCTTTGGCGAAGCTAAAAGAGATGAAGGCAAAACTCGCTTCGGGATATACAAGTTTCTGGAGTTAAAAAACATAGGACAATATGGAACTGTTGACGATTGAGCACATAGATTTTACAATGATTGTAGAATGTACCAAGTTCGACAGGATTTGGAGCAAGGCCAAGAGTAATGTGGGAGAAGACAAGCTGCTCTCCATTTACTCGTGGTCGGAAGGAGTCATGTCCGTAAAACGCACTTCTGAAAATGGCACAGACATCAGCATAGAACAAGGCATGCAGGCTCCTGCCGTATTCTTCGACAATGCCGACTATCCCATTTGGATAGAATTCGGAAACCATGTAAAGAATGCCCAATTCGGTTCCATACTGCAAAACGACAACGACCGTTTCTCTTTTCGCCGACATATCTTAGCTGGTTTCATCAACTACAAGAATGAGATAGGACGGAGTGAGATACAGCTCATCTACAACACCGACAAGGAGACTAAGACATTCCGTTTCGGCTTCGAGGTGCTCAGTACCAAGCTCGACTATCATGATCATTGGCGCGCCATCGTTGAGGACATTGAGCGTGAATACCGTATGTTGTCGCTCGACTATATGCGTCGCACGTTTCATGGCTTTGCTCCTGACACCAAGGGCGAACACCTCGACATAATATGGTGGAGTGTGTTTGAGGGCGAACAGCAGAAGTTCATAAGGGCTTGCAAGAACATCATAGACCGCCCTCGCCACCGCCTGCATGGCGAGGAAACGTATGTTAGGGCAGACAAACTGAAGCAGACACCCCACGACATAGAGAACCGCCTTGTCGAACATCGCAGGGAGGCAGCCCACCTCTATCGTATAGAACAGCAGATACAGTCGAACGACACGCAAGAAAACCGCTTCCTAAAATTCGCCTTGCAACAGATAAGCAAGCGGTATGAAGAACTGCGCCAACGTATAGAAAATACAAAAACGGCATCAGACACGATGAAGGCTGCTATGCTCGGTACCTCCAACACTCTGAGACGACTGCAACGGCATCCTTTCTTTCGCACGGTAGGTAGATTCAAGGGAATGAGTCAAGAGAGCATGGTGCTGCAAAAGGCTACAGGCTATAGCCAGGTGTACCGCACATGGAATCTGTTGCGACGTGCCTATTCGCTCAATGACGGTCTGTACCGCTTGCAGACAAAAGACATAGCGACACTCTACGAAATATGGTGCTTCATCGAGGTGAGCCATATCGTCAAGGAGCAGCTGTGCCTGGATGATGCGGATGTGGAACACCGCAACCGCATGGAGATGAACGGTGTGTTCTCATGGGAACTCGGCAAGGGTGAGCACTCACGCATCCTGTTCCGCAAGGATGGCGTAGAACTGGCGGAGCTTGTGTACAACCCGAAGAACACTGATGAGGAGAACGACAGCGTGGGACTTAAAGACGTGGTTGTGCCCACTGTACCGCAAAAGCCTGACATCGTGCTGCAACTCACCAAGAACGACTTGCTGCAAGGCATGAAGATGACTTATCTCTTTGATGCCAAATACCGCATTGACGGCAGGGAGCAAGGCGTGGATGTGCCGCCAGAGGATGCTATCAACCAGATGCACCGCTACCGTGATGCCATCTACTATCGTGACTATGATGCCAATGCCTTGAAGAAGGAGGTAATAGGCGGATATATTCTCTTTCCTGGTGATGGAGAGCCAAATGATGTGGCTGTGTCGAAGTTCTACAAGACGATAAAGGAGGTGAATATAGGAGCGTTTCCACTTCGTCCGAAAGACACGGAAAACAGAAAGCTGTTGGAACAATTCATAGAAGAACTGATTCATACCAAGTCATACGAGACGATAGCCAATGTCATTCCTCAGAAAGGCGCATACGTGGAAGTTGGCAACCGTGTGCTTATTGGATTGGTAAAGGAAGACAATACGCAATATCAGAAGTTCATGGACGGAACTGCCACTTTGTATTATACAGGCAAGCAGTTTCCAACAACCATCGCCCTGCAAGACCTCCACTTCTTCATGCCTTACATCAAAGGGCATGGAGTGCGTGATGTGTACGAGATAGACAAAGTGCGAACCATTACGAGCAAAGAGGCAAAGCAAACAAAAGAAGACGATGCGGAAAGCAAGGCTCTGCGCTTGGCTTTTGAACTGCGGTATGTGCGTAAGCAATATGCAGATTTTCATTCTGTTGATGCAAGTAAATGGGTAGGATACACATTTATTGATACGACGTTTGATAAGTTGGATGAATGTGTGGTGATTGATAAATAATAAAACATATAAAATATGCCAAAAAGAAAAATTAGTTTTAATTATTTGTTTCTAAAAGTTGGAGATTTAGAACAACCTATAGAGGGTGCTTTAAATAAAGTACTTAACTACATTATATCTAAAGATAAAGTAAATAGAAAACAAGATGTCAATAATGACAAATTTGCTTTTCTGGATAGCTTTGACTATGATACGACAAGTCAATATCATACAATGCAACTACTTTTTAAAAGTGCCAAGCACAGCTATCGTGCTCCCCTCCTTGATAAAAATACAGCAGAAGCAAGAGAAAATCCTAAAACAATGAGTGAGGGGGAACAAATGAAAACGCACCTCCTTATAAAAATTAAGGATGGAGATGCTATTTTGTTCTTGGAAACTGGCAATAGTATGCTTACTTGCTTGAATATTATAAATTATCTGAACATAGCTTTGTTGTCATATAATTCTCAATTTGATGAAGATGAAGAAAATAGAATTGAGGGAAAATTTTCTTTTGATATGATTGCACGTGACGATTTTCAAGAAGTTCTTCAAGGTATGGATAGGGTTTTATGTGCAGAAGTGTTTGTTGATAAATCTGTTTTAGGGTCTGAAGTCCTAAATTTTTCAAATTCATCAGAGCAAGTAAAGGAAAACGTATTGCTTACAATAAAAGCAGAACGCAAAAAGAGTATAAAAGACACATTGTATGATATTGTCAATAAATTCAATGGTGCGCATTCTCAAATTAGAAGAATACGTGTAAGAGGCAAAAATATGAATGGGAATGCTAGTGTTATAGATACAGATTTCATAGTGAAAAAAGAGTTTATTGAAGTACAGCAAGATTCAGATACAGGAGAGTACAATTCAGCAAATGTGTTTTCTCAGCTATTAGCACTGTCAAACGAATATTAGTATGTGGTGTGAGTTTCTATACGTTATATTAGCCTATTTTGAGGCGTTAAGGAAAAATGAGACAATATATGATATATTGATTCCTGCAATAATAGCATTTGCAAGTTTCATCTATACAATTCTTTCTCATAACAACACCATACAAATAGATTTTATAAACGAGGTTATGCCATTTGTAGGAACATTATTAGGTTTTACTCTTGCAGCGTTAACCCTTCTTTTGTCAAATACTAGAATTGAAGGGAAAACGAGGAGTTTTCCTACTAAAAGAGAAATTCATGGCAATACCATAACTATGTATGAATTCTTGGTAGTTTTATTTTCGTATTTGATAGTCTTTGAGTCAATTCTTTGCATTCTATATTATGCAGCATATTTATTTCCTATAAAAATAAATGGAGTTTTAGTGCAAGTATGTTACACCATATTTATTGGAGGTATTTTCCATATATTGTTCTTAACATTACGAATTGCCTCTAATCTGTATCATATAACAATTCGGAGATAATTATAATGGATATACTCTATCTAATAGGCGAAGCAACCGCCTACGATAAGAAACAACAACTCGAAGTCAAGCGACCTAAGAGTTGGCTAAAAAGTGTTTCTGCCTTTGCCAATGGCGAGGGCGGAACATTGGTGTTTGGTATCAGTGACGACGACCATGTGATAGGACTTGCTGATGCTGAAGGTGATGCAGAGAGAATAAGTGAGGAGATAAAAACCAAACTTGATCCGACACCTGCTGTCAACCTCGAATTTAAGGAGGTGGGCGGAAAGAAGCTTGTGCTGCTTCATGTCTATAAGGGACAAGAGACACCATATTATTATATAGGTGACAAGCAACGATTGGCTTTTGTGAGAGTCGGTAACGAATCTGTGGTAGCCGACAGGCTTCAATTGAAAAGCCTTGTTATGAGAGGTGCTGGTCGTTCGTTCGATGCTATCCCATCACCATACAAGTTTGAGGATATGTCTTTCTCCAAGCTCAAAT
>ERZ1034691.1679-NODE-1679-length-13657-cov-6.104911_pt1 | contig 13657 bp, 11 predicted proteins | sample MGYA00520638_ERZ1034691 | MGnify/ENA primary metagenome ERZ1034691 (study PRJEB33766, sample SAMN09781763) | gut metagenome | biome: gut microbiome | host: Homo sapiens | place: Madagascar | study: EMG produced TPA metagenomics assembly of the PRJNA485056 data...
GGCCAGTTCCTCCACATTGGACAGGCTCAGCTCCGCCAGCGTAACAGCGGCGTCCAGCCCCAGGCTGACCGGCCCGGGCTGGGCGGCGTGGTCGGCGGCCCAGGCGTTGATGGCCTGACGGAAGGCGGATAAATTTTCTTCCTCAATCTCCACGCCCGCGGCGGCGGCGTGGCCGCCAAACCGGATCAGATAGTGGGCGCAGCCCGCCAGGGCGCTGTGCAGATCAAAGGGGTCCGGCGCACGGCCGCTGCCGCGTCCCTCGCCCTCGTGCGTTGAAATGACGATGGCCGGGCGGCTGAACCGCTCCATGAGCCGTGCCGCCACAATGCCAATGACACCGGGGTGCCAGTCCTCGCCACTAACAACGAGCACCCTGTCGCGGGTGCGGGCGGGGTCAGCCTCCAGTGTCTGCAGCGCCGCTGCGAACACCTGCTGTTCGGTTTGCTGGCGTTCGGTGTTGATCTCGGCCAGGCGCTCGGCAATGCCGGTGGCCTGATCCTCGTCGCCGCAAAGCAGCAATTTCAGCGCCACAGCGGCGTTATCCATGCGGCCCGCCGCATTCAGCCGCGGGGCCAGGCTGTAGCTGACGGTGTCCGCGGTGACGGGCTTACCCGCGACCCCGGCGTTTTCCATCAACGCCTGCAGGCCGGGGCGCATCGTGTCCTGCAAAAGGGCAAGTCCCTCCCGCACGAGGGTGCGGTTCTCCCCCACCAGCGGCATCACGTCAGCCACGGTACCCAGGGCCACCAGCTCACCGTACATTTCCAGCAAGTCCGCAGGCTCGCAGCCTTCCAGCGCGGCACAAAGCTTAAAGGCCACACCCGCGCCGCACAAATCCTTAAAGGGGCTTTCGTCATCCGCTCGCTTGGGGTCAACGACGGCGACGGCATCGGGCAGGGTCTCGCCGGGCAAGTGGTGGTCGGTCACGATAAGGTCCAGCCCCAGCTCCTTGGCACAGGCGGCTTCCTCGATGGCCGAAATGCCGTTATCCACGGTCACCACCAGCTTAAAGCCCTTTTCGGCCAGGCTTTCCAGCGCCGGGCGGGTCAGACCGTAGCCGGTGCCGCGGGTGGGCAGCTTGCAGCGCACGTGGGCGCCCATACTGCTTAAACATTCATACAAAATGGCGGTGGCAGAGATACCGTCCACGTCATAGTCGCCATAAATAACGATGGTCTCCTCGTTTTCCACGGCCTGCTCGATGCGGGCCACGGCTTTGTCCATATCCCGCAGCAGGAACGGGTCCGAAAGTTCGGCCCCGGCTCCCAGCAGGGCCTGCACTTCGGCCGGGTCGGTACAGCCGCGGGCGGCCAGTACCCGGCGCAGCAGCGCACCGCACCCGGCCCCGGCCAATGCCTGCTCGGCGGCGGGGTCTGCGGTTTTGATCTGCCAGGCGGGATAGTTCATAAACGGGTTCTCCTTTTATCTTTTACTTTACCTTAAAGTCCGCGTCAAAATCATGGGTCAGGCCATCCTGGCGCAGCATGGCTTCCAGGGTGTCGATCTCGGTGGAAACGTCCATGCTCACATCTTGCAAAAGGGTGTCGTACAGTTTGGTGTAGGCCCCATTCAGCGTATGCAGGATGGCGGTGATGTCCCGCCGGATCTCGGCGGCGTTGGCGGTGTCGCTCTCCCCTAACCCTTGCGCCGTGTCCAGCAGCTTGCGGGTGGTGGGCAGGTAATACTCGCGGAAGCGGCGCACCCGGGGCAGCTGCTCGGGGTGATTATGCACGAAGCCCAAAATCGACGCGCAGGTCTTCTGCATCCGGGTCAGTTCTTCGTCCGTCTGGATACCCAGCTTGCCACGGCAGATTTTTAGATAGTTCAAAAAATCCACGCCGTCGCGGTTGAATTGTTCGGCATCCGTCAGGGTTTGCACGGGCGCGGCCTGCGGGGCCGGGGTACCGGCCGGGCAGAGGGAATCGTCCAGATACAGCGTGCTGTAGTCGTCGCTGATGGCGGCGTTGGGCAGGTCGCCGTTGGCCACAGCTTTGGCCACCGTGTCGTAGGCTTTTTCCTGCTTAATTTGGGCCTTGCGGGCCAGGGATGGCAGGTCGCAGGTCCAATCGTTGGCGGCTCGCAGCAGTTTGCGCAGGCGGCCAAAGTAGCTGAGCTTTTTCATACCCACAATGGCCATGAACAGAAAACCCAGCGTGACCGGGTAAAATACAGCGGTCAGAATCGGCAGCGCCACAAATTCGTCGGGTGTCAGTCCCAGCGTACCCGCGCCGACAGCGGTCAGGATGCCCAGCACCAGCGCTGCGATGCCGAAGCAGCCGGTGAAGGTCCAGCCCACAGCCGTAAGCACCACGCCCACCGACTGGCCGCCGTTTTTCCATTTGCGCTCCAGGCGGCGCTTCCAGGCCGAAAAGCTATCCGGCTGGGCAGCGGCACGGGTCATAGCGTCCCCGGCCTGCTCCAGTGCATCGGCAATGCTGCCCAGCACCGAGGAGCCGACCTGCGTGCCAAACTGCACGGCTGAGTCGATCATATCGCCGAGGTCATAATCGTAGTTGTTTTTGTTGTTATCGGGCATTTTATATCCTTACTCACACGGTTTGTATCGTTTCATCAACTCAGCGGCACAACGCACACCGTCTACGGCGGCGGTCATGATGCCGCCGGCGTAACCGGCGCCCTCGCCGCAGGGGTACAGCCCGGGCAGGGCTTCGCACACCAGCGTTTCCTTATTGCGTACCAGACGCACCGGACTGCTGGTGCGGGTCTCCAGGCCCGTCAATACGGCGTCCGGGGCACGGTAGGCGGCCAGCTTGCGGCCAAAGGAGGTCAGGCCCTCCCGCAGGGCGCTGCTCAGTTCATCGGGCAGTAGTGCGCCCAGGTCAGCAGGCGTTACGCCGCGGGGGTAGGTAGGCTGCACAGCGCCCAGTTCCAGCTGGCCGCGCCCGGCCAAAAAGCTGCCCACGGTCTCGGCCGGGGCCAGGTATCCACCGCCGCCCGCACGGTAGGCGGCCTGTTCCAGCTGGCGTTGAAAGGCCACCGCCTTGGCTGGGTCATTATCAAAGTCGCGGCCATCCACGCTGACCACCACCGCCGCGTTGGCGTTTTTTCCGTTGCGGGCATGCAGGCTCATGCCGTTGGTGACCACAGCATTTTCCTCGCTGGCGGCGGCACAAACCGAACCGCCGGGGCACATGCAGAAGGTGTACACGCACCGCCCGCCGCTGACATGCTGGCTGAGTTGGTACTCGCCCACCGGCAGCACCGGGTGGCCGGCGGCGGCGTGGTAGAGGCTCTTGTCAATTTCTGTTTGCAGGTGTTCGGCCCGGAAGCCCACCGAGAAAGGCTTGCACTCCAGCGGCAGACCTGAACCGTGCAGCATGGCAAAGGTGTCCCGGGCGCTGTGGCCAACCGCCAGGATCAGCTGCTCGCAGGCGAAATCGCCCGCCGTGGTCTCAACGCCCGCCAGGGCACCGTTTTCGATCTTCAGACCGGTCAGGGCGGTGTTGAACCGCACCTCACCGCCCAGCGCGATAATTTCCTGCCGGATGCTGCGGATGATGCCGCGCAAAAGGTCAGTACCCACATGGGGCTTTTGCCGCCAGGCAATGTCCGCCGGGGCGCCGTGCTGCAAAAAGGCATCGGTCACAAAGGCGCAAAGCGGGTCGCCCACGCGGGTGGTCAGCTTGCCGTCGGAGAAAGTACCTGCGCCGCCCTCGCCAAACTGGATGTTGGCGTTCAAGTTCAGTTCACCGGTCTTTTCAAAACGCTCGACGGCTTTCACGCGCTCGTCCAGTTCTGGGCCGCGTTCCAGCACCAGCGGGCGGAAGCCGCTGCGGGCCAGCAGCAGCGCGGCAAAGAGGCCCGCCGGGCCAAGGCCCACGACCACCGGGCGCGTTTTTAACGCTGTATCGCCTACCGAGAAAGAAAACCTGGCGGGCTGTGTGAAACAGACGCAGGGCGAGGCCCCGGCGTATGCCGATTCCTCACCCTCGTCTTTGAGCGTGATCGCCATGGTATAGACCAGCACGGGCTTGCCGTGCCGGGCATCTACCGATAATTTTGCCACCCCGCAGCGGGCCGCTTTGTGGGCGGGCACGCGCAGGATGTGCAAAGCCTGGGCCGCCGCCTCTGCGTCCGGGTCAGGACAGCTGAGCGGCAGGCGGATATTGCGGACTAATAGCATAGATAACCTCTTTGGCTCCCTCTGTGAGACAGACTCCCCCGACGCGGGGGAGGTGGCACGAAGTGCCAGAGAAGGAGTGCTGTCAGTGAAGCTGACTGAGGGAGAGACATTCAAACCAAGGTTCTCTCCCCCACCCGCTTCGCGGGAGCCCCCTCCCAGAGGGGGCCATTTGCGGGATGCGCACTTTTTATTTCGCCGTGACCTCGCACTGTACCGTGTAGCTGCCGGTGGCGAAGATGCGGGTGGAGGACGGGATCTGGATGGTGACCGGGATGGTCTGCTGGCCTACCGTCAGGCTGATGCTCTGGCAGTCGATCTGCGCGACTACGCTGTCGGCGGACAACTCCTCGATCTCATCCTTCGGGCCGTACAATTCCACACCGCTGACCAGGCTGGACAGGATCTCCATATCATAGTTGCTGGGCACGTTGACCAGCCGGATGTTGGAGATGTTCAGCGTAGTGGAGGCCATGTCCGTAGTGTCAAAGCTCAGCGTTACGTTTGTCACGCCGTCCAGCGAGACTACGCCGGCGGGCAGCTCGATCAAACGCTGGTAGTCGCGGTCCATCTCGAACTCGCGGGCCAGGTCAAAGTCGGTCACGGTCAGGCTTTCCAGCGCACTGACGGTGCGGGCCGGGCCTGCTACGCGCAGCTTCTGCTGGCTCAAGGTGTAGTGCAGGCTGCTGGTGTCAAAGCCGTTGGGCACGCCGATGAAATCCACTTCCAGCGGCAGCTCCCGCACCTGGTAGATCGTCAGCGTGACGTTGGCGGAATCGCTGTCCATCGTGGTGTACTGCGGGGTGATGGTGTTGCCGTTCTCGTCCCGCAGCTCCAGCGTGGAGGGCGTGGTGGTGGTGTCGGCCAGCGCGTCGTCGCTCAGCACCGGGGCCACCACCTGGCTGATCTGATCCAGCTCACTGGTGGGGCCGCGCAGCGTGATCTCGGCGGGAACAGCAGAGGTCTTGTTCAGCATATAGCCGTCGGCGATAGAGACAGCCGAGGCATCCACCGTGACGGGCACGGTCTTTTCGCTGACTTCATCGAACACGACGTCGATCGTATCGTAGGGTTTTTCCACTATACACTTGATGTTGCCCGAGTAGTCGGTGGTATTGGTCACACGAGCCTGCAGGCGCAGGGTGACCTTGCCCGCACCGCTGACGCCGGAATAGCTGGGATAGACCATGATGTCGGAGCTGGTCATCTTACCAATACTGGTGATGTTGCCCTCGACCCGCACAGTTACGCCGCTGATGTCGGGCCGCTCCACAATGTCCAAGCCTTGGTTGGTGTAGGTAGTGGCGGAGTTGGCGTAGTTGATGGGCACATCCCGGATGGTGGTGCTGCCCTGGGGATCGATGTAGATGGTAACGACCAACCAGGTAGCCAGGCCGCAGGCCAGCGCCATCAGGATGGAAACTACGCGGTTATCCATCAGGGATTTGCGCCCCTGGGGTGCGTTATTCGGCTTTGGCATGGGGTGCGTTTCCTCCTTTTCGCAGCAGTTTTTTCAGCACGGATTCGTTGTCTTCCTCGGTCTCCTCAGGCGGGACGACCTCCTCCTGCAAGAGGTTAAAGAGGTTCTGGCGGTCCAGACGGCGGATCAGTACGCCGTTTTTCGCCAGCGAGATAATGCCGGTCTCCTCGGACACGACCACGACGATGGCGTCGGAATTCTCGCTCATGCCCAGGCCGGCGCGATGGCGGGTGCCCATATCCTTGCCCATATCCAGGTTGTTGGAAAGGGGCAGCACGCAGCCTGCAGCCACAATGACGCCGTCCCGGATGACAACTGCGCCGTCGTGCAGGGGCGTGCCCTCGTAAAAGATGGTGCCCAGCATTTCGGGGATGACGTCAGCGTGCATCGGCGTGCCGGTGCGGATGATCTCGTCCAGGTTATTGCGGCGTTCCAGCACCATCAGGGCACCGGTGCGGGTGTCGGAAAGCTGTTCAGCCGCATCGCAGATGGCAACCACAGCGCTCTGCCACACACCGCGCAGCGAAGGATCGGTGCGGCGGTTGCCGAACAGCCGGTTCGCCCATACGGTGGTCTGGCCCATGCGCTCCAGTGCACGGCGCAGCTCCGGCTGGAAGATGACCACCGCCGCCGTAAAGGCCACGGTGACCACGTTATTCAGTACCCAGGTGACGGTGCGCAGGTCCAGCAGCACCGCGAAGCCGTAGAATAAGATCAGCAGCGCGATGCCCTTGACCAGCTGGCCGGCCCGGGATTTGCGGGCGAACTGTATGAGCTGGTAAAACACAAAGGAAATGATCAGGATGTCGAGCGTGTCTGAAAACAGATCGAACGCCCGCAGGCTGCTGATGATAGCGGATAACGTTTGGTTTTGCAGCATGGGTAAAGTCCTGTCCTTTCCTCTTAAAGGTTGGTTACGTTCACTCGATCAGAGCGACAGCGTGGGCCGCAATGCCCAGCCCTTCGCCGGTAAAGCCGAGATGTTCCTCGGTGGTGGCCTTTACGCTCACAGCGTCCAGCGGCAGGCCGAAGGCATCGGCGATATTCTTACGCATAGCCGGGATGTGGGGGGCCAGCTTCGGCCGCTGGCATAGGATCGTCGCATCGATGTTGCCCACCTTGTAGCCGTGAGCGGCGATAATTTTCGCTACTTCGCGGGTCAGCGCCAGGGAGTCCGCGCCCTTGTAGGCGGGGTCGGTATCGGGGAAATGCTGGCCGATGTCACCCAGGGCCGCTGCGCCCAGCACGGCGTCCATCACCGCGTGCAGCAGCACATCGGCGTCGGAATGGCCCAGCAGGCCTTTCTCGTAGGGGACCTCTACCCCGCCTAAGATAAGCTTGCGGCCCTCGACCAAACGGTGTACATCATATCCGTGACCAATACGCATGGTGTTCTCCTTTTGTAAGTCCTCTTTGGTGGTGATTTTTAAATTGGCGTAGTCACCCGCCGTCAGTGTGACGGGCAGGTCGGCCAGTTCAAACAGGCTGCAATCATCGGTGACCAGGCTGGCTTTCTCGCCGCTGACAGCTTCCAGCGCCTGCAAGTACAGTGCCCGGTCAAAGCACTGGGGCGTCTGCACGGCGTAAAGGGTGGCGCGGTCCGGCGTGGTGACGACTTTGCCGTCCTTGTCCGCCACCTTGATAGTATCCTTCACGGGCACCGCCGGGGCGGCAGCGCCTGTCTTGGCGGCAGCCTGCAAGACCTGGGTGATGACTTCCTCGCTGGCAAAGGGGCGGGCAGCATCGTGGATGGCCACCAGCTGGCCCTTGGCGGCAGCCAGGCCATTGTGCACGCTGTCGGCACGGGTCACGCCCCCCTGCACCACGGTGCAGGGCTTGGGGCAGGCCGCGGCGATAGCCTCGCACTGGGGGCGGTTGCCGCCCGCCACCAGCACCAGCTCGTCCACCGCCGGGTGGGCGGCAAACAGGGCACAGCTTGTCTCCAATACCGTGCGCCCATCGGGCAGGCAGTAGCTGAGTTTATCAAATCCCATGCGGCGGGAGGCCCCCGCGGCCACGATAATGGCAGTTACAGTTGGCAGCCCCTTTTGCGGCATACAGCTGCGCCCCCTTACACTTAGATATATACTTATCATTATACAGGGTCAGCTTGAAAAAATCCACTAAAATCAAGAGGTTTTTTCGGTGAAAGTTCCGAAGGGCTCTCCCACCTTACACGACCTTATACGAGCGGCACAGAACCACCTTGACGGAACTGCCTGTACCTTCTATAATAGTATACAGAAATAACAAGCCACAGAAACGGAGGCTTTTGCCTATGGCGTGGATGATCGTATGTGACAGCTCCTGCGAGATCCGGGAGCTGGAGCACCCCAGTGCCGGGGTGCAGTTTGCCCTTGTACCGTTCAAGATCCGTGTGGGTGAGCGCGAATATGTGGACCTGGCCACCCTGAATGTGCCCCAGATGCTGCAGGCCATGACCGACTACAACGGCGCCAGCACCACTGCCTGCCCCAGCCCGGAAGAATGGGCCGAGTATTTTTTGCAGGCCGATAACTGCATTGCGCTGACCATCAGCAGCAATCTTTCCGGCAGCTATAATGCCGCCGTAGCCGCCCGGACCATGGTGCTGGAAGAACACCCCGAAAAGAAGATCTTCATTCTGGACACCCTCAGCTGCTCCGGTGCGCTGGCCGGTGCGGCCGAGCTGGCCAATAAGCTTATCGGCGAGGACCAGACATTTGAGGACATCTGCTTTGCGCTGGAAAAGTTCGCCGAAAGCACCCACATCCTGTTTTCCCTGGCCAGCTTTGACAACCTGGCCAAGAACGGCCGCGTCAGCAAGGTGGTGGGCTTTATCGCAGGCCGCCTGAACATGCGTGTACTGGGCCGCCGCACCTCCGATGGTAAGATCGACTTCTACTTCAAGACCCGCGGCGAGACCCGCGTGCTGGCTAAGATTCTGGAGCAGATGGACGAGGACAACTACGACGGTGTGCACCCAGTGCTCATCAGCGAGTGCGGCAACCAGACCGCCGCCCGCCTGCTGGAACACGGCATCCTGGCCAAATGGCCCGAAGCCCCTGTGCGCATCGTGCCCTGCAGCGGCCTGTGCAGCTTCTATGCCCAGAACCAGGGTATTATCATCACCTACTGATTTTTGCAATTTTACCAACAACACCCCCGCACAGCCGTTTTGGCTGTGCGGGGGTGTTGTTTATTTTTGATAAATAAAAAAGGATTATTCTTTGTTCGCCTTGCGCTTCATACGCTCCAGCAGGGCAGCTTTCTGCTTGTCCCACTTGGCGTCGGCCTCGGGGGTGGCAGGCTCAGTGCACCGGGCAAAGCTCCAATGCAGGCCGTCGCGGCGGCTGAGCTTGAACCGCAGGTACCACGCCCCGCAGTAGGGGCATGTGCAGCGGGTGTAGTAGCCGGTGTTCCCCCGCTTGAGCCACACTTCGTCAGGCGTCAGCGGTGCGCTGCACTCGGGGCAGGCTGCTTCGGTCAGTTCGGACACGTTGCGGTAGTCGTCATGCTCCATCCGGTTCATGAACAGGCGGATGTCCCGCGCGGCGGGGTTCGGCTCGGCGCCCAGCAAGGCTTCTTTCAGCAGTTCTTCCTCGGTGGGGTAGGTCGCCAGCCCCTCGGCCAGCGGCAGCTTACGGCAGACCTTGGTGGTGTACAGTGCGTCATCCAAAGCGTTGTGGAAGGGTTCCTCCTTGGGGATGCCCAGCCGGTCGACCACGCTTTCCAGCGTCAGGCCCTCCCCTTCTTTGCGGGGATAGGCCTGCAAAAAGATACGCTGCAGGTCGTACCAGCGGTCGGGCCAGTTCTCATCCAGGCCTGCCAAAAAAAGGTTCTGCTTCAGAACAGGTACGTCATCCAGGCCCCATTCGGCCAGCTCGGCGTCCGGGCCGGCCCAATCCAGGAACTTCTGCAGGCCCTCTTTCATCGGCAGTCCGGCGTCCAGGTCGCCCTGGCTCAGGCCGGTCACTTTGGCGATGTGGTGCTGCAATTTGCGGAAGATGCGCGGTCGCAGGTTCACTTCAAAAGTATCCAGCACGTCGCCGCGGGCATTGATGCGCACCGCACCAATCTGGATGATCTCACCCCGCAGCGTCAATTCTGTACCGTGGTACAAAAACGTTTTGGGCTGATACCCGATATTCCATTCGAGGTCAAAAACGATCAGGTTCACAGGTCAGTTCTCCTCGCTCAAGATAAATTTTTCTACAGCCAGCCCCACACCGTCGTGGTCGTTGTCGGCCGTCTGGTAGTCGGCCGCCGCTTTTACGGGGGCCTGGGCATTGCCCATCGCCACGCCCATACCGGCGCAGCGGATCATCGGCAGGTCATTCCAGCCGTCGCCGCAGGCCATCAGGTTGGCAGCGGTCAGGCCTTTGGCGCGCAGCAGCATCTCCAGCGAGGTATCCTTGCCCACGCCCAGCGGCATCGTCTCGATAAAGAAGGGCTGGCTGCGGCAGATGGACAGCTTGCCCGCAAACTCCTGCTGCATCAGCTCCTCTACATGGGGCATGTCCACAGGGTCGCCGGTCAACAGCAGCTTGTTGATGGGATAATTCACGGTGGCAGGCAGGTTTTCTACCTGGCGCACCGGGATCTTGTTGATGCGGGCTTCCTCCTGCACGTAGGGGCTGGAGGCGTTCTCGGTAATGATGCCGTGGGCGTCGTAGGTCAAGGGCACCACGTTCCAGTAGCGGGAGAAGGTGCACACCGGCTCGATGAGGTCCGGCGGGAAGGCGTGCTGCACCAGCGTGTGGCCGGTCTTGCAATCGATGATCTTGCCACCGTTGTAGCTTAAAATGCAGCCGCCGTATTTTTGCAGTTCCAGTTCCCGCGCCAGCGGCTCAATGCCGACGGTGGGGCGGCCGCTGGCCAGCACGATGCAGACGCCGCGGGCTGCGGCTTTCATCAAAGCTGCCTTGGTGCGTGGCGTGATGATTTTCTCGCTGTTGGTCAGTGTACCGTCCAGATCCAGTGCCAGAACTTTGTATTGCATAGGTATCCCCCGATTACTTATATTAAATCCATCCTATTTTACCCCAAACCGACAGATTGTGCAAGGGGCGCAGCGCGTCGGACAAAAATCAGCCTTTTCTAACGTATTGACAAACTTTCTTTTCCATAGTACACTACAAAGAGAACATAAGGGAGTAGTCAGCACCCTATGCGGTGGAGCAGCCGTGCGGTGCAGTTCTGCCAACATAATGGGGCTTGCCCCTGGCTTAACTTTAAACGACGAGACTTATCTGTTCAGCGCCTTTTGCGCAGGACAGATAGGTCTTTTTTGTGCCCTTACAAAAACGGAGGAATACCCATGACATTATTTGACCTGATCCTGATCGCCATCAGCCTTTCCATGGACGCTTTTGCCGTTTCGATCTGCAAGGGCCTTTCGGTCCACAAGGTCAGCTTTGCCCACGCCATGACCTGCGGGCTGTGGTTCGGCGGCTTCCAGTTCTTGATGCCCACACTGGGCTTCTTCCTGGGTGACCGCTTCGCCGTGGTCTTGACCAAGTTCGGTCCCTGGGTCGCCTTTGTGCTGCTGGCCATCATCGGCGTCAACATGGTGCGGGAAAGCTTCGGCGGCGACGAAAAGCTGGACGATGACTACTCCGCCAAAGCAATGCTGCCGCTGGCCGTTGCCACCAGCATCGATGCCTTCGCCGTCGGCGTCAGCTTTGCCGCCATGCAGGTCAATATCCTGCCTGCCGCCGGCCTGATTGGCTGCATCACCTGCCTGCTGTCTGCCATCGGTGTGCGCGTAGGTGCCCTCTTCGGCGATAAGTACCGCGCTCCTTCCGAGCGCATCGGCGGCATCGTGCTGATCCTGATCGGCCTCAAGACCCTGCTGACGGGACTGGGAATTTTGTAATTCTTGCTATATACTTTCCGTTCCCATTGTAAGGGTCGATGCTCGCATCTACCCGCTCCCGCAGCCATTCGATCTTCCAACAAACAAAAAGTGCATGCGCCTTCACCCGGCCCATGCACTTTTCTTTTCCTATTTTATTATCCCCGGCAGGCGTCCACAAAACTGCGCAGCAAACTTTGGCTTTCCGCCGCCTGCCAACGATGTTCCGGGTGCCACTGCACGGCCTGCACAAAACGGTATTCCGGCAAGTAAACAGCTTCGATCAGCCCATCCGAGGCCACCGCCTGGGCACGCAGCGCCGGAGCCAGCCCCTTGATGCCCTGATGATGGCGGCTGTTCACTGCCAGCGGACCGGGGCCGTACAACGCAGCCAGCGGCGTGTCGGGCAGGATGTTCACTTCATGCACGGTGCGGTCATACGGCTTGTCCATACTGTGGGTGATCTCGGTGCCGGTCTGGGTTTTCAAATCCTGATATAGCGTACCTCCCAGCACCACATTTAAAATTTGCAGCCCCCGGCAGATGCCAAACACCGGCTTGTCCGCCTGCAAAGCCAACTCGATGAGCCTGGTCTCCATGCGGTCACGCCGCGGGTCATTTTCGCCGCAGAACGTCTCTTTTGTCTCACCGTACAGCACCGGTGCCACATCGTTGCCACCGGTCAGCAAAAGGCCGTCCACCCGGTCCACAATGTCTTTCAGCATAGCAGCATCATCCGTCAGCGGCAGCATCATCCCGATGCCCCCAACTGCCTCCAGCCCCTGCATGTACCCGGGCAGCATCCACAGGCTGTCCCGTCCCGCGTCCACGATAGGCGTCAATCCAATCAACGGTTTCATTGGCTGTCCCCTTCTCTCTCTATAATTTTGCATTATAGCGCAGCCTGGAAGCGGTGTAAAGCACCCACCCCGATTCACGTAGATTTTTAAGAAAACACCCGAAAAAAATGTTGGATTTTAAGACCAACCGTTGTTATTCAGCGCACAATTTGATTTTTTATTTTTGCAGGTACTTTTCCGCGTCCTTTTCCATCTCTTTCCAAACGGGATAGGCAGCGCCATTTTCCTCAAACAGCTTTTTCAGGTCGCGATTAAGCGTGCTCATCTCCTCAATGGCATTCATTGCGTGGTCCGAGGCGCAGACTTTGCCCAGGCCCGTTGCGCACATCAGGGTAAAGAATTTCACGCAGGTCTTGCGGTGCTTTTCGCCCTCAAACTCCTCGTCATCCTTGGGCAAAATCGCATGGCCGCTGTTTTTCAGCGCGCGATAGCCCTCTACATTGGCATCGGCCATCTTATTAAAGTAGGCGGTGTCCCCTTTCAGCCGCTTGAGGTCACCGTCAGTTTTGTAGCAGTCAAAGGCCACTGGCAGCACAAAGGCGGCGTGACAAAGCAGATAGTCCCCCATGTTCGACTCATATGTGACTTTATAACCCGTCCCGGCAAAGATTTTCTGAATCAGCTGCTCATTAGATTGCGCACCGCGCAGCTGGCCGATCGTAATTTTTTTCAGATCAACTGAAACAATACGGTCCTGCTCACGCTGCCCTGCCGAAGAGGCAAAGGCGAACATCACATTTTTTTCTGGCAGAGCCGTCACCAGTTTCTCTGGCTGCACATTATTGCCCAGGAAAACAACGTTTTTGCTCTTATTGGCGCGCAACGCATCCAGGATCGTAGCCACCTGCGTGTATCGCGCAGCAACGAAGATCACATTATACTCATCCTCCGCTGCCAATTCCGATACCACCGGCACACGGACGGTCGATTTCACTGGGAGCACATAGTTTTTAATGCACAGCCCGTTTGTTTTGATGGTCTCGGCCCATTTCCCTCGCGCAAGCAGAGTAACGTCCTTCCCTGCCTTGAAAAAGTCTCGTGCCAGATTGCACCCCAGCACACCCGCACCATATACAAGAATTCGCATCGTGGCCACCCTCCTCTATTTTGCAGTTAATCAATGCTAACCCATTGTTACAAGCATACGCCGTATTTGGGGATGCTGTCAAGCGCGGTACCCTAAAATCCTCGTTTGCTTCATCAACTTCAGCCGTCTATTTCCCTCAGTTCTGTAGGAAAGGCTGCACATAACAAAAAGCTCTGCCTCCGAAGAAGCAGAGCTTTTATGGTGACCCGTGCGGGAATCGAACCCACGTTAACGGCGTGAGAGGCCGCTGTCT
>ERZ1034691.1684-NODE-1684-length-13615-cov-12.044248_pt1 | contig 13615 bp, 10 predicted proteins | sample MGYA00520638_ERZ1034691 | MGnify/ENA primary metagenome ERZ1034691 (study PRJEB33766, sample SAMN09781763) | gut metagenome | biome: gut microbiome | host: Homo sapiens | place: Madagascar | study: EMG produced TPA metagenomics assembly of the PRJNA485056 data...
GAACTACCGCGGCAAGCTGTGGACCCGTGAGCAGGCCCGCGCTGCCATGACCGACCTGTGCCAGTACGTTGACGTCTGCATCTCCAACGAGGAGGATGCCAAGGACGTCTTTGGCATCGAGGCCGAGGCTACCGACATCTACGCCGGCGAGATCAACCGCGAGGGCTACAAGAGCGTTGCCAAGCAGTTGGCTGACAAGTTCGGCTTCGAGAAGGTTGCCATCACCCTGCGTGAGAGCCACTCCGCCTTCGACAACGGCTGGAGCGCCATGCTGTACGACGTTGCTTCCGGCGAGTATGCCTTCAGCAAGAAGTACGACCTGCACATCATCGACCGCGTTGGCGGCGGTGACAGCTTCGGCGGCGGTCTGATCTACGCCTTGCTGAGCGGCAAGACCACGCAGCAGGCTGTTGAGTTCGCTGTTGCTGCTTCTGCTCTGAAGCACTCCATCGAGGGTGACTACAATATGGTCACCGTTTCCGAGGTCGAGAAGCTCGCCGGCGGCGACGGCTCCGGTCGTATCCAGCGCTGATTTGCGCACCTGATTCTCCGTTTTCATCTGCCCCCTGCGGTTTGCGCCGCAGGGGGCTTTTTTGCGCCAAAAAGAAGGGACGCATACGCCGCAGCGTATGCGTCCGGAAAAGAAACCAATATTAGCTTAAAAATTTTCCAGCCGTTCCCAGCACGCCGTTGCGGCAAGCCTTCGGCAGCAGATAATACACAAAAAGCGTCAGCGGCAGGAACACAAAAATAAATTGTACCGATGAAAAATCCAACTCCAACATCCTGTCCGGGCAAAATACGCCCATAGTTTACATCTTGTATCTATTATACGGACATTTTTGCGTTTGAGCAAGCGATTTTTTGCTGAATATTCCCGCCTTTCTTTGTGCAGAAACCCTAGGCAACACCACACAATTCCCGCCTTACGGCGCAAGCACCGCACCGGCGGCAATTCATACAATCCTGCGGTTCTGCCCATACTTTTTCATAGACAAACGCCTACAAAAACGCTATAATACAAATAACGTTCCACATACCGTTCAAAGGAGTCCCTTATGGCAAGAAGAAAGCAGTCCGATTTGGCACAGCGGCTGGAAACCGTTATCAAAACATTGATTCCCCAGCGGGACACCAACGCCGAGGATCTCGGCCCCATGATGCGCGCCATCAAGGCGGTGCACAGCGCCACCGACCACACCTCCACCACGCCGGAAGATCTGGAGCGTCAGCGCAACGCACAGGAGCTTTTTGCCCGTCTGGTGACCCCCTCCCTGGGCATACGCAATGACGCACTGAATATCCACGGTCTGCCCGCCGAATGGGTCTGCCTGGAGCATGGGCATGACCGCCGCCACGCCGTTTTGTACTGCCACGGCGGCGGCTACACCTGCGGTCAACTGGGCTATGCCCGCATTTTGGCCAGCAAGCTGGCACTGTGCACCGGATATGACGTGCTTTCGTTTGAATACCGCCTGGCCCCCGATAACCCCTATCCCGCCCAGATCGAGGATGCGCTGACCGCGTGGGATTACATGATGTATATGGGCTACGGTGCGCGGGACGTCATTGTGGCGGGCGATTCCGCCGGGGGAAACCTTGCGCTGGAGCTTTGCCTGAAGCTGAAGGAGCAAGGGCGCGCCCAGCCGCGCGGGCTGGTGCTGTTCAGCCCTTGGACGGATATGACCGCCAGCGGCAAAAGCTACCGCACCTGCCGCACGCTGGACCCCATGCTCACGATGGAGTATATCGCCGCCGTGCGCGCCGCCTACACCGGACCGGACGCCGACTGGAGCCAGCCCTGTTACAGCCCGCTGTTTGCCGATTTGCGCGGCTTGCCGCCGACGCTGATTCAAGTTGGCACCAATGAGATTTTGCGTTCCGACAGTGAGCGCTTGGCGGACGCGCTGCAAAAGTCCGGCGGTTACGCAGCGCTGGAAGTATACGAGGAATGTTGGCACGTTTTCCAGCAGATGCCCATCCACCGCGCCGCCGAGGCCATGGAAGCCGCCGGACGCTTTGTACAGCGCCTGATGTGAGTATTTCAACGTAGCAAGGAGATAATTCTTCATGTCCCAAAGCTGGTATAAAGTAGATAATGTTGCCAAGGTATTTTTGGCCACGGCCAGCCGCCGCGACCCGCGTGTCATACGGATATCCTGTACGCTGCAGGACCCTGTGCAGCCGGAGCTTCTCAACGAGGCGCTGCGCAGCACCGCGCGGGAGTGGCCGCAATTTCAGGTAACGCTGCACCGCGGTTTATTCTGGCATTATTTTGAATCCACCGATCTTCTGCCCACCGTACACGAGGAGGACAAAGCCCCCTGTGCGCCGCTGTATGTACCTGAGCGCCGCAACCGTCTTTTGTATCGTGTGACCTATTTCAACAACCGCATCAATCTGGAAATGTTCCACGCCCTGACGGACGGCAACGGTGGTTTTTTGTTCTTAAAATCCATCGTACACAACTATCTGTCGCTGTGCCATCCGCAGGAACTGCTGGGGGCCGCCACCCCCAACAGCGCCTCGGCAGGGGAGCGCGAGCAGGACAGCTTTCGCAAATTTTACGGTGCCAGCAAGCGCAGCAACGTCCAAAAAGACCCCAAGGCGTGCCATCTGCGCGGGCTGCGCCTGCCCTATGACCAGCTGCAATTTTTTGAGGCGCACCTCAGCGTACAGGAGGTTTTGTCCAAGGCGCGGGCGCTGGGCGTTTCCATGACAAGCTACATCGGTGCCTCCATGATGCTGGCCATTTACGCCGAGCTTCCCGCGCTGGAGCGCGGCAAGCCCATTACCATCAGTCTGCCGGTCAACCTGCGCAACTACTACCCCAGCGAAACCGCCCGCAACTTTTTCAATTCCGTCTATGTCGGCATCGTCGTCAAGGAAACCGACACGCTGGAAACCTTAGCCCCGCAGTTTGATGCCCTGTTAAAGGAAAAGCTGCTGCCTGAAAACATACGCGCCCAGATGGATGAATTTGAAACGCTGGAGCATATGCCCGGCATCCGCCCGGTGCCGCTGGTCATCAAAAATGCCGTGGTGAATCTGTTCACCCAAAATGCCGACAAGCGCGTTACGGCGGTGCTTTCCAATATGGGGCGGCTGTCCGTTCCCGAAAAGCTGACGCCCTATGTGCGCTCGTTCTCCGCCTTTTCCAGCGCCAAGACGCTGTTTACGGTGGTCACCTCCTACGGGGATGACCTTGTGCTGGGTACGGCGTCGGCGCTGCGCAGCACCAATGTACTGAGCCGGCTCTACCGCGGCTTTGTGCAAAACGGCTTGGCGGTCACGCTGTATGCCACGGAGGTGGAAAAATGATTACCTGCCCGCATTGTCATGTACAGATCGGCGGCGACAGCGAATACTGCCCCCTTTGCCAGAACCGTCTGCCCGGCACGCCCGAAGCGCCGTACTGGCCCGCCACCGCGCCGCGCATCCACCGCGCGGGAATGCTGTACAAAATTGTTGCCTTTATCGCACTGGGTTGCTGTATGGCAGTGGGTGCCGTGGATTTTCTTTTGATCGACACGCCGCACACCCACTGGAGCCTGCTGGCTGTCTTGTGGGTCATCGTGGGGCTTTTGGTACTGCGCGGCATTCTGCGCCGCCGCTACAACGGTCCGCGCCAGCTTTTCAACCTGCTGCTCATCGTTTCGGCGATGCTGGTTTATACCGACTGGTTCCACGGCTACACCGGTTTCAGCCTTGACTTGGCGGTGCCGATCCTGTGCAGCATCTCGCTGGTGTGCAACTTTATCTTTTCGATCGTGCGCAGCCGCTACACCGTCAACGCCTTGGTCTATATGCTGATGAACATCGGCATCGGCATTTTGCCGTATCTGCTGCTGTTTTTCCGCGTGGGTGGCGGCACCATGAACGCCCGCAACATCCCGTGGGTGATTTGCCTGATCATCAGTATGATCACCTTTTTGGGGCTGGTCATCTTCCGCGGGCGCGACCTGCGCTGCGAACTGGAAAAGCGGCTGCACCTGTGATGCTTGACAAACCCGCCGCAAAGGTCTATACTAAATAAGTTAAAACACTGTGACGAAGAAAGTACGCATCCGGCACCGGCACAAGAGAGGGCGGTCACCGGCTGAAAGCCGCCTGCAGGCAAGGGATGTGGAAGTTCACTTTTGAGTGGTGCGCGGGAAAGGCTGCAAAGCCCGGTAGTGCGCAACGGTGCTGCACCGTTATCGGCAGACAAAGAGTGCCGCATACAATGCGGAACACGGGTGGTACCGCGGAGTTTTGAATGACAAGACTTCGTCCCTGACAACAGCAGGGACGGGGTCTTTTTTATTTTGACCTTGCCCCCAACGCAAAAAACGAGGTGTACTATGGAAGAAAAAATCAAGGAACTGCGCGCCGCCATAGAGCAGGCGGGCGCCGCTGTGGCAGACCAAGCCCAGCTTTCGGAATTCTGGCAGAAGTTTTTGAGCAAAAACGGCGAAGTTGCCGGGCTGACCAAGTCCCTGCGCGACGTCCCCAAGGAGGAGCGCCCCGCCGTCGGCAAGACGATCAACGAGTTCAAGCAGTGGGCAGAAGCGCAATACCAGACCCTGTCCGCGCAGGTCGAACAGGCTGCGCTGGCAGCCCGCAACGCCGCCGAAACCGTGGACATCACCATGCCCGCCAAGGTGCGCCCCAACGGCAGTTTGCACCCCATCACGCTGGTCAAAAACGAGATCATTGATGTCTTTGCCGGTATGGGCTTTGAAATTTACGAGGGTCCCGAAATTGAGGACGACGACCACAACTTCACCCGCCTGAACGTACCCAAGAACCACCCCGCCCGCGATATGCAGGACACCTTCTATGTCGCTGACGACATCGTGCTGCGCACCCAGACCAGCGGCGGTCAGATCCGCGTTATGGATATGGAAAAGCCCCCCATCAAGGTGCTGGTACCCGGTCGTGTTTTCCGTTCCGACTCTGACGCAACGCATTCCCCGATGTTCCACCAGATGGAAGGTCTGGTCGTTGACAAGGGCATCACGCTGTGCGACTTGCAGGGTATGCTGGACAAGTTTGTGCAGGCACTTTTCGGCTCCGAGGTCAAGACCCGTCTGCGTCCGTCCTATTTCCCGTTTACCGAGCCGAGCGTTGAGGTCGATGTTTCCTGCTTCGAGTGCGGCGGCAAGGGCTGCCCCCTGTGCAAGCACACCGGCTGGATCGAGGTCTTGGGTGCCGGCGTTGTACACCACAGTGTTCTGGAAAACTGCGGCATTGACCCCGAGGTGTATTCCGGCTTTGCCTTCGGCATCGGCATTGAGCGTATCGCCATGCTGAAATACGGCATCAACAACATTGGTCTGATGTTTGAGAACGATTTGCGTTTCCTCAAGCAGTTCAAGGGCTAAGAAAGGGGAGGGAATACACCATGAAAGTACCGTTCAGTTGGTTAAAGCAATATGTAGATATCGACGTCACCGCCCAAGAACTGGAGGGCAAGCTGTTTGACTGCGGCTTTGAGGTCGAAGAACTCATCGACCTCGGCGGCGAGATCAGCAAGGTCGTTGTCGGCGTTGTCACCGAGTGTGTCCCGCAGGAGGGTACCCACCTGCACATCTGCAAGGTGGATTGCGGGGATTACGGTCACGATATCCAGATTTCCACCGGCGCCTCCAATGTCTACGTCGGTATGCACACCCCCGCCGCGTTGGACGGCTCCACGCTGCCCGGCGGCATTAAAATCAAGGCAAAGCCCCTTATGGGCATCGAGTCCAACGGTATGCTGTGCAGCGGCACCGAGCTGGGTCTGAATGACGATCTGTATCCCGGTTCCGAAGTCTACGGCCTGCTGGACCTGCCCAAGGACACCGTTCCCGGCACCCCCATTCAGGATGTTGTGGGGCTTGACGACTATATCTTTGATATTTCCATCACCGCCAACCGCGCCGACTGCCAGAGCGTTCTGGGCATTGCGCGTGAGGTTGCCGCCGTGCTGGGCAAGCCGCTGAAGATGCCCGCAACGGACTACACCGTCAGCGAAACCACCGAGCCGCGCCTGTCCATCACCGTGGAGGCGCCCGACCTTTGCCCGCGCTACATCGGTCATTATGTTCACAACATCACCCCCGGCGAGTCCCCGCGCTGGATGCGCCGCCAGCTGGCCCTGTGCGGGCTGCGCAGCATCTCCAACGTTGTGGACATCACCAACTATGTCATGCTGGAGATCGGTCAGCCGATGCACGCCTTTGATATGGACACACTGGAAAGCTGCCAGATCATCGTGCGCCGCGCCAAGGACGGCGAAAAAATCACCACCCTTGACGAAAAAGAGTTCACCCTGACCCCCAATAACCTTGTCATCTGCGACGGCACCAAGCCTGTGGCGCTGGCCGGTGTTATGGGCGGTCTGAACAGCGAAATCAAGGACGGCACCACCCAGCTGCTGTTTGAAAGTGCCAAGTTTGCCCGCGACAACATCCGCAAGACCGCACGCGGTCTGGGTCAGAACACGGATGCCTCCAGCCATTACGAGAAGGGCATCTCCGAATACGCCACCGAGCTGGGTATGGCACGCGCCCTGCACCTGATCCAAGAGCTGGGCTGCGGCGAAGTCACCGCCACCCACTTTGACTGCTCTGCCGGCGCCGCGCGTGAGGGCAAGCATTTCACCGCAAAAATCAGCCGCATCAACGCTATCTTGGGCATCACCGTGCCTACCGATGCGATTCTGGATATTCTGAACCGGCTGCAATTTGAGGTTGCCTTGGAAGCCGACGGCGACACCATGCAGGTCACCGCGCCCCGCTGGCGTGAGGATATCGAGGTCGGCGAGCCGGATCTGGCGGAGGAAGTCATCCGCGAATACGGCTACGAGCATATCAAGCCGACCTTCCTGAAGGCGGCGCAGGTTACCACCGGCGGTCTGACCGCCGAGCAGAAGGCGCACGACAAGACCAAGCGCACCATGTGCGCCCAAGGCTTCTATGAAGCGGAAACGCTGGCGTTCTACGCCGATGCCGATTTGGATATGCTGCACATTGCCGCCGATGCGCCCGAGCGCAAGGTCATCCGCATCGTGAACCCCATCTCCTCCAATCTGACCATCATGCGCTCTCTGCTGGCACCGTCCCTGCTGAATGTCGTTGTGGACAACCTCAAAAAGGGCAACGGCGAGGGTCGCCTGTTTGAGCTGTCCAACGTTTACATCCCCAAGCAGCTGCCCATCACCGAGCTGCCCGAGGAGCGTCTGCATCTGGGCTTTGCCGCTTGGGGTGCAGACGAGGATTTCTTCGCCGTAAAGGGCGCTGTTGAGGCGCTGGGCGAGGCTTTCGGCGCACCGCTGACCGTTGCGCGCTGCACCGACACGCCTTGGCTGCACCCCGGCATTGCCGCTTATATCCTGTGCAAGGGCGAGCGCGTGGGCGTGTTCGGCAAGCTTGCCAACGATGTGACCGGCGAGCTGAAGTTGCCCAAGGACAGCCGCTCCAACCAGAACATCTATCTGGGCGAGATCGACTGGGTTGCCTTCCACGCCTTGGTACCCGCCGCCATCCACTACGCCCCGATCCCGGCGCTGGCACCCGTGCAGCGTGACCTTGCCTTGGTTGCGCCCGAAAGCACCGAGTGCGGTACCCTGATCGACGAGATGCAGCGCGCCTGCAAGCAGCTGACTAAGGTCGAGCTGTTCGACATCTACCGCGGCGAAAAGCTGGGTGCCGGCAAAAAGAGCATGGCGTTCAGCCTGTACTTCCAGCCCGCCGATGCGCCCTTTGCCGCCGATGAGGTAGACCGCTTTGTCAAAAAGATTCTGGGCAACCTCAAGTTCAAGCTGGGCATCGAGATTCGCGAGTAATCCCGACACGCTCAAAGAAGGGCTTCGTCGCGGTGTGGCTGCGCCACGCTCCTGCACCTCTCCTTTGGATTCACGATGGAAAAATTTGGTTTTTCGACAGTCTGCATCCTGCGCTTCGGCGCAGGATTTTTTGTTTTCTGCTACAAAACGGTCACATCCTGCGGTATAATAGAAGAAGAAAGGAAGTGTACCCCGTGAAACCGATTTTAATTGTGGATGACGAGCCGTCCATCACCGCCCTGATACGCCGCGTGCTGACCACCGCCGGGTACACCTGCCAGACGGTCAACGACGGGGCGGCGGCCGCCGATTTGTTGGAGCAAAACCAGTACGACCTTGTTTTGCTGGATATTATGATGCCCGGCGTGGACGGCTATGACCTGCTGCGCTACATACGCCCCACCGGCACGCCCTGTATTTTTATTACCGCCAAGGCGACCGTAGCCGACCGCGTGCAGGGGCTGCACAGCGGCGCGGACGATTACATCATCAAGCCCTTTGCCCCCGCCGAGCTGGTGGCGCGGGTCGAGTGTGTTCTGCGCCGGGCAGGGCGGGGTATGGCGGTGTTTACCGCGTGGGATGTCACGGTGGATACCGCCGCCTGCACCGTAACGCAAAACGGTGCCGCCGTGCCGCTGACCCCCAAGGAATACGAGCTGCTGTTGCTGCTGCTGCGCAGCCGCGGCAATGTTTTGTACCGCGACTATTTGTACGACACCATCTGGGGCGAGCAGCTTTTGAACGACAACACCCGCACGCTGGATTCCCACATCCGGCGGCTGCGCAAAAAGCTGAACTGGGGCGATAAGATCCGTACCGTGCAGCGCACCGGCTACTGCCTGGAAAAGGAGGATTTTCGATGAAAAAGCTCTTGTGTATTTTGTCCGCCCTGCTGCTGTGCGCCTGCACGGCGGCTGCGCCCGCCGGGAGCGATGCGGCACAGGCAGACCCTACTGCCGAGCCTGCCCCCGCAAGGGAAATGCATCAGCTCTCCACCCTGACAGGCGGCTCACCGGGGCAGGGTGGGTACTACCATGTCTACTACCCGGATGATGCGGAATATGCCCTTGCCGCCGTGATCGACCCCGTCACCGGGCAGGACCGCGTCTTGTGTTCCCGCAGCGGCTGCGCCCATAACGAGGAAACCTGCCCCGCCTTTTTTGGGCGCACCACCGAGGATTCGCCCTATATTTCCGGCAACCTGTACGCCGACGGGGACAAGCTGTACTGGCTGCGCACCCCCACGGGCAACCAGATCAGCAACACAAACGATGCCTTTTTAGACGTCAGCGACATCGACGGCAGCAACCGCCGCCGTATCGTAGCGGGCGGCATCATTCCTTGCTATCTGTATACGGACTGGTACGGCAATGGCGAAAGCCTGTTCTGCTCTTACCGCTGCGGCAGTTATTTTGCCGTCTACCGCTTTGACGAAAACGGCGTCAAAGCCATCTATGAGCGCCAAAGCACACAGCAGGTCCTGACCGACATCATCGGTGTCTGGCAGGACAAGCTGCTGCTTTCCTGGCGCGAGGATTACGTCACACCCGACTACCCGCTGGAGGGTTCCTCCGAGGAGCTGTGGTCCGCATGGGACGAAGCCTGCCGCGCCGCCATGAAGCAGGCACCCCTGCACCTTGCCATGCTGGATGCTGACGGTAATTTTACCGACACCGGGCTTACGCTGCCCGCAGAGGGCAGCGATGTATACCCCGTGCAGGGGGACTTTCTGTACGCGCTGGAGCGTTCCGGACGCCGCTGGCGCTATGACCTTGCCGCCAACACGATGGAGGAGCTGGAATCCATGCCCGCCATCGAGGGCGATTATTCGGTATATAGTCAGCCCTACGGCGCATGGGTCACAGGCAGCTACGCTGCGCCCGGGCAGGACGATTATACCGAGTATTGGCTCAACCTTGCCGACGGCAGCTATCTGGAACCCCAGCCCACATGGCTGAAGGACGAATGCGTTCCGCGCATTCCCTATACGATTGCCGCCCTGGGCGACACCCTGCTGATGGAGGTTGGCTGCCAATATTACGATACCACCACGACCGGGCAGGACGGACAGCCCTACACCTTTACCACCTGCCGCTTTATCTACGGGCTGATCCCTGCTGAGGATTTTCTGGCAGGCAGCCAGAACTGGACCCCGGTAACGCTGCTGGGCAACGACCTTATTTGACAGGAAAGGGGGCGCGATGCCCGTATGAAATTTTCCTCCAAGCTATCCTTGGGCAGCATTCTGCTGCTTACGGCAGGGCTGTCCTTCAGCGGGCTGGCGCTGATTGGCTGCAGCTTTGCCGGTTCGCTGCACGGCGCGCGCACCGCCCTGCAGGCACGCCAAACCAAGGAGATTCACGCGCTGGAACGCCTGATTCTCTCAGACAGCGGGTACAACGCCCGCGCCGACCGCAACTACCTGCTGGCGACCTACGCCCGCCAATTTGCAGCCTCTGCGCAGGATGACAGCCGCCTCTGCCTTTGGTCAGGCGACAATCTGGCGGTGTACAACGACCTGCCGCTGACCATCAACACCGCCCTGCAAAAGGAATACGCTGCTGCGGGCGCCGCCGCATGGCGCATCGTGCCGGACAGCGGGCAGTATTATCTTGTCCTCAGCCAGCCCATGAACCTGCCGGGGCAGCGTGCCGATTTGCTGTGCGCTTACGATATCAGCTATCTGTTTGCCACCCGCCTGACCCAGCTGCGCCTTTGGGCGGGCATTACGCTGCTGCTGTTGGCGGCGGGCAGTGCCGCTGCCGTTTGGTTCAGCCGTAAGCTGACTGCGCCGCTGTCGCTGCTGCAAACCGCCAGCGGGCAGATCGCAGCAGGGGACTACACCCGCCGCACCGCGCTTGCCACAGGGGACGAACTGGCAGCTTTAAGCGCGAGCTTTGACGCCATGGCACAGGCGGTCGAGGACAAAATTGCCGCCATGGACGATACCGTGCAGCGGCAAAAGGATTTTATCGCCGCCTTTACGCATGAGATCAAGACCCCCATGACCGCCATGCTGGGCTATGCCGACCTGATGCGCGCTATGCCCGGCGACACCGAATTGCAGCAGGAATCCGCCGCCTACATCTACCACGAAACCCAGCGTCTGGAGCTGTTGAGCCGCCGCCTGCTGGCACTGCTGGGGCTGGATGCCGAGGATGCCCTGCAGCCAGAAGCCGTCACCGATGCCGAGCTGTTTGCCCTTGTGCTGCGCAGCCTGCCAAAGGACGCGCAGCCCCTGCCCACCGTGCAGAGCTGCGGCTGCACGGTACAGGTCGATCCCAGCCTATGGAGCGACCTTTTACGCAATTTGGTGTTAAACGCCCAAAAAGCCTGCCGCGGCAAGCAGGGGAGTGCGGTATTTCTTCGTTGCTGTGTGCAGGACGGGCAGGCGGTGTTCACGGTAACGGACACCGGCTGCGGCATTCCCGCCAAGGATTTGCCCCGCGTGACCGAAGCATTTTATATGGTGGATAAATCCCGTGCGCGCGCCGCCGGGGGCAGCGGCATCGGCTTAGCGCTCTGCGCCCGCATTGCCGCCGCCCATGGCGCGACCCTGCACATCGCAAGCACCGAGGGGCAGGGTACCACCGTGACCGCCGCCGTGCCTGTATATAAGGAGGTGTCCGCCCGTGAAGGCTAAAATCACCGCCTACTGCGCTGCGCTGCTGGCGCTGCTTGTGCTGCCCTTTGGGGTGCTTGCCGCGTGGGACAAGCTGCTTTTGGGGCGCGATTTGCCCCAAGCGATCCCCGCCGACACCTTGAGCGATGCCGGGCGCAGCAATGCGACCGTCTGTACGCTGTACAACTGCGCGCATATTTTTGGCGCACCTGCCGGCGGGGACTACCTGACCGACAGCTGGACGACAACCGAAGCCGACAGCGCCGACCTTGCGCAGCTTACCTCTTTTTTAACAGACCTAAGCAAGGCAGGGCTTTTGAACGCTGCACAGCTTCGCCTTTGCCTGAACGCCGCCAACGCGGGTCCCGATGCCGCGCACAGTCTTACCGCCCCCTGCGGGCTGCGGGGCTATTCTGTGCAGCTTCTCCGCGATGAGCCGTATACACACGACACCCTTCAGTTTTATTATCTGGAAAACGGTTCGCCGCTGTCGCTGCGGTTTTATGCCGCCGACCCGCAGGCGTTCGGCAGCTGCACGCCGGACGATGCCTTTGTGCAGACGCTTTTGCAGGTTCTGGGGCTGGACAGCTTTGCCGACTGGCAGCCTGCAGCTTGGCGCGGTCGCGCCCCCGCCATCGGCGCAGCGGCATACAGTGCCGAGGCGCAACTGTATCTTTCGGTGACAGAGCTGGAGGGCATCAGTTTTTCGTTGACAAGCCTGACCCCGCAGGATTTTGCGGCACTTTATCAGGAACAGGAGGTTCTTCCATGAAACGTATTTCCTTGCTGTTAGCGTCCCTGCTGCTTTTGGCGGGCTGCACCGCCCCCGCGCAAAGCACGGCATCCGCCCCCGCCGAAACGGCTGCCACCCAAGCCCCCGCCGCCAATGCCGGGGATGTGCATATGCTCACAAATCGCTATGACGGCGGGCAGTATCGCACTCTATCCACACCCTATTACCCGGATTGCGTGCGCAAAATCGACTATGCCACCGCCACGGCACAAAGTATGTGCCAGATTTCCGGCTGCCGGCACGACAGCGAAAGCTGCCCGGCATACGGCTCTGGCGTTTTTTACCAAGACGGCGATGTTCTTTTGCATTCCTACCGTGTAAATAGTGACGGCAATCCTGATAGGGAAGTCCTGTCCCGCTACGCACCCGATGCCACGGCAGCACCCCTGTTTACACTCAGCGCACACACAGCAGACTTTGACCTTTCCGACGACTGTCTTGCCGCCGATGACCAATATTACTATTTTGTGGCATCCACCACGCTCATCGGAACCGGTCCTATATGTGAAGGCAGCCCGGCACAAATTCCTGATGCAGCGCCCGGCGAGCCTGTTACAGGGGAAGGGGATTTCCTTTTCCGCGCCGACAAATCCACTGGAGAACTGACGAATTTAGCTGACCTTGGCAGCGTTTTGGAAGATACGAGCTACTGGTATTTGGCAACGGCAGGGGAACAGAAGCTGTATTTTTACGGAACTGCTATAAACGATGTTTTTCCCCTCGTTTCCTGCTATGACCTTGTGTCGCAGGAATACACCCTGCTGCCCGAATATTCCGACAAGTATGGTTTCTTTGCAGGCGGCTATTATCTCAAGCCCGACACCTTGCAGGGTACGCTGACCGCCATCGACCCGATAACCGGGCAAAGCACCTTGTTGACCGATGCCTTCCCCACCGGGGAGGATCTCATCTACACCGTCAAGTCGTTTTGCGACGGCTGGGTCCTCAGCTATAGTTCCTATGACGGTGAAAATCGTGTCGAACATCAGTTTTTCCGCGCGCCGGACGGCACCCTGACCGAACTGCCCCAGCAGATGTACTGCGATGCACGCGGCAGTCAGCCCGTTTACATCTGGGACATCCAAAACGGGATGGTTTTTCTTCAATACGACTACCGTTCCGATAGCTACCCCGGTTTTGATTATGACGGCAACCCCTGTATGTGGGAAAATATCAGCGATGTCTGCGGTATCATCCCCCTGCAGGATTTGCTTGCCGGCAGCCAGAATTACCGCGAGCTGACCTATGACTGACCTTTGTCGGGAGGGTTCTATGAAACGTATTCCCCTGCTGTTAGCGTCCCTGCTGCTTTTGGCGGCCTGCACCGCCCCCGCGCCAAGCACGCCACCCGCCACCGCCGAAGGCATAGCTTGAGTTGCCGACAAAATAG
>ERZ1034691.1685-NODE-1685-length-13586-cov-16.585692_pt1 | contig 13586 bp, 13 predicted proteins | sample MGYA00520638_ERZ1034691 | MGnify/ENA primary metagenome ERZ1034691 (study PRJEB33766, sample SAMN09781763) | gut metagenome | biome: gut microbiome | host: Homo sapiens | place: Madagascar | study: EMG produced TPA metagenomics assembly of the PRJNA485056 data...
ATAACTTGAGCTATTACTGTTGGAAATGTTATAATTACCGAGTTCCAGAATTTAATAAGATATTCAGGGCGTCTGAAGAACACCTGATAATACTGTTCAAGCGAAAACATATCCGGTATCAAATTAATTTCTTTATATTCTCCGTTCGTAAAGTCGAGCATAGAGCCAACCTGCGAATTTGACATAAACGAGCAGGCAATCATATATACAACAGGAAAAAGAAAAATCGCTGTAATTAAAATCAGAATAATGTATTTAATTATTTTTACTGCTTTTTTCACTTTATCGCCCCCTATTCCGCAAAACTATGCCTACGTTCATAAATAAAGAATGCGAGCAGAACAATTATCATAAACACGGATAAAATTATTGATGCTGACGAAAGTCTGGGATAATTCAGATTGTAGTAATTATTATTGATAAAGTTTTGCAGAAAATAGACATTTGAATTCGGATAATCACCAAACAATGCAAAGACCTCACGGAAGATTTTGAAAGAATAAATCAATTCCATAAGGAAAACAAAAAATGTTGTCGGTGTAATCATCGGTATAGTAATTCTTGTAACTATTTGAAATGAACTTGCACCATCAAGCCTTGCACTTTCATAGAGCGACTGCGGAACATTTGCAAGTCCTGCCGTAAACAAAATCACACAAAATCCGCAGTATTTCCAAATGTAAATAAAAATTATCATCACCATTGAAAATTCGGAATTAAAAAATTCAATAGTATTAAAACCGAAAAAATTAAGTATTCCATTAATTGCTCCGTAATCATCAAAAACCACCTGCCACACGCAGATAAGCGAAGCTACAGGCACTACAACAGGGATAAGCAAGGCACTTCTGAAAAACGATGATATTTTCTTAAAAGAATTAAGAAACAGTGCAATTAAAAACGAAATCACCATTAAAAGCGGTATTGCAACAACAGTAAATATTGATGTGTTTTTTAAAGCAAGCAAAAAGGTATTATTTTGAAAAAGGTGTATGTAATTTTGGATTCCTACAAAGGTATTGCCCACATACAAGCTCTTTACAAAGCAGATAATGTACGGCACAATGTAGAAAACCGCTATTCCTAAGAAAGACGGCAATATAAACAGATATGCCGCTATATGCTCTTTTTGTTTCCTTGTTAATTTAGATTTTCTCATAATTCATTCCTACTCAGTCAAATAAATTTCCGTTGCCGCTGTGAGCTGACGTATAAACTTTTCCTTAGAAATATCCCCGTTTAAGTAATCGTTCACAATATCTCCGATAACCGAGGAGTTGTAATAAGTATTTTCAAATTCCAGATAATCATATAAAGTACAACTGCTTATACTGTTAATCATATCTAAATATTCATTAAAGAACTTAGTTTTTATTTCATCTGAATATTCTTCCTCAGATTTCTCATACTCTCCATCATCATTAATATCATATACACATTTTGACGTATGGTCAATTACATATTCAAAAGCAGCTTTATTTACAGGCAGTGCCCTTACCACTATTGATGGTGATGAGCTGCTTTCACTCCATAATTTTTGAATATCATAACTTAAAACATATTGAATAAAAGCCAATGCTTTTTCTTTGTTATTTGAATTATTATTCAAAGCAATACCACATTGAACAAATGCTGATACTGCATTCGCCTTTTTATTGTAGTTTGGAATAATAACCGGTGTGCTGTTATTATTATAAATATAAAAATAAGAATTTAGCGTACTCATCATAGAACCGTCGAAAGATAATTGTGAAGTACGAAACAAATAATTACCTGTTATATCCCATGTAGTTCCTTCTTTTCTTGAATTATCATTCCTAATCATTTTTCCAATATAATCTAAGCTCTCGGTAAATTCATCGCTTGAAAATTCTGTAGTTTTATTATAAAAATCCACATATTCATTAACATAGGAAAAGAAGAACTTATATGTTTCATCTTTATTTCCAAAAAGCGCATAACTATGGTCTTTGTCAGATAACCGTATCTCTAACTCTTTAAATGAAAAGTTAGTATTTTCCAGATTATATTTATCTAATATTTCCTGAGTTGTTATAAGTATATTTGGGCAATAAGCTATAGGTATAATATATCGCTTTCCATTGTAAATTCCGCAATCCATTATTGTTGAATTATAGTCATCAAAATCTATATCGGATTTGTATAATTCCGCAAGCTCATCTATATCCGCAAATGAACCGTTATCAATCAGCTTTTCAAAAGGTAATTTTTGATTCAATGAAATTATGTCGGGTCCTTCCCCCGCCATTATCTCCGTTGATATTTTTGTAAGCATAGTATCTTCCGAATCAAATTCCACAATTTCAATTTGATATGACTCATCAAGGTTTTTAAGACAATAATTATTATATTTTTGTATCAATTCTACACAAACCGAATCTTCATTGTTTATGGTATAATATTTTAATTTTTGACCGTCTTCATTATTCTTTGAACAGGATGCAAAACATAATAATATTGCCAGCAATAAAAATATTGATGTCAATTTAATATACAACTGATATTTCACCTCCTCTACTAGTTATTCTTATCTCCGTATGAATAACATATAGAAAAACCTATAAGCGTTATTAGGTATTTCTATCTTAACAAATAACTATACAAGAAACATATCTTGTAAATTCATATATTGGTAAACCCATTACATCTGCATTACCTAATGCAAAAACTTTGAAAATAACATTACCATCATTAATACTTACTATATGTAAAAAATCAAGTGCATTTGATTGTGTATTGTTAATTATAGCAATTGCAGGTGTTTTCATATCTTTTCCATTGTATATTTTGTATAAAGATATGTTGTCATCAAATTTCTTAAGATAGTTTAATATACCTTCTACTATATTGTCATATTTCGCAATATAATTGTTCACTTCAGAATAATTAACAATTACATTTCTTGCATTTAAAAAGCTCATGACAGCCCACACTGCCGGAGGTGTATTTTTATAACTATTAATTTCAAAAGCAAAATCAATAAGTTTGCTATACACCACGCTAGATTTGTTTTTTATCTTATTAACAAACGACATGCTTAGCTTGTTTAACTCAAGCTTTATTTTGCACATTTTATCAATTGGATTATAAAAATCACTATTTTTCAGATATGCATTTACATAACATTCTCCACCGCAAACGCTTTTAATCTCGCAACTTTTACGCTGCGTTACACTTTCAATAGTAACACATTCAAATTTTGACTGACTTTCTTTATTTATACCGCTATATATACTACCAATCCTATAATCATTGTTTCCATACATAACGCTGCAAGCAAAAATATCTCCTGCATTATTAACCGTTATTCTACTTTTGCCAGCATCACATCTGTAAATTTTATATGTGCTTTTTTAGTCATGATACACCTTAGTCTATTCCGTTAAATAAATTTCCGTTGCCGCCGAGAGCTGATGAATAAATTTCTCCTTGGAAATGTCTCCGTTTAAATATTTATCGACAATATCACCTATAACCGTAGAATTGTAATAAGTGTCGGACAAATAATAAAAACTATATAAACTGCAATCAGTTATATTGTCAATCATATAGCCGTAATCATTTAAAACAGTGGTAAACGCTTTCTCGAAAATTGCTTCTTCGTTGCTGTCGATGTTTCCGTCTTCGTCAAAATCAATCGCCTGTTCTGCTGAACCGATCGAGTTTTTCAAAGTGCTGTTGTTAACGGCCAGAACACAATATTCTGTATTCCAATTTTTTTGAATGCTCTCAGATAAGCAATACTCTATAAAAGGTAACAGCTTTTCTTTATGCTTACAATTGGAATTGAACGCAATGCCAAAATCAACAGATGCAGAAATTATATTTTGACTTTGACTGAAATTGTTTACAAGCACCGGAGTAGAGCTGTAATAATACAAATACGCATAGGTTCTGACCATAAGTTCAAATGACGAAAATTGCTTATTAAAAACAGAATCACCTTTACTTATGTTTTTATATAAAAAATAATAATTATTTTCATTGGTAGTGTCGTTGTTAATTAAATCATAAATATAGTCTAAGCTTTCTGAAAAATCTTTAGTATCAAATTCAATTTCACTGCTGTTATAGTCAAAAAATTGAGCTAAAAATGAATAAAAGAAATTCAAGTTATCCTCCGTGCTTCCAAAAAGAGAATAGCTTTCTCCGCTTTGCGAAATAGCATCGTTTAATGCTTCGTACGAAAAGTCAGTTGAGACTAAATTGTACTTACCCAGCGTTTCCTCTGTCGATATAAAAGCATCTATAGAATATGCCAAAGGTACAAAATAGCGTTTTCCATTAATCACTCCCGATTCCATTACTTTTGCGTTATAATCGTCAAAGTTAATCTCGGAATAATATGTATTTATAAGCTCATCGACATCTAAAAGAGTGCTATTAGCCGCCATTTTTTCATAAGGAAGCTTTTGACTTAGTGAAAAAATATCAGGTCCGCCACCCGACATAACCTCTGTTGAGATTTTAATATTCATTTCTTCCTGAGATTCAAATTCCACGATTTCAATTTGATAGGACTCATCGTAATGCTTTGTACAATATTTATTGTACCTTTTAATAATATCGCAAATAGCATCCTCATAGTATGCACAATATGTAAGCTTTGAGGAATTGCTTGAAGCTGTGCTTTCACCACATCCGCTGAAAGCAAACACAGTAATAATAAATTGTAATGTTAAAATTATCGCAATTTTATTTTTCATAATGATTCACCTTGTGATTATATATCTTAACATAATTCTAAATTATTAATCTGTAGTTTATCTGAATTTTTATTATTTAAATCAATAATACCGCTCTACTTGTTAATTCATACGGATAAGTAGCGAAATTAATATGCACTGAGTTAAATTCACTTCATTAATAATTGAAAGTAACATATAAAACCTTTGCAATTCCCTTTGCAGGGTCAAAAACTACTACAGTATCACCCTTAACTTTAGTTATAACTACATAATGCAATAAGGAATCGTCAATTATCACATGTGCAATTGCAGGCAAAGGCAATTTATTAGTTAACACACTTTTATCCGCTTCAACAACCTTTTGCTGAAAGCCATAGTGTTCAATCGCCTTTACAAGTCCATATGCACTTGTACCTTGTCGATCTGTACCTGCAATATCGCGAATTTTTGCTATAGATACTTTTAAACCGTATTTTCTAAAAATTGCGGCCAGACAAGCTGGGCCGCAATCTGTTTCGTCATTTTGTAATATACATTTGAATTTTTGCATAACACTATTCATCTAAATAAATTTCAGTTCTTGATTTAAGCTCTTTAAGAAATTTATTCTTATTAAATTCACCGGATAAAAACTTATCAACAGTACTGCCTATAACTTCTGTATTATAATAATCATATAATCCGCAAAGCTTATATTCTTTTATTTTATCAATATAGTTCTTTGCGTACATAAAATCAGATTCTGAAACACTTGTGGTGTTGTCAATATATTTTACCGCTTGTGCTTTATTAAATAAACTATCGTAAGATTGATTATTTACAGGATACTCCCACCCGGTTCCCCATGAAGTACCGGGTTCATAATTTTTGATATTTGCTCCGCAATAGTCACTTTGAACTTTCTCTGACAATGCATACTTAATGAATTTCAGTATTTTTTGTTTATTATTCGAATTATTGTTTATAAAAATTGCATCCATAATCTTTCCTATCGGAGCACCATCCTGATTTGGCATATTTGTAATCAACGGTTTGTCTCCGTCATTATCAATCGCCGCAATTTCATCATAGAGTGCAAATAATTCATACTGCCCGGAAACAGAAAAGATAGGCACAATTTCATCTGTCTTATTTTCATTACTGTTACAAAACTCTTTTAACGAAGTAATTGATTCCATGAAATTTTCACTGTCAAAATTACACTTTTGAGAATAGAGATCTACATGCTCATCAATATAATTAAGGAGAATTCTTTTATAATCTTCTGAGTCATAAAAAAATCTATTATTTGTTCTATCTTTTAGGATATTGTTATTCAGGGTTACCACACCGTCATATGTTAATTTGCTCTCAGCATTATCATCTGAATATTTTGAAAACTCAACGGATGATGTTAATAATATTTGTGGTTCAAAAACAACAGGTAAATAATATCTTTTTCCCTCATAAACACCTGCGTTGAGAATATTAGAATTATAATCTGATAAATCCAACTTATCATCAGATAAATCATCGTCAAAAATATCATCAAGGTTCGCAAATATCCCTTGTTTTATCAGTTTTTCTGTTGATGATGACAACATTTCCAATTCAGCTGATGTTATAATGTCAGGACCTTTCCCCGCCATTATTTCGGTTGAAAGACGACTTGCCATTTCTTTCATATCATCAAACTCAACAACATTTATTTTATAATCTGTATTACCAAATTTCTTGTTATAATCATATATAAAGGAGCTGACTGTTGATACTTGCGGTTCATAGTGATAATAAGTAATTGTATTCTCCTCTTTTTTGTCTGCTTCACATCCGACGCAGGTTAAAACAGAAAATATTAATACGACTGCCAATAAAATACTTACAAATTTTTTCATCAGCTTACTCCTCTGTATAATAATAATTTACTTTAAACAAAAGTTTATTGATACAACTATGTCAAAATTTACGGATAAACTTAGCTAAGCTCTTCGGTACTTTGGGTTGATAAATCACATAGCATACTGAGAAATTTGCATTGGTCTTTAGTGTAATAGTTCAACATTTTTTAATTCCACTTCTCATCTTGTTTGATAATCTTTTTTCATTTTTCAAAATAAATTTTTTTATTTTCTTCATAATATTATTCCTCTCTTCGTGAGGATTTTAGCACATATTAAAAGTAAAAACATAATTCTTGCAAAAATGATGTCAAATTTGCTCAAAGTGATGTGATTTCAAAATTATTAAGGTAAAATTTGAAATTTTGCATCTAAAGCAATAACATTTAATGACATTTTTTTGAAATATATGTTATAATATAATATATTATTTCATGGAGGTTTTTCTTTTGAAAGTATTAATTTGTGACGATGATAAATGTATTGTCGATGAAATTAAAAACAATCTGAATACATTTTCAGATAAACATAGAATAGTTTTTGATATTGATTTGTTTTACAATGGTGTAGAACTGCTGAATAGTAATATCAGTTATGATATGGCGTTCATTGATATTGAAATGCCTCTGGTAAATGGTCTGACTTTGTCCGCACAATTAAAAAAGGTAAACTCTAATATAATTATTTTTATTATAACCTCGCATGACGCTTATCTTGATGACGCTATGGATTTGGACGTGTTTCGCTATCTGTCAAAGCCTATTGACAATAACCGTTTTTTCAGAGCATTAAATACGGCTATTAACTATTATCATTCCAATACTCAAATAATAACTCTTGAATACTATGACGAGTATTATTCTGTTTTCACAAGCGATATAGTATATATAACTATTGAAGAAAGAAAGGCTGTTATTATAACACGTCAGAAGAAGTTTTATACAAATAAAAAATTAAGTTATTGGAAAGAAAAACTAAAGGATTACGATTATTTTGCACAACCGCATTACAGCTATCTTGTCAATCTGAGGTATGTCTCGGATTTTAATAAGACTGAGCTTAATATTACTGTAGATTTAAAAAGTGAAACTCTACCTATATCTCAAAGGAACTATTCAAACTTTAAAAAGGCATATTTTGCATACATAGGAGTATAAAAATGGTATATACAATTTGCTATGCGTTTATTTTTCTTGCAGAAATTCTGATATCACTGTTTTATTTTGAAAACAAATTTGAAAGAAAATCAAGCAAAAAATTTTTGTTATTTTCAGTTGTTATTGTGTATGTATTATTGTATTTATCTCGATTATTGAATTTAACATTGGTTAATTTAATTGCATTTTTTGCGTGTAACTTCTTTTTACTTTATTTTTGTTATTTCATAAGTGTTAAATCCTGTATTTTCCACTGTAGCATATTACTTATATTTATGGCAATCACAGAAAGTATTGTCATGTTTGTTTCAACAGTATTATTCGGTACGGATTTATTCACTTGCCTGGATAATTCTCTAAGTCTCATTATTCAATCTACTATCAGTAAACTGTTATATTTTTTGATAATTTACTTTGTATCAAAATTCTCAATAAAAGAACATAAATCAGAAAGTTATTCTCTTTCTATACCTCTTTTGGTTTTACCTGCCTCAAGCATTCTGCTACTGTATGCAGTATCATATGCACTACACAATTTTGATTTAGAACAAAAATACATGTATTTATTAATAATAAGTATAGTGCTATTACTTTTCTCAAATATAGCGGTTTTTTGGGTATATGAATTTACTTTGAAAACTCAAAGACACAATATGGGATTGGAATATGAAAGGCAAAATGAAAAATCTACGGCTGAGTATTATGATTTACTTAATGAGCAAAATGAAAACTCAAAAATTGTTATGCACGACATTAAAAGACATTTAAATGCAATTAAAAGTATATCAGGGGACGATGCTGTTACCGAGTACATAGATAATTTTATTGAAGACTTCAGCGTAAACAAATCCGTTGATTATTGTAACAATCCTATGGTTAATTCTATAGTCAACAGGTATAAATCTGTGTGCGACAGGCTTGGGGTGAAGATGAATATTGACATCAGAAACGCCGATTTTGGTTTCATGAGCCAACCCGACATAACTGCTCTGCTTGACAATCTGCTTGAAAACGCAGTCGAAGCGGCACAAAATACAGAAAACGGATTTATAGATTTTTCGGCTTTCGTCCGCAAAAATAAGTATCTGTCAATACAGCTTACAAACTCGGTCAAGAATATTGTAGCCGTCAAGAACAACCGCATAGCATCATCAAAAAAATCTGACGCAATACATGGAACGGGACTGAAAAGCATTAAAAGAGTAGTTAAAAAATATGACGGTGAAATAAATATGAAATTCAATGAGGATGATATGACCTTCACCTCAAACATTGTGTTTGAAATTCGGAGATAACGCAGTAATCGAATCATATAATTCCTTGACTAATGAAATGCATTATATAATGAGAAATTCCAATACCTAATAATACTGATATCAGCAAGATGAGATCTAATTGATGAAATTAAGAATCGGAAAGAAATTGCAAATTTAAAAGTTTTGCAGTTGGATTTATTGTTATTATTTTTGCCTATTAAACATTTTATATAGCAAGCTACTTTTACCCCCATGTTCACGGTATCTCTGCTCAATTTCAATTAATCCAACTTTTTTCAAATCCTTAATAGCTCTTCTTACTGTGGCAGGCGACAGTTTAATGTCGCCTGCTATTTTGTTTACTGAGGGCCAGCACTCGCCATTTTTGTTCGCTCGGTCGTAAAGGTAGGTATATACGGCAACTGCACGGTGCGGTAGGTTCATTTGATAGAGAAAAGTTAATCTACTCATTGTCCAGCACCTCCTGTGGTGGTCTTTCTGTTCTGATGACTACTTTTCTTTGCTTGTCTGCGCTCTGTTCAACGCTTGAATTTTCAGGTTCTTCTGTTGGCTCATATTTCTTTCAGAATCGATAGTATTTTCACTGTCGGCTTGTTCTGCACTCGGAGAGGTTTTAAGATTTTCATTTTTCTTCTTTTTCTCACTGCTTGCCTCATCAAAATCCGAGTCAGTTGCAGGCTGTTCAAGATAGTGAAGATAGTATTTCTGAATTATGTTATTGAACAACTCCGAACGGTTTGCATAGTGAACTTCACGGTTGCCGTTTTCCATGACCTCATACTTTTCTTCAAATTTAATACCCCATTTAAAAAACAGCTTTAGTTTTACTTTCATAGGATAAAAACCTGTTTTCATAACAACAAATGTGCCTTTTGGAAGTGACTTCAGCTCATCGGGAGTCATCAAAGGTCGTTCAATCATCTGCAATGATTGGGACGGATCATTTTTGCTCCTGCTGACGGAGCCTGACATAACAGTTCTTGAACCGAGAGCTTTTGACAGCACTTCCGCACTTGTGCTGTTGGGAGCAAAGCCGCCGAATATTGTCAGCTGTGTGTTGTCTATGATAACATCAGCACCCTCTTTTCTGTAATTCTTCTCCAACTGTGCAAAGGATTGAATTATCGGTACTATCTGCAAACGCCTTGAACGGAAGGCTGAAAACATCATTTCTGCTGAATCAATCTTTGGCAATGGCGATAGGTAAGGGTTTGATATTATCGCCACCTCTTCCCCCGCCTCACACCGAACATGAGCGATTTCCACTCATCAGGCGTTCCATCGGTGTATACAAATTCAATAATCATATTTTCTTTAAAACAACAAAATCCTTGTGGTTATATAGGGTTAAATTTAAGCGTTTTCTCAGCCTGTTCAGTTTATCCTTCTGTCTGCTGTTCAATGAAAATTTCTGTAAATAATAGCTTATAGTTTCTGCATGGACAGCATGTAATAAAATATGGACATCTTGTTTTATCAGTACAAGGTTTGAATATTTGTCGTCTCCGCCGTCTGCTCTTCGAGTTTTGTGATGATAATGTATATCGCCAATTACAAGAGGTTGCCCTGTAATAGCACATTTACCTTGTTGGGCACAATATAACGCTAATCTATTATCGTTATACTCAATGCTTTTGCCTTGCACAGGGTTTTCCATAAGGTAGTGCAGGATATTTACATTCACTTTTTCAAGCGACTTATGAACAGCCGCTCGCCCTTCCGGTGCGTAGATACACCAATTCCTCGCTCTGTGCTTTGGCGGCTTTGTTTGCACATACGCAATCGGAAGCACAAACAATCCTCGAATATATCTTAACTGACTGCTTTGTCCATATGAGCTTGTAAAATAAAGTGTGTAAGTTAAAAAATAGCTTGCACACTTTTTGCATTTGTGCGGTATTTGCCGTTCCGCTGATTTTTGACGACATAAAAATTGCCACACCTCCATCTTTGCTATGCTCGGCAACCTCAAATTCTTCTACTATATCATGCAGTGACGGTTGCGAAGTTTTGACGGTTTCCGTTGTGTTTTTTAGTTTATCGAAAAACTCATCTTTTGAAATAGTAACATTATCCTTGTACTCCTCATCGCCGAAATTTACGGAAAGAGGAATACAATCAATCATTAATTTTTTCAGTTCGTTCGGTTCAAAATCCGATGCAGAATCTGTTATTATCTTTACCATTAAAGCACCTCTGAAAAGATTTACATTAGCAGTATAACCAATCTGCATTTAAAAAATCGGCACAGAGCGTACCGATTTTAAAATTAATGTGTATTTACATATTCAATAAATTCAGGAGTTTTTGACCAATACTTTATACCCCAATTTTCAAAATTCTACTCTTCCATATAATCATTACATTCGTAGTCTATGTAATAAGGGGTTTCGTTTTGCACTACAAAATTTGTCGGGAAATAATCTATATTCGTGTTATTTGCGTAAAGCAGTTTGCACATTGCTTTTACCTGCTCCACATATTCTGATTTTACTCTGTCTGCCTTTACCATATCAAATATTGTGTCGCCCTCTATGTACTCCTTTAATATCCTTTCGTTTTCAATATCTATGTCGAGCATTTTCGGCATAGTTATTCCGATTTTTTTAAGGCGGTTATAATCATTTAATTCGGATTGAATTTTGTCGCCAAACTGATAATAACTGCACGGCTCGTGATGAATCTGCTTTAAAACATACTGATTTGTACCATCGGATGCAAGGTAAGAATAACCGTCCTTGCCTTTGCCGAGCAATTTTATTACAGAGTAATTTTTACCGTTTACCGAAAGTTCTGTAGGAATTGCATTTGACATATAATCGCCTCATATCATAATTTAATTTAAAATATACAATGTAATTATACCATCTAAAAAATGTAAAATTTCTGACTGCCTTGCAGCCGTCTGTATAAAAAGAGATTTTTAAGATACTCGCCAAGTTTTTCAAAATCAGTCGTCCTGAAAGAAATACGGCACAGAGGTTTCTATGCCCACTGTGCCGTATTCACTATATTTTCATGACAGAGCGTAAGATATTACTTATCTTTAATTTTGGCAGAATGTTTTTTATTCTTACCAAATGCCGTTACTCCTTTCATAACGCCGCCGCTGATAATCAGCAATGCAATCCACAAAATAATGTTGCTGTTGTCACCTGTCTGAGGAGATTTTGAATCATCAGGCAGTTTAGCCGTTACGGTGTCAGCATTTTTGATTTCTTCGGTTGCCGCATTTTCATAAGTAGAGATTGTCTTTTTACAGTAGTCGCAGATATGGTTTTTGTCTGCGTCATTATGCAGGCATACATATCCACACTCTCGGCACACACCGTCTTTCCACTCATGTACTTCGCTTGTCACAATTACTGCACCACAGCAGTTCCATTTTTGCTCGTGAACAAAAGCGGTTCTTGTCGTCCACTCCTGTACACCGCCCTCGTGGTTTGTTTTGTCAAGTTCTCCGTAGGCTTTGCCGCAGACATCACATACCGCCTTTTTGGTACAGGTGGCATTGCCGCCTGAGCAATTTTCGGTTTCAAACGCATTGCAGCCGTCAACGGTACATTTTCGGGTATGCGTACCGTCATTGTCAGATACCCATTCACCAAAGGTATGACCGTTGTTGACTGTTACGGTCATCTCTGCATTATTACCCGCTTTGTCGGTGACAACTATCTTCTGCTCGCCGTTTGTCGGAGGGAGAACAAAACCTCCGTTTGCGTCAAGCGTAGCCGCCTTTCCGTTTACGGTAACGGTATCAACATACTTCTCATCAACAGTAACGGTTTGTGCCTCACAATAGGTCTTGCCGTTCTCAATACCGCCGATTACAGGATGAATATTATCAAGCGTTAATCGGTCGGAGCGAAGGTATGTTATGTTAATGTTTTCATCAACAAGCATTACATAAACAATATATTCTCCGTTAGGGTCTATGCAAAACGGTTCTTCATACGCACGGAATACAAGAGAGTCCAGCTCAGCCTCGGAGAGATCCTTATCTGTTACCAAATAGGATACAAACACAGTTCCGCTGTTATCAACGGCATTTATAGTTACCTCCTGTGTGTCCTTAAAGAATATGCCAAAGGTAAGCTCGTTTAAGAATTTATTCCATTTATTTGTACCTATGATAATTTCGCCCGTTGGCTTTTCGGTATCTCTCCACCGTGCCGTGATTGTAATGTTTTCCGCAGGCATAGTTTCGGGGATTTCCTTATCCCAACCCTTAAAGGTATAGCCTTTTCTTGTCGGGTCGGCAGGGGCGGTAATTTTCGTACCGTAGTCCTGCGTGATAGGTGCAATCTCACTTCCGCCGTTGGTATCAAAGGTTATTGCGTACTGATTGATTTCCCATTGTGCTTTAACCGTTATATTCTCCGCAGGCATAGTTTTGGGGATTTCCTTATCCCAACCCTTAAAGGTATAGCCTTTTCTTGTCGGGTCGGCAGGGGCGGTAATTTTCGTACCGTAGTTTTGCGTAATGGGTGCAATCTCACTTCCGCCGTTGGTATCAAAGGTTATTGTGTACTGATTGATTTCCCATTGTGCTTTAACTGTTATATT
>ERZ1034691.1686-NODE-1686-length-13575-cov-13.244009_pt1 | contig 13575 bp, 14 predicted proteins | sample MGYA00520638_ERZ1034691 | MGnify/ENA primary metagenome ERZ1034691 (study PRJEB33766, sample SAMN09781763) | gut metagenome | biome: gut microbiome | host: Homo sapiens | place: Madagascar | study: EMG produced TPA metagenomics assembly of the PRJNA485056 data...
AGCGGGGCGCAAATCAGCCCGGTGGGCTGTTTGCGAGGGCGCGGGAGAATCCCGTCACCCGATCAGCGCAGCCTTGTACCGTATCCCGGTACAAACGGCTTTTTTGTCTTGGAGTGCCGAGGATTCGAACAGCCCGTCCCCGCCGCAGCGGGGCGCAAATCAGCCCGGTGGGCTGTTTGCGAGGGCGCGGGAGAATCCCGTTACCCGACCGGCGAAAAATTCTATAACCGCAATAGTTGAGCTTTTTCTTTATATTTATCCTTTTTGTCATCCGGATTTGTTAGAAAATCGGATAACAAAAAGGATAAATTGCAAACAGCCCATAATTGTGCTATACTAAAATAGGATTTAATATGCTCGGAGGTTATCTACTGTGTCTGTTGTGGAATTATCAGCGCTAAATACGGCAGAAATAGTGTCACTCTACTGCCAAGTTATTAAGGAGCTAAAGGCTAGAGGTGTAATTCGTACCAATAATGTTATAGGGGATCTGGGTGAATACTTAGCTGTTGAATATTACAATAACACAGCAGGACTTCCTGCATTGTCTGCGGCACCTATCGGAACAGAAAATATTGATGCTATCAGCCGCAAGGGTGAGCGTTACAGCATCAAATCCACAAGCGGCAATGTAACAGGCGTATTTTATGGATTGGAACCCAAAGGGTCTACCATACAAGACAAACAAAAATTTGAATATGTAATTTTGTGTAAATTTAATAGCGACTATGAATTAGAAGAAATCCTCGAAATGGACTGGAAAACATTCTTGCGACACAAGAGATGGCATAGCAGAATGAACGCATGGAACTTGCCTCTGACGAGAGAAGTTTGTTCTGATTGTAAAGTGATATTTCAAAAGAAAAAATAAAATTGACTATAATTAAAAACCGGTCAGTTTCTGTAGAAACTTGCCGGTTTTACGTTTTACCTGTATTCGGTTGTTTCTTCATGTAGCAGGTCTTTAAACAAGACGCTCATGTAATCGCTGCGGCCATACAGAACACGGTCAATGTAGACGTCACTGCCTTGCACACGGTAAAACACCATATAACTGCCGCTGACAAGAAAACGATAGTCTGTACCCACATCTACAATGGAGGATAACGGGGTTCCCATCTTTGCAAAGTCTTCCAAATGGTCAACCGCATCCATGATGCGATTGAGTACGCGCTCCGCAGCAGAATGGTTTTGAAGTTCCGATACGATGTAATCCCAGATGTCATCCAAATCACGACGGGACTCAGGTGAATAATGAATTTTATTTTTCATTCGCTCTTGCACGGAAGTGCGCCCTCAAATCGTCCGCTGTCAGCCAGCCCTCCGCTTCGCCGGAGTGACGGCCTTTTGCAAGCTGATTCATCAGGCGAATGGTCGCCTGCATTCTCTCATGATCCTGCATATCCACGATAGCGTACCGCCCGCGCCCGTTTTTTGTCAAAAAGACAGGAGCGCCTACAGCCACATCGTGTAGAACCTCGCTATAATTTCGCAGGTCAGAAATGGGTCTAATGTTCGGCATATCTATCAACTCCTTACAAACATAGTATATCCCATTCTGCTGTAAAATTCAACAGCAAATTTACAGCGCACATAGGCATAGGTGTTGCGCTGGTTATACGGTAGACCTTAGAATAAATAGCTCTTGCCGATTACTGGCAAAACGATGATATATCTGTATTTTCTGAAACGCTATAATTACACTCCGTGTCTTCAGCGCAGCTTTGTACCGTATCCCGGTACAAACGGCTTTTTTGTCTTGGAGTGCCGAGGATTCGAACAGCCCGACCCCGCCGCAGCGGGGCGCAAATCAGCCCGCCGTTTTGTGTGAAAATTGTTGCCATTATGTAAAAATTGCAAAATAGGCTGGCATCCTGCCGCAAAATGGTGTATAATGCGTGGGTATGCAAAAAATCCGCAGCGAATTTGTAGAGGGATACTATGGCAAAAACGACTCATCGCCGCCCGGCGCAGCGCAAAGCGCCCCGCTATGACGCCGTAGCCAGAGCCTGCAAGGTGATGGCGGCGTGTGCGGTGCTGCTGCTGGCAAGCACCGTGGCAGCGTTTTTTATCGTGTGGGATGTCGCCAAGCCCCAAAAGGGGTACGACCTTGGCAGTATCGTGCAGGAAAGCGGCTACGACGCCACCAAAAACACCATTGACCAGGGCGAATTTTCCGCCACCGTGCTGCCCGAAACCGAGGACGCCGGGCAGGAATACATCGACACCACGCTTTTTTTGGGCGACAGCAACACCGCCCGTATGTACCGTATGTTTGACTATTGCAGCTACGACAACGCCATCGGCTCGGTGGGGATGAGCGCGCGCAGCCTGCAAAAGTACGCCTGCGTCAAGTTCAGCGGGTACGGCAGCTATGTCACCATGCCGCAGGCGGTGGCGCTTATGCAGCCGCGGCGGGTCATTGTGACCTTCGGCACCAACGACCTTGACCCCAACTATTCGGCAGCCTCCTTTGCGGAAAGCTACCGTGCCGGTCTGCAGGCCATCGCGGACGCCTACCCGGCAGCGGATATCATCGTAAACGCCATTCCGCCGCTGGGGCGCAGCCACAGCAACGCCAGCCTGACCCAAAGCCAAGTGGATGAGTACAACAAAGCCATTGTGGAAATGTGCGACGCCAACGGCTGGAAATTCCTGAACAGCGCCGAGGTGCTGAAGGACGCCGCCACCGGCTACGCCAAGGAGGGCTATGTGGAATCCAGCGATGGCATCCACCTGACCCGCGCCGCCATGGACGCGCTGTTTACTTACATCCGCACCCACAGCTATGTGACCGAGGACACCCGCCCCGCGCTGACGGCAGTACCCAGGCACACCGACGACAAGGACGCCGTGACCTACACGACCCCGGTGGTGGAGGCGCCCCCCGCCGCGTCGGAGGAACCGGAAAGTGAGGACAGTGAGGACAGCGAACCCTCGCCCACGCCGACCGCAACGGCAACCTCTGCACCCGCGGCAACCTCCGAATCCACGGCATCCTCAACGCCGGACACGACCTCTGCACCGACCCCGGAAGCCTCATCGGAGCCTGCCTCGTCCGAGCCGGCTTCGTCAGAAGCTGCCGCGGAACCCACGCCACCCCCCGCAACCGAACAGCCCCCGGCGGACACTCCGCAGGAATAAAAAAGCACGCAGCTGTGTTAAACAGCTGCGTGCTTTTGCTTTTGTCGGTTGCGGGCTGCCGCTCAGCCCAGGCTGATGCCCATGGCGCGGGCAACGTTCAGCATATCGCAGTCACCGGGTACACCGCGGGTCTTGCCGGCGATATCGGCAAGGGGGTTGGCGGTCACATGGCGGTTCACCATGGCAACCGTCACGCCGAAATGCTCGTCCGCCACAAGCCCGGCTGCGTAGGAGCCAAACTGGGTCGCCAGCACGCGGTCGTAGGCGCTGGGGCTGCCGCCGCGCTGCATATGCCCGGGTACGCAGATGCGGGTCTCGGCGCCGGTCATTGTTTCGATCTGCTTGGCAATGCGGGCGGTGGCGGTGGTGTAGCCCGCCTGTGCGCGCTGCGCCGTCCACTCCTTGCGCTTGAGCTTGGCTTCCTCGGTCGAGAAAGCGCCCTCTGCCACTGCCAGAATCGAGAAGTTCTTGCCGTTGCGGGCGCGGTTCTCCACCGCAGCGACGACCTTTTTGATATCGTAGGGCATTTCGGGGATCAGAATGATATCCGCGCCGCCCGCAATGCCGGAATACAGCGTCAGCCAGCCCGCCTTGTTGCCCATAATTTCAATGCACATCACACGGCTGTGGCTGCCGGCGGTGGTGTGGATGCGGTCAATGACTTCGGTGGCAATGTCCACGGCGGTGTGGAAACCGAAGGTCACATCGGTGCCGTAGATGTCGTTGTCAATGGTCTTGGGCAGACCGATGATGTTCAGCCCCTCTTGGCTGAGCAGGTTGGCGGTCTTGTGGGTGCCGTTGCCGCCCAGGCACAGCAGGCAGTCCAGCTTGGCGGCGCGGTAGTTTTTCTTCATGGCGGCGACCTTGTCCACACGGTCATCCTCGACAACGCGCATCTTTTTAAAGGGGGTGCGCTTGGTGCCCAAAATGGTGCCGCCCACCGTCAGAATGCCGCTGAACTCGTCGGGACTCATCTCGCGGTAGTTGCCGTTGATCAAGCCGTCGTAGCCGTTCATAATGCCCACGATCTCGACCTTGTCGCCCATGCGGTGGTACAGTGCCTTGGCAACGCCGCGCAGCGTTGCGTTCAAACCGGGGCAGTCCCCGCCGGAAGTTAAGATACCTACACGAATAGCCATTGCGTTTGCCTCCCTGATATACAAAATGGATAGGGCAATACCGCATAATTCCAAGTGCCGATACGGCGCACCCGCTGCACTGCCTCTGCCTGTATTATAGCACATCGCAGACGGCTTGAAAACAGCAATCAAGCCAAAAATTATAGAAAAACAGCGAACATTTTCATACAAATAGTTAAAAAATCCTTGACATTGCGCCCCTGAAACGGTATGCTTGTAATAGAGTATGGCAAAAGGCGGTGCTGTGTATGAATGCCAAAGGGGATGCGAACCGCAGTGTTCGGACGACCAAGAAAAAGCTGTATAATGCGCTGATCCAACTTCTGCAGGAAAAAGACCTGCGGGAGATTACCGTGCGCGAGCTGACCGGGCTGGCGGGCATCAGCCGCGGCACGTTTTACTTCCACTATGCGGATATCTATGCCCTGATGGAGCAGATGGAGGCCACCCAGCTGGAGGGGCTGTGCAGCCTGCTGGACGGCATTGTACCCAATGCCTCGCAGGAGGAGGTACCCTACGCGCTGGTGGCGCTGTTCCGTTATATGGAAGAAAACGCCGAGGTCTGCCGCGCGCTGTACGGCAAAAGCTGGGAATCCCCGTTTTTGCACAACGCCAAGGAGGTCGTGCTGCGCCGCTGTATGGGCGAGTTCCCGCACGGCACCAGCGAGCGTGACCGGTATCTTTTGTCCTTTATTGTGGACGGCTGCTTCGGCACCATCCAGCAGTGGCAGCAGGCGGGCTATATGCCCCCCGCCCCCGAAATGGCAGAAACCGCATGGCAGGCGATCCGTGCCGTAAAGCGGCTGCTGTGAAGTGCGCTGCCGTATTGCAATTTGCCCGGCGGCAGAGTATAATAGGTACATACAATAAGGACGCTTTTGTCCGAGAGAAGGAGAAATTACAATGGGATTTTTTGATTTTCTGAAGAAGAAACCCGAGCCGGAAACCCCCGCCATGGTGCTGTACGCCGACGCCAAGGGCGCCATTGTGCCGATGGAGCAGATCCCCGATGAGGTGTTTGCGCAGGGCATTCTGGGGCAGTGCTGCGGCATTGACCCCACCGAGGGCAAGGTGTTTGCCCCCGCCGACGGCGAGATCACCCAAGCCCCCGACAGCGGTCACGCCTTGGGCATTATGGCAGACAACGGCGCCGAGGTGCTGATCCACGTTGGCGTTGACACCGTCGAGATGAAGGGCGACGGCTTCAGCCCCAAGGTCAAGGTCGGCGACAAGGTCAAGAAGGGCGACCTGCTGCTGGAGATGGATCTGGAAAAGATCGCTGCTGCCAACCACCCCGCCGTGGTCATCACCGTGGTTACCAACACCGATGACTTCAAGGCTGTGGAGCTGGCTGCCGCCGGCACCGTAGAGCCGGGCGACGAGCTGTTCAAGCTGAGCAAGTAAATTTAAAAAGCGAAAAGCCGCAGGGGTGACCCTGCGGCTTTATCTTGTAGAAAAGCTCTTTTACGGGTAGTAATGTAGGGATGGGTCTTGACCCATCCGCACCGCTGGCTGCGCGCAGCGCATAAAATCGCGCCGAATGGCGCGCGTTCTCGCGGTATATCGTGCCATTGGCAAGACTGCACGGCGCGGTCAAGACACGCGCCCTACAAACCTACCGAAAGTTCGCAATCGTTCCATTCAATTTATCGACAGTTTGAAGCCGCAGGGGTGACCCTGCGGCTTTTTTGCGCCACCGGCTCAATTCCACGCCCGGGCAAGCGCGGCGACCACGGCGGGGATGTCCGCGTCCTTCAGCGCCGAATACCCCGCCACCACCGTGTTGGGGGCGCAAAGCGCCGGGCGCGCCAGATAATACTCGCTCAGCCCACGCAGGCGCACCCCCTCGCGGGCGGCGCTCTCCACCATGGCGCGCTCGCCTTGGGCGCTTGGCATCGTCAGCAAAAAGTGCAGCCCGCTGTGTACCGCGCCCAGCTGCACGCCGGGCAGGGCATCGCGCAGGGCGGCGGCAAAGGCTTCCATACGGCGCTTGTACGCCAAGCGGATGCGCGCCAGATGCCGGGTAAAATACCCGCCCGCAATAAACGCGCAGAGGGTCTGCTGTTCAAAGCGCCCCACGGTGTTGGCGTAGGCGGCAAAATCGCGGCGGTACTGTGCCAGCAGCGGGCGCGGCAGCACCATACAGGCAATGCGGATGCCCGGAGCCAGACTTTTGGAAAAGGTCGTCAGATACACCACTGTGCCGTCCGGACCTGCCATACCCTGCAGGCTGGGCAGCGGGCGGGTGTCAAAGCGAAATTCCGAGTCGTAGTCGTCCTCCAAGATATAGCGCCCCGGGCGGGCGGCTGCCCACGCCAGCAGCTCGGCGCGGCGGGTGGCGGGCATGGTGATACCGGTGGGGAAGTGGTGGCTGGGCGTCAGGTAGCACAGGCTTGCCCCGCTTTGCTCCAGCGCGGCGGCGGGCAGCCCGTCGCGGTCAATGTCCACCGGCACGCAGGTCAGCCCGCTGTTGCGCAAAACCGCCTGCGTGCGGGCGTAGCCGGGGTTTTCGATGGCGGCAAGGCTGCCCGCAAACAGGTGCGCCAGACACCCCAGCAGGTACTCAATGCCCGCGCCCACCACGATCTGGTCGGGTGTGCAGCACACCCCGCGATAGCCCGAAAGATACCACGCGATCTGCGCGCGCAGGGCGGCATCGCCCTGCATTTCGCCGCGCTGCAAAAGCTCCGGGCGCTGGTACAAAAGCTCGCGCTGCAGCCGTCCCCAGCTGCGCGCCGGGAACAGCGCTGTGTCCACACTGCCGGTAGAAAGATCGTACAGCGGTGCTTTTTCGGTGGGGCGCGGCGCCTCGGCAGGGGCGGACGCCGGGCGGCGCGGGTGCAGCATACCGTAGGTTTTCTGCACATAAAAGCCGCTGCGGGGGCGTGCCTCCGCCAAGCCCTCGGCTGCCAGCATCTGGTAGGCGGCGTCCACGGTGTTTGCGCTCACGCCCTGCTGCGCCGCCATGGTGCGCCGCCCCGGCAGCGGGCTGCCCGGCGGCAGGATGCCCCGGCGGATCTCGTCCGCCAAGGCGGCGTACAGCTGCTCATACAGCGGCGTTTTGGCATTCGGTTGAAGTTCTATCACGGCAAGCCCTCCCGACTGGCACCATAAAATATTTAAAAACTGGTTATTTTATTAGTGCCAGAAAGCGTTATAATAGGAGCATACCTTGCAAGGGACAATTTGTCAACAGGGGAGAGTAGAAAAATGCAAACTTCAACGATGTGGATCTTGTTTTTCGTGGTCGTGGCGGCTGTACTGCTGATCGCGGGGCTGTCCAAACCCCGTTTTACCACCCAAAAAATTGCCATTATCGGCATTATGGCGGCGCTCAGCTTTGTGGCGTATGAGTTTTTCCGCATTCCCAACGTGCTGGGTACCGGCTCGTCCTTCCATCTGGGCAACACCTTTACGGCGCTGACCGCCCTGCTGCTGGACGGCATCTCCGGCGGTCTGGCGGGTGCCATCGGTCTGGCGCTGGCGGATATCGTCGCGGGCGACCCCGGCTATGCCATTACGACCTTTATCTTAAAGTTCATCATCGGCGTGGTCTGCGGCGCGGTGGCGCACAAGGTGCTGCACCTCAAGGAACGCACGCCCGCGCATACGCTCCACTACATTGCCGCCGTTACCGGCGCGGCGTTCAGCGGCTTGCTGGTCAATGTGTTCACCGACCCGCTGATTGGCTATTTCCGCAACCGGTTCATCTTTGGTCAGCCTGCCGAAATCGCCACGGTCGTAACCAAAATCGCCAGCGGCGTGACGCTGGTCAACTCGCTGTTGTCCACGGTGTGCGCGGTGCTTTTGTATCTGGCGCTGCGCCCGGCGCTGGAAAAGGCGCACCTGCTGCCGAAGGAATAGCCGTAACCAAATGAAAAAAGGAGCCGCTGCCTTGCGCAGCGGCTCCTTTTTGGACTACGGGGAAAAGCCTTCTCCCTTGGGGAGAAGGTGGCGCGGAACGCGCCGGATGAGGGGGAAATGCCCGGAAGTTGCCCCCTCATCAGTCACCTTCGGTGACAGCTTCCCCCAAGGGGGGAAGCCATACATACGGTTTACCCGTACATTTTGCGTTGTCGTTTTGTGGCGGGCGGGGCATCCCCCGCCCCTGCTGTGCATTATAAAAAATGTGTCCGCGCAAGCGGACACACCTTATCTGCACTTTTAACTTTGCACTCTTAACTCTGCGGCAGGGAGCTGCGTTCTGCCTTACAGCTTTTCAACAACTTCCTTGGTGTCGCGGGCAATCATCAATTCCTCGTTGGTTTCGATGATCAGCGTGCGCACGCGGGCGCCCCAAGCGGTCACCTCGACAACGTCGGTGCTCTGCTTGTGGGCATCACGGTTCTTGTCGGTGTCAATGCGGATGCCCAGCCAGTCCATATGGTGGCAGATCTTGGCGCGGGAGTCGGCGTCATGCTCACCGATGCCGCCGGTAAAGACGATGGCGTCCACGCCGCCCATAGCGGCAATGTAGCTGCCGATGGTCTTTTTGATCTGGTAGTTCAGCATATCGCTGGCCAGCTGTGCGCGGACGTTGCCATGCTCGGCGGCTTCCTCCACGTCACGCTTGTCGCTGGACACGCCGGAAACACCCAGCAGACCGGACTTCTTGTTCAAAATTTCGTCCAGCTCGTGACCGGTGATCTCCAGATTGTACTTCAGATAGTTGACCACGCTGGGGTCCAGGTCGCCGCAGCGGGTACCCATCATCAGACCGGCCAGCGGGGTCATACCCATGGAGGTGTCGATGACCTTGCCCTGATCGACGGCGGCAATGGAGGAGCCGTTGCCGAGGTGGCAGGTGATGAGCTTCAGGCGCTCAATGGGTTCCTCCAAAAATTCGGCGGCGCGGTGGCTGACATACTTGTGGCTGGTGCCGTGGAAGCCGTAGCGGCGCACGCCGTACTTCTCGTAATATTCGTAGGGGATGGCGTACATATAGGCCTTCGGGGGCATGGTGGAGTGGAAGGCAGTGTCAAACACGGCAATGTTGGGCTTGTCGGCACCAAAAACCTTGTAGGACGCCTGAATGCCCAGAATGGCGGCGGGGTTGTGCAGGGGCGCCAGGGGGCTGAGGTCGTGGATGGCGGTGACGACCTCGGGGGTGATCAGGCAGCTTTCCTTGAACTTCTCGCCGCCGTGCACGACGCGGTGACCGATGGCGTCGATTTCAGAAACATTGTTGATGACCTTGCCCTGACCGTTGGTCATCTTCTTGACAACCTCGGCAAACGCCTCGGTGTGGGTGGGGAAGATGGCGGGCGTGGTAGCCTTTATGCCGTTGGCATCATGGGTGATCATGCTGCTTTCCATACCGATGCGCTCGCACAGACCCTTGCACAGTACCTTCTCGCCTTCCATGTCGATGAGCTGATACTTCAGGCTGGACGAACCGCAGTTGATAACCAGAATCTTCATTGCTGGAGTCCTCCTTATATTCTTGGGGCGTACCCCTTTTCCAATCGTCGATTTTATTATATAATGGAAACAGAAATATTTCAAGCGCTGCTTTTCCGTATGGCGCCTATATACCGTGCATTTTTTGCGCATCCGAGGAGGAAGCCTATGTTTGTGGGCATTGTTGCCGAGTATAACCCTTTTCACAACGGTCACGCAGCCCAGCTGGCGGCGGCACGTGCCGCCGGGGCGGACTGCATTGCCGTGGCAATGAGCGCCGGTGCCGTGCAGCGGGGCGAGGTCCCCATTTTGCCCGAATCGGTGCGGGTGCGCGCGGCGCTGGCAAGCGGGGCGGACCTGATTGCGGCGCTGCCCGCCCCTTATGCCTGTGCCGGGGCGGAGGCGTTTGCCGCCGCCGGGGTGCGGCTGCTGGCAGCCCTTGGCTGCGACACGCTGGCGTTTGGGGCGGAAACCCCGGACGCCGCGCGGCTGATGGACGCGGCACGGCTGCTGCTGAGTGAAAAAATTAACGAGGAGCTGCGCAAAAATCTGGATGCCGGGCAGACCTTTGCCGCCGCGCGGGCTGCCGCTGCCGAGACTGCCTGCCCCGGTATGGGGGCGCTGCTGCGCGAGCCGAACAACATTCTGGGCGTGGAATACTGCAAGGCAATTTTGACCCAGAACGCCGCCCTGACCCCGCTGCCGCTGCCGCGCCTTGGCACGGGACACGGCGGCACCACGGGGCAGCACGGCGCGGTGGCAATGGCAAGCGCGGGCTACCTGCGCACCCTGCCGGTCTGCGACTGGGCGCCGTTCGTGCCGGCAAGCGCTCAAGCGCTGTACCGGCAGGCGGAGCAGGACGGACTTTTGCGCAGCAACGTTAAATTTGACGCGGCGCTGCTGGCACTGCTGCGCACGCAGACCGCTGCCGATTTTGCCGGGGTGCGCTCGGTCAATGAGGGGCTGGAGCATCGCCTTGCCGCCGCCGTGCGCATCGCCGCCGACCGCGAGGAGCTGTACAGCCTGCTAAAGACCAAGCGCTACCCCCACGCGCGGCTGCGCCGCCTGGCGCTGGACGCGGCGCTGCATATCCCGCCCGACCTGCCGCCCGTGCCGTACATTCAGGTGCTGGGTGCCAAAAAGCAGGCGCTGCCGCGCTTAAAGCAGGCGGCGCTGCCGGCAGGCACGGCACTGGCGGATTTGCAGCGCACCGGGCAGGCGGCAGAGAAGATTGGCGACCTGCACAGTAAAATGGTCGATTTTTCGGCATTGTGCCGGGATAAATCCCGCCCGATGGGGCTTGCCTTTACCACAAAGCCGGTGGTATTATGATTTTACAAGGACAAAATCCGTTCTCTTTCATCTGAAAAAAGGAGCTTACTATGGCATTGCACGTTATGGACGAAGCCAACCAGTGTCTGGGTTGCAAGGTACCCCGCTGCCAGCAGGGCTGCCCCATCCACACCAACATCCCGGAGGTTATCCGTCTGCTCAAGGACAACAAGCTGGACGAGGCGGGGCGTATGCTGTTTGAAAACAACCCCCTGACCACCGTCTGCTCGCTGGTGTGCAACCACGAAAACCAGTGCGAGGGTCACTGTGTGCGCGGCATCAAGGGTACGCCGGTGCATTTCTCGGTCATCGAAAACTACATATCCTCCACCTACGCCAGCAAAATGGTGCAGGGTCCCGCGCCCGCCAACGGCAAGCGGGTCGCCATCATCGGTTCGGGTCCCGCGGGTCTGACCATCGCGGTCATTCTGGCGCGCTACGGCTACGATGTCACCATCTTTGAAAGCCACGATAAAATCGGCGGCGTGCTGCGCTACGGCATCCCCGAATTCCGCCTGCCTAAGTCCGTGCTGGACGACTTCGAGTACCGCCACCTGCGCCTAAAGGGCATCAAGGTGCGCCCCAACACCGATGTGGGCAAGGCGCTCAAGCTGGACGACCTTTTCCGCGACGGCTACAAGGCAATCTTCATCGGCACCGGCGTCTGGCGTCCCAACACGCTGCACATCAAGGGCGAAAGTCTGGGCAACGTCCACTATGCCATCAACTACCTGCAAAACCCCGATGTCTATCATCTGGGCAGCCGGGTCATCGTCATCGGCGCGGGCAATGCCGCCATGGACGTCGCCCGCACGGCGCTGCGCCACGGCACCCGCCATGTCGAGTGCTTCTCGCTGACGCAGAAAATCACCGCCAGCGAGTACGAGGCAAGCTACGCCAAGCTGGAGGGCGTGGCGTTCTTCTACAATAAAAAGCCGGTCGAAATCACCGACAAGGGCGTTGTTTTCCGCGATGTGCAGGAGGGCGGGGACGGCACGTTGACCGACCAGCCCGGCAGCGAAAAGCTCTACCCGGCGGACAGCGTCATTGTGTCCATCAGCCAGGGTCCCTGCACCACCATCACCGAGAGCAACCACGACCTTAAAACCACCCCGCGCGGTCTGTTTGAAACCGACGAGGTGGGGCGCACCAGCGTACCCGGCATCTTTGCCAGCGGCGACGCCGTCAAGGGCGCGCGTACCGTGGTCGAGGCGGTGGCGTACAGCAAGACAGTGGCGGAGGCAATGCACGAATATATGCAGACCCTGCCGCCCGACCTGCCCGATGAATACGCCGACGTCCCGGCGGTTGCCTATGATGACGGCAACTAAGCCGGGCGCGCAGCTGCCCTTTGCCGGGGCGGGGAATTTCCGCGATTTGGGCGGCTACCCCACGGTCGACGGGCGCCGTGTGCGCCGGGGGCTGCTGTTCCGGGGCGGCTGTCTGGATGCCCTGCAAAGCGGGGCGGACCAAGCCCTGCTGCAAAGCTTGCACCTGCGCGAAATTCTGGATTTGCGCAGCGCGGGCGAAGCCGCCGCCCACCCCGACCCGCCGCTGCCCGGCGCGCACTACCGTCGCGTATGCGGGATGTGCTATCCCGACGGGGGAGAGATGGATTATTCGCCCCGCGGCATCGAGCGCCTGAACGCCGAAAAGGCTGCCTTTGAGCGTGCGGTGGGGCATACCGTGCATGATTTTGACTGGTTCTGTGCGCTGTACCGGGAGATGCCGTTCGGCAATGCAGCGTATAAGGAACTGTTCTCACTGCTGGAAAACCACCGTGTACCGCTGCTTTTTCACTGCACCTGCGGCAAGGACCGCACCGGCATTGCCGCCATGCTGATTTTGCTGGCGCTGGGGGTGTCCCGCTGCGATGCCGTGACGGACTACCTTTTGACCAACGTTTACCGCCGCCCGGTCATCGAGGGCTTTTTGCACAATAAGCCCAAGACTGAGTGGGCGCTGCTGCTGCCCGTGGAGGGCGTCAGCCGCAAAATGGGCGAGGGTGCGCTGGATGCCATTCTGGAAAAGTACCCCGACTACGACAGCTATTTTGCCGCCGAGTTCGGCTTGACCCCGGATAAGCTGGCAGCGCTGCGGGCATTTTATCTGGAAGGGTGAAGTGTTCGGCGCAGCTCGGTTTGCTAAAAACAGCCCTTTTCCGGGCTGTAATGTAGGGATGGGTCTTGACCCATCCGTACCGCTGGCTGCGCGCAGCGCATAAAATCGCGCCGAACGGCGCGCGTTTTCACGCGATATCGTACTATCGGCTAGACTGCACGGAACGGTCACTGCGCCCGCAGGCGCGTTTCGGAGCGCAACCGCCGCACAGCGGCGGCTCTTGGCGCGGAGATAGACCGTTCCCTACAAACCTACCGGAAATCCGCAATGTTCCCATTTACTTTTTCGACAGTCTGTGCCGCCCAAAGGGCGGCACACCGTATCTCGACTCTTAACTCTGCAAAAAAAGAACGCAGTTTCTTACGAAACTGCGTTCTTTTTTGCGTTGGAGCGGCCGACGAGGCTCGAACTCGCTACCTCCACCTTGGCAAGGTGGCGC
>ERZ1034691.1699-NODE-1699-length-13505-cov-3.793160_pt1 | contig 13505 bp, 15 predicted proteins | sample MGYA00520638_ERZ1034691 | MGnify/ENA primary metagenome ERZ1034691 (study PRJEB33766, sample SAMN09781763) | gut metagenome | biome: gut microbiome | host: Homo sapiens | place: Madagascar | study: EMG produced TPA metagenomics assembly of the PRJNA485056 data...
CCCTTTCGATTGTACAGCCCGGAAAGAACGGCTGCCAGACAGAAGACGACACCCATCAGAAGCAGCACGACCAGCTCACTTCCGGTCTGAGAATCCACAGCCCGCAGAAATCCGCACAGTCCGATCAGAAATGCCCCGGACAGAAAAACCGGAATGCGCCAAAGCCGCAACCTTCGATTCTTTCCGTCAAGCGGGAAATTACCCTCCATTGCGTCACCCCCTTACGCCACATTATACAGCAACCCCCTCCGTATGTCAAAGCATACGGAGGGGGTTTGCTTCAAGCCTTGGGGTGACACTTTTCGTAAACGGTCTTTACCTTCTTATCGATGAGGGAAGTGTAGAGCTGAGTGGAGGAAATGTCGCTGTGACCCATCAGCTCCTGGAGGGCGCTGATATCCGCGCCGTTTTCCAGCAGGTGCACGGCGAAGCTGTGCCGGAGGGTATGGGGGGTAATGTCCTTTTCGATTCCGGCCGTGGCCTGGTAGTGCTTGAGAATTTTCCAGAAGCCCTGCCGGCTCATCCGGGAACCGCCGATGTTTACAAACAAGGCTCGCTCGGCGGGATTGGTGGCGATGAGCATGCGAACCTCGCTGAGGTAGACGCTCAGGGCCTTCTGCGCCGCCGGATACAGGGGAATCACCCGGGTCTTCTTGGCACTGGCGCAGCGGATGACACCCATGTCCTGGTTTACGTCGTCCACATTCAGATCGATGAGCTCGGAGACCCGGATGCCGGTGGCGTACATCACCTCCAGCATAGCCTTGTCCCGGACCCCCTTGAAATCTGAGGATGAGGGCTGGGACAGCAGCAGCTCCACTTCCCTGCCGGTCAGAATCTGGGGCAGCCGACGCTCCCCCCGGTCAATGTGAATCTGGCCAGAAACGGGAGAGACATCCAGAAATCCGGAGGATACGGCGTAGGCGTAGAAGTTTTTCAGGCTGGCCAAGGAACGGGACACCGTAGCACCAGACTTTCCCTGCTCCTGAAGGTAAGTCAGATACGCACGGATATTCTGTTGCGAGGCATCCAGAACACTGCCGCCCAGCCAGCCGTCAAACTGGCGGATATCCCGCAGATAAGAGGATACGGTGTTCGTGGATGCCTGCTTTACCTTAACCAGGTAATTTTCATAGGCATGAATCAAATCCAGCATGTAACAGCTTACCTTTTTATCCTTTCATAGATTCAATGAACCGCCAGTAAAGAGGAAACACATGGCAATACCCGGCGGCAGCCAGTGCCAGCTGCCCAAAGCCGGCAGCAGCCACAGGAGCCAATACCGGCCGCCCCTGCACACATCGCAGCCAAAGCCAGTACAGGATGGGCAGGGTGCCGTCGCCCAGCAGCAGAAAGCACCGAATCAGCCAGCCCCAGTCCGGGAAGCACGTTATCAGCCCTGCGGATACAAATCCATGGAGAAAGGCCTTCCAAAAGCAGATTCCATAGATCCCCAGAGGGCAATCCAAAAAAGCCAGAATGGCGGACATTACAAAAGGTAAGAACGAGACACACAGAAAAGAAACGATCGACACAGGGGCAAGCAGTGCCCTGCGCATCAGAGAAGCAGAATCGACCATAGGACAGCAGGAATACACAATTCCGGAAACCGTCCCCAGAACCCACACAAATGCAAGCACAAAAGCCGCAGCCTTGCGCCTGCGGGAAGAAACAGCAGACAGCCTTGTACGCACCCTCGATCAAACCCTCCCGAGGCAAAAATACTTGCTTACGAAAAAGAGAAGCCGGGTACAAAAGGCGACAGATACAGTCAAGATTTCTATGCTCCCATACTATACTCCATTTCGTACACAAATTCAAGCATTTTTAGCCAAAATTGCTTTTTTTGTCAATATTGACGGATAATTATGTAAACGCTTTTATGTAAACCTGCGCTAAGAATGCTTGCTGATTTTTTATCATTTTCAATTATATCTTCAATATCTTGGGTTATCCGCAGCAAAAATATACTAAATATCGGAATTGCAAGGACTCCTGCATTTTGGGAAGTATAGGTAAATAGCATTTACCTATACTTCCCAAGCAGGAAAAATCAGAGTCCTTTCCGCCGGTAGGAGGCTGTTCCCTTCCGGTTTTCCCGCCGCAGGCCCGTCAGTGCCACGATGCCGCTGGCGGCCAGAATGACCAGTCCTGTGACCAGCATTCCGTCGTACTGTCCCCCAAAAAACAGGGCAGTTATGGCAATCAGGGTTGCCCAGAACAGCAGCCCTGAGCCCATTGCAATCATCAGCCGCTGACGTTTCACGGCCTTCACGGAAGTGGCGGCCCCCAGCAGTGCAGAAAGAAACAGCAAAATCAAAATGCCATAACCGACCTGATCCCAGGAAAGCCGTTCCCGGCTGATCAGCCCCGCCAGCGCAAAAGACATCAGAAGCGTCATGCCAAGGCTGACACCGTTCCCCATGGCCAGTCCTTTCGGAATGGATACAGCCCTTCCGGAGTTCCACTTTACGCTCATGTTTACCCCTCCCCTATCCCAATTCTATCGCCCAGACGGCAGAAAAAGAACCGGAGCCGTGAAAACCACAGCTCCGGTTCTTTTATGGGAAGTCCCCAGCATTGCCAGGGGCTTCCTATGGTTTGTTCCTTATACTTCAATATCCACATTGGCGGTCTTGCGCTGCTCCTGGGCCTCCGTTACCGCACGGAATTTCATCCGGGTATCCCGAACCTCATTCAGTGCCTTGGACACCACCTCTTCGGTCTGGCGCAAGGACTCGTCCATGTATTCGTTGGCCGCCTTGCGCAGCTGGTTGATCCGCTCCTGGGTCTGGGCAATCAGCTCCTCGCTGCGCTTCTTGGCCTCGGCGTACACCGCTTCCTTGGTGACCATCTGCTTGGCCTTCTCCTGGGCCTCCCGGAGCACATTCTCTGCCTCCCGGCGAGCCTGGCCTACGATTTCCGTCCGGGATTCCACGATAGCCCGGGACTGCTTGATCTCGCCGGGCAGCTGAGCCAGGATCTCGTCCAGCATATCCAGCACCCGGTCACGCTCCAGAATGCACTTGTCCGCGGCCAGGGGCATAGAGCGGGCATCCTGCACCATATCGTACAGCGCGCCAATGATATCTTCCGTATTCCGATCGCTCATTGTGATTTCCTCCTTAATGATTCGTTTTCCTGCTCTCTATTCTTGCCTGAAAATCCGGAATAATTTCAGCGGGAAGCAAATCCGACAAATCCGCCCCGTAGGTACCCAGCTCTTTGATCAGGCTGGAACTCAGGAACATGAACTTGCTGTCCGCAGTCAAAAACATGGTATCCAGCTCCGGGTTGATTTTTCGATTGACCAGAGCCATCTGAAATTCCGTCTCAAAATCCGACACTGCCCGCAGTCCCTTGACCACTACGCAGCTGCCCCGCCGTCGGGCGTATTCCGCCAGCAGCTCCTTGGAGGCATCCACCTCCACGTTGGGAAGGTCGCTGGTGACCCGGCGAATCAGCTCCACCCGCTCGTCCTGGGTAAACATTGGATTTTTGCCCGCATTCACCATGACGCATACGATGAGCTTGTCAAAGATACCGGCGGCCCGGCGAATAATATTCAGGTGTCCGCTGGTGACCGGGTCAAAGCTGCCCGGATAGATGGCTGTTTTCATATTCCTACCACACCCTTCACACCTTTCGGTAAATGGTAAGAAGGGTTTTTCCATACTTATAGTCTTTGGAACGGACGTAGCCTTCGAATTCCCAGGGAAGCTCCTTCCCCAGAGGGCGTTCCGCTATTATTATACCATTAGATTGCAAAATGTCAATTTCTGTAATCCTTTTTATTGCGTTTTCCAGGTAGGTTTCCGCGTAGGGTGGGTCGAGAAAAATGATATCAAACTTTTCCCTGCACCGGGACAGATAGTCCATGTAGTCTGCCCGAACCACGGTGCCGCCGGAAAGCTTTGTCTTGGTCAGATTCTCCCGGATCAGCCTGCAGGCCTCCTCCCGGGCATCCACGAACACCGCCTGCGCAGCTCCCTGGCTCAAAGCTTCAATTCCCAGCTGGCCGGTGCCGCCAAATAAATCCAGCACCCGGGCACCGGGAATATCAAAATGGATGATGCTGAAAAGAGCTTCCTTCACCCGATCCGCCGTGGGCCGAGTCAGCATTCCTTCCGGGGTTTTCAAAGAAACGCCCCGGGCTTTTCCTGTAATTACCCGCATAATTAACTCCGTTTTTCCTGAAAATGGGAATAGACTGCCGTGGCGGCATCCTTGGGAAGCAGTCGTTCCAGCTCCGGCAAGGTAGCCTGACCGATGGCGCTCAGGGACTTGAACTGCTTGAGAAGCTCCTGCTTCCGCTTGGGGCCGATGCCCGGAATGCCGTCCAGTTCCGAGTAGCGCAGACGTTTGCTGCGCAGCTGCCGGTGATAGGTGATGGCAAATCGGTGAACCTCTTCTTGAATATTGCCGATGAGGGAGAAAATGGCCTGGTTGTTGTCAATCCGAATTTCCTGCCCCTCCGGGCTCACCAAAGCCCGGGTTCGGTGCCGGTCGTCCTTGACCATGCCGAATACCGACATTCTCAGCCCCAGTTCCTCCAAAGCCTCCACCGCGATTCTGGCATGGTTGATGCCGCCGTCGATGAGCAGAAGATCCGGTTTTTCCCCGAAGCCCGCATCGCCCGCCTTGTAGTGGACAAACCGCCGCTTCACCACCTGGCGCATGGAGGCATAGTCATCCTGATTGGCCAGCCCCTCCAACTTGAACCGCTTGTAGTCGCTTTTCTTAGGCTTGCCGTTCACAAAAACCACCATGCCGGCTACGATGTCCGTGCCGGAGATGTTGGAAATATCGAAGGACTCGATTCTCTCCGGAGCCTCCATGTTCAGCATTTTGCCGAGAAGGGTCAGGGTCGCGCTGACCCGCTCTTCCCTGCCGGTAAGCCGCTGGGCTTCCTCAAAGGCATTCTTACAGGCAAGCTCCACCAGGCGCACATTGTCCCCCCGCTGGGGCACCTGAAGCTTTGGCAGGCGGCCGCACTGCTGGGACAAGAGCTCGGCGATCATGTCCCCATCCTCAATTTCAAAGGGCAGGAAAATCCGCTTTGGCACCAGTCCCCGGCTGAGATAATATTGCTTCAAGAGGCTGGAAACCGCCTCTTCCTTCTCATCCGGCCGCTGGAAGACTTCGTAATCCTTGTCCAGGAGATTCCCTCCGGAGAAATGGAGCACCGCAAAGCAGGCCTTGGCTTCCGTCTCCCCGTAGCCGATCACATCCGTGTCCGCCAGAGATCCGGCAGTGACCAGCTGCTTCTGACCTAAGTTTTCCACGGCCTGGAGCCGGTCCCGGAGACTGGCCGCCAGTTCGAATTTCAGCTCCTCGGAGGCCGCAAGCATCTGCTCTTTGATCTGGGCGGCTACGCCCTTATAGTTTCCCCGGAGAAGCTCCCGAACCTGGAGCATGACCTGCCGATAGCGGACGGCGCTGACACTGCTCTGGCACCAGCCGGCGCACTGGTTCATGTGATAGTTCAGGCAGGGCCGCTCCTTGCCGATGTCCCGGGGAAATTGTTTGTGGCATCCGGGAAGCTGGAATGTCAGACGAAGAGCCTCCAGCACGTTCTGGGTGACGCCACGGGTGCCGTATGGGCCGAAATACTCCGCCCCATCGTCGGAAAGCTTGCTGACCATCGTTATTTCCGGGTACACCGGACGCATGTCCAGCCGCAGATAGGGATAGCCCTTGTCGTCCTTGAGAAGGATGTTGTACTTGGGCATATACCGCTTGATCAGGGAGCATTCCAGCACCAGAGCCTCAAACTCCGAGGCGGCCACAATCACGTCGAAGTGATGGATTTTGCTTACCATCATTCTGGTTTTGGGCGTATGGGAGGCGGTGTCCTGAAAATACTGGCTCACCCGGTTTTTCAGCTTCTTGGCCTTGCCGACATAAATAACCTTGTCGGTCTGATCGCGCATGATATAGACCCCCGGGGCATAGGGCAGGGACAGAGCCTTTTCCTTGAGTTCGTCAAATGTCGTGGGAAATCCTCCCCTCTTGCAACGCTTTTCCTAAGTCTTGACAGAATCCATTGTCCAACGTAAAAATGCCGCCTCAATGCGTCAACGGGCACAGAGGCGGCAAAAATAGAGCGAATTAGTAGACGTCCCGCTGAAGCAGCGTATCCAGGGCGTTCACGGCAGCCTCCGCATCGGGGCCGATGGCACTCAGGGTCACAGTGGTGCCGGTAACGATACCCAGGGACATGATGCCCAGGAGGCTCTTGGCGTTCATTTTGCGGTTGCCGGATTCCAGCCAGATGCTGCTTTCAAATTCGTTCGCCTTCTGCACGAAGTATGTAGCCTGCCGGTTATGAAGACCGGACTCGCACCGAACGACAACTTCTTTACTAAACATATTATCCACTCCTTTTCATCGCACACGGAGCGCACGACGAGTCTAGCTATATGATAGCATTTTTACCGAAAAAGTCAACTTATTTTCAGCCTGTTTCCACAAGAAAATCCCGCAGAACCAAACCGTTCTTGTTGAAAACGTTTCCAAACTCAGATATCTGGCGAAAATCGGTGAAAATCACCGAAAATCCGCAATGGTCACACCGTCCTCGCCCTCGCCGTAGACACCCAGCCGGAAGGACTTGATATACTTATTCTTTTTCAGATCCTGCTGAACGGCGGCACGAAGGGTTCCGGTGCCCTTGCCATGGATGATCCGCACCTGGGTCAGATTGGCTCGCATGGCCTCGTCCAGATACCGATCCAACACGCAGATGGCCTCGATGGCATCCATTCCCCGCAGGTCGATTTCCGTGGGCATGGCACTGAGCTTCATCTCCCGGCCGGAGTGCTTGGGACGGGCTCCCTTTTCCTTGTAGGGATTCTCGTTTTCCAGAAGATAGACTTCCTCCGGGGCGGCAGTCATTTTCAGAATGCCCGCCTGCAATTGCAGCGAGCCGTCCTTGTTGATGCCGATGACGCTGGCCTTGGTGCCCAGCTTCAGAAGCTCCACCGTATCTCCCACCAGGATTCCCCGGCTGGGCTTGGGCCGCTCCTTCTTGGGCTGGGCGGAGCGCAGCTTGTCCTCGGCCTCGTTCAGGTTCCGGCGCAGTTCAGATTGCCGCTGGTTGAAGCCCGTGGTATCCGCCCGATCCTGAAGCTGTTTTTTCATGGCTTTCAGCTCTTCACTGGCAAGGTTTGCGGCAGCCCGGGCCTCTTCGATGATGTACTGAGCTTCCTTCCGGGCAGACTCCATGGCCTTTTCCTTCTCCTTCTGAAGCTGGGCCTGGTACTGCTCGCTTTGCTGCTTGATTTTGGCCGTCTCCTGGCGAAGCCGTTCCGCCTCCACACGGGCGGACTCCATCTGCTGCCGCTGGCTTTCCAGCTGAGACAGCACATCCTCGAAGTCCTTATCGCTCTTATCCACCAGGCTGTCCGCTTCCTTGAGGATTTCCTCGGCCAGTCCCAGCTTCCGGGAAATGGCGAAGGCGTTGGACTTTCCGGGAATGCCGATGAGCAGCCGGTAGGTAGGCCGCAATGTCTCCACATCAAACTCACAGGAGGCGTTGATGACCCCCTTGGTGCGCATGGCGTAAAGCTTCAGCTCGGCATAGTGGGTAGTTGCCACCACCCGACTGCCCATTTTCCGGCAGAACTCAATGATGGCCGTAGCCAGAGCCGCACCCTCAGCCGGGTCGGTGCCTGCGCCCAGCTCATCGAAGAGCACCAGAGTTCGGTCATCGCATTGCGCCACCACATCCACGATGGTTCGCATATGGCTGGAGAAGGTGGAAAGGCTCTGGGCAATGGACTGCTCGTCGCCGATATCCGCGAGAATGGCCTCGAAGGTAGAAAGAGTGCTGCCGTCTCCCGCGGGAATGTGCAGGCCGCACTCAGCCATCAGGGTGAGCAAACCGATGGTTTTCAGGGTAACGGTTTTGCCGCCGGTGTTGGGGCCGGTGATGATCATGGAATCAAAATCCGTGCCCAAGCGGACGGAAATAGGAACCACGGTTTTGGGGTCAATGAGCGGGTGACGAGCCTTGCGCAGCTCCACCCTGCCCTTCTCGTTCATGATCGGCTCTCCGGCTCGCATCTGATAGCTGAGCTTGGCTTTGGCGAAGATCACATCCAGCTGCACCAGCAGCTGATAGTCTAAGTCAATGGCGCTGCGATAGCCTGCGGCCTCGGCGGACAGCTCCGCGAGAATCCGTTCAATTTCCTTCTTTTCCTTCAGTTCCAGTTCCCGAAGGGCATTGTTGGCATTCACCGCGGACATGGGCTCCACGAAATAAGTAGAGCCGGTAGCCGACACGTCGTGCACCAGACCCGGCACGTCATTTTTGCATTCGCTCTTCACCGGCACCACATACCGTCCCTGCCGGATGGTAATGATTGGCTCCCGGAGGAACTTGGAATAGGCCGGGGAGGAAATCACCTTTTGCAGGCTGTCCCGGATTTTTCCGGACTGAATGCGCATATGCCGCCGGATGTCCGCCAAGGCTGTGGAGGCGGTGTCGGCGATTTCCTCTTCGGAAAGGATCGCGCCGAAAATTTTGTCCTCTAAGTATTTGTTGGGGGTCAAGCTCCGGAATAGAGAGTCCAGAACGGTGCTTGGGTCGTCCGGGGACACATAGCCCTGGATGGTTCGGGCGCAGCGCAGGATCCCCGCAACGCGCAAAAGCTCCTTGGGCTGCAAAGTGCCCCCTCGTTCTGCCCGCTCCAGTGAGGACGAAACATCCGTCACGTCCCCGAACACCGGGTTTCCCTTCCGGGCGCACAGGTCGGAAGCGGCGGTGGTCTGCTGCAAGAGCAGCGTCACCTCTTCCAAGTCGGAGGTTGGCCGCAGAAGCAGACAGGCTGCCTTGCCGCCCTCGCTTCCGGCGCAGGCGGACAAGCGCTGCAAAACCTGGTCAAGTTCCAGCTTTTGCAGGGATTTTTCGTATAATTCAGACATAGTTTTCTCCTATAAACAGGGATTTATAGAAATCCAGAGTGGAAAAGCCCCGTTCCAATTGGGTGGCAAGATAGGCCTCCGTGAGATTGCCCAGCAGCCGCATGGCATCTCCCCCGATCTGGAAGGAAAACAGCCGTTTCGGCTCACACAGGCAGATGTAGCGCATGGCTTCCAGCACCGCCGGCGTTACCGGCAGTCGGATGCCATCGGAATCCGGATCCCGGCAGCTTTCGCATTCCAGCTGCCCGGCTCGAAGGTCAAAGCGCACCGGCTTCTGGCTTCCGCAGATGTGGCAGCCAAACAAGTCCGGCGTGAAACCCGAAAGGCAGGCTGCCCGAAGCTCGAATACCGCCTTCACCTGGGCTTCGGGAAGCCTTAATTGGGTCAGTGCGTAAAGGCTGTTCAGCAGCAGAGACAGCAGCTCCGGGTTTGGAATGTCCTCCTGAGACAGAACCTCCGCAACCTGCGCAAAATAAGTACCCAGGGACAGCTGGGTCAGCTCCCGCCGGAGGGGCGAAAAAAGCTCGATGGAATGCGCCTCGTTGATGGTGTACTGCCCCCGATATTCAAACAGGGTAAACTCCCCGAAAGCCAGAAGCTGACAGGGAGCAATGAGCGGACTGTTTTTCCGGCGAAGACCCCGTGCCTTCACCGTCAGCTTTCCGTGCCGTCGGGAAAGCACCGTAAGAAGGGCATCCCGGTCATTGTAGTCCGTGACCCGCAGAACGATTCCCTGAATCGTCAAGTACATGTGTTTCCTCCGATTTGGCCAAATGGCTGTACATAAGGTACGCCTCCGGCGCACCGGTATCCAGAAAAAGATTCCAATAATCCTGCGCGTTCATTCCCATCCCTCCGGAAATAGGATTTGCGCAAAAAAGGAAAATACAACTGGAAATTATTCGCTGTAGCCGAAATTGCGTACCAGAAAATCGCTGTCCCGCCAGTTTTCCTTCACCTTCACCCAGGTGGTCAGGTAAACCTTGGTGCCCATGAACTTCTCGCAATCCGTCCGGGCCAGAGAGGAAATCTTTTTCAGCATATCTCCGTGTTTGCCGATGATAATGCCTTTGTGGCTGGCCTTTTCGCAGTAGATGGTGGCGTCCAGGTCGATGATGCCGTTGTCCCGCTCGGAGAAGGTGGTGATTTCCACGGCAGTTCCGTGGGGAATCTCCTTATCCAGGCACCACAGCAGCTTTTCCCGGATGATTTCTGCCATCACCTGCCGTTCCGGCTGATCGGTGGTCACGTCGTCCGGGAACAGGAAGGGCCCCTCCTGGGCATATTTTTCGCACTCTTTCAGCAGCTCCTCCACTCCGTCGCCGGTTTTGGCGGAAATAGGGATGATGGCATCAAAGACCCCGGCCGCAGAATAAACGGCGATGACCTCCAGCAGCTTGTCCTTTTCCACGGTGTCGATTTTGTTGATGGCAAGAATCGCCGGGCAGCGGGAGGCACGAATGCGCTCAATGAGGGCCTCCTCCTGAACGCCGATGCTGGCGATGGGCTCCACCACCAGAATGGTGGCATCCACGTCGGAAATGGATTCCCGGACGGTGTTCACCATATAATCTCCCAGCTTGGTTCTGGCCTTGTGATAGCCAGGGGTGTCCATGAAGACAAACTGAAGATTTCCACGGGTGACGATGCCGCAGATCCGGTTTCGGGTGGTCTGGGGCTTATTGGATACGATGGCGATCTTCTCGCCCACCAGGTAGTTGGTCAGGGTGGACTTGCCAACGTTGGGTCGTCCGGCAATGGTAATCATGGCGGTTTTGGTATTCATATTCTCTCTCCTTTAATCCCTCTGCATTCCGGGAATCCCGGCGGCGATGGTCTCCTCCCGGGTGCGCATCTGCCGCTTCTGCTCTCCCTCATCCAGATGGTCATAGCCCAGCAGATGGAGCATGGAATGGATGGTCAGGTACCCCACCTCCCGGCGGACGGAATGGCCGAACTCCTGAGCCTGGGCAACGGCACGCTCCAGGCTGATGCACATGTCCCCCAGGGGTACAAGTCCCGTGGCCGGGTCTTCGTATTCGCTCCAGTCCTCCGGCGGATTGCCCGCCTCCAGCTGGAACATGGGAAAGCTCAGCACGTCCGTAGGCCGGTCGATGTTCCGGCTTTCCCGGTTCACGGTCTGAATGCCCCCATCGTTGGTCACGAGCACATTGATTTCGCACTTGGCCGTGACCTTTTCCGCCTTCAAGGTCTCCTTGATGCAGGTGCGGATAATCTGCTTGATGGCAAAGCTTTGCAGACTAAACTCTTCAAAAACCAGGTTGATTCTGTGATTCATGTCAATTCTTCCTCTTGTATCGCCCGGTCAGCTGCCGGGGCTTTTTCGGGGCGGGCACTTTGTCCGCTTTTTCGTAGGCACTGATGATTTCCTGCACCAGGGCGTGACGCACCACGTCCGCGGCAGTCAGCCGGCAGATGGCGATGTCCTTCACATTTTCCAGCACCCGGATGGCGTCCTTCAGGCCGGAAACCTTGTCCTCCGGCAGGTCGATCTGGGTCACGTCGCCGGTGATGACGATTTTCGAGCCGAAGCCCAGCCGGGTCAGGAACATTTTCATCTGCTCCCGGGTGGTGTTCTGGGCCTCGTCCAGAATGATGAAGCTGTCGTCCAGGGTACGACCCCGCATGTACGCCAGAGGAGCCACCTCAATGGAGCCACGCTCCTGGTATTTCTGGAAGGTCTCCGCCCCCAGCATGTCGTACAGTGCGTCATATAAAGGCCGCAGGTAAGGGTCAACCTTGTTCTGCAAATCACCGGGCAGGAAGCCCAGCCGCTCCCCTGCCTCCACCGCCGGCCGGGTGAGGATGATCCGGTTCACCGTTCGCTCCCGGAAGGCGGCCACGGCGGCGGCTACCGCCAGATAGGTCTTGCCGGTGCCCGCAGGGCCAACGCCAATGGTGATGGTGTTGGCCTGTATGGCCTTCATATACTTCTGCTGGCCTACGGTCTTTGCCTTGATGGGCTTTCCTTTGGCGGTGATGCACACCACGTCCTTGGCCATCTGAGCCACCTGCTGGTCGTTTCCCTCGTTCACCAGGGTAATCAGATAGCGAACCCGCTGCTCGTCAATGGCTTCCCCCTTGGAGGCCAGAGTCAGCAGCCCCTCCAGGGTGCGCACGGCCTTGTCGGCCTGCTCCTCATCGCCGATGACGTGAAGCTCCGTGCCCCGGTTCACGATCTGAACTCCCAGTGCTTCCTCAATCCGCTTTACATTTTCGTCAAAAGAGCCGAATACGGCAATCAGGTCTTCAACCCGTTCCGCGTTCACCGCTCTGTCCACTTGTTTTGCCATTTGATTCTCCATTTCCTTCCCTTTTTTCCCTGCCGAGCATCTCCTGACACAGATAGCCTCCCCGGAGACGGTAAACGCCTTTCTCCCGGAGAACCCTCTGCTGCGCCTCCAGTATCTGCCCCCCGATCATTTGCTGGGGAAGATACCGGGCGGAAAAGGCTTTCATCAGCTCATCTGCCTCTTGGGCACTGAGCGTTTCCGGTATGCTTTCCCGGATTTCATAGGTTTCCACCCGAAGGGAAACCGGAAGCCAAAACCGCCCCGGCAGGGTCAAAGGATAATCCTTCTGTATTCTATCACAACTGCCCTCCAAAATTCCACTGTCTTTCCAAAAAAAGATTCTCTTTTTTCCGAGAAGCAGGCTCAGCGTACGCTTGGTGCCGGTGATTTTCCCCTTTCGCAGGTACTGCGCCGGGGTCACCGCTTCCAGCTGCCGTTGGGTCTGCGCCAGAATCTCCCCCTCAGCCTGGGCAGCCTGAATGCAGATGCCGCAGTCCGTGTAGCCGGAAATCAAAATTTCCCCCTTTTTTACCGCCTGACCGGGCTGAACCTGCCCCGTGCCCTGGGTGACGGTGACGGAGAGAATGTAGCCGTCCATGGCGGCAACGATGTTTCCTACCTGGTGTTTTGCTTCCGGTACCGGGGCGGGAGCCGTCCGCTCCCGAACGGAGATCACCGCAGTGCAGCCTTGGGTATTCACCCCCACCCATTCCAGCTCCGGGATGGCTTCCAGTAGAGCGTTTTTGATTTTTTCGCTGCGCACGCCCCGCCGGGAAGCCCCGAAGGACAGTCCTTGACGCTCCGCCTCCCAAAGAATCTGCGCTTTGGGTACGGCTTTGTCTCCCTCCACCCGAAAAAAGAGCACCCGGGTAGGAAGCAGTATGGTAAGCCCCAGCAGGAAAACCAGCCCCGTCAGAAGGAGCTTCCGTTCCCAAAGTGCCCAGACAGCGTACCAGAGCCCCTGCCGCCCCAGTACCCGGAAGCCGTCTCCCCGCTTCCGGCACAGAGCCTCCGCCGTCGGAAGGTCTTCTCGGCGCAGAAGAAATTCCAAGGTCAGTGCCCCTTTCGGGGTGATTTCGTCCAATTCAATTCCGGCTTCCCCCAGGGCACGCAGGGTTCCCTCCGGGTCGGCACTGACCAGCTCTGCCCGTACTATCCCCGCCGCTTGCTTCCAGAAGCTCATGGGGTATCCCTCCGAAGCAGGGACACGGTGTCGATTTTTCCCCGGATCAGCAGCTGTTCTCGGCTCATCCGGGTAAGCAC
>ERZ1034691.1704-NODE-1704-length-13454-cov-15.442048_pt1 | contig 13454 bp, 13 predicted proteins | sample MGYA00520638_ERZ1034691 | MGnify/ENA primary metagenome ERZ1034691 (study PRJEB33766, sample SAMN09781763) | gut metagenome | biome: gut microbiome | host: Homo sapiens | place: Madagascar | study: EMG produced TPA metagenomics assembly of the PRJNA485056 data...
TGCCACAAATTTTTATTTAAAAAATTGTTGACTTTTATGGAATTGTGATTATAATAATAATTGTCAAGTAAACAGTCCGCTTGACTATCGACTGATTATACAGTCAGACTACTCGAGTAAGGTTTAATTAGGTCGAACATAAATAATTATTTTGCCAAATGGTAAATGGCACAACAATTTTATATTATCATTTTGGAGGAATTTTTTATGACACCTATTCTTAGTTTACACAATATTGATGTAGCCGAATTTCTCGCTGTACTTGATACTTGCGAGGGTAATGTATTTCTCGTTACTAACGAAGGCGACAGATTAAATCTTAAAAGCAAACTCTGCCAGATTGTCGGTCTTACAAAGCTCATTGAGGGCGGTAAGATTGCAGAGGCAAGCATTATTTGCGAAAATAAAAACGACGAGAGCAAACTCTTCCGTTTTAACTTCTTTGGCGACACTGCAGATGCAGAGATTAATAATTAAACAGCTATTCACGTTTTCACGTTAATTTCAAAACTTCTAAATCCAGAGGCAGTCGCTTAGGCGACTGTTTTTGGCATATAATACATTTTTAGCAAACCTTTTTATAATAATGCACATTTCTTAAGTTTTGTGTTATAATTATAAAAAGGTTATTTATTTTTGGTGGTGTGATAATGAAAATCGCCGTAATTGACGATGAACAAAGATATATGGATATTCTTGCCCGTGTGTGCAACGGATATTTTACAATCAGAAGTGAACAAGGCTCGGTAGATTGTTTTTTAAACGGACAGGATTTTTTAAATAAATGCAGTGAAAATCTATATGATGCGGCATTTATAGATATTTATATGAGCCCTATTAACGGAATTGAGCTTGCCGAGGAGCTTAGAAAAATCAGCAAAGATATTGTAATTGTTTTTGTTACTACAAGTTCCGACTTTATGATGCAGGCTTTTTCTGTTCATGCGTTTCACTATATAATAAAACCGTATATGCCCGAACAAATTTACAAAGTTCTTGACGAAGCGGCTTTTTACATAAAAGATAAAGCAAAATTTATTCGGATTGTTTGCGACAGAAAATCCGTAATGATTTCTGTCAAAGAGATTATGTCTATTGAATCCGATGCACATTATCTGAATATTTCTGTTGTGTCCGGTATGACATACCGCACAAGAATGACTATGAATGAATTTTTAAAACTTACCGATAATGACGAAAGATTTATACCCGTAAACCGTGGCGTTGTTCTTAATGCGGATTATATTGAGCGCATTGACGGTGCTCTTTGTATAATGGGCAACGGTACAAGATTTTCGATAAAAGTGCGTGAAAAAAGTATCATAGAAAAACGGGTAAGAGATCATATGTTTAAAAAATTAAGGGAAAATCAGCAGATTTGAGGAGATTTTTACCGTTACGGTAGATAACCCGAGAACACTTACGGCAGAGGCACTTGCCGAAAAATGCAGACAGCATTTTCCAAAGGTAGAGGCTTTTGACGATAACAAAAAGGCGCTTGATACGGCAGTGAAAAAGGCAAAGGAAGAGAACATACCGCTCGTTATTTGCGGTTCGCTTTACCTTGCAGGAGAGCTAAGACCGTATTTGTTGGACCTTTAAAAAATTCGTATAATTAACCCCGTCATCGCTTTGTGGTGACGGGGTATTGTTTATGGTTTTTGTAAATAATTGGGATAAATTAGGGTTTAACTGATTATCGGTCGGGCAACAAAGTAACGCAAAAGAAAATATTTCCGTCCCGAAGTTAAAAGTTTGGTCAACCCTTTTTAAAGGGTTGACCTGAATTTTGAATTTATAAAACTAAACTTTGTGTGATAAACCCTAATTTACCTTAACTTTTGCTAAAGAATTTTTTAATTATTCTGTTTATCTGTTGCGGCAGATTTATTAAGAATATTTCAGCGTCATATTAACGCAGAAGGTATCATCTGTATTTACAGCCTCAAAAAATCCTCCGTATATTTCTGCCATATTTTTCATTGAGCGCAAGCCTATTCCTCTGCCGCTGTGCTTTGTGGATTCGTAGCCTTTTTCGGTTTTCTTCAGCTCTCCGTTAAAGTTATTTGTTGCGACAATGTAAATATATCCGCCTTTGTAATCAATTGACAAATCAAAATATTTCTTTCCGCTTAATATTGTTTTACAGCCTGAAATTGCATTTTCACTTAAATTTCCTAAAATGCCGCAAAAATCAACTTCCGAAATAGATGAATGTTCGGGGATGTTTATTTTCCAGTTAATGTCTACTTCGTTGTCAATGGCGCTTTGACGGTAATAATTAAGCACTGCATTTACTGCGTTGCTACTGCAAAGCCTTACAGGCGAGGTAATATTCAGCGCTTGAGAATATTCACCGATATATTTTCTTAATGTAGTGAGATCTCCTTCATCGAGCAAGCACTGCGCAAGATGAACTGAATGCTTTAAATCGTGACGAATTTTGGTAGTTTGCTTAATATATGTCTGCAAAGTTTCATTGTAGCTTGTCTGCATTTCAAGCATAAAGTTTTGTTCTTCGAGCTTTGTCTTTTCAAGTGTGGTTTTACTGAATATGTAAAACAGTACAAATACCAAAATATAAAGTAAAAACACAACGGTATGTAAAATTAATGCTTTTGCTCCGACTTTGCCTACTCGCAAATTGGCATAAGAAATAGGTATTGTGTACATATTTGTAACTAAAACAGTAATCGGCAAAACCATAAAAGCATACCACAGATTTTTATAGCTGATATTATCTATCATCCATGAATAATATTTCAACAACGGAAAAGCAAGTACACCCAAAAAGAACAGACTTATAGCCATAAAAAGCAAATCAAACGAAAAACTGATTCCGTAATCCATTTCTGCTTTGTAAAACGGTTCTATTTCATATACATATAGTGAAAATATTGAAAACAAGCAAATTACGCTTAAAAATACAAACATACTTCTCGCAAATTCCGTTTTTACGGTGTATTTAAAAAGCAAAAAGCAAATTATCATATCGGGCATAAGCACGGTATTTGTAGTTCTTATGTCACAAGCAATCATTATGTATGATGATAATGGCGCTATAATTACAAAGGATGCTGACAACAGCAACGCTATTTTTTTTACGGAAAATCTGAGTTGATTTTTCATTGGAAAATAGCACATTATACTTGCAGGGATAATAATAGAAAAAGAAAACAATCCCTTAAAAAATTCTACCCAATCCATAGTTCCCTCAAATCTGCTGGTTTGTTCTCAGCTTATTAAACATATGCTCCCTGATTCTTTTTTCGATATCGCTTTTTTCTCGTACTTTAATCGGAAATCTTGTGCCGTTACCCATATTGCAAAGCGTACCCTCAATGTTTTCTACATAGTCGGCATTAAGCACAATTCCTCTGTTTACGGTTATAAAGCGCTGGTCGTTTTCGGTAAGCTGTAAAAAATTATTTATTGTCATTCGTGTGTGATAAATCATTCCCGACACCACTGAGATATTAAGGTAGTGTGCGTCCGATTCAATAGACACAATCTCTTTGACAGAAAGCATAACGGTTTTTCGGTCGCACACTATTTCAACAAACTTAGATTTATCTCTCATATAAAAGACAGCGTCATCAAGGACTTTATATATTTGCTCCTTAACATACGGCTTAGTAATATAGTGGAATGCGTGAACCGAAAAAGCCTGCATCATAAAATCCGCACTCGATGTTACAAATACTATCACAATTTCTTTACTGATATTTCTTAGCCTTTCCGCAAGCTCAATTCCGTTAATCGTAGTCATAAAAATATCAATAAAAGCTATATCATAAACGCTTTCGCTGCATTTATCCAAAAAACCCAAACCGTTTGAAAAGCATTCTATTGAACCCTGTTCTTTTCTGCTGATAAAGTACTCGTTACATACGCCGCACAAAACATTCATATACCTTTTTTCATCATCGATAATGGCAATTTTCATTTTTTCACCCACTCTGATTATGTGTTTTTTATAATTATAACACAAAATGCAAATAATGTACATTATTATACAGGTAATGTACATTATTATACAGGTAGTTTTTTGCCAGAAAAATGACTTTATTGCCAATATGTTGAAAATGTTGCTGTAATTTTGTATTATTAAGTCAATCTAAAAATTATTTAACACAGAAAGAGGTATACTATGAAAAAATTAGCACTTTTACTTGCACTTTGTATGATAGGAGCATTCAGCCTTTACGGCTGCGGCGGCAATGACACATCTGCACCGGAGGAATCTGTTGTATCGGAGGCTGCCGAAGACACATCGGCTGCGGAAAGCTCACAGGCTACCGAGGAGGACCTTGAGGGCGAGTGGGAAATATCAACAATCATTGACGCAGAAAACAATGCAGTTTCAATGGAGGACTATTGTGCGGCAAACGGTGTTGACGCTTCAACACTTGACATTAAGTATGCATTTACAACAGACGGCAATGTATCGGGATTTTTAATGGGCGTTGAGGTTTCGGGTACATACACATTTGACGGAAAAACAATTACAATGGTATTTGATTCCGGTACATATGAATATCAGTACAACGAGGATGGCACAGTTTCTTATACAGACGCAGCGTCAGGTATGACAAGCGTGCTTACAAAGAAATAATCTATTTCATTATTTTTAGCGGTGCGGCGGATTTTCTGCCGTACCGTTTTTGCTTTGAGTGCTTTCAAAAGGTTGGGGTAATTAAAAAATTGTGGTTTAGCTGATTTTCGGTCGGGTAACAAAGTACGGCAAAAGAAAATGTTTCTGTCCCGAATATAAAAGTTTGGTCAACCTTTTCAAAGGTTGTGGGTGTGGGCAACGCCCACAAATACTTTATGTTATTGCAAATTCTGATAGCCAAACAGCTTGCTGTTTGGCGGATTGAACATAATGGCGAGAGCCAATGCGACAGCAACAAAAAGAAAAGCTACGCTACTAAAACTACTAATTTGCCACTTTTTAAGGGCAAATTAGCCACACACGCAAACTTTTGCATCCTTTATAGTATCTTTTCTCTAAGACCGCTAAAGTGTGACTTTCTTACTTTCTGCCACTTATTAATCTTGACTTTTGTTTTATTTTAAGGTCTTGAACAATCTAAGGTTTATTTATCCTATGATATAAATTCAACCATTTGTTTTTATTAAAAATCAGTGTGTTTTTAATGTTTTATGGGCTCTGCCCAAACCCGCAACCCTTTAAAAAGGGTTGACCTAAATTTTGAATTTATTATACTAAACTTTATGCGATAAACCATAATTTACCCCAACTATTAACAACTAACCTAACAAAATCGGCGGTAGTCGCAATTAAGACTACCGCCGTTATTTTTTACATAGGTATATTAAATTTCAAGCATTACAAAGCTTTGTGCCGACATTTTTACCTTATTGTCAGCAACCTCTGTTGTGCCGATTTCATATACTTTTTTAGCGCCCTTAGCATTGATTTCGATTTCGCTGTCTTTGCCGAGTGGGTTAAAGAGCATTACAAACTTGCCTCTCTTATATCCGAACGGGAATTTACCCGGCTCGAAAATCATTTCAAAATCACCGTTGCCGTGAAGGTCATCGTTTGCGTGACGAATGGCAATAATGTCTGTAACAACCTTGTAAATGCTGTCGGGATTGTTCTGCTGATTTTCAACTGTAGGTGCGTTTTCGTCAGTATCAACAGGGAGGTACGGTGTGTCGCTTGTAGAGAAACCGAGGTTTTTGCCGCTGTTCCACTGCATTGGTGTACGAGAACCTGTACGGCTGAATCCGCCCTCTTTGCTTACGAGATTTTCCTGATATTTCATACCGATTTCGTCACCGTAATAAAGGAACGGAACACCCGGCATAGTGAAAATCATTGCATATGCAAGTTTAATTGCATCCATACCGAAGTAGTGTGTCATTCTCGGCATATCATGGTTATTTGTCATAAAACTGATGTAGCCGTTATTCTTTGAAAGCTCATAAGCAGGGAGATACTCGTCTGTAAAATTCTTGATGTCGCCCTTACCGTTTGGATTAAAAATACCCTTATTGCCCTCATCGTCACCGTAACGGAAAAGTCTGCTGTAACCGTTACCGTAATGGTCAAGATAGAAGTCCATATGGAAACCTGCGTTGTTGATTGCTCTTTGTGGGTTGCACCATTCGGCTACCATTGCAGCCTCAGGATAATCTTTGTCGAGCATTTCACGGATACCACGCCAGATTTTTGCTGTTGCAACCTTTTCATCATCGTTCTTTACAAGTGAGTCGGCCATATCTACTCTGAAACCGTCTGCGCCCTTGTCAAGCCAAAAACGCATAATGTCTTTGATTGCCTCTACTGTTGCAAGGCAGTCCGGGTGGTCGCAAGGCAGCTGCCACTCCGGATGTGTGATTTCGTGAAAACCGTAGTTGAGAGCAGGTTGTGAGCTGAAATAGTTTACCAAATAGTTACCGTCACGCTCGCAGATACCGCACATCATTCTGTACTGCGGCGGTGCGTCCCATACTGATTTTGTAAAGATATAACGGTTTGTATACTCACTCTTCTGAGCTTTTTTAGACTCTAAAAACCAAGGGTGAGTGTCCGATGTGTGGCCTGGTACAAGGTCAAGGAGAATTTTCATTCCTTTTTTGTGAGCCTCGTCAAAAAGTCTTACGAGGTCATCGTTTGTGCCGTAGCGGGGAGCAACCTTTTTGTAGTCACGAACATCATAACCTGCGTCCATAAACGGTGAATCGTAAACGGGGTTGAGCCAGATTGCGTTACAGCCGAGCCCTTTTACATAGTCGAGTTTTTCGATGATACCATTAATATCACCGATACCGTCACCGTTGGTGTCATAAAAGCTTTGCGGGTAAATTTCATAGAAAACCGAATCGTTGAGCCATTGTGGCATAGAAAACATCCTTTCTTTTGTTAATTTTTATTATTACAATAACATAGTAACATTATTGAGGATTTTTGACAAGCATATTATGTGTTTTAACAAAAATATTACTATAATTTGCTTGGTATATTTCCAAAAATAATTACTTGCAGGAAACAGCATTTCATCATAATATATATAAGAATAATTTTGCGGCAAAGCACAATGTGAGGAGGGAGATTTTTTGACGATTGATAAAATAAAAAGCAATAAAATACTGATAACTCTCTGCGATGAAGATATGCGAGATTTTTCGCTTGATTATGATACTTTAAGCCTGTATGACAGCCATTCCAGAAAGATACTTATGCGAATTTTGCAGATAGCCTGTTTTAAAACAGATATAGAAATAAAAGATAAACGAATGATTGTGGAGGCGCTTCCGACTGTTGACGGTTGTATGCTGCTGCTGACGGTTGAGGATAAAAAAAGGAAAAAATACAGATTGCAAAACGGTAAAAAATGCAGCTGCTACGATGTGGGCAACAGCAAGAATTTTCTTGATGTAATTCAGTTGCTTTACAAACAGAATGTGTGCTGCAACAAAAATTCTGCCTATGAAAAAGACGGAGTTTACTACCTTATTTTTGATTATCCGGCAGTACCAAAAAGATTTAAGCGTATTTTGCACGAATACGGTGTACGGTGCGGCGATAATATTTTTGCCGCAAATCTGCGGGAAAATGCACAAGAAATCTGTCGTTCAAACGCAATTGCCGTTATTGGAAAATGTTTGTAAAATTATACTATGCATACCTGCTAAACAAAATCACTCAAACAAAAAAAGCAAGCGCAATCGTCTGCAACACGATTGCGCTTTTGTGATGTTTAAAGTCCCCAGACTGCCATAACTGCGTTGTAGTAATCTTCCGAAAGCTGTTCTTTTAAAATTTTTCTGTCATCTTCACAGTTTGTAAAAGCATTGCGGACATTGCCGCCGACCTGCATTTCTGTGCCGTCGATAACGACAAACTTCTGTCTTAATACGCTTACACTGTCTTTTGTGAGCATATCGAGTGTAATTCTTTCTTTGATTTCCATAGTAATTCGCTCCTTATATGATTATGTATGTAATAATGAAATTCATTTTTTCGCCCTCTGCAAAATTATCGGACGGTGAACTTATGTAAATCCACGAACCGTCTATTTTCACATTACGCAATTTATTTGCTGTTGAATACACAGCCCAACTTGACAACTTGCTTTCATTTTTTGCTGCATATGGTAAACCCGACATTTGAAAATAGTGTTTATCCGCCAACATACTTGTAATATTTACAGACACCGTAACCACCTTGCCGTTTTTCACATAAACGAATTTTCCCGCACTGCCCTCATAAATTGTCAGCGCCGGAGATAATTCTCCCGAACCGCTCTCAATATTTGAACTGTCGTACTTCGCTGCAATAGCACTTTCCGCAGCGGTTTTATTTTTTGCAATAGTCTGATTAAGAGTATTAACGCTGCTGTACAATGTGCCGCTTGTGATATAGTTCGGGCTATTCTCCTTAGGTACAGTATCGAAGGGCATTTTATTAAGTTTGCCCCTAAGTGCCTTATCCAGATATGTTTTATCGTAAGCATCGGTAATTCCGTAACCGGCAAGAGTATCCGCCTTATCCGCTTTTAAATTAAGCTTTGTATCGATACTGCTTTTAAGGTTTTGTATCTTATCATCAACATCATCATAATCATAATAATAGTTTTCAAGATATGCAACACTCGGATAGCTCTCTTCCGTAACATCAGCCTTAAGCGTAACCTTATTTGCTTTTTCTTCTTTAAGAGTAATGTCGCTGTCGGCAATAACTTTTATATTGTTTTCAATCTGCTTATTTTGCTCTGCAATTTTATCCCAACATTTTTTTGCCTCATCTCTCAATGCAAGCGTTTCGCTGTTTGGATTGGTGAATCCCTTGTCCTCAATCGGTATGGATTCTCCCGCAAACAATCTTACAATATCAGTCTGCAAAGTGGTTTCCTCCTCTCTTAATTCAAGCTGAACCTCAACCCAGCCGTGACAGAAAATATCGTTTTTCCCGATTTTCCACATTATATATGTGCTGTTGTTAACAGTTTTTACGGTTTGCGGTGCAACCGTGTTTACACTGCCGTCTTTAAATCTTAAATGAATTGCGGCAATTGTATTTTTGCCGACAAAATCATTCACCGTAAATTCAACTTTACTCACAAGGTTTTCGCCCACAATCCCCGCATTATCTTCTGCGGCAATACCCTCGTACTTTTCTTTGTTAAAAATAATCAAATTATTCACCTCCAACTATGCATAAAAAAATCCTAAAAGTTGCACTAATTGCAACAATTTTTCAAAAAATAAATTTTGAATTGACTATAAAGCCAAAATAAAGTAAAATTATAAATGATATATTATATGTAATGAGATGATTTTTTGAACATCTATAAAATACAGACTGTTGCAAAAAAAGCACTTGCGGCTGCTTTGCCTTTGGCGCTATGTTTTTCAATCGCCGGCTGTTCTCTTAAATTTAAGCTTTTCGACAATTCTGATTTTAAGCCGACAAGCGAAAGTGAAGCGCTTTTGTCAGAGATACCGGAGCCGAAGCAAACATCGTACAGCTATTCGGCAATAACAAACGAACACATTAAAAATCTTTACGCACAAATTGAAAACGAATGTCAAAAACCCGTTCCCGCAGAAATACAATGTACGGGCACGCTTACGCAAAAAGATATTTACGAGGCAATAATAGCTTTTAAAAACGACCACCCCGATATATTCTGGATAAAAAACACATTTTCTTACTACGATTACGACGGTTCAACATATGTAGAACTTTTCTATATTTCTTCAGGCACAACGCTTGAAACACAAAAAGAAAAATTTAACGAGGCGCTCAACGACTTTGTAAACAACGCAACTATGTATTCTTCGGAGTATGAGCGTGAAAAGTATGTCAACGATTATATTATTTCAAATTGCGTATATGATGACGAGGCTGCCTACAACAATAAAACACAAGGAAATGTCAGTACCGCCTACGGAGTTCTTGTTGACGGCAAAGCCATATGTGAAGGATATGCCAGGGCATTTCAGCTTTTGTGCAACAAGCTCGGCATTGAATGTGTAAGTATTGCGGGAATGACCGATGATGTCGGACACGAATGGAACTGCGCAAAAATTGACGGTAATTGGTATCAGGTCGATGTAACATGGAACGACTCGCAAGATGATTTTTCCAACTACTACTACTTTAATCTTACAGACGAGCAAATGTATTCCTCGCACAGGGCAGATGACCTTTTTGATGAAATAGAACCCGATAATTATAATAACGACGAAAACCTTATCGGCAACCTCTATGTGCCCGAATGTAATTCTACCGAGTACAACTATTATAATCAAACTGCACCTGTCCTCTATGCGTTTGATGAAGAAAATGACAATACAATTTCAAATGCACTTGCAAATTCCGCCGTAAACGGTGACAATTATTTCAACATAATTGTTGATGACAGTCTTGACTTTGAAGACGCTTATTCAACACTTGTACAAGACGGTTATGTAGTAAACTACATTGAAAGCGCCAACAATATGCTTTGGGGAGAAGTCGAGCTTGACACCTCAAGCTATGCATATAAAAACGATACCCTGCGTGTTATTACCATAGTGTTAAACTATATTAATTAAATAAATCATTCTGTTGCAAAAGGAGAGAAATATATGAAATATGATGTTAAAGCATTTGAGCTTTTGTCAAATGAAGAAATTGCAGACGGAATTTTTGATATGCGTGTAAAAAATGACGAGCTTGCACCGCTTGCAAAATGCGGTCAGTTTGCCCATGTATATGTTCCGTCAAAAACTCTGCGCAGACCTATTTCGGTGTGTGACAGCGAAAACGGCGTACTCCGCCTTGTTTACCAGGTTAAGGGCGAGGGCACAAAGATTATGTCCGAAATGAAAAAGGGTGAAGTTGTAGATATTCTTGCTCCGCTTGGCAACGGCTTTAATATTGAAAAAAGCAAGCGCTACTGCCTTATCGGCGGCGGCATCGGTGTTCCTCCTATGCTCTATACAGCAAAGCAAACCGAAAATCCGCTTGTTATCACGGGTTTCCGTAACAAAGGCCTTATTATATTACAAGATGATTTTAAAAATGCAGGTGCCGAGCTTGTACTTACAACAGACGACGGCAGTGCAGGCGTGCATGGCTTTGTAACAGATGTCCTCAAAGAAAAAATCAACGAGGTTGACGAGGTCTGCGCTTGCGGCCCTACTCCAATGCTCAAGGCTATTGCACAGGTTTGCAAAGAATTTAACAAGCCTTGTCAGATTTCACTTGAAGAAAGAATGGCTTGCGGCATAGGTGCTTGCCTTGTTTGTGCTGTTAAGGTACGCAAAAATGGCGAGGAAATTATGCAGCATGTATGTAAAAACGGACCTGTATTCAACGCAGAGGAGGTTGTATTTTAATGGCTGATTTATCTGTAAAAATTGCAGGGGTTGAGTTTTCAAACCCACTTATCGCCGCATCGGGCACATTTGGCTTTGGTAAGGAATATGGCGAGTTTTATCCGCTCTCAAAGCTCGGCGGCATCTCATGCAAGGGCATTACATTAAAAAAGCGTGACGGCAACCCACCGCCACGAATTGCAGAAACACCGTCGGGTATCTTAAATGCGGTTGGACTTCAAAATCCAGGTGTTGATGTGTTTATAAACGATGACCTCCCATGGCTCAAACAGCAGAACACAAGGGTAATTGCAAATATTGCCGGCAACACTCCGGAAGAATACTGCGAAATGGCAGAAAAACTTTCTTCAACAGATGTTGATATGATAGAAATGAACATTTCCTGCCCTAATGTAAAGAGCGGCGGCGTTCAGTTCGGTACAAGCTGTGAATCGGTAGGTTCAATTACAAGTGCGGTAAGAAAGCACTGCACAAAACCGCTTATTGTAAAGCTAAGTCCGAATGTTACTGATATTGCCGAGATTGCTAAGTCGGCAGAGGCAAACGGCGCAGACGCAATTTCAATGATTAACACACTAACAGGTATGAGAATAGACATAAACACAAAGCGCCCGATTATCCGCAACAATACAGGCGGAATGAGCGGCCCTGCAGTGTTCCCCGTTGCAGTAAGAATGGTTTGGCAGGTTTCTAATGCCGTTAAAATTCCGATTATCGGTATGGGCGGCATCAGCACATGGCAAGACGCAGTTGAAATGATGATTGCAGGCGCAAGCGCATTGCAGATTGGCACAGTATTCTTCTCTGACCCATACGCACCGATTAAAATTGCCGAGGGAATTAATGAATACCTTGATAAAAACGGTATGAAGAGCGTTACAGAACTCACAGGCACAATCAAGCCTTGGTAATCGGTAAGGTTTTATAAAAGTTTGGTCAACCTTGACCTGAATTTTTAAATCATTTAAACGAATTTCCCCGCTAAATCATAAATCGCCTAACATAAAATTCAAAAACGAATAAAATAAAAAAAGAAATCCATAATAACCATAGCACAGGAGGTTATTATGGATTTTTTCAGAGTATTTATAACCGCACCGATCTCGCTTACAGTCCTGTTTTTGCTTGCAAAGCTGATGGGAAATAAGCAGATGTCAGAGCTTAATATGTTTGACTACATCAACGGTATTACAATAGGTTCAATCGCCGCCGAACTGGCGACAGGCGAATTTACCGATATTTACGACGGTGTAATGGCTATGGTTATTTACTCTCTTATAGCAATTATGTTGACTTTCCTATCGCAAAAGTCGCTTTTTCTAAGAAGATTCATTACGGGCAAATCTATTATAATTTACGATAACGGCAAATTTTACAACAAAAACTTAAGTACCGCAAAGATAGATATAAATGAAATTTTGGTAATGTGCCGTTCAAAGGGATATTTTAATTTTGATGAGATACAAACCGTTATCCTTGAAAGCAACGGTCAGCTTTCAATTTTACCGAAAGACAAAAATCGACCGCTCACTCCCGATGATATGAAAATTACGGTTCTTCAATCCGGTGTAGAGGCGGTAGTGATACAGGACGGCAAGGTTTTGGAAAGAAATCTTAAAGCCACGGGAAATAATATTGAGTGGTTAAAAAAAGAACTTAAAAAGCAAAATATAAAAACAAGCGAAGTTTTCATTGCTTTTTGCGACAATAACAACACTCTGAAAGTACACAAAAAGGTCAAATCTAACCCGACAAACGATATTTTTGATTAATTTCTAAAAAAATGTTTAAATTTCGGAAAACTACCAATATTTTGTCACACTGTTGTCACTATTCGTATGGTATTATATATGTGTAAGATAACTACTGATAAAACTTACATTACAAAGCTAATAACTCATTTTTTCATAGATATTTTCCTCTCTCTTTTTTATAAGCAATCAGCTCGACTTCGGTCGGGCTTTTGCTTTTTTTGATAATAAACAGTTATGTTCTAAATGACAGGAAAATAATTAAAAATTTAGGTCAAGCCTTTTTAAAGGTTGACCAAACTTTTATAATTGTTTTACGAATATTCCGCTAAACCATAAATT
>ERZ1034691.1709-NODE-1709-length-13424-cov-11.775077_pt1 | contig 13424 bp, 8 predicted proteins | sample MGYA00520638_ERZ1034691 | MGnify/ENA primary metagenome ERZ1034691 (study PRJEB33766, sample SAMN09781763) | gut metagenome | biome: gut microbiome | host: Homo sapiens | place: Madagascar | study: EMG produced TPA metagenomics assembly of the PRJNA485056 data...
AGAACAAGGGTACCAATGTGTTGAAACTTACCGAGAACGGCAAGGCTGTAGCAGGCGAGAATGGTCTCTATGCTACCGCTTGTTTCGATAAGACAACCAAGAGCTACATCGTGAAGATTGCCAACACTTCTAACGAGGAGAAGGAAATCAACGTAACCTTCAATGGCATCAAGAAGTTGAACCCTGGTAAGGTAACCGTTCTCCATGCCGACGATATTCAGGCTGAGAACAAGATTGACAACAAGAACGTGGTTGTTCCTGTTGTATCAGATGCTCAGGCTAGCGGTAACGTCCTGAATGTCAAGATGAAGGCAAATAGTTTTGTGGTATATAAATTCTAAGAGTTGGTGCGTTTTTTAACGCAAGTTTTCTGTATAAGGTAAAAAGATGATGAGAATCCCTTGCGGCAGCGATGCCGCAAGGGATTGTTTTTTTCTCCCGATGCCCTTGAAAATACATGGCGACGCAGGATTCTCTGTGTCGGGACGTAGGAATGATTACGTCGCTATGTAGTAAAGTCTACGTCGGGACGTAATTTTGGATGATGCCCAAATCTAGACTTTTACCTTGGGCACTCGATGCCCATAATACGGGCAACGAGTGCCCATTATTTGGTCTCTCGATGCCCGACACTTGGTCCATTCATGCCCATCTGATGGGCATGAATGGACCGCTTAACGGTCTATAACAGACTACCTTACGTTCTTTTATTCCTGATTCTACTTGTCAATCTTTCCTCTTATTCCTAGTTTGTGTTGACATTCTTTACATACTGGAATACTAGACACCAAAGATTTTTTAAAACTGGAATAGTAGACACATCTTTTTTAGCCTTTTAAATCAACTCAAAGCCGAATTTTATGATACTTCTCCTTATTTTATGATACTTTGATGATACTTTTTTGTAAAGATATTAGGAAGTGTCATTTTTGCATATCATTATATATCAATGCTTTATAATAATTTTTCTGCCCGACAATGAGACTTTGATACTTTTTTCACGAAAAAACTTTTTACGCAAGAAAATAAATCTGCAGAACTTTCGCATGTGGTTCTGGTACTTTTGGACCTTCAGCCCGTTCTTGAACCACATGCAAATGTTCAATAATTAACGGATTGTTCCCTTAAAATATCTAATAGTTTTCTTTATTTCGTTCTTTTTTATTAATTTTGTGGACGGAAATAATAGAAATTATATGATAAAGGTCAAATTATATATATTGAGTGTTTTGTTACTGCTGGTTTCATGTACTGGAAATAAAGTCATAGATCAGCAGATAACTAGAGCAGATAGTCTGATGGAAGCCAATTCAGATTCTGCTTTAGTAGCTTTAGGTATGCTTGAAAGCCTAAGAAAGAACAATCCCAAGATGAGTAAAGCTCAACAGATGCGTTTTGATTTGATTTATGCCAAAGGCATGAATAAAGGTTTTGTCGATTTTACCACGGATAGCGTGATGAAGCAAGTTGTAGCCTATTATAACCAGCATGGCTCGGCAAATGAGCGAATGCTGGCCTATTATCTGTTGGGATGTACGTATCGTGATCTCGATGACTCTCCTGCATCCTTGGATTGCTATCTCCAGGCGACAGAGCAGGCTGATACGTTAAGCCGAGATTGTGATTATCATACATTGGCGAGAATTTATGGGCAAGTGGGAGAGGAATATCAAAGACAAAGGATGATATTGAATGCAAAAAATGCTTATGAGGTGTCAGAAAAATATTCTTGGCTAGCCAAGGATACGCTGGATGCTTTGATAATAGCAGAGGCACAAGTCAATATCATGCCGCTACTAATGTCTCCTCAGAAAGTTATAGAACAGTTTGAGGAGATATACAAAAAATATAAGAAGTTTGGTTATCCTAAAGAGGCGGCTCGTTCTTTGGGTATAGTTGTTGAATCTTTGGTTTTGACAAAGCAGTTCGCAAAAGCTAAACGCTATATGGATGTGTATGAAAGAGAGTCGGGTTATTTTAGTGGTAATAGAAATCCTGGCGTTCGTTACTATACTTATTTCTATGCAAAGGGGCTGTATTATCTAAATGTGCATTCTTCTGATTCTGCCAAAATATATTTTCAGAGATGTTCGAATATGGCTGAATCCCAAAATGCGAAACGTGTGGCTTTTGACGGATGGTATAAGTTTTATAAGCAGAGGCATCAATTGGACTCTATCATAAAGTATGCAGATTTATTTATCCAATATAGTGATAGTGTTAGGGCGCATAATGAGGTTGAAGCTATGTCCCAAACGGCTGCATTGTATAATTATTCTCAATGGCAGAAAAAGGCAAAGGTGCAAGAAATTGAGAATAATAGGGCTCGTATGGTTATTCTTCTGATGATAGTACTGGTTATTGTGCTTATTGTTGTTGTTATACTGTATGTCAAGAATTTAAGAAAAGAGAGGCAGATAAGAAAAGAGCAACTCTTGTTTGTTAAGCAACAAATCATAATGAAGGAGCAGGAATTGCAGAAAAGCCAGGATGAATTGGCTAAAATGAAGAATGAACTATCTTCAAAATCTTCGCTTGTGTTAGACAAGGAGAAGTCTATAATGATGCTGAAGGATAAAATAGAGGCATTGACTAATGATTGCCCACAAGACAACAATGAAAGTTATGCTATCTTCCAGCAAAAAGCTATGGTGATTAAGTTTAGGGAATTGGCAGAAAAAGGTATAGAGCCTTCTTCTCAACAATGGGACGTTCTGGATAATATATTCGAATCATTTTTCAAGCAGTTTAGACTATCGCTAGAGAAGAACAGTAGGTTAAATGAAAATGAATATAGAATATGTATGTTGGTTTGGTTGGGATTTGCTCCTAATCAGATGAAGATTTTAATGAATATGTCTTCGTCAAACATCTCGAACATAAGAAAGCGTTTGTCTAAAAAACTCTTCGATAAGGAGATGACAACGAGCAAATTTGATGATGAAATACGTAAAATACGTACAGGTGACTAAAATGTGAAATTGTGAAACTCTTAAATAACTATATGTTTTTTAGAGCGTTGCGTTCATTATTGTGAAATTGTGAAATGTTAAAATCGGCATGTGTGATATATAATATAGCTGTAACTGCTTAACTTTGTAAGAAAAAGAAAACGTTATGGCTAAAAGACTTTTGATTTTGGTGTGCTTCGTAACATTTACGATATATACATCTGCTTCAAGATAACCTCTGTATTTGAATTGTTGTTCAAGAGATGATAATTCGCATGGTAATATTATACGTCGTACACCTGCGCAACCGTTATGTGTTTGGCAGGAACAAAATATTATATATGTACCGCAAGATGAGAGTATATATTGTATGTTGTCGGATGCAGATAATGTTGTGTATGAATGCATGGTGCCAGCAAATGGAGTAGTAGTCCTACCATCAGATTTGCATGGACAATTCGAACTTTTGATACAAATGAATGATGTATCCTATAAGGGTGAAATCAGTCTTTAACAGTAAAAATAGATAAGATGAAACAGGCAGTATTATATCTCACAAACAAAAGCAACGAATGGACATTAAGTGCCTTTCATGCTTTGGAACAATCCCTACAAGGGATGGCTGATGTGTATTTTGCATACCATCAGCAAGGAGATGTATTGCCTGTATCTTTGCAAAATATCGAGAACCTGTTTGTCTTTACTTCGGATGTTCTGAATGAATTGGGGTATACTCCAATAGAGAAAGGTAAGCTGGTTCCTGGTAGTAATCATTTCCCTCTCTTGAAGTTCTTCAAGGAGAATCAATGCTATGATTACTATTGGTTAGTGGAGGACGATGTCCGTTTTTCTGGTGAATGGAAAGATTTCTTTGGCAGTTTTGCTTCGTGTACATCTGATTTCCTGTCTTCTGTCATTGAAACAAAGGCTGAGAATCCTAATTGGTATTGGTGGACAAGTCTTAAAACAGGCAATGAAGTCATAGCAGAGGAAAAACTATTGAAGTCATTCAATCCTATATATCGTTTGTCTAGTCAGGCATTAGTATGTATTGATGCCCATTTAAGAATAGGTTGGATGGGGCATTACGAAGTACTTCTTCCTACCTTATTATATAATAAGGGATTTCTCTTAGAGGATTTTGGAGGGGAGGGGACGTTTGTGCGTCCAGAAAACAATGCAAAGTTTTATGACGATACTTCAATGCGTATTGCCCCAGTGTTGCCTGATGATAGGAAAAACTATCTGTTTCATCCTGTCAAGGAGGAAAAAGTAAGACAGGATGGGGCATACAAGAAGAATGCCGTGTTTGTTCCTGTTGGTAAGGACAGCTTGCATCGCCAATTACTAAAAGGTGATGCCGACTTCGACTTACATTTGCTTATCTATGATGGTTCCTATAACAAGTTTTGTAATGATTCTGATTTCATAGCTTGTGATGCAGGCTATAAGATGGATATGACCTATCGTTATCTTCATCGTCATCCTAAGCTTTTGGAGAAGTATGAATATTTCTTCTTGCTAGATGATGATATCATGATAACTACAGAGGATGTGAATAGGCTTTTTTTAAAGATGAGGGAATATCAACTTAAAATTGCCCAACCATCTTTGATTATGTCTTATTATACATATCCACATACGGCTTTTCACCCTTTTTACATTCTTCGTTATACGAATTTTGTGGAGATGATGATGCCATGTTTTTCTAGAGATGCATTAAAAAAGGTATTACCTACTTTTGAGGCACATGTACGGTGGTGTGGAATAGAATATCATTGGTCAGTTCTTATTGGCTCAAACCACAAAGATATGGCTATCATTGATTCAATAGGTGCAAGGCATACTCAACCTATTAGGTCTTGGAGTATGGAATGCCAAAAGCAATTAGAACAATATTTAGAAAAGTACAATTTGTCTCCTGACATTGAAGAGTATGACGGTATGCTTTGGGATGGTGTTGGTTCTGATTGTAAGCAAGCTTTTGATGAACTAAGAAGGCAATCTGGTAAATTGAAACAAAACCTATTAAATGGTGGATTGCTTAAGATGAAAAAGTCTGAAATGAATTATGCAATCTATTCTTTGATGTTGATTTCCATTTTATGGAATGATCAGGACTCATGGGATGTAGTTGATAGATTAGTGCATAAATTACGTTGTTGTATGTTTCCTAATGTATCAGAATCATAAATACAAATCCTTTTTATGGAGATTATGTAGAAGGTAATTTACTAATTAATATTATATTAAACAATGGAAGAATTAAACAAGTTGGATTTGAGTGGTTTGCAATCATTCGATGAAAGTCTGCTTTCAGAGGCAGACATGTTGGAAGTGTTAGGTGGTCAAGAGGATTCTTATACCTCCAACAAGTGTACTTTTATTATTTGTTTTTAATCGAAGACAAATGACTTTTAGAGGAGAGTGCGCAATCTAACGCACTCTTCTAAATTATTTTTTGATTTATGAGTTACAAAATTAGTCAATATACTTATATATTAAAACTTGATGAAGCAAGAACTGTGCTTTTCAATGGATATTCCAAGCAGTTTGTTGTAGTTTCCACTCGTCAACTTGATAAATATTTGCTTGTCTTAAAGAACGGTGATGATCTGAACAAATTTAAAAATAAGTCAGTAACTGCCATTTTGCAAGATTTATTGAAGGCAAACATTTTAGTGGATTCTACAGTAAATGAATTTGAACGGATAAAGAATAATATACAATCATATATCAATAGGAATGAGTTTCATACGATGATACTTCCTACATATGATTGTAATTATCATTGTTGGTATTGCATCCAGAAGCATCAGCAAACCCAAATGTCATCTAACGTAGTCAAGTTAGTAAAAAAACATATATTAAATTATTTAGCAGATTATAATATCCCCAAGTATATCTTGTATTGGTTTGGTGGAGAGCCGTTACTTCAAAAGCAAATTATTTATGAGCTTTCGCTAGATGTTTATGAATATTGTCATAGAAACAATATTCAGTTTGTAGGACAAGTTACGACCAATGGTGCTCTGCTTGATATTCCTACTATAAATATGCTGCAGCAAGTACACATTGACAACTATCAGATAACGTTAGATGGAGATAAGAGCCTTCATGATGAAATCAAGCATGACAACTCTCCTTCTTCTTTCGAGTTAATTACTGGTAATATTTCTAATCTTTTACAAATTAATGAAAAAGCTTCAATTATATTGAGAGTTAATTATACGCCAGATAGTATAAGTCATTTGGCTATAGTTGATGATTTGGAAAAAAACATACCGTTGAGATTTAGAAGTAGGATTCTTGTAGATTTACATAAAATATGGCAAGTTAATGAAGAAGATGTCTCATTGGAGAAATTGGATTTGCTTCAAAAGAAATTTGTAGAGAAGCATTTTCGACTAAATACGTGTGGTATGTTTGAGCCTTGTTATGTCGAAAAGCGGCATTTCGAAACTATTTATTATAATGGTAAGGTTGATATTTGTGACAATTTTGCACATGGTAATGCTAGAGGCGTTATAACAAATGAAGGATATGTAAATTGGGGTCAGGAGAATGTCTTTCCCGAAATTCCGTCTGAGTGCATGGGGTGTGTATATTATCCTGTTTGTCTTGGAGAATGCCCTGCTATTCGTTTGAAAAATAAGCAACAAGGAAAAACATTTGTTTGTAATGCTTCGGTAAAAGAACATATAGAGTTTGCAATAAAAGACTATTGTCTTCGTACTATCAACAATAAAAAACTTAGTTAATATGAAACGAAATATTTTATTTTTCTTTTTAATGGTTTGTTTGCAAGTCGTTTATGGACAAAGCTACCATGGCTCTGTTATTGGTAAGGATGACAGGACACCAATCTCTGACGCTACGGTTCAGTTGTTTTATGACAATGTATTTCTAGGTGGCGCAAAGACTAGAGATGATGGTACATTTGAGGCACCGATTGATAAAGTTATCAATAAAGTTGTCGTTACCTGCTTAGGTTATGAACGTTTCGTAAAAACAGATACTTTAGCTGTGTCAACTGATATTGGTGTAATAGAACTTTCGTCAAAAAGCGTTCAGCTTAAAGATGTAGTTGTCAAGGGAAGCTTGAGGAAGCAAGAAATGGATAAGGATATTTATGTAATTACGGACTCTCTTCGTAAGGGAATTGTGAGCAGTGCTCAGCTGATAGAAAAGCTTCCAGGAGTGTTACGTGACTGGTCTAATGACAATTTGATTATTGATGGTGTGAAGGAAGATATTATCATACTTGTCAATAATGTGGAGCAAGGGGCGAACTATGCGATGAAGCTAAACCCTAAGAGAATTAAGCAGATTGAAATCACTCATAATCCTTTGGGTAAATATTCTGACAAGAAAGTTTTGGTTAACATCAGCTTGTACGATGATTACAAGGGATGGGACTTGACCCCTTATTCTTATTTGCAATATGGAAAGGCAAATATGAATAAAGAGAATTTGGGTGTTTCCTTTACTTATAGTATAAATAAGTTCTCTTTTAATATCTCTTCTAATTTAGTTAATGATGCAACACGAGACAGTAAGGAACAAACGAGTGTTTATTTCGGCAAAATAACACAAAAATCTGCTCCTATGGATAAAAATGTAGCAAATGATAAAGATGATGAGCTCTTATATAACCTGTCTGTCGGTGCAGAATATAGAATGGCAAAGAATCACAGTCTTTCCGTGCAATTGCAAGGCTCTTATAACCAAGGTAACAATCGTCAAAACTATTTGTTCTCTGTAGAGTCTTCTGATGGAAAATATGAAAAAGAGCAAATGTCTAAAATTAAAGACTATTCTGGTGATTATACGGCAGGTCTGTTTTATCGCGGTACTCTTTGGAAAAAGTCTAGACTGAATAGTGATTTGACATACAATTATTATAGTGTTAAAAAAACGAGAACTTTCATTGATGGAGAAAATAATTGTGTCAATCCTACCCTTGGCAGGAAAGACTACGTAAGATACAATGTCAATTTGAGTACTCCAATTAGCAAGTATATTGATTGGTATGTGGATTATTCATGGACTTGGAGGAAGTATGATGAAAAAGACCGTAATACTGGTAACGAAAGTTATTACTCAAAGAATGTGCGCCATAATCTTCTTGGTATGTTGACTTGGCATCCTTTTGAAAAATTCTCATTGAGTGGTGGACTTCAATGGATAGGTAGTAGAGATGATAACAATGAGGGAGAAACCTCTGATTATTCTTTAAATCCATTGTTCCGTTTGTATTACAAGCCTTGGAACAATGTGGCGATCAGAAGTAACTTCGAACTTTCTACTTCTGCTCCAAATCTAGAGAAACTTTCGTCAACTGAGTATCAGGTAGATTCTTGGATATGGCAAAAGGGAAACCCACTCTTGAAAAACTCTACTTTTATAAGTTGGGAGTCTTACATTTTTATTGATAAGATAGTAACAATTGCCTGTCAGTATTTTAAAAATAAGAATTCTCATGAATATTTGCAGTATAGTCTTGTCGATGATAATAAAATCGTGAGAAGCTATTTCAATACAGATTGGAGTCGTCTATGCTTTTCTCTATCAGGAAAGTATAAAATATTCAAGGACTTCTATTTTGGGGGAGATGTATATTATAGCAATGATGGAATAGTTGATGTTGATGGGAAAAACAAACATACCGATGTATACATGGGTGACTTGTTGGGGCAATATACCATTAATGCTCTTAAACTGAAGGCACAGATGGTGTATCAATATATAGAAGAGCATCATCAAACGATACAAGGTACAGGACTGTCAAAGATAGACTTGGCAAAGTTCACACTTGTTCGTCCTTTCTTTCATGATAAACTCCAAGTTTCTGTTACGGCAATATGTCCAGTTGGGTTATTCAAGAGGGAAATCTATCAGACAACGAACACCCAATTTTATACAAGAAGATTTGATGCAACCCTGAATAAAGCTACAGGACCATTTGTCAATCTCAATTTACGCCTTTATTTAAATGGCGGCAAGCAAACGAGAATGACCGAGAATCGCTTTGTGGTTGACTCAGAAAAATAAGCGGAATATGTCATTGAACGAAAAAATATGGAAATATGCCATGGAGTCCCCAAAAATAGGACTGTCTAATGGAAAAATGGGAGCTTGTGTGTCATTGTTTGTGTTGAGCAAGCATGACACACACAGCACTTATTATCAACAAGGATTAGTGCTTTTGCAGGATATTCAGAAAAATATCGCCAAAGTGACAAGTATAGATTTGGAGGAGGGATTGGTCGGAATTGCATTTGGTTTCCGCTTTCTCATAAAAAACAGTTATCTCAAAGGGACAGTAAATTCCTATTTGGAAAAAATGGATGAATATATATATAAGGTGGCATGCAGAAGTTTAGATATGGAGTTAAATGGTAAAGACACTAAGACGCTGGTTGATGTCTTGCTTTATGCCTCATTGAGATATGGTGAAATGGATAATCCTTATAAGAAAGAATGGCATCGACGATTTTTGATAGAATTGCTCAATGGTATCTATCAAAAACATACATTGGCTCTCTTTAGAGAGCCTTTGCCTTTCGATATACATACAGGTCTATATTTATTCCTATATACATTGGTAAGAATTAGAAAACTGGGGATAGAACAAGAGCGTATAGACAATATTCTTGGTGAAATACAATACTCTTTGTTCTCATATCTGCCTATGCTTAATCCTAACCGTTATGCTCTTTTTGTTGTGGTGTCATTGGTGGCAGAAGAGACAAAATTGTCAATGTGGGCGGATTTTGCAAAACTGCTGAAGGGGCAGGTTGATTTTGAGAATCTCTTGTTTAGAGATTTCTATGATATGAGTATTCTTCCCAAGGTGGGTGTTGTCGGTATGTATTTACTTGATAAAATTTTCGCAGCTTATGTGGGGGAAGGAATATTGGCAGACAAAGAGGCTTTGAGAAAGCGAGTGGTTGAATCCTCGTTTTGGCAAAGGTTGGAGCTTGATGATGACTTTGCCAAGAAAAACTTCTCTTTGAATGGTTATTATGGAATTAAACTGTTTTTGGATTATGAGTATGGACAATAATGAAAAAATTGATATGGCTGATGTTACAGTGCTTATTCCTGTGAGGATAGATTCGATAATCAGATTAGAAAATCTGATAGCTGTAATTGATTACTTATTGAGTAATTTTAATATAAGTATAGTTGTGACAGAAGCCTCCAAGCACAACAACCACGTGTTGGAAAAAGTATTGCCTTCTTCGATAAATTACCATTTTGTACAAGATATGGATCCTGTATTTTATCGTACGAAATATATCAATAAAATGGCGAGTGATGTTTGTACTCCATATTTGGGTGTGTGGGATTCTGATGTCATCTTTCCTCCTCGACAAGTTGTAGATGCAGCAGAGGCTTTACGCTCAAAGAATTTCGATGTCGTATTTCCCTATGATGGTACATTCTTGGATACCGGAACCATCATTCGACAAATGTATGTAGAGTCTGGTGACATGTTGGTGTTGTCTGAGTTGAGAGACCTTATGTCTTTACCTTATGGTAATGAAATGAGAGGAGGCGCATTTATGGTAAATACAGAAAGATACAAGGCTGCTGGTATGGAAAACTTGAACTTTTATGGCTGGGGACCTGAAGATTGGGAACGAATAGAGCGATGGAAAGCATTAGGATATCGATTGAAGAATATTACTGGTAATTTGTATCATCTGTCGCATCCTCGTGATATAAATGGAAGGCACAACTCTGATGCCCAACGCCGGGTTTCTGTTTTTCAAAAAGATATAACTTGTTTTTCGTCTGCCACGGAAATAAAGCAACGCTTGAACTTAGATATATAGATATGTACAAGAGTTTTCCTCATTATCTGCAACTCGACGAGATGGACTGTGGTTCCACCTCGTTGAGAATGATAGCCAAGTATTATGGCAAGGAGTACTCGGCGGAGATGCTGCGCCAGCATTGTCATATAACCCGAAATGGTGTGTCGATGCTGGGCATCAGCGAGGCCGCTGAGTATCTGGGCTTTCGTACGCTTGGGGTAAGGGTTACCATGGAGCAGCTAGCCCATGATGCCTCGCTTCCATGTATTCTCCATTGGAACCAGAACCACTTCGTGGTTTGCTACAAGGTGAGGAAAGACAGAAGAGGTCGCTATCGTTTCTATATCGCCGACCCTGCCTCGCAAAAACTCTGCTACACGGAGGAGGAATTTCTGCGCTGCTGGCTGAGTACCAAGGTGCAAGGACAGGACTGCGGCATGGCGTTACTGATGGTGCCTGGGGTGAACTTTGGCAAGCGCAAGGAGGAATGCGAGAATCATAAGCGTAACCAACGTCAGGTGGGCTTGCTTCTCTTGGGAATGTTGTTGGGAAGCTTGTTGCAATTAGTTTTCCCCTTTTTGACACAGGCGTTGGTGGATAGGGGTGTCAATGGCAAGGACTTGGGCTTCGTCACGCTCATCCTCATCGCCCAGCTCGTTCTTTTCGTGGCGCAACTCAGCGTGAATTTTATCCGTGGGTGGATATTGCTGCATGTGAATACTCGCATAGACATCGCCTTGATTTCTGATTTCTTAATTAAGTTGATGAATATGCCGCTCCATTTCTTCGATACCAAGAAGATGGGCGACTTGCTGCAGCGCATCGACGATCATTCACGCATCAAGTCGTTCTTGATGGGCAACTCGTTGGGCTTCGTGTTTTCCCTCGCCAACTTCGTGGTATTCTCTGTGGTGCTTGGGTATTATAATCTCTTGGTGCTTGGCGTGTTTTTGTTGGGTAACACCTTATATATATTATGGGTGACATTCTTCCTGAAATATCGCAGGGAGTTGGACTTCAAGCGTTTCAATCAGTCGGCGACGGAGCGAAACAAGATGATTCAGCTGATACAGGGTATGCAGGATATTAAACTCAACAACTGTGAGCGACAGAAACGATGGGAATGGGAACGTGTGCAGATGAAGCTCTTCCGCATCAGTATGAGAGGACTCAAGATAGGACAGTTCCAGCAGTCTGGTTCCGTATTCTTTAGTCAAACCACCAATATCCTCATCACATTTATTGCTGCGAGAAATGTAATCATGGGCACCATGACGCTGGGTATGATGATGTCGCTTACCTATATCATCGGACAACTATCTGCCCCTATCAATGATTTCATAAGTTTTATCCAGGCGGTGCAAGATGCTAAGTTGAGCCTAGAACGCTTGAATGAGATTCATTCCCAGCCCGATGAGGATACAGACATAAAGGATAAGGCAGCCGTTCTTCCTGCCGACAAGACCATCCGGGTGGAACATGTTACCTTCAGCTATGATGGTGCGGAGCGCAACTATGCCCTATACGATGTGAGTCTGGAGATACCTGAGAGTAGAGTAACCGCCATTGTTGGGGAGAGTGGAAGCGGAAAAACTACACTCATCAAGCTTTTGCAGGGTTTTTACCTGCCTAGCCATGGCAGCATCAAGATTGGTGGAACGGACTTGTGCGACATCAACCCTCATTATTGGCGAAGTATCACTGGTTCTGTAATGCAGGAGAGTTTTATCTTCAGCGACACCATTGCCCACAACATAGCTCTCGATACGGACCGACTTGAAATGGATCGTGTGCATCGTGCTGCCATCATGGCTAATGCCGATGGCTTTGTGCGCAAGATGCCAATGGGATATTATACAAGAATTGGTATGGAGGGAAGTGGCGTGAGCCAAGGGCAGCGCCAACGCATACTGATTGCACGTGCAATCTACAAGAATCCGGAGTACATCTTCTTTGACGAAGCAACCAATGCCCTTGATACAACCAATGAGGCAGAGATTATGCATAATTTGAACGCTTTTTACCACGGAAGGACTGTGGTGGTAGTAGCCCATCGCCTAAGCACGGTGAAGAATGCCGACCAGATACTAGTCATGAGACAGGGTAGGATAGTGGAGCGGGGTACGCATAAGGAACTGGTGGCAAAGAATGGATATTATTATAATTTGTTAAAGAACCAATTGGAAAATTTCAATTCAACGTTACCTTCAATGGCATCAAGAAGTTGAATCCTGACAAGATGACTGTTCCTCATGCTGATGATATCCAGGCAGAGAACAAGATCGACAACAAGAACGTGGTTGTTCCGGTTGTATCAGATGCTCAGGCTAACGGCAACGTCTTGAATGTGAAGCTGAAGGCGAACAGCTTCGTGGTATATAGATTCTAAGATAATCTATTGTATATGGATTTGATGTTTAGTTTTTAAGTTTATGTAGTGTATTACCATTAAGCTAGAAAGATGATGAATCCCTTGCAGCAGCCATGTTGCAAGGGATTTTTCTTCACTAAAACTATGACTTGTTTTTATTAACGGCTTCTTAATAGGGATAATGCATAGAGAGGCAGTATGGTGACATGCCTTATGGCGTCATCGTCCTGCTTGTCAATGTAATCAAATGATCCAAAATTCTCTAAGGAACAACGG
>ERZ1034691.1712-NODE-1712-length-13401-cov-5.845796_pt1 | contig 13401 bp, 13 predicted proteins | sample MGYA00520638_ERZ1034691 | MGnify/ENA primary metagenome ERZ1034691 (study PRJEB33766, sample SAMN09781763) | gut metagenome | biome: gut microbiome | host: Homo sapiens | place: Madagascar | study: EMG produced TPA metagenomics assembly of the PRJNA485056 data...
AGGCAAAGGTCTGCAAAACCTTCATTCACCAGTTCAAATCTGGTCGTCACCTCCAAGATATCCGCAGAATACAGCGTTAAATCGTTGGTTCTGCGGATTTTTTTGTTTGCTTCCGGGCTTTTTGGACAGTGGCTTGGGTACTAAAAAGCAGCAAAAATGCCCCAGAAACTGACATAAAAGGGTCCTCGTGTGGTAGCAGAAGTGGTAGCAAATCGCTCTGCTACCACTGGATTACAGTAAAACATCTACGATACATCGCATAATTGCGTAGGAGGTTTTACTATGAAAGAGGCAACCAAACTGCCTGAACTGCCCCGGTTACCAAAAGGTCAGGGCACCCTGATCTACACGCACGGCAACAAGATTCTTTACCGTAAGGCTATACCCGTGGATGGCGGCTATAAGCGCTTGGCTGTGACCGGCAACAACATCAGAGAGTGCTTCGACACCATGCGCCGCAAAGAGGATGATCTGCGGGCGGGGATGAAATCGGCGGGAAGTGAAAGCCTGGCCATGGCAATTGACCGATGGCTTGACCTCTACAAACAACCGGAAGTCAAACCGTCCAGTTATGACAGGCTCCGCATTACCTACAAAGCCCAAATCACAAAGATGACCATAGCCGATAAACCTTGGAAACTGATTACAGCCGATGAACTGCAAGCGGCTGTCAACGCACTGGTGCAGGACGGCTATGCCTGGTCTACGGTCAAGAAGGCCTATGACATGCTGAACGCCTTTTACACCTTCCAAACCCGGCGGGGCTACCTGCCGCGCAGCCCAATGGACATCTGCCGTATGCCGCTGCGGGAAAATATGCTCAAACGGGACAAAGAAATCGTCTATATGACGGAACCGCAAATCAAGGTGTTCTGCGAGGAAGCCTTATCCTTTGCAGAGGGCAACACCCAGCTAAAGTACCGTTATGGTCCGGCGTTCGTCTTTCTTATTTATACGGGTCTGCGTATCGGGGAACTGTGCGCCCTGCAATGGAAGGATTTTGACATGGAGAAGGCAACAGTCTCTATCACCAAGAACTTGATCGAGGTCTATAATCGTGACTATGGCAAAAAGCAGGAGGGTGCACCACAATACGTGACAAAAATCAGCACGACCAAAACCCGATCAACACGTATCATCCCACTGAACCGGAACGCGCTGAAAGCACTTGCCCTTATGCGCCAGGCGGTACCATTTACGGAGTCAGACGGCTATGTGGTCTCCACAGCCAACCGGAAGCCCGCTACACCGCGCCAGATGGAAAAGCGACTTGCTTATCTGCTGCAAGCTACGCCCCTGGATTTGCCGCCCTGCGGCTGCCATATGCTGCGCCATACCTGCGCGAGTCTGCTGTTTGCAAAGAAGCTGCAGGTGGAGATCATTGCCAGCATCCTGGGACACAGCCCCGAAGTTTGCCGCAAAACCTACATCCACTTCTGCCAAGCCCAACGCGCCGAGGCCATCCACCAGATTGCAGAATTCAATATCTAAAATAAATTTGGCGAAAGGAAGTGGAAAATATTGACATTGCCGGAAAAAGGTGGTATACTCACTCCACTGAATCCGGGGCCAGAGACTGGTGGAGGTATCCCAACTTTGAAAATTGAAGGACCTTGTAAAGCCAACCTATGCACATATGTTACCCCAGCGTGGATTGTATTAGCAAAACCTTTTTCCCTTTAGCATAGAAAAATGTGGTAGGAGCACCCGTATTGGGTGATAGGTAAGTTGCGGACCGCACAGACGGTATCCTACAGGACTTACGACTCCGCTATCTCAGGTCATATCCGAGAGCCCATTGATTTGAGGTTTACATAACTCTCAGGAAATTCCAAGGAACGTTATCTTTTGATGACGGCCAGGTAAATTCCGCCAGAGAATTATGTACATCCCAAATCAGTGGGCTCTTTTTTTGTTTGCCCGTTTTCCACCCACACACCATAAGGAGGCTTAAAATGTAGAAGTACAAAAAGTACAACGAACAAAAACGACAACCTAAGGAGATATTTAAAATGTATAGAACAATTTTTATTAGCAAAGAAAAGTTTTCCGAAACAATCCGCGCCGTTAAGACCATGCTGGATGGACTGCCGGAGGTTGGAACACCGCTGTGGAAGCTATACGTGTCGCAGCATGTGTTCGAGAGAATCTCAGAAACAAATGACAAAATGCTAAAAGCGCTGGAGTGGGCCACAGGGGATACAGATCGGTGGATTACTCGGTGGGTGTATGGATTTACAGGTAATTACGAACTGGATGAATTCGCTGATTATCATTACGAAAACAAGCCAAAAACTCCCGAGGACTTATACGACTTCTTGATTTGGATTTATGCTCCGGATGGCCCTGATATCGAAGACTACTTTAATGATGACGAGGAGGAATTGTTCTAACAAAATGAAGATGCGAAACTACATGAAACTGCAGGTAGCTTATGCCAGTGGATTGGTAACAACTGCGCAGGCCCGTCCACCAGGGGGGAGTTGCTCCCGCCGAAGCGCTATCACTATATAATAAAATGGAAGGAGCCTAATTTAATTGGCCGAAAATATTCAAAAAATTAAGACACGTTACCCTTTTGGGGGCTTTTATCTGAAACTTCTGCCTGAGGCAGAAAGGAAAGAATTGGAGAGTATGCCAGAAGAAGTGCTGTTGTCGGAACCACTGACAACCATAGAGTTAACCAACACTGTCGAACCGGCAGAGTCAGTTGTTGTTGAGCCTGTACCACGACCGGCTATCGAAGTTATTCCGGCAGAAACATTGCTTGCACCAGCAGATTCTCCCGTCGAACCGGCCTTGGCAAATGTGGCAGAAGGTGAGCAGATTCCAACAGCGCCAGAACCATCTGAAGAAACTCCGACAATCACAGACCGCCATGCTGGGAAAATCGAGTGGGTAGGAGACCTGATCGGTGATGAGTTTAAGCAATGGGGCCATGAGCTGGTAGCAATCGAAGCTATGACCGGTACGGGCAAAACAGCATTCATATTGGGAACCCTGCTAAAGTGGTGCGTGGATGAATGTCACAGAACAGATGGAAGGCGGAGTAACAAAATTCTATTCCTATGCAACCGTGTCCCATTGCGAGATGAAATACTCGATGCGCTGCGGAAAGCTGGTGTACCTAATGCATACATTGATGGGTATGATGTGGTGACCTTGATGGTATGGGACGACGGCGCACAAGAATATAGCATGATGAAAATATCCACCTACCAGCGCTACGAGGAATTTTTGGCAAAAGATCCTGCGCGTGCCAGGCGTGAGATTCGGCCGTTCAGTTATATTGTATGTGATGAGGCACAGTATTTTTTTACTGATGCACCGTTCAACAAAAATACCACACTGTCCTATAACATAATCATGAAGGCCAGTCAGCACGCTACGGTAATTGCCATGACAGCCACCCCGGAAAACATGTTTACTGCATGGATGAGGAAAGGCCTATTGGCACAAAATCGCTATTACTACCTGCCCAAAAAGATGTCGCATATCAGGAAGGCTCTCATCTACAGCAACGATTTGGAGAGGGAAAAACTTCTTAACCAGATTCCAGATGGCGAGAAAGCCCTGGTGCTTATCAATGATTGGGCGATTTTGCGGAAGCTAAAGGACTTGTACGGCGATGCTGTGGGCTGTTACTGCTCAGTTAACAATATTAAGGGGCAAATCGATGCGCTGGAAGACTGCATCAAGGATGGAAAACTGCAAAAGAGAATCGTGTTTACAACGGAGGTCCTGTACAATGGCATCTCAATCAAGGATAAGACGCTGAAGCACATCTTTGTCGAAACATGGGAGCCGCTGAAAATAATCCAGATGCAAGGCCGAAAGCGCCCCGTTGATGAAACGGATATCTGCACGGTCTACTATCGTGCGCCAAGCCGAAAACAGTTGACGAAGAAGCGTGACTGGAACCAATATGACCTGGATACGGTAGAAGCCTGGCTGGATTACAAACATGGTAAGCCGGAAAAGTGGAATGGCATACTGACACAGAAGGATGCGCAAGAACGGATTGAACGCTGTAAGGCACTGACTTATATCCATGCGGAGGGTACCTATCAGATTAATCCGATGCTTGTTAACAATATGCGTCAGATGCGGGATCTACTGGATGCTCTATATGATCACGGCTATAGAGCGACCATGCAGGAACGGGTTTGGGATAAGACACTGCAGGTCTCGCCCCGGGAGTACAGGGATGAAGCCATTACGCACTACATTATTGATAACTTTGGCAAGGCGATGTCAAAGCAGGAATTGCAGGCAGGTTTGGCTGAAGCAGGTCTGTATAAACCAGGTAAGCGACCAATCGGACAAAGCATACTGAACGGTAAGCTGAAAAAGTACCATGTACAAATAGGAACCACCACAAAAAAATGCCGGGTAAACGGAAAGTCTACTACGCTAACGTATTGGCTCTTGGTGCAGGACCACCCTTAATATCTGAAGTGTAGCAAAAACTGCGATATTGTATATATAGTACAAAATAACAAATTTAGCTACACTCTTGATTCGGAAAACATATTCTTTTTGGTTGGCTTTGGTTGTTTTATGAGCCATCGGCGCATGAAACGAACAAGCCCAAGCAAAAAAGCAACAGATTTGCGAAGCAAAGCTGGCGGTAGGTCGGTGGGCAAAAATGGCTACAAAATGATTGATTGGTATATGCCCTTGCGAAAGGCACTACTTCTGACGCTGGTACAAATAAAATTGCCGAAAATCATTTTATGGCTTGGTATAGCTGAACGACTTGCAGCGATACTGAACATAGCTGCTGGCTAACATAAAAGATGCCAAATAACGATGCTACGATGAAAATGAACGCTGCATGTAGCATACAACATTGATGGAATGATTGCCAGAAAGGTCGGGCATGCAGGCTATCGGACAAAATAGGCATCGGAAATCGGCAATATTGCCAAAAACATACTATAAAATATAGCAAAACGACGAAAATAAGCCCGGTGGAGTTGTGGCAGTGCTCCATCGGGCCTTCTATTGTATATTAACTTCTAAAATGTGTGACGCTGTAGCGTGTGCGGCTTAGTATCTTCTGCGCCGCCGTTTCATCTCGGCAAGCCTGCCATACTCGCAGGAGTACCGGAAATCCCAGCCGCTGATATGGTTGAGGTATCCCTCCGATACGGGAACACCTTCGTCCTCGTAGACATGCTGCCACCAGATCTTTTTGCGTTGCTCCGGCCACATGCCCTCGGTGCCAAGCCGGTTGTACCATTCACCGCGTTGATTGTTGTAGATGCCGGACCATTTGCGGCGCACAGCACGCACCTGAGCAGAAACATCATTGTCTGTCTCGCTGGGGATACCGTAACCTCCGGTGGAGCTGCTGCGATTCTCAGCGCCCATCATAGCGGCGGAGCCGAACAGGCCAGCGACACCTAATACAAAAGCAGTTGCACCTAACATAAGATAGTCCTCCTTAATAATCAGTAATTGACAGCGCACAGCTTGACAAAAGCATCCAGAAAAATCAGGCCAAAGATGATGATGTTGACGATCAGGCCGAAATCGCTATTGTTATTGTTTTTCATTTTGCGTTCTCCTTTTCAGCGGCAAGTTTAGCGGCGGCTTCTTCGCGGGTGAGTGCAGTCTGGCCGGGCAGTGGTTTAGTTTCGTAGGTGAAGCCCAATTGATACTTTTTGGCGTTAGCACGCAGCTCATTGTCAAGGTCTACCCCGGTGAGCATGGAAGCGTAGGCGTAGTTCATCTGGATACCCATATCGTTGCAGTCCTCGGAAATCAGTCGCAACATGGCTTCGTTCTGTGTAAGATTGTATTTTTCCCGGACGTCCCAGATATAATGGCCGCGCAGATTGTGGTGATGTGTCATAATGTACTGCCAGGCATCAAAGACTTCCTTCTGGCGCTGGAATTTGGCGGGCGTCGGTGTGGCATTGTTGACGGCATTGAAGATGGGCGGCAGGGTGGCGACCCCGATAATGTAGGCTGCGAAAAGTACGGCGGGAATGACCAGTGCCATGATGGCCAGGACGATAAGGGCGTTGACTAAATACATAATCATGCCTCCTTGATGGTGATGGTTCCTTCGATAATTTTATTATACATTGTGGTAAGTACCATAATTTGTACCTTGGATGATTCTGCGAAAATTGTACAAATTATGCACTGGCTTCCTTAATGATACGCTCCAACGTGGGCCTTGATACGCCAATCATGCCAGCCAGAGCGGCTTTGCTCAGTTCCCGGCGCTGGTATCGTGCATATAACGCCTCAAACCCAGGCAGAACAGCTACCTTTTGGCGACCCTTGTACACACCATTCCGTTTGGCAATGGCGATACCCTCTCGCTGACGTTCCAGCGTGTTGGCTCGCTCAAATTCGTTGATGGCGGCAATCATGGTCAGCATGAGCTTGCCGGTGGGTGTGCTGGTGTCCAGGTGCTCTTTATTGCTGATCAGGTGGACACCCTTGGCTTGTAGCTGCTCCACCAGTTCCAGCAGGTCTTTGGTGCTTCGGGCCAAGCGGCTGAAATCATGGATATAGACGGTATCGCCCTCGCGCACAAAATCAAGCAAGGCTTGCAGCTGTGGGCGCTGTGTGTTCTTGCCGCTGATTTTTTCGGTAAACCACTTGTCGATATTGTGAGAGCGCAGAGCTTCCACCTGTCGTGCCTCATTCTGTTCGGCGGTGGAGACTCGTACATAGGCAACATTCATAAAAAGGCACCTCATTTGTAAAAATAGGGTCTTAGACTTGCCCTGCAGTTTGTAAAAGAATAGGAAAATGGACCTTTACTTTACAGAAAATTGCGGCTTTTCGGTTGTAAAGATAGGGTACACTCTATTTTTCCACAGGGCAGCTTGGGTCTAAGGCAGTAATGATTCGGGCGGCACATCGAAGTAGTGGGCAAGGGCGAGCAGGGAAGCGGCATTGGGTGTCCGCTGCCTATGTTCCCAGTACTTGACGGTGCGGATGGATACGCCAACAGCTGCAGCTAGTGCGGATTGTGAGAGACCGCGAGATAGGCGCAAAACTTGCAAGTGGTTTTGCCTGTTGGGCGGGGAAGTAGTGGCGGTACATTTCATGGCCAAGAACCTCTTTTTTAAAAATAGATACATAAAAATTGACCTACTCTCACTCGGTCGTGCATCTCTGTCCTGTTGGCTTAGTCGGCGCGGATGAATTGTTTACCGCAATCGCCGCATATCACGTTGACCTCTTTGGTGGAGCGGATAATCGTGCCGCAATCCGGGCAAATCCAGCGGCGTGTGGAACTCGGTCGTTTTGGCGGCTTGATGCCTGTACCATATGCCGCGCCGGGTGTGCGGCTCCCTGTTCCTGTGCCGGTCATGTCTGCCCACGTCAGGCCCTCGGACATCTGAATAGCTTGCCAGCCTTGTGCCTCGATGAAGTCCAACAGTTCCAACGATGGGCTTGTAATAGTCCAGCCGTACTTTGCATGATGGTCAATAACCAGACCGTGGGCTTCTGCAATGGCCTTGAACCGCTTGTTATGGTAGCTGTTGCCCGCGCCGCTGGTGTCCTTGATACCGTGGGTCATGGCGTAGAGGTGGGCGCACTCGTGGCAAAGTGTGGCGGTGGTTTCTTCGATGGGCCTGTCCAGCGTGGCCGTGCTTATGTTGATCTCGTAGCGCCGCTCACTGCCCGCCTGCCAGGTCTTGCTGCATGTAATATGGCCATAGGCGTTGGGGGTCTTTTTAAGTGTGATGATAGGTTCGGGCAGCTCGTTATTATAAAAGTGGGCATTGATGGCACGGAACATCTTCTCTAACTGCCCGGCGGTACGGCTGGTTCTAACGGTCTGTTTCATAGATGAACAACCTTTCTACTTGATAAATAAGCCGGGCGGGTGTATACTATATTTGCAGCCCGCCCTGGCGGGTTTAGGTGAGTCTCTTACAACTACGCTTTGGTCGGTGCTGTTGCAAGGGGCTTTTCTTAGTTGATGGTCAGGCGCTGACCGGTGACGACTTTAGAATACTGGGTAAATAGGGCAGGGGCAACGGCCTTGATAGCTTTGCTGTCCAGGCGGGTGCTGGTGAAGTCCGACAGCTTGACTTTATGGCATCCTACCTGCAGGTCGTTGGTATTGCGCTGGGCCATCTCAGCTTTGATTTGGGCCTTGATAGTTTCCTGCTCAGCCTGTGCGGTTTCAATCAGCTGGGCGGCCTCTTTGTACTGAACGATGAGATCTAATAAATTGTCAATGCTCATGGTGTACGTCCTTTCTTTGTGTGTGGTGGTGTTGGTCGTGGTCAGGTGAACTTGTGTTCCCTTGACTGTGACTATAGTATAGCAAGTTCTATAGCTAGAATCCATGCACAAAACACGCAGCTTTCAACAGCTGTAAAAACTGCGATGGAACGACAAACACTATAAAATTCTACAGCTAGAGCATGGACTATTGATTCTATAGCTAGAACTGCGGTGAAATGATGAATAATAGCACAAAACAATACACAGACGGACAAAAAGCGTCAAAAGCACGGTATATCGCCGAAAAGACAGATAGAATACAAGCGTATCTACCTGTGGGCTATGCTGCAAAAGTGCAGGAATTAGCAGAAAAAGCAGGCACAAGCAAGGCACAAATACTAAAAAATGCCATAGATATGCTATATTCTTCCGTGATGGACGAACAGCCTACAGAGCAGGAATAACCCACGCCCAGCGCCCCTATAATGTACCTGCACCTTATAAGGCCACGAAAAGCACTAACGGCAGGAGCGAGTCTGCCCGCCTATGTGCCGTGGGCTTGCTGTCTTCCTGTTATGCTCAGGTGTACCGGGGGAAGGTTAAAAAGCAATTAGCTGTTTTGAATCCTCAGCAGGCACAAGTCGTTCTTTCGCACTCTCGGGGGTCATCATTTTGACCACCCCTTATCAACTAAATAAGCATAAAAAATAGCTCCTAACAGCGTAAAAACTGTTGGGAGCTTTGTGTTTGTATGGGAAACGTGCTCAAAAACGAGCAGATTCACTGAGCTTTGGCCTGCCCTTTGTTGCGGGCATCCTTAACGATATACATGGTGTTGGCGAGAACGGTCTCATTCATATCGTCCATACGATCGGTCAGGCGGTCAATACGCTCATTGGTAGCAAGCAGACCATCGGCTAAGGTGTCAATCTTTTTTTCGACATGGCTCTCGATGTAGGCCATCATGCGGGTTTCAGATTCCTTCGTGACCTCAAGGGACACTTCGCGCATCATATCGCGCAATAATTCCAAATCGTTCCTATCGAGTGCCATATTAGACCTCCTGTGCCGGGCAAGTGTTAGCTATTACTTGTAGTATACCGTGCCCTGGCGGTAAAGTCAATCGCAATAACGCACAAAAAATAAGCAGGGTTAGATATATTATGTCACAAATTAAAACGATAAACAATTGTATCTTTGCAATGTCAACTAATTATGCCATATAAAATGTACTTTATGACTAGCCCGGCGGTTACTATAAGAAGTGCCGTCGGGCTTCTTCTATTTATATCCCCGGTAAACGCCGCTTTTCATCCTCCCAGAGTAATTGCTGCCGAAAATATAGAAACAGAAAAGTATCCTCCATTTCGTGAATGGAACATATTCCTACAAAATCTGCCTTACTGCGCTAATTGTTTACCTGCTGACCCTTAAACTTGACCACTAATTATTGAAAATCCGTTCAATTTCTGCCCGCTTCCACTCCCAACATGTATGCACATAAAGCTTCATCGTGATGTCGGAGCTGGCGTGACCCATGATTTCACTGAGCGTCTTTACATTGCATCCGTTTTGCAGGCAGGTGGTTGCGAACGTATGCCGCAGGGCGTGGGGATGAACGCTGGAAACCTGGGCATGCTTTAAATAGCAGTGGATGCTTTTGCTGTAGCAGCGCGGCTCCACGGGCTTTGCTTCTTGACTGGACAAGAACCATGTATGGGGAGACTGACTGTTGTGCAATTGGTGAACTAGTGATAGAACTTTCCTTGGAATCGGGATGGCCCTTTCGGAAGTTGCCGTTTTGGGAGATTGCACAACAACCTTTGTGCGCTGATTTTCGACATAGATACGTTTCACTGTCCGTCTTACTGAGAGAATTCCTTTATCAAGATCAAAATCCTGCCATTGCAGTCCGCAGACTTCGCCGATGCGTAAGCCCATCTGCATCATTAGCAAAATCCCGATTTTTCGCGGAGTAGCAGCTTGGGTGACATAGCGAAAGACTTGCTTCTGCTCGTCCTGGTTCAGTACGGTCATCAATGAATGTGCCGGTGGCAGCTTCAAGCTGATTTCCATTGACCGCATAAGGTGCTGATGGACGGCATAGCGGCAGATCCTGCGAACAAGTATCAGGCACTCTCGTGCCATTGTATGACCCAGGGGCTTATGGCAATTATCGACGGGAGAAATGATTTCAAGAAGTCCATTCTCCAGTACAGCTTCATTTAATTCTTTTACGCGAATCGATCCGAGCACAGGAAAAATGTAATGCTGCAGTGTGTAGCGATAATGCGCGGCAGTGGATGGCTTGACCCCTAAAAAAATGGAGTTTTCCCATTTCTGTGCAAGTTCCCGAAAGGTTGGGTTGCCAGCAGATAACACAAATGCCTGCAGCTCGTTTTTGCGTATTGTCAGTTCCTTCTTCACTGTAGCGTAGGTACGCCCATAAATGTAGCCCCAAATCGCGGTGTGGTCCGGCTTTCTGCCTTTTATATATCGACCCTCCCAGCGACCATCTTTACGTTTTCGAATGTTTTCTCCACGCCGTGCCATTTTAAACTCCTCTTGTATAATTGGTAGAATTTGGCGTGAAAATTGCCCTATATATGTAAAATGCTTTATAAAATCTGCGGTTTCTATAGTGAATGTAACAAATTTGCACGCCAGTCAATTAAACTTGCATACGATTGTTGAAAAAAATCGTATTTTGTAGTATTATACAAGTAATTGTCGAATAGTTTTTTATGAAAAAAGGTATCCTCCATTCACGAAATGAAAGATACCTCACAAACCAAGAAAGCTGAGGTGAGCAGAATGGGACTGAACTTGTACGCGCACAACGCTAAAGCCTACAAAAGTGCGCTTGCGATGATGCAGCAGTACGGAAAGGCTGCCATTGTGCATCCCACCGGCACGGGAAAAAGCTATATCGCCTTTAAACTCATCGAGGACCATCCAGAAGCCGCAATTCTGTGGCTCTCTCCCAGCGAGTATATCTTCAAAACTCAGCTTGACAGCCTGAAAATGCAGGATGTGAATTTATCGCTTGCAAACGTTACTTTTTATACCTACGCAAAACTGATGTGCTGCACAGAAGATCAGTTGGCAGAGATAGCAGCGCAGCATCCGGTCTATATAATCCTGGATGAATTTCATCGTACTGGCGCGGAATATTGGGGTAAAGGTGTGACGGACCTGCTGAAACTTTGCCCCGATGCCAAACTGTTGGGCCTGACAGCCACCAATGTGCGCTACCTTGATAATAACCGTGATATGGCCGAGGAACTTTTTGAAGGTCATGTTGCATCGGAAATGACCCTGGGCGAAGCAATCGTCCGGGGTATTTTGCCTGCGCCGAAATATGTTACAACGGTCTATCGCTACCAGAATGAACTTGCCCGGTATCAACAGCGGGTCGATAACCTGCATTCAGTGGGAATCCAGGACATTAACCAGAAGTATTTAGATGCCTTGCGACGGGCGCTGGAGCAAGCGGACGGGCTGGATAAAGTATTCGCCAAGCATATCGCAAAACCGGACGGCAAGTACATTGTGTTCTGCGCCGGTAAAGAGCACATGGACGAGATGCAAACCCACGTCCCTGAATGGTTCGGCGGTATTGCCGCAAATGGCGTGCATGTATATAAGGCATATTCCAGTGACCCGGCAACAAGTTATGAATTTGAGGCATTTAAGGCAGACACCAGCCCGGCGCTGAAGCTGCTTTTCTGCATTGACATGCTCAACGAAGGTGTACACATTGAGGGGATCTCTGGTGTGATCCTTTTCCGCCCAACGATTTCACCGATCGTCTATAAGCAGCAAATCGGCCGCGCCCTGACGGCGGGCGACAGCAAAACGCCTTTGATCCTTGACATTGTGAATAACTTTGAAGGCCTGTGCAGTATCGCCGGACTGCAGAACGAAATGACGCAGGCGGTGCAGCGTTTGTACGCCAATAGCGAGGGCGACCGCATCGTTACGGATCGTTTTGAAATCATCGAGCAGGTCCGCGACTGTCGCATACTGTTTGAGCAGCTGCAACGCAGCCTGTCATCGACGTGGGACCACTATTATGCGCAAGCCAGCGTTTACTATGCAGAGCATGGCAATCTGAATGTACCTGTCAGCTACACCACGACCGACGGGTTAAGTCTTGGATCCTGGCTGCAGATCCAGCGCCTTGTGCGTGCCGGTAAACGGGCAGGAACCCTGACCCAGCAACAAATTGACCGATTGGACTCCATTGGAATGGAGTGGGATGGTCGGCTTGATTTGGCGTGGAAACGGGCTTTTGCGCTGGCTGAGGCATATTACCGGGAGCATGGAAACCTGCTAGTACCGAATCGATATAAAACAACAGATGGCTTCGCGCTGGGGCAATGGGTCGGTGTACGCCGCCAGAAATATCTGGATGGAGAACTGACCGCCGACCAAATCAAGCAGTTGGAATCCATCGGCATGGTGTGGGATGCGGTCAGCGCCCGCTGGGAAAAGGCCTACGCGGAAGCCGCGGTATATTACGCAGAAAATGGTGATTTGGAAACGCCGACCAAATATGTTACGCCTTCCGGGGTGGCACTGGGCAGCTGGCTTTCCAGCCAACGGAGACTTCACCAGGACGGAAAGCTATCTACGGACAAAATTGCTCGACTTGAAAAAATCGGTATGGATTGGAGCGACCGCCACGACCGCAGCTGGCAAAAATATTACGCCGCTGCCCGGCAGTATTACCAGTCCCATGCCAATTTGGACATCCCGGCGGGCTATGTGACGGTAGACGGCATAACACTGGGCAAGTGGCTTGCCCGTCTGCGGCGCATCTACGAAAAGTCCGGCACAACCACAAGGGCACTATCCGATACGCGCAAAGCTATGCTGGACCACTTGGGCATGAAATGGCCGGAACAGCAGCCGAATCGAAAGACGGCGTAAGCCGATGTGAGGCAGCCGCACAGTAAAAATCTGCAGCCTGAAATGGTTGCAATTTTTTTACCAGCGTGCGCGAAAAATGTCGAATACAAGAAGAACGTGACGAGAAATATAGAGGAAACGTAGGGAAGGTAGCAATGTTCAGTGTCGCAGTGATAATAGGGTCAACCAAGAAAACCTACGATAACTAAAGGGTTTTGACGGCTCGAGTTGTCCTTCAAATGTTTTATTTGTTGAAAAACTGCAAGAAGCGGGAAATCC
>ERZ1034691.1714-NODE-1714-length-13392-cov-8.257704_pt1 | contig 13392 bp, 11 predicted proteins | sample MGYA00520638_ERZ1034691 | MGnify/ENA primary metagenome ERZ1034691 (study PRJEB33766, sample SAMN09781763) | gut metagenome | biome: gut microbiome | host: Homo sapiens | place: Madagascar | study: EMG produced TPA metagenomics assembly of the PRJNA485056 data...
TTCTTCCTTCGAAGTAAGCCTGGAGTGTATCAACAAGCACAGATTTTCCGAATCGGCGAGGACGGCTCAAGTAATTATACTTAAAACCTTGGTTCGCCAATTTCCAAATCATGTCAGTTTTATCAACATAGAGGTATCCTTCCTCTCTGATAACATTGAAAGATTGTATGCCTACCGGCAGCTTTCTGTATTCATTGTTTGCCATAATCATTTCTCCTATTCCTTTCTTTATCCGCAAAGATACGGCAATTTTTTGGATTGTGCAAGTTTTTGGCAATTAAAAAGATGTAAATCGTTTCTGACAGGGGGGATTGCAAATCCCCAGGTTTGATAAGTCGAACCTTTTTATACGACGGATTGCAAATCCGTCGAAACTGCAAGCCACTTTCAAAAACACTCTTCACCCTTCACAGAAGTGGCGTAAGTATTTGTGTATGAGTTTCTTTAGTAGGGTGAAGAGTGGGTTGCGAGAGTTTTCAGGCATTATGCAAAAGCTTTTTCCATACAGGAAATACCAAGTCGGCGTTCAATTTCTGCGATGGTTTTGAACGAGAAGTTAGTCTTTCCGGACAAAATTTTGCTTACGTATTGTGGAGTGCATCCCAACCGCTCAGCAATATCAGCTCTTGATAAATTGTTCTCTTGCATGAAATCGACAATTTTTAGCGCAATGCTCTGCGACCATCTTATCCAGGCATTGTTTTCCTGTCTCCACTTGGCTTCATCTACAAATGAAGAGGCTTCATGGCTTTCATGTGCCTCTAAGAATCTTAATGTTTTCTCTTTCATATTTATTCCTCCTTTATATAATCAATAAAACTATCTTGATCGAACACTCCGTTCTGTATTAAATATTCTCGGCAAATATTCAGTTTGTCAAGTTCTATTTGGGTATGTTCTCTATCTTGCATCTTAGCAGTTAGCTTAATAGTACCTCCTGTGATAATATATACATTAGGCTCTATTCTGATAGCGTATATTCTAAGCCAGCTAGCATGTTTCTTTCTATCCCAGTTTCTTGCTTTTTCTCTAGTTAACTCTCTCATTCTATTGTCTGAAAGACTTAAAGGATGAAATAGTTCGTCTAGATGTTCTGTATATGGAAATTCCAGAATTAGTCTTTCCAACTCCTCTGCATCTTCCATTGTATCTTTAATAGCGTCGCTTATTTTTTCAATATGGAAGAATCCTTGTAAGTCTTCAAGATTAGCTAGAAAGAAGTCCAGTAGATAATTGGCATTATTCCACTTTTGAAACAAACGAGTGAGCTCATCTGCTTTTTGACTTTCATCTCTAACTGCCCAGAGATGATCATAACCAGGGATGATTCTAGCAAACTTCATATCTTTAATGCTTTTATAATGCAAAGATATGAATAAAAACGATTTGTTGCAACTTTTAGGTTGCTTTTTTAATGAAAATTATACTAATCCTATCTTCCTGTTTTTCGAAGTTATCTCGTTAGATGCAATCTATTTATTTTAAATCTTCCTTTCTTCCGTTAGGCGTCCCGGCGGATTTGCAATGCGTGAGGTGGTTGTCTTCCGCTAGGCGTCCCGGCGGATTTGCAATCCGCCGTTAAAAAATGTTCGACCTTTTCTTTGCGGATTTGCAATCCGCTGCAACTTGTAGCGATAATCCGCCAGTTTCAAAAATACTCTTCACTCTTCATCGAAGTGGTGTAAGTCGTTGTGTATGAGCTATTTTGATAGGGTGAAGAGTGCGCTCGACTCTTCACCACTCTTCACCACCCTTCACCCGGAAAAATTTGTGATGATGAATAAAGCAGGTTAAAGTGTCAAACTTGGGTTAAATCAAGACCTTTAACGTTAAAATAATGCAAGAAGTTTGGCGGTGTGAGGGGAATAATGTATTTTTGTATCTTAATTATGTTAAACGTTTTAAAGGAGAAGATTATGAAATCAAGAGCGATAGGATTAAAAGAACCACAGTTAGTGGTTTCAATATCAGACCCATCTTTGGTCAATAAACTTAAAAGTGCCATTCAAATGCTCCATGGAGTAAGTTCTATTTCGGTTTTGAAACCTAAGAAAACGGAATTGGAACTTGCTGAAGAGGATGTTGCTAAAGGTAGAGTTACACAATGGAACTCTGTTGATGAAATGTTTGATACTATTCTTGGTAAGTGATGTATAAATTAGGAACAACTAAAAGATTCGACAAAGCGTTGAAACTTTGTCGCAAGCGTGGCTATCCGATAGAGAAATTACAGAAAGCGATTAACTTATTGGTAGAAAATGGTACTTTACCTTCAGAATACAAACCACATATACTTCATGGTAATCATGAAGGTGAATGGGAAGCTCATATTGAATCAGATTGGCTTTTGATATGGGAACAGAATGATACGGAATTGACGCTGTTGATGTTAACTACAGGTACTCATTCTGATTTGTTTGGCAAAACGAAAAGATAAAATGGATCACCGGCAAAAGGTGAAGAGTGGTGAAGAGTAGTGAAGAGTGGTGCGCCACTCTTCACCTCTCGGAACCCCTGTGTTTATCGGGGTTTCAGACGATTTGGTGAAGAGTGAAGAGTAAAAAAGAGAGTGGGGATTTTCTCTCCCGACGTATCGCTTTGTGCCTGGCAATGGCACGATATTGCCCTGGTAAAGGGCAATATAATGCCGTAGTGAGGCAATAAGCGATGGAAGCGTCTTTACCATCCGTCAGTACTATCATGATGACCTCTCAGTGACGTCTTGACCCCTTGTCAGGAGTATCCTGACAAAAAGAAGGGCTGGACTTTCTCACGAAAACCCAACCCTTCTTTTTAAAACAGCTGTTTTTGAACTTTATTATAAGTAAAAGATGTTATTGTATTTATCACTTATCTTATGTTTATTACAGAACATGTACCAGGCGGATTGGCATGGCCCTGTAAGTCCCAGTGTTTTTACCTGCATTACCGCTGACGAAGCGGAGATTCGACATGGTGCAAATCTTACCATATACATCCAAATAGCGATACCAGAAGCCATACTCAGGACTGGTGGTGTCGAAACCCTGATTTCCTGAGAGTAGCGTGCGGGTCCATAGGCTGACATGGGTGACATTTCTGAAAGCCTCACCCTCCACATATCCTGTGGCTGGCAAATAGATTACGGGCAGCTCCGAATTGTCTGTTGTTATCTCAACACTGTTGTACGCCTCGCCCGACAAGGTGTAGCGGGTCTTCTCTTTCAGATTACCGCCGTCTATGATGTCTTGGAACACACTATTCTCGGGAATAGTGAAACCTTGAGGCAGATTGTTGATGATATTACCCGCATCTGTCTGATTCTGCTTTTCTTTGGCAATATGGAAGTATCCGCCAATAGCACCCTTGTTAGCTTCCAACGCCTTGGCGCCCGGAGCATAGCATCTGTCGCTGGAGGCTCCGAGGTTGCGGTCGAGCATGACGTATGTTGTACTATTTCCTTTCACCTTCACTACACCGTAGTAGAAACGGCCGCTGACAGGAGATTGATCAACAGGCGGTTGCTGGTTGCTGGCATCTATCTTGTGGAAGATTCCACAATGATAAACAGGATACGTGATAGCAATGTTGTGTCCACTCTCTTGATAGGTGATGGTGAAGTCACCTATCCAGATATCATAGTTGTCAGCGGCACTTTCCAGCGTCACTTTCCAGTTAGCTCCATCTTTCTCTACCTTAAACAAGTCGCTGTTTGCGCCATAAGTCACATCATCACCTTTTTTCATTGGAATCAGATAGCTGAACTTGTTGGTTCCCACCCCGAAGTGCAGACCATCGTTTCTGACAATATCGTTCTGCATATCCTTCGGGCTGATACCTTTAGTACCTGGCAGGAATTTGTTGAAATAGTCATTATATTCTTCCGATGTGCCCACATTGCTTGATGTCACAAGCTTTACGGGTCTGTCAGAACGCTTGAAGTCCTTACCTTTCTGGGTCACGGTTATGGTGCGGGTCAAGTCGCCCGACTTCACGATTACCGTTCCTGTGCGTGGTTCCTCAGAGTATTCATTTTTTTCTACCGCAATCGAAATCTGATATTTCGTACCTGTAGTAGAGTTTGGACCGTCAGTATCCGGCACAGTGCCAGTCTTAGTGATCGTCGTAACATCTTTTTTTATCCAGCCATCGGACGTAGAGAAAGTCGGCGTCTCGCCGTTTTTGATAGTTGTAACGACAGTGGCGATAATATTCTCATCATCCCATGCGCCGCTTACTTGGTCGCTTACTCCCAGATGGTAGTCCTTGCAGGCTATCATATCGTTAACCAAAGGATTATCATCTTTCACGTCCACCCTCATTCGGTTCTCGGGATATGGGTCTGCAATAGCCCCATCCACTGTGGGCCATCCGTAGGTATTGACGTGCTTGATAGTCACCGTATAAGCATGGTTGCGCAGCAGTGCCATCGGTTTTGTCATGTCGTTGTCGGTAAGGAAGGATACTTTATAGTAAGACTCCACACGATTATATTTACCCTTCACGATGAGATAGGCTTGACCGGCGGCAGTCTCATAGAAAGGTGTTTCGCCTGTCTGCCATCCGCTATTAGCTTTGCCTGCATCATCTGGCACATTGACTGCTGCTGCATTATAGTCAAAATCCTTGGGAGCTATGGTTCCCTTGTCAGCCGCATCATACAACTGGAAACTCTCCAGCTCAAACGTCTTGTCGTCATTGAAATCACTGGATGTAGTCTTCTCATACTTGACGTTTACCTTGGCAAACTGGCGCAGCAGACTGATTTCCGGATTTTCCTTCATCAAGTCTGACACGCTGATCTTTCCCCAGCAGACAGGATTCTCTGTGTTGATTGTTCCCGAAATGGCAGCCTTGTCCAAACCACTCCGACATTGAGTATCTGACAAATCGCCGGCATTGGCAACCAGATGAATCATTGTAGCCTTGTTCCTGACTGGCACTTTCACTTTATAACCATCAGAAACAACCTCCCAGCTTGTGATTTTTTGGTTGAAAAGGAAGTTCTTGTCATTATCGTAAGCTACGGCGTTCAGACTTGTCAATTCCTTCTCGCCAGCTCTTGTCAGCTCTTCTTTTGTAAAGTCGGGAAGGTTGATGGTGAGCGTGATGCCCCCATCTTCCACCCCATTCTTGTTGCTTGGGCTGGAACCTTCGTTCAAAGTGTCGCTACATGCTGCCAATGTCAGCAGTGCCACTAAAAGAGATATTATCTTTTTCATTTCCTTACTTACTTTACTTGTTTATACACCTGATGGTTTACCTGGATGCCAGCTATTATTGTCATAATATCCTGTATCGTAATGCTTCTCATAACTTCTACCTCCGAAAAGGGTATATTTCTCATCATAGACATCCTTTTCAAACTGAAGGACTATACCCTTCTCATGATAGCCGTCAACCGCTTTTAACCTTATCGTTGTCTTCCACCAGCCTCCTACTTGTTCGCTTTTAAAACTCTTGGCACTGTTACCACCCCAAGTGTTGTCCCAATGTGTATATTGGTCATTACTTCCTGAGGATTTCGGATTGTCTGTTGCGACACCGAACTTAAACGCCCAGCCTAATACTTTATTCTTGGTATAGACAACATAATTGATATCCTTAACTATCGGCTTCTCATCGAAAATACGATAATAGGGGTCTGTTGTCGGGTCGTAAAGTATCCAACCTTCTCTATCCTCATAGTTAAAAAGGGGGATACCAGGCGCCATGTGATGAGGGCAGCGGTGAAGGTCCGCACAATCGTTGTTGAAGCTGTAGAATATCATCAATGTCTCGCCAGGCTTGATCGGTGTAGTTTCTTTACCGTCGCCATAATCCCATCTATATCCTTTAGCATCAAAATCCATGTCCTTGTAGTACCATCCTGGATTATTCGTGTCCCCAGTCATACCGCTTGGGTTATTATATCTATTATTAAAGTACCACACATTTTCTTTAGGTATTGCTGTTCCTGTCGTTTCACCCTTTTGAGAATAAATATATACATTATGTCTACTTGTTTGCATCCCATTGTCCCAACTCCAAGAATCGTTCCAGTTGTTATTGTTATCACCTGTTCCATAGTATTCATCCAAAATACCTTGGAATTGGTTAGTACCAAACTTGCCATTATTTGACGACCTGTCATTAATGGCACGGAAATAGATACGGTAATCGCCAACCGGAGGTCTTACTGTCACCTTAATGTTTCTGTACTTATAGTTGCTATTATACAAGTCTCTTGAGCGTACTCGGAATGTATGCACTGTAGTTGTTACAGGGTCGGTTGTAGCCTCCACCTGGAATGTACCCTTGGGAGCGTTTTCATCGGATGGCTTCGATATATTGATAGTTGATTTACCAATGGTGGAAGTCTGCTCGTTAGGAAGCACGATACCTCCCAAGTTTGTAACCCAAGTGAATACCTTTGTGTTGGTTTCTGCACTTGCCTCATAATAGATGATTACCTCCAATGGATCAACCTCAAACAGAGGTTCTACATTGTAGTCTACATCCAGATATTTCTTCAGGTTGTTAGCCTTCAGCCATATCTTGGTCTTTCCTTTCGGAGGAAATTGACCTTTCCCATTTCCATAAGCACTCATGGGAATCTCGGGATTAATCCTAAAGGTGATAATATGATTGACCTCATCTCTTTTATCTTCAACGACGAGGGGCTTACCATCAACAATCTCATCGCAACCAAACTCCACATTCACCCAATTTGACTTGTAGGAAATAGAGTCTTCCTCTATGGAGGTTATTTGAGCGCTTGTCTTGTTTACCCACAGTGTGGTATGGCTGAAGTCTGCATCAAGATCCGCAGGTTCCCAGTCCTTGACATGGATCTGGCAGTCGAGGGTGATATTGCCTATTGTCTTCAGGTTACCGATAATCTCGTAGTAGGTACCGCGGGGGAATGTGCGGCGTGGCTCCTTTGGATTGTCGGTGTGGCCCAATGGGATGTTGTAGCTGTTGGCATTGGCGCCAATCATGCTGCTCAGTGTGAGGAACGACTGCTGGTCGTTGGTTTTGATATAGCGCTCAGGCAGATAGTATGTACCCTGGAAGAGCCATTTGTCCTTTATGTTTGAGGGAGCCGCTGCGGCAGTACCCACAGCAGTGATTACATCCGCATTGCTCTTGTTCTTGTTGGTGTCGTCGCGTGTCCAATTAGAGAAGAATGATCCTGCGGCGCTGGCTTCAGAAGATTGCTTATACATTATTTTGGGACCGATAATTCCGCTTACGTCCTCTTTGTCAGAAGCGTAGAACTTTCCTCCCCATACCAAGTTGGTGGATTGAGAGAGATTATTTGCTGTAATATCATTTATCTTCAGACCGTTGGTCTTCAGAGCCTCCTGCATCTCAGAGTCAGCAGGGTCGAAGAGCAGGTTGAGTTTTACCTTGACACAGGTGAACTTCAAGTTGGCAACAATGTCGGTGGTCTTGCTATCACCAGTGATGTTGGTATCCTTTAAGGGTTCATAAATCATAGGGATATTGCCACAGGCAGGCATGCCGGGCTTACCTTCGGGGAGGTAATTCAGTACTACCTTTTTGAGTTTGTCCTCTGTGTCGATGGGCTGATGAGCCTTCAATACATCCTCCATGTTGGCCACAACATAGATGCGGTAAGTGCCGGGGTCGATTCGCAGCGTATATGTGGCTACATCCACACCTCCTTCAAAATTGCCAGGCTCATAGAACGAGGTACCGGGAGCACCGAGATACTCATTGAGCAATGTGCCTTTGCCGTCTATAGGGAAAGCGAAAAGTCGGAGGCTGTTGATGCGGCACTCTTCTTCTGTGGCATTATAAGTTAAGTTTTCTGCCGGGTCTGATTCTCCTGCACGAGTGCCGTTGCTGTGTACCAATGGCACGAGGACTTGCAGGTTGCTTGACGAGTTGGGGGTATATCCGTTACCCTCCAACTCGTCGGTACAACTAACTGCAAATAAACTAGTCAACAACCAAACTATGAAACCTATATAGATATGAAATCTTCTCATGATAACTTTGTCTTTTACTTTACTAATATCAATAGTTTAATTTCGACAAAGTGGAATCAGATTATAAGTCGGCTCGCTGTATGCGCTTGCTCCAATCGAGGATGGAGATGCCCAACTTAACGTATTGCCACTTGTCGCCTTTCAGGAAAAAGTCCAGCTTATAGTCGTATTCTCTGTCCAGGAACTCCTGTGCCGAATAGTTCATTGCTTCGAATGCTCCACGGCCCTGTGCCAGAAAATCGGCTAGATTGATGCGGACCACTTCTTCGCCCGTCTTCTTGTTCCAGATGCTCAGTATCGCATTCTTGTCGTTCTCGGTTGCTGGATGCAACACGAGGCGGGAGAACATCATGGCGGCGTGAGCGGTACGCTCCTGTACGGTACCCTCCGGAGTGGTGAACTCGGTGGTCCAGGTCTTGTATGGGGTGTATGTCAACTCCTCGTCTGGGAGGAGAGAATTGTCGTAATTGATGTAGCCATTGGCATCAGTTATCTGATAACTGAAGTCTTCGGCGTGGATGTCGGCTGGTTCGTCCAGCTGATGCAGACTGATGGTGAGCTGCTTGGTGTCTCTGATGAGACTGATGGTATGGTGGGTAATCTGAAGATCCTTCACCTCTACGGTTTCGTTGCTCAATCCCTGCCAGAGGGTATCGAGCGGAAGTGCCTGGTTTTCTACCTTTCCGGCATTTCTGTCGAGTCGGGCACGGAGTTTTTCGATGTTTTCTCCTGCTGCTGGAGCTTCGATGTGGAATTTGGCACCAGCCTGTGACAGTGCCTCTTCGTATTTCTTCTGGAAGGCGAAGGTGGCGAAGCGGTATTTGCCAGGTTGCAAGTCTATGCGCATGGCATAGTTAGGGTCTTTGAGGGGTTGGGATTTTCCCTCGTTGGCTGCATCCTGGCGAGCCACTAGGTTGCCCTGCTCATCGAAGACGAACACGCAGACGCCGCCTACATGATCGTTGAACATATCAGCGCGCTGGACGTTGTAGTCGTACTTGAACTGCAAGTCAACTCCCATATCGCAAGGAGGGAGGTCGTCGTGCATCAAGTCGTTGCAGCTGCTGAGCATGCTGCCGAGAGCGACGATGGTTCCGAAAGCAGCGGTACGGCTGATAGCAGCCAAGCTGTCGAATCCCCATTCCATGCGTATATTCTTGATCCAACTATGTAACTTATTGTTTGCCATGATGCTTTTTGGTTATTATCAATATAATGTTTCAGAATATCAGGTTGTGTTTCTAGCTTCCACTATGGTGAAGCTGAAAACACAACTCGTATGTTTTAACGAAGGCGGGAGCCTAAGCTCCGCCTTTCGTTGTTATTACGCTATTACAAATTAACGTTCTGTGAACGCTTAGCCCAGTCGAGGATCTTCACGCTTACCTTGATGTACTTGTCATCCTCATCATCTGGAGTGCTAGGCTTAACATCTGGAACGTCTGGATAACCAGGACCGCTAACGCTTTGTACATCCAACTCATACCAGTTGTTACGGAGCATACCATAACGACCCAAGTATGCAAGGTTGTTTGTACCGTAGGTATCACCTGAATTCCAAGGAGTCAGGGCATCACCGAAGTGCTTGATGCGAGCGATATAGTAAGACTCTCCATTTGCGTAAGTGCTGATACCAGCTTTTTCGGTGAGACCCACCTTTTCGTTGACAGCTTTTTCTTCTGCTTCTGTAACCTCATGTCCTGTTACAGTAATGTTTGATGCTTTAATAACGTGATTTCCTGCAGTTGTTATATTATTACCTTCTGCGGTCAAGTTGATGGTTGTATTATCTGTTGTTGCGCCTGAAATAACCTTAGTAACAGCAGCCTTGATGTGATTCTCAAGATCCTTCTGCTTCCAAAGAGCGACGCTTGTACCGACCTTGTAGAAGGTCTTACCATCTGCTTCTGTAAAGCCATTTGGAGTATAGTTAGCCTTGAAGATGACACGAGTGGTCTGTCCCTGTACCATATTTTCAAGGTTGAAAGTATTCTCGAGGCAGTACTGAGGATCTGTAGGAGCTGCTGTCAAATCCTCCTTCTTAATATAGTTGAAGTTTTCTATTCTAGCATTTTTGCTTTCCTCAGTTGCTGCGGATAAGTTCGTCTCTTTATAGTTAGGGTCTGTACCCCAATATACACGTTTAGCTATTGCTTCACTATTATCTACGAAACGCTTATTAGATGGTCCTGTAGTTGTAGCTGCGTTGTTCCAAATTTCAGCGTACTCTGTGGTCAAACCATCAACATTGTGAATTGGGAATGTCTTCTTATTGGTAACATCCAAAGCCCACTTGCTGATTGTAACCTTGTCGCCTGCATATGAACTACTAGCATCTACAGTCTTTTCATCCTTAGTGGCAGTAGTCAATGTAACCTTAGCAAGACCACGCTCTACGTAGATGTCAGCAGCTGCTTCGCCAGAAGATGCCTGAGCCTCTGTAGAGTAAATATTCTCTTTTTTGATAGGAACTAAAGTTGTTACGCTCTTATCTGTAGCATTGTACAGAGGCGCATTTGCCATATAGAATCCCTTTTTAGTATCTGTAAATTTGGTATTATCAGCATTAGTTGCTACATTCCAATCTGAGAACGTAGTACCCTCTGATGGCAAAGTAACCTTTGCATCTGCACCAGAACCATTGTTCAAAAGTACCAATGCGAAGAAGTCGTCATTCTTATCGCCCTTTTCAAGCTTTGCTGTAATCTTGGCTTGGGTAGTTACACCTGTTTCATTTGGGTTCTTCCATGGTTCCATTGAACCCAAATCAACTTTCTCAGCAAGAGTATAATTACCTTCACCGGCAGTTGTACCCTTCTTGAAAACCAGCAAAGTAGCATTAAATACATCGTACTCGTTAGTCTCTCCTGGCTTAAATTCAGGATTATCAGCACGTGTACCACTTGTTGTAGGCAAGTTGATAGAGAAAGATGCATAGCCTACACCTGATTCATTCTCACCAGAGCCATTGCCCCCCCCATTTGTTAAATCGTTGTTGCTAGAGCAACTAGCAGTCATAGCAGCCAAAACTGCCAATCCAAAGAAATGTTTAATTCTCATAATCTATGTGATTTTATTGTTAGTTATATCTTTTATTGTTCCGCCTTCATTTCCTCGTAGATCTTTCTGATACGCTCAGCCTCCTTCGAGTTTCCTGCCTTGGCAAGATGTTTCTCGGCAGTTACGAGGTCGCCCTTTTGCAAATCTGTGCAGGCGGCATTGAGATTGGCCGTCTCATCATCAGGGAAGAGACGGACGGCAATATCAAATACCTCGTTGAACTCTGGAGAACCAGGCTCATAGGTCTGTGCCACCAGATACATCTCCTGTAATGACAACTGCTGAGGCTTGGTCTTCAGGATTACCTTTGCCTCCTCAATGTCGAAAGGACGAACGGTATAGGTTACCGTATAGTCGCTGTGGCGCAAACGAGGATAAATCTCACTCATGATGTAGCGATAGCTAGCCGGATAAAGTTTCTTGATTTTCTGGTCCTTTGCATCGGGTGCCAATGATGAGTTGGCAACGGCAAGGATGGCAGACTTGTCGGCTAAGTTGCTGGCTTCCACCTTCTTCTTGAATCCATCCCAGTCTTCCGGGGTGGCGTGATAGGTGAAGAGCTTTTTATCGATAGTGTAGAGATTGCATACATAATTGCGCAGGGCAGCCGCACGGTTGTTGGCGAGTCGCACGTTGTTGGCGTAAGGACCGTCTGGCGACGCATAGCCATGAATATCGATATTGGTGATGCTCACATCCTTGTCGTTCTTTACGAGGTCGATGGTGGATGTAATCTTTCTCAGCTCTGTGGCATTCTCACGGAAGTCGGCAAGGATATCGCTCTTGTTGAGCTTGAAGCTCAGGTAAGCTTCACCCTTTTCGGCTCTCACCTTGATGGCTTCAGCCTTTGGCTTCACGTAATGGTCGCGACAGATTCTCAGTGTCGGCTGGATGTTAGCCATCAGAGTGGTATCCTGATCTATCAGGTTGCCGCATCCGCAGAGGTCTTCCGTCATGGAGAGGTTGAAAGCCTTCATCCACTTCCTGTAGGGAAGGGTCTGGGAGAAGAGCACCTGCTGCTCGGTATCATTCCTGCGTCTCACTACCACTGCCTGGCTGTTTTTCAGTTTGCTGCTTTTGCGCAGGTATCTGATGCTCTGGTTTTTGCCATTGATGATGATGGGATTCAGGGCGATGGTATCTTCTCCGGCAATAAGCGGAGTGAAAACCAGCTGTTGCTCTGATTTGAGCTGCAGACTATCGAGATGGAGGCGGAAAGCGACCTTGAGACTGTCGCTCTTCTTCTGTGTCAAGACGCTGTCTATCAGAATCTTGCCACCAGCCAACCGTAGCTGCGAATCATCTATCTTCTGGGCTTGGACAGTCAATGCGCTCTGTGCAAACAGAATGCAAAGGGGCGAAATGACCGCATAAAGCTTCATTTTCTTCATATTCTTCATCTTAAATAAAAGAGGGTTTGATCTGGTTTTTGCAATCTCGGTGATATAGTTCCTAGAATGCGTATATCAGGGAGAGGGCGGCTTTAGTAGGACCTACATAGTTGCGGTGGTCCTTGTCAAGACATTTTTCACATCTTCCATAGAGCTTGTATGGGCTGTAGATGTATCCTAATCCGATGGATCCTTCGAGATTGAGATGCTCAGACAGCAGCCATTGGTATCCGTAGGTGAGACCACCACCGACATACCAGCCTTCGTAATGTCTTCCTTTCTCTGTCTTTGGCAAGATGCCGAAAGGCAGATCCACATTTTTTACGTTGTATTCACCTCCTAGGGCATGGATGCCGAAGAAGTGGCCTCCAAATTTCTGGCAGGTGTACCAGCGGTACTCTGGCATTACGTTCCAGTAGCGCAATTTCTTGTCGCCTGAGAACTTCCAGGGATTCAGGGCGCCGAAAAGCTGAAAAGTGCTCTTCCTGCCCGTGCCTATTTCTAGACCAGCATTGAGCGAAGTAGTTGCCAAACCAAGCAGGTTGGTCTTCAGCGCTACCTCTTGCGCTCGGGTTATTACTGATGAGAGAATCAGCAGTAACAACATCGGTGTTCGTTTGAACATACTCTGCGTCATCATCATATTTTTACTCTGTTGTTTTCTTTCTTAAAGGATAATGCTAGTTGATTATTCTTATTTATCGTCATTTACTTAGTTGTATAGGATAAGCCTTGCAGCACGATTGAATGCCGTTGGGTTTCCTTTTCGGTTGCAAATGTAGGAAGATTTTCTCAAAGATGCTTCAAAAAATTGATGGAAATCAAGGAAAATGAAATGCAAACGTTTGCATTGCCGTGCAAAATGTGTGGGAGCACAATTTCGGGGGGGGGGGGGGCTAAGGGCTTGGGTTTTAGAAAAAAAAAAGGGAAAGGGGACCATCGGCAGGAAGGTGACAAGCAGGCTG
>ERZ1034691.1715-NODE-1715-length-13389-cov-33.527074_pt1 | contig 13389 bp, 16 predicted proteins | sample MGYA00520638_ERZ1034691 | MGnify/ENA primary metagenome ERZ1034691 (study PRJEB33766, sample SAMN09781763) | gut metagenome | biome: gut microbiome | host: Homo sapiens | place: Madagascar | study: EMG produced TPA metagenomics assembly of the PRJNA485056 data...
GCTGCCGCACCTCGCTCGCCGTATCGGCACTTAGAATTATGCGGTATTGCCCTTGATTTTTCTGGTTTTGGGCATAAAAATTGCCCGCCCTGACCTCATGCGGTCAAAAGCAGGCATAAAAATACCACGGTGCAAAATTGCATCGTGGTTGTTAGGTTATGAAATAGGAACGGGGAACGGCATCGGAACCGTTCCCCATCGATTGGCATTTGGCAGGCGTAGCATCCTCCTGCATCTCTCAGGGCAAAAGCCCTTGTCGTTACCATCGGCGTGTGGTCGCTACGAAATTTACCACCTCAAATGCCTTTCTTATCCTATGCTTATTTTAGCACATTCATTCCCGGCTGTAAAGTATTTTGCGGTTCCGCAGGTATTGGCGGTAACGCTTTTCGTTTACAGACATAAACGTTATAACAGAGTTTTGGAACTCCTCAGGGTCGCTGTCGGTTCGGATGCGCAGCACCAGCTGGTACCCCTTGCCGTTGATCTCCAAGTGCTTCAGAATGTTTGCGGTATAGGGCATGTCAGTTTCGATGATGTAGTCCGGTGCGTGAATAATTTCAGTCAACTGCTCCATGACCGTTGCAGAAATATCAGGATGCCGTTCACGGATATGCTCAAGCTGCTTATCCGTGATGATAACATGCTCTGTAGTAATAGTTGGAACAGCTGCTTTGTAAATTTCAGGGTTTAAGTCACAAATATAATTCACGTCCGGGTTCACACCAATCCTGTTTGATGTGTCCAGTATACCACTTGCGGCAGGGTTTGTATAGCGTTCCAGCGCTGCCGCATCCCTCTCCCGCCACACATTCCGGCGCAGCACATCCCCGTGGTCGGCTACAAAATCCCGCAGCTCCTTTTGGGCGGCGCGCACACGGGCGCGGGCGGATTTTGCGGCGGCGGGGTCACACAGGCCGGCGGCCTGGCGCTTGGCTTTGCGCACACTGCGCTCCAAAGCACGCTGTCCGGCTTCCAGCTGGGCGGCGGCTTCCACTTTGGCTTTGTCCATCGGGCGCGGGCGGGTGCTGACGCCTTCCACCCAGGTGCTCAGGGTGTGGCGGCAGTTGGGGTGGAACAGCCCGCCCTGCATGGCAACGGACAACAGCGGGTACTGCCTGCCGCTGCGGCTGACGCCGTATGTACCGCCCGGCGTGCGGGGGCCGTGGTAAGGCTGGAACACATCATCAATGTAAACAAGCCCCTGCCAGGGCAGGCAGGTTTTGGAGCAGGCACCGTACTGGCTGACCAGCACGGTGTCCAGGCCAAGGCGCTCCCGCTGGGCGGCTTCCCCCATCAGCATGGCGCGGGTTCCGGCGGTGCGCAGGGCCATTTCGGCATAGGTGGAAATGTTCACCCGGCGGCCGTTGCGGTAGCGGATGCAGGCAATGCCCTGCTCCAGAAAATCGCGGGTCGCCGCATCGGCGGCCTGCTGCAGGGTCTGCCCGCCTGCCTGCATGGCAGCGGCGGTGCGCAGGATGGTTTTGCGGTACACATCGTTCATGTAGCGCAGGGCGGCGCGCTCGCTTTGTTCGTTGGCCTGCTGCATCTCGTTCAGCAGGGCGGTCATCCGCTCGTCGCTCATCCGGAAAAATCCATCTGCCCCGCCCTGGGCGGCTTCCTCTTCCAACAGGGTGCGGGTACCGGCATCAATGCGGTCCCGGTATTCGCCCAGGATGGCGGTGTTTTCCCGGCGGAACCGCCGGAGGTCCCGCAGCTTGGCAGCTTGCCAGGCCTGCCAGTGCTGGGGTGTGCCGTTTTGGCCGCCCTCGGTCTGCTCCTGCTGCCGGTGGCGGGCCAGGCAGCGGTGCAGGCTTTTTACCAGATCCAGCTCCAGGGCATCAAACAGGGCGGCAATGTCGCGGGCGGTCATGCGTCAGGGCCGGGCATCAGGCCGGAGGGCGCATCCAGCTCCGGCTCGGCAGCATCGGTAATGCCCTGCTCCAGCCGGATGCGCTGCACCTCAGCAGCCTTCCAGGCGTCGTCCTTGCTGGACCCCCACAGCTCATCCACCTGGGCTTCGACGCTCATCACGCCCGCACCGGCTGCGGCGGCAACAGTCTGGACCCGGCTGTCAAAGCTGGGGGCGCCGTACTCGCCAAAGCTGCAGGAGGCGTGGTATTCGCCGGGCAGCAGGCTGGCCTGAATATCCTGTGCTTTCAGGGCGGTTTCGGCCAGGCGGGGCAGGGCTTTTTCCAGCGCATCGGTAATGGCGCTGCGGGTGTAGCCGGTCACGTCCTTTTTCTCGCGCTGGGCTTCGGCGCTGGACATTTTGCCCAGGTCAATGCCCAGGGTGGCGGGGCTCATGATGCCCTGCAGGCACATATCCAGCGTGGCGGTGTAGCTGGCCAGGAAGGCATCATACCGGATGTCCGGCTGCTCGGTCTGGATCTTGTCGTCCGCGTTTTCCTTGCTGCTTTCGTGCACGGCCACAAAGCGGCAGCCAAAAGCGTTGGGCATCCGCAGCGCGCCGTTTTCGGGGTTGCGGGGGATCAGGGATTCCGGAATGTAACGCTGTACCCGCCCTGCCCGTACCGCGTCCATCCATTGGCTGATGATCTCATCGTGGGCGTCAAAGGCATCGGTCTTTTTATCAAAAATGCTCTGCCCGCGGCCGCGCCAACGGGCGGACGGCCAGAACTGCAGCGGCACAGCCAGCATAAAATCCCCGGCAAAGGTCACATCCCGCAGGTTGGCAGTACCCGGTTCCGCGGTGACAGGCAAAACCTTGTCCCCGTCCAGCAGCTCATACTGCACCCGGCCGGGGGCATATACCTCCCGCAGGATCCGCCCGCGCTCCCCCACAGGGGAAAGGAAGCAAATCTCCTGGATGCGCCCGTGGCTGGTTCGGTATTCCACCTGGTCTGCACCCCGGAACTCCAGGATCGGCTCTGCGCTGACGTTGGGGTCCAGGCTGATCTTGAACGCCCCATCCCCGGTTACCAGCGTGTCGGCCACAGCGCGGCTGACAAGGCCCGGCAGGTCGTTCTCTTCGGCCAGCTGTGCCCAGCGGGCGGCAGCGTCCTGAGCGGCGGGGCCGTCAAAGTCCAGCTCGTTCAGGTCGGCTTTCACAATGCCGGCCAGAATATCCACCATAATGCCCGGCAGGCCGCTGTGGGCTTTGCGGATGCTTTCATCCTCCGGCGCGGCGGCCCAGAACCGGGCCCGGCTCACCTCGTCATCCCCCAGCAGCTTGAACAGCTGGTCCAGCTCGCAGGCATCGCCGCGGTACCAGATGCGGTTGCGCAGCACGTTGGTTTCAAAGCTGACAGGCTCGCGGATCACAAGCCCTTTGCCGGATGCAGGCTGAATTTCCAGCCAGCTGCGGATCATCGTCTTCACCCTTTCTATCCATCTCATCCAATCTGCTCCTTATACGGCAGCCAGGCGTACTGCTCGGCGTTTACGCAGTGGTCGTTGCGGTCCTCCGGGCAGTTGGGCTTCTTTTCGTCCCAGCTGTATACGTTGTATTCCTCAATCAGGGGGGCGCAGGCTTCCTGCACAAACAGGTGGTCCCCGTGGGCCAGCCAGCCGCATTCCAGGTTGATGCGGTCCAGCACCGGCAGGCGTTTCCAGGCGGGTACAAAATCATAAATGCAGCCGTGCAGGCGGCGGTACTTCTGGCATTCGGTGATCGTAGCCTGATCGGCGGAATCCAGATACACGGTGCGGGCAAAGCCCCAGGCCCGGCGCTGCTGCTCCAGAAAGTCCAGCAGCAGGGGCGGAATATCGCTGGGGGCCAGCGGCGGCAGGCTGTGTTCGGCGCGGGTCTTGTTGTTGTGGGCCTGGGCCGCCAGCGTGACCTTGCGCCGGTCGGATAAAATGCCGTCCAGCACAAAGGCAAAAGTATCGGCGGTCTGCTGGCTGTAACTGGTGTCCACCCCGCAGGAAAGCTGCACCCAATGCAGCGGGTGTTCCGGCCGGTTCAGCAGAGCGCGCAGGTCAGCCGCACAGACCAGGTGGCGCGGTTCCAGGTTGAAGATTAGCCCGGTGGCACGCCCGCGCAGCCCCAGGATCTTGTTCTTGTATAACTTGGTGCCCGGCGGCACCATGCTGATGATCTGCTGCTGCTTCTCTGCGGATAACCCCAGGTTGTGCTCAAACGAGAAAAACCAGTGTACCCAGCCCGGCTTTGCGGTCTGGCACAGCTGGGCGGTGATTTCTTTTGGGGTATCCTGCGCCCACCGGGGCAGGGGGCGGGCATGGTCGATGAATTCCGCATAGACCGGCAGGCCGGGATCGTCCGGGTTCAGGGTGGCCAGCAGGTAATCACAGCGCATGGCGGCTTCCCGCACAAAGTCAATGTCCGCAATGTTGATCTCGTCAATGTACAGGCAGCCATACTGGCCGCCCAGGGCTTTTTTCCAGCGGGCTTTGTCGGCATAGCCCATCACATAGACCTTGCGGTCGCCGCCTGGGGCGTGCAGCAGCAGATGGGGCAGGCGGTCCTCGCCGCGGCCGCCCGGCCAGTATTCAACCAGGTCGCCAAAGTCATCCAGCACGCCCAGCTCCTTGGTGATGATGTTCTTTTCGATTGTGCCCTGGTCCAGCCCCGCCAGCACATGCAGCCGCTTGGGGCTGGCCGCACACCGCAGGATGAACTTGAACAGACCCACGGTGGTTTTGCCCGCCGCGGTGGTACCCTCCAGAAATTCCACCGGCGCGGTGCAGCGCAGGAATGCCTTGTATTTTTCGGACAGCAGCAGATCAGCCATCCGGCGCACCCAGCTGTTCTAGTACCTTGCCAAGCTGGCCGGTATCCAGCTTGGCGTCCAGTTTGAGCTTGTCCTGGTACATGCCCAGGTGCTTGCCGATCAGCTCCAGCGCACGCAGGGCACCTTTGCTGTCAAACTGGTACTTGCCGGATTCCACCATGCCGCCTGCATCGGGGTCATATACCAGTACCGGCTCCGGCTCCCGGCAGCAGCGGTAGGTATCCACAAGCTGCTGCAGAACATAGTCCTGCGTCAGGGCCAGGCGGGCTGTCTGCTCGCGCTGCAATTCGCGCACGCGCGCAAGAATGTCCGCATTTGTCAGCAGGCGGCTGGCCGTTTTGCGGGCGGAGTTTGCGGCATACCCGGCCCGGACGGCGGCCTGGGCACCGTTATAATCCACAATGTATTCCTGGCAAAAACGTTCCTGCTTAGGGGTAATGGATGGCACGGTGGTCACCGCCTTTCTGCAATAAAATACCCCGCCATGTTGGGGCGGGGCGGGATGTTCAAGATCCCCCGGCGCGCACGGACAAAAGGAAAGAGAGTAAATGTGTGAGCCTTTGCCGGGTGCCGGGGAGTGGGGCCGCACAAGGGCCTTGCACCCTTGCTGTGCCGTTGCCTGGGAACACAGCGCCCCTGCCAAAGGACCAGCTGTGCGGCATAAAAACAGCCAGGCGGGGCATGGCCGTCTGGCTGAAATGGGGAGGATAAAATGACAATACAAAAGCCGTAAGGACGTTTTGGGTTCCTTACGGCTTTTGATGATGGTATTATAGCATGGAATTTTGGCTTTTTAAGCTCATGCTCGTTTTATTGGGAAGAACGGTGGGGTGATTGCTGGCGTTCCCCCAAAAGTAGATGTGATCTGTGCAGCAAGCATGGAAAGTCTTGCCGCAAGCCCCTGTGAGGTTTGTAGGTAATAATCAAGGTCTTCACTAATCTCTTTTGTGACATCCTCTTTGGATACGTTTGAAAGTGAATTCTCTTCTTTCAAAAAGTGTTCCACAAAATAAGTGATTCTTAGTCGAAAGTTGCATTCGGGGTTAAAAGAAAATTCACGAGTACATTCAATTCTTAATCTATCAGGAAGGATATGCCATGCTATATCATCATGAAATGTGAATTCTGCAGCTGGAGCATCAGATGGGAGCTCTTTCAAATCTTGCAAATCAATATTGGCAAGTCCAGCACGATAAGAATTATTCAAGAGTTCTTTAATCATTAGTAAACAATCTCCGTTATTGTATAATTTTGTTATGCATACTGTAATTAGAAGAAGATAGGGCAATTCGATTTTGATTATTATTAAAATAATTGCTTTCAGGAAACTTGTTATTACTTATCGCTGATGCAGTTGTAAGTGAAATGGAAGATGATAGAGATTTTACAGAATCAGCAAAAACTTCGATCCCTTTTGTAAAACGATCAAGAAGAAGGTTGTCGCTAGAAAAATAGGAAGTTAATGCATTTTCTACAACTTTATTTAAAGAAATATCTTCTTCCTGAGCTTTAAGGGAAGCCTTTTTATGCAATTCAGGAGAAACTCTTACATTAAATGTTCCGCTATACTCTTTATCAGGCGTTTTCCCAACCTGGGCACAGAAAGTAAGATAATTATCAATGCTATTATGAAATGTTTCAATTAGTTCAGCAGTATTTTCTGCATGAAAATTTAACGAGTCCGAAATCCCAATAACACTTCCAACAAATATGTTGTCGTCAGGATCGTACTCAAATTTGGCATGGTAACCACGGTATTCGGCTAATTTTGCCATGGCCAAATCCCTCCCTTTCTTTCAAATAATAAAAAATAGTGGATCGCTACATTTCGTTTACCTCCTTCAAGAAGTTTCTAACCATTTTTACCTGATACGAATATAAATCTTTCTCTGGGTGGGGTGCATCAAATTGAAGAATGCGCTTTGTTGGCACGTGATAAAATGATATACTGGAACCTCGTCCGCCACTTGCTAATGTACAGTTACATTTCTTCATCAATGAATTCAGTTCAACTACTGTGAAATTTTTAGGAAGAGGCTGTCGAAACAATTTTTCCAGTAGTTTTTCTTTGCTTGACATCACAACACCACACTTTACAGAATGTAACTAGATTTTAGTTACATTCTACACCTGCAAGCGAATGTTGTCAACGGATAACAAAAAAATCACAAAAATCCGAATATTTTCCCCACAAGCCGAATAAATTCACCGTGCCATCTGCGCGCTGTTACATAGCTTATGTGCAGCTTCATTGCTGCCCCTTCCAGTGTGTGCGTTCTGTCCCAGAATACAAGGCGGATCAGGGTCAGACGCTCTTCGCCGGTGTCCATCGCCTGTGTCTCGGCAATGGCCTGGCGCACGGCTTCCATTTCCCGGCGGTTGATCTCCGGCAGTTCCCGCAGGGCGGCATCGGCAACCGGGTCGGTTGGGGTGCCGGAGCCGCGGGGCATGCCGCTCAGATCGGGACTGATACAGGTTTCATGCAAGGCTCTTTCCTGCTCACAAAGGGTGGGGTAACGGCGGATGATATCTTTTACATATCCCCACCAGCCATAATGCGGCCTGCTCATCGGCATCACCCCTTCCGCGGCTCATGCAGCGCCACATAGTAGCCATAGGTCTTGCCTTCGGCACGGGCGAGACCATTCACGCGGGCGATCTCGCTCCTGGCGCGGCGGCTGCGCTGTTTGGCCCGGTTGATGATGGCATCGTCGCTGCGCACCAGCGGGGCGCAGGCTTTGCAGTAGCGCTGGCTGCAATAGGCATGCAGCATCATTTTGCCGCAGCGGGCGCAGGGCTTATCGGAATATTTCGGCATCAATCCTCACCTCCATGCGTATGGTCCATGTAGATCTTCGGTTCGTCGTCCTTCTCTTCCAGATGGGCGGCTTTCCCTGCGCAGAGCCCGGCGGTGTAGGCGGCGGACAGCAGTACGGCCAGGATGGCGCTGCCGATGATCGAGAGCAGAATATCCATCAATCACCCCCACCTTTCGCCGCGGCTGCAAAAGTCATCCGGTGTGTTGCGGCCGTACAGTGGGCACTGGACAGTGGCCCAGTAGCGGCACTTTCTGCAGCGTAAAATCGGAAAATGGTGCAGAATGATCGCATTCCAGATGCTGCCCAGAAATTGCGATACAGCATATACCAGCGAAATGCCCAACATAAAAAGAAGCGGTGCGACAACAAAAACCAGAAATAGCGCTTTTGCAGCATACAAGCAATTAAATTCAAACACTGACATCCTTCCCACCTCCCAACAGCCGCCATGCTTTGCGGATGACGGCACATCCGTGTACGGAGCAATCATGTTCCAGCCCGCAGCCCAAACAGGCTTCGGGGCGGCGCTCAATGGCAAGGCGGTGCAGCTGGCGCAATTCGTCCGGCGTCATCCGTTCGGCAGGGATGCACCGGCTGTTTTCCGCATCGAACCGCATGCCGCGGGGCTGGCTTGCGCCCGGAACGGGGCAGTAATTCAAATTCATGGCAAATCTCCTCCAAATAACATCCTTAAAACGTTTTGTCCCCGGTTGCGGTGCGGATGATCTGGCAGGCAAGGGCCAGCAGCTCCTCCGGCGGGGCACCTTTGCGCCGGGCCAGGTGGTAAGCCCGGCGCAGGGGTTCGGTATCGTTGGTGATGGTCACAAAGGTGTGGCACAGGCGGCGGGTGTCGTCCAGCATCTCGGCATACAGGCGGTACTGCTGCAGGGCTTCTGTCTTTTCCCGGTGGGCCTGGTCGCGGGTCAGCAGGTTGGCGTAAAAATCGCGGTAGATATGCCGCAGGCTTAAAAACAGCAGCTGCTCCGGCGGGCGCAGGCCGTTTGGCAGGGCGTGCCCGGCGGCTGCGGTGCGCTCCAGTGCGTCAGGGGTCAGTGCGGCATCTGCAGGTACTTTTCCAGCCATTGCCGGGCCTCCTCCCATCCATAGCAGACAGTGGCACAGCAGCCCTGCCGGTTCAGCTGGTCCAGCCACCATTTCTGTTCCTCACTCAGGCGGCCGCCCGGCTTTTTCAGTTCCAGATACAGCCCGGCGTAGGGCCCTCGCGGAACCGGCAGGCAGAGATCCGGCACGCCCTTTTTCACGCCCATCCGCTTGCGGCGGGCGGCCTGCTGCGGGGTGCACAGGCGTTCGTTCTCCACATGGTAGAGCAGGGCCAGCTCCGGCCAGCGGCGGCGCACGGAAGCCTGCTGCGCCCACAGCATCAGGGCGTACTGGTGGCCGTCCTCGGTGGAAAGGTTGATCTTGTGCTCAGCTGCGGCCATACGCAGCACCTCCGTTCAGCAGGCGGGTCAGCACCTGGCTGGCCTGCATTTTGGTCATCTTTTCCGGCACCTTGAACCGGCCTTTGCAGCGCTTTTGAATCAGCTGCATCTGTTTGTCGGTGGCGGGAACGCTGCCCCAGCGGCGCACGGCGTTCAGGTTCCAGATGTAATCCTGATTGGCAAATTCCGCACACAGGTGGGTGTAGGCTTCGTCCAGGGCCTGCTGCAGCGGAATGTACCGGCCGCAGAACTGCACCTTGCCCAGTTCATCCGCTGTGGGAATGGTGATCTTGCGGTGGTCCAGCAAACTGCACACCAGGCTGCCGTCCGGCATTTTGAACCAGTTCACATTGTGGGTCAGATACCGCTGCTCCTTGGCCCACAGATCCACCGTGGTAATGTTCTTGATCCAGCTCTGGGGGCAGTCGGCGGCGCGCTCGGCTTTTTCCGGCAGTTCAAACAGCATGCCCTCTACATCCTGCTGGCGGGCCGGGGGAATGTCCTTCAGATCCACACCCAGCAGGGTGGGAGCGGTGCACAGGCTGGCCTTGCCGGTTACGCCCACACAGTCGATCAGGGTCAGGCATTCCTTGCCGGGGTACAGCCGCAGGCCGCGGCCCACCATCTGGGTGTACAGGCTGTCTGACTGGGTGGGCCGCGCAATGATGACGGTCTCCACGCGGGGGATGTCCGTGCCTTCAGTAAACACCATGCAGTTGACAATGCAGGGGATCTCGCCCGCCGTGAACCGGGCAATGATCCCGCTGCGGTTGGGCGTTTCGCCGGTCACAACCTCGGCACCGGGGATGCGCTGGGCGATCTCATGGCACTGGGCCACGTTGACGGCAAAAATCAGGGTGGCGCCGTGGGCCAGGCGGCGGTACGCTTCGGCAATGGCATCGGCAGTGCCCTCCATGGCTTCGGCCAGCTCGCCGGGGGCGTAATCTCCGCGGGAGGTATGGACCCCGCGCAGGTCGTACCCGATATTGACCCGCTTGCAGACGATATCTGACAGGTACCCCTGCCGGATGCCCCAGCGCAGATCCCGGTCAAAGATGATGGAGCTGAACACATCGTTCAGGCGGGCACCATCCGCCCGGTTGGGGGTGGCGGTAAAGCCCAGCAGCAGCCGGGGGGTAAAGTAATCCAGCAGGCTGCGGTAGCTTTTGGCCGCAGCATGGTGGGCTTCATCCACCACAATGGTGTCAAAAGCATCCGGGGCGTAACGGTCAAGCCGGTGGCCCAGGCTCTGAACCGATGCGCTGACCACCTCGGCGTCCGGCGGGGCGTGCTCGGCACCCTGTTCCACGCCGGTTTTGCAGGTGAAGTATTTCAGCGGCTGGTGGACAAGTTCTTCCCGGTGGGATAAAATCAGCATTCGGCCCCGGTGGGGCAGGTGGGTAAAGATTACGGTTTTGCCCAGCCCGGTGGCCAGGCGGCACAAATACGCCCCCGGCGCCTGCCCGGCGATGGTATCCAGGCATTCCTGCTGGTAGGGGCGGAGAGAAAATTTGTTGTTTGGCATAAAGATCCTTTCTTTTCAGTTAGGAGTTAGGAGTTATTGGTGTGCGCGTTCGCGCACGGTTTGGATGTTAGGCTTTTGGCTATTTTTCAAAATTGCGGCGCAAGCCGCACCTTTAACTCCTAACTCCTACTTCCTAACTCCTAACTAACTTTCGTAACACCAAAACACCGGCGTAACACCCCGGGTGTTACAGAATTTTTCCGGTGCATCATTGAAAATTGGCTTTGTAACACTGTAACACCTCTTTGCACATATTCTATATAGGGAGGAGATACCCCCATCTTCGTTGCGGGGGTTGGGTGTATATGTCCTCTCTATAGGTGTGTTTATGGTGTGTTACAGGTGTTCCGGTGTTACATTTGCGATTTTGCACGCTGGAACGGTAATAAAATGTAACACCGGCTTTGGGGCCGGGTGTTTCAGGGTGCTACAGCGGCTCAAAATCTGTACATTCGGAATCGGTTTGTTCAATATCCTGCACCAGATGCAGGCAGACGCAGCGCACCACACTGCCGTGGATGCGCTTGGTTACGGTGGTTTTTCCGCCGCCGGTCTTGATCAGGCCGGTGCTTTTTAAGTAGCTCAGCAGGGCGGTGGGGTTGAACCCGGCTTCATCGGCCACGCGGCGGAACACCGAGTTGATGATGTATACCCAGTCGCCGTCCAGCAGGCCGTAAATATCGCCCTGCTCTACATCGGGGCGCAGGCGGTTCAGGTTCTGGCCCACCCAGTCGCACATATAGTCATACCCGCGGGCGCCAAGGGAAACCGCCGCCCGGCTTGCCAGAAACTGCCCGACATCCGCCGCTGTCAGGGCGTTGGAATCGGCAAAGATCCACTGGGTGGCAAGGGTATCGGCCGCCACAATCAGGGCGGCGGCCATGGCCTGCTTGTCGGTGGTGGCGGCGCTGTTCAGGGCGGCAAAGGCGGCATCGTACAGGGCTTTGGCCTGGTCCAGCGCGCCGGGCTGCAGCAGGTGCTGCACAAAATCCCGCCCGGCAAAGCCGTAATTCCGGCGGAACGCCTGCGCAGCTGCGTGGCCGTCCTGCACCACCTTGTTGGCGGTGGTGCATTCAATCTCGATCACGCGGTTCACGGCACCGGCACCGGCGCCCAGGCTGTTGATCGGGGTTTCGCCGGTGGTAATCATGGCATTGGCCCATGTGGGGGTAACGTCCACCCCGCCGGACTTGTTGCCGCGAATGCGCCCCGCGCCCTGGCTGAGGCGGTACACGTTGAACAGCACCTGCCCGCGGGCGTTTTTGGCAAGCTGCAGCTCGTCAATGCACATCGGCAGGCTGTTCAGGAAGGCGGCGGTGCGCTCATAGCCCACATCGGTGCCGTCAAAGGTTTTAATGTATTTGCCCATTTCCGGGCTGGCCCACACGGATGCCGCAGCCATCAAAGCCACGGTTTTGCCGGTGGAAGAATCCACGCCCCACAGGTGCACAAAGAACGGCAGCACCCCCAGCGGCTTGACCAGCACGCTGGCAAAACTGGCGGCCAGCACAATGCGGGCAGCGTATCCTTCGCGCCGGAAGGCGGTGGCGGCGGCTTTCCAGGCGTCGTAATCCCCGGCGGGGTGGGCGGCGTTGAAGATGGCGGCGTACTCTGGCCCGCCATCATATACAAGGCCCTGAACATAGGGGCTGAACTGGTTTGCACTCACCCAGCCCAGCCGCCCAACGGATTTGCTGACGGGCAGGCGGTCATAATTCAGGGCATACAGATCGGTAAAGTAATCGCTCAGGTCGTTGGCCATCCGCAGGTTGATGCCCAGCCCGGCGTCCGAAAGCTTGACCAGCTCTTTGGGGCTGGCGTACTGGCTGCAGGGGATGATCAGCCTGCGCCAGCAGCTGCCCTTGCGGAAGGCAATTTCTACTTTTTCGGCTCCGGAATCAATATTTTCAAACCGGCGGGTGAGCACAACAGGGAACTGGCAGGCAATGACCTCGCAGGAACCAACGCCGCGGCGCACCCCGTATTCGTCCACAGCCCAGTCACCGCAGTTCAATTCCTGCGGCTGGCCCTGTGCCGTCGTTACGTTTTCCTCTGGCACAAAAGCCATGCGCATACTGTCGCAGTAGGCGGCATACAGGCTTTTGAAGTTCGCCACGCCCACGGCTTTGGCAGCAATCGCCATTTTCTCGAGCTGTCTTTTTTGCTCGAACATGTTTTTGACCGCAAACAATTCTGCGAACGGTTTATCCGTTTCAAGATAGTCCTCTTTGGTGTATGCTTCACTCAATCGGGCAACACCTCCTTTTCTTTTGCGTATTCCAGCCATTCCGCGTTGGCCTGCTGCAATGCGTAGTGGGCGGCATAATCGTCGTCACCGGGGCGGGGCAAAGGCAAATCGTGGATGGCTTTCAGGCAGCGGGCAATAGCCCAGGAACGCTGTTCGCGCCAGGTCGCTGCCGCTTCCCGTTCAGCCTTGCGCCGCTGCCATCCGGTGTCAGCCGGGGCGGGGGAAGCAAACAGGCCGAGAGCGAAATCCGCATCCAGCCGTTTCGCGGCATCCACGGGTTTCAGGCCGAACAGCTGCTCGGCAAAAGTCAGCACATCGCCACCCGCGCCGCAGCCAAAGCAGTAAAACCCGCCCGTGCCGGGGTAAATCTTGAAGCTGGGTGTTTTTTCGCTGTGAAAAGGGCAGCAGCACCATCCGCGGCGGTCAGGGTTCAGCCCGTACCGCTCGGCAGCCGCCTGCATGGGCACCGCCTGCACAATGCGGTTGAATACCTCCGGCGGCAGACCTCTGTGGCGGCGCACCGGTTCGTCCGCGGCCCGGCGGCGGTTCATCGGGCGGCGGGGTGCGTAACGGGCCATCAGAACGGCAGGTCGCCGTCATCGGCAATGGGGGCAAAATCATCCCCGGCGGGGATGGGGGC
>ERZ1034691.1730-NODE-1730-length-13315-cov-17.117119_pt1 | contig 13315 bp, 8 predicted proteins | sample MGYA00520638_ERZ1034691 | MGnify/ENA primary metagenome ERZ1034691 (study PRJEB33766, sample SAMN09781763) | gut metagenome | biome: gut microbiome | host: Homo sapiens | place: Madagascar | study: EMG produced TPA metagenomics assembly of the PRJNA485056 data...
AGGTCTGGGGTGCTGCGGGCTGCGTGGGGGCAGGCTGGGCAGCGACCGCAGGCTGTGTCAGCGAGAAAACCGCCAATTCCAGCTCGATGCGTTGGTCGGTGCCGCGGCTCATCTTGTCCAGCGCCGTGCCGAACGCGTTGATGGCGCGCACGGCTTCGGACTGCGGGGTTTCGCTGCGGGCGGCGTAGGCGGCTTCCTCCTCCGGAGAAATGCCCGTGAGCAGCGCCGTGCCGCCCTGCAAGGAGCAGAGCATCAAATTGCGGTAATGCCCGGCAAGCTCCATGCAGAGCCGGCGCATATCCACGCTTTTTTGGCGCAGCTCGGCGATTTTTTCCAGCGCAGCCACGGCGTTTTGCGCGGCGATGGCATCGCTGATATCAAACAGGTAGCTGCGGTCGGTCACGCCCGCCATACGGCGCACCAGCGCTTCGTCCACGGTGTTGTCCACACCGGCGCAGGTGTCCAGGATGGAAAGCGCATCGCGCATCGCGCCGTCTGCCAGACGTCCGATCAGCCGGGCGGCGGCGGGGTCTAAGTCAATATTTTCCTGCCCGGCAACATAGGTCAGGCGGGCGGCGATATCCTCGGCGGTGATGCGGGCAAAATCGTACCGCTGGCAGCGGCTTAAAATGGTGACAGGCACCTTTTGCACATCGGTGGTCGCCAGAATAAAGATGACGTGTTCGGGCGGTTCCTCCATCGTTTTGAGCAGCGCGTTGAACGCCGCTGTGGACAGCATATGAACCTCGTCGATGATATATACCTTATATTTGCAGACCGAGGGCAGATAGGCGACTTCATCGCGCAGGTCGCGGATGTCGTCCACACTGTTGTTGGAGGCGGCGTCCATCTCGATGATGTCCATAATGGAGCCGTCCTCAATGCCCCGGCAGACAGCGCATTCGCAGCAGGGGTCGGGGCTGGAGGTGTCCGTGCAGTTGACCGCCTTGGCAAAAATTTTGGCGCAGGTGGTCTTGCCGGTGCCGCGCGTGCCGGTGAACAGGTAGGCGTGACCGATGCGCCCGGCAGCGATCTGGTTTTGCAGCGCGGTGACAATGGGGGTCTGCCCCACCACGTCGGCAAAGCGGCGGGGACGCCATTTGCGGTATAACGCGCGATACATAATGCCATACCTCCCATACAATACAAAAGGCGGGCAGAGCACGCGGCTGCGCTGCTTTGCATACAGATGCAGGTTTGCCGCGGCACCGGGCAAACGCCGCTTAATGCTGCTCGGTTCCCCGCCTGACATGGTTCACGGGCCGCCCGCGCACGGGACCTGCATCTGTATGCGAAACAGCGCAATTCAGCCCTGTCCGCTTTTAGTATTATACAATATGCGCGGGGCAAATGCAAGGGGCAAAATGCCCACCCCCAAAAATAATTTTAGAAAAATTGCCAAAACCTGTTGACAAACGCCGCAGGCTGCGCTATAATAGCAAAGTCGCCTGACGAAAGCGACGCTCACCTATGGGGGATTAGCTCAGCTGGGAGAGCGCTTGCATGGCATGCAAGAGGTCACCGGTTCGATCCCGGTATTCTCCACCACAAAGATCACCGCAATCGCGGTGGTCTTTTTTTGTTATGTAAACAGAATTCCGGGAAAAAGCCCCGTCTGCTCAGGCAGACGGGGCTTTTTTCGTGACATTTTATCCCAACAGCTGCTTGGCAACGTCGGCGCTGGCCTTGGCGTCCTTGCAGTAGTAGTCGGCACCGATCATCTTGGCGTAGTCGGGGGTCAGCACCGCGCCGCCCACCATGACCTTGCAGTCCAGCCCGGCGGCGTGCAGGGCTTCGATGGTCGCCTGCATATTGGGTACGGTGGTGGTCATCAGGGCGGAAAGCCCCACCAGCTTGGCACCGGTGCGCTGCACGGCTTCGACCACGCGCTCGGGGGCAACATCGCGCCCAAGATCCAGAACGTCATAGCCGTAGTTTTCCAGAATGACGCGCACAATGTTTTTGCCGATGTCGTGTACATCGCCCTTGACGGTGGCAATGACGATGCGCCCCTTGCTGCCGGTTGCCTGCCCGGAGGCAGCGATTTTTGCCTTGATAGCTTCAAACGCCGCCTGTGCGGCGGTGGCAGCCTGCAGCAGCTGCGGCAGAAAGACGCTGCCCTTTTCAAAGCCGTCGCCCACGGCGTCCAGCGCCGGAATCAGCGAGGTGTTGACGACCTCCAGCGGGTCGTGCAGCAGCAGGGCGGCATCGGCGGCAAGCTTTGCCTCCGCCTTTAAACCCCGGCGCACAGCGTCGTACAGGGCATCGCCGCTTTGGGCGCTTCCCGGCTGCGGTGCGGCAGTTTTGAGCGTCTGGGTGGTTTGCAGCTGCACGTCGGCGTAGGCTGCCACATAGTCGGCGCTTTGCGCATCCTGTGCGGTCAGCACGCGGTAGGCGCGCACGGCTGCCATCATTTCAGGGGTGTTGGGGTTCATGATCGCCAGATCCAGCCCGGCGGACATCGCCATCGTCAGGAACGTGGTGTTCAGGTAACCGCGGCAGGGCAAGCCGAAGCTGATGTTGGACACACCCAGCACCGTGCGCACGCCCAGCTCCCGCTTGCAGCGGGCAAGGGCTGCCAGCGTCTGGGCGGCACCCTCCTGCTGGGCGCTGGCGGTCAGGGTCAGGCAATCGATGTAGATATCCTCGTTGGGGATGCCTGCCGCATTGGCGGCGGCGGTGATTTTTTGGGCAATGGCAAAACGCCCCTCGGCTGTCGGGGGGATGCCTTTTTCGTCCAGGGTCAAGCCGACAACGGCGGCACCGTACTTTTTGCACAGCGGCAAAATGGCGTCCAGCACCTTTTGCTCGCCGTTGACCGAGTTGACGATGGGCTTGCCGTTGTAGATGCGCAGCGCCCGCGCAAGGGCGGCGGGGTCGGTGGAATCCAGCTGCAGGGGCAGGTCGGTGACCGCCTGCAGCTCCTGGACAAGATGCTCCAGCGTGGCGGCTTCGTCAATGCCGGGCAGACCTGCGTTGACGTCCAGCACCTGAGCGCCCGCCTCGACCTGGGCAACCGCCTGCGCGCAGGGGTAGGCACTGTCGCCGTCGCGCAGGGCTTGCTGCAGGCGCTTTTTGCCGGTCGGGTTGATGCGCTCGCCCACCACGGTGATGCCCTGCACGTCCACAAAACGCACGGGGGTACACAGGCTGCTGCGGCGCACGGGGATTTTATCCGCGGGGGTATGTGCGGCAAAGGCATCGCGCAGCGCCGCAATAAAGGCGGGCGTCGTGCCGCAGCAGCCGCCCAGCATCGAGATGCCCGTGGCGGCATACTCCTGCATTTCGGCGGCAAACTCGGCAGCGTTCAGGTTGTAGCTGCCGTCCGGGTTGGGCAGCCCCGCGTTGGGCTTGACGAACACCGGCACCCCGGCAGGTACGCTGCGGCACAGCCGCTTGGCAAAGGGCAAAATTTCCTTGGGACCCAGCGAGCAGTTGATGCCCACGGCATCCGCCCCCAGCCCCACGGCGGTGACGGCGTAGCTTTCCACGGTGCAGCCCGTAAAGGTGCGCCCGCGCGCTTCAAAGCTCATCGAGGTGAACACCGGCAGGGTGCAGGTTTCCTTGGCGGCAAGGATGGCGGCCTTTAATTCGTACAGGTCGGTCATGGTTTCCAGAAATACCAGGTCCGCCCCGGCTTCGGCACCCAGCCGGATGACCTCGGCAAAGCGGTCATAGGCATCGGCAAAGGCAAGCGTCCCGGCGGGGGCAAGCAGCTCGCCCAAGGGTCCGATATCCAGCCCCACAAGGGCGCCGGTTTCCTCGGCGGCGGTGCGGGCGCAGGCAAGGGATGCCTGTATGACCTGCTGCAGGGTATAGCCGCAGCCCGCCAGCTTTTTGGCGTTGGCGCCAAAGGTGTTGGCCAGCAGGATATCCGCCCCGGCGGCGGCATAGTCGCGGTGGATGGCGGTCAGGGTGTCGGGCATGGTCAGGGCGGCAAGCTCCGGCTTTTCGCCGGGCTGCAGCCCGCGGCTTTGCAGCTGCGTACCCATACCGCCATCCAGCAGCACAAAGCGGCGGCGGTCAAAAACTTCACGAATCTGCACAGGTGATCCCCCTCTTGCGGTAAGCACATTTTTTTTGCAGGTGGCAGGTGGCACAACCCGCGCGATACCCCGTTACCGGGTGATCGGCGGCACCTAAAATTGCCGTGGTGCTTTTGCGCGGCGAAAGCAAATGCTGCTCGGTGACTGCCAGCCCGCACCCGCGCACGGTGTCAATGGCAAGGCAGAGCTCATCGTTCAGCGCAAGCGGGCAGTCGCCGTAGCCGGGGGCATAGCGCCCGGTCAGGTACAGCCCGCGCTGCTGCAGAAAATACGCCCGCTGCTCCGCCTCCAGTGCATCGCAGACCTGCTCCAGCAGCACCGACGCCATAGCATCGGCGGCGGTTGCCAGCGCAATGTCCGAAAGTTCCAGCCGGCGCAGCAGCTTGTCCAGCTCGCCGCCCAAGGTGGCAGCCATCAGCAGCAGGTGGCTGCATCCTTCGAGATGGCGGCGCAGGTCATTCCCCTGCCCTTCTGTCGGCAAGGCGCTGCGGGGCAAAAGCCGCAGCGCGGCGCGGGGCGTGGCGGCATCCAGCACCAGTGCCTCCGCCTTGTCCAAAAGGGCGGCGGCAGCGGCATCGGGCTGCCAGCCCGCCGCACCCATATAGCGCAGGGCGGTGGCGCGGTCAATGACCGCAGGCTTCGGGCGCTGCATTACAGCAGGTCCCTGATGCCGTCGTAGAGCTTTTCTGCCACGGCGGCATCGTTCATAGCGTACAGGTGGACACCATCGGCGCCGCCCTCGATCAGGTCGCGCAGCTGGCGCACGGCGTAGTCGATGCCCGCGTCGTACAGGGCGGCGGGGTCGTCCTGCCAGCGGGAGATCATACGGGTAAATTCCGACGGCAGGCTGGCGGAGGAAAGCGCCACCGTGCGCTCGATCTGGCTGCGCTTGACGATGGGCATCACACCGGCGGAAATGGGCAGGGTGACCCCGGCGCGGCGTGCCAGATTCAGAAAACGGTAAAAGCAGGTGTTGTCAAAGAACAGCTGGGTCAGAAGATGCTCGGCCCCGGCGCGCTGCTTGATGCAGAGGTTCTCCACATCCTTGCGCAGCGTTTCGCTTTCGGGGTGTCCCTCGGGGTAGCAGGCACCGTGAACCGAAAAATGCGGCTTTTTGTATTTGATAAAATGCGCAAGGTCGCTGGCGTGGGCAAAATTCGGGCTTTCGGGGCGGGCGGGGGTGCGGTCGCCCCGCAGCGCCAGCACGTCCCGCACGCCGATGGCATCCAGCCGGTTCAGCACCTCGGCGGCGGAGGCTTCGTCATTGCCCATGCAGATCAGGTGCGCCAAGGCGGGAATGTGCAGCTCGTTCTGGATAAAATCCGCCACGTCCACGGTGGAGACCCCGCCCGCTGAGCCGCCCGCGCCGAAGGTGACACTGATAAAATCCGGGTTCAGCTTTTGCATGGCGGTCAGGGTGGTTTTCATCTTGTCCATCTGGGTGGTCTGCTTCGGGGGAAAGCACTCGATGGAAAAAACACAGCGCTTGGTTTGAAACATCTCGGTAATGGTCATAGCGTCCTCCCCGCACTCAGGCGGCTTCTTGTACGGAACTTGCCGTTGCAACGTCCAAAATCCCGTTGTCGTAAGTGAACATCAGTGTGCCGGAGCTATCGGTGCGCCAAACCTCGGCACCGACGGCGGCAAAGCTTTGCAGGGCTTCGCGGTGGGGATGACCGTAGTCATTGTCCTGCCCGCAGCTGACCGCCACGGCGCGGGGGCGGACAAGCTGTAAAAAGGAAGGCGTGTTGGAGGTGGAGGAACCGTGATGCCCTGCCTTGAACAAATCTGCCCGCAGGGCGGTGCCGTAGGTGTCGCACAAAAGCTGCTCGACCTCTTTTTCGGCGTCGCCGGTGTCCAAAAAGCGGAACGACCCGGCGGCAAACATCGTGCAGAGCGAGGCATTGTTGACATTGGCGGTAAGCACAGGGGCGGTTTCGTCAGGCAGCAGCCCGCCGTGCAGAACGGTCAGGCTGCCGCTGCCCAGCGGGTAGGCCTGTCCGTTGACGGCGGTGGCAACGGCGGTACCCTGTACTTCGGCGGCTTGCAGAATGCTGCGCGGCCAGCCGGGCAGGTAAACGTCCGACGCGGCGGGAACTTCCTCCGGCTGCCAGTACGGCAGCAGCAGGGTTTCCACGGGCAGCGCTTCCAGCACGGCGCGCGCCCCGCCGGTGTGGTCGGCATGGGGATGGGTCAGCACAAGATAGCGCAGCGATTCAATGTCCAGTTCCTCTAAATCCGCCAGCAGCGTGTCGGCGGAATCGGCGGTGCCGGTGTCCAGCAGACAGGCTTCACCGTCCTGCAAAAGCAGTACCGCATCCCCCTGCCCCACATCCAGCACCAGAACCGTTGTGCCGCCCTGCGGCGGCTGCGGCAGGGTGTCGGCGGTCAGCCCGGTCAGCCGGTAGAGGGAATCCCAGCTGTGGGTCCCCTCTATTATATAGGTAGCGAGCAGCAGCACCGCAGCCAGCAGCAAGGGTCGCCAGCGGCGGCGCAGCCGGTCAAAAACCGATGGGCGGTCAGGCTTCATCATAGTTTGCATTGAGCTTGCGCTCCTGCCATTGGGCGCGGGTGACCAGCACGGCGCGGGGCTTGGCGCCCTCGTAGGGTCCAATGACCTTTTCCTGCTCCATCTGGTCCATAATGCGGGCGGCGCGGGCATAGCCCAGCTTGCAGCGGCGCTGCAGCAGGCTGGTGGACGCCTGCCCTGCCTCGATGACGCATTCAACGGCTTGCTCAAACATCGGGTCCAGCGCACCGCCGCTCTCGCCGTCATCGTCGCTGCCCTTCTTGCTGCCCTTTTCGGCAACGGCGCGGCGCTCCATCTCGGCAATCATTTCTTCGTCATACTGGGCGGAGGAGGTGGACTTGATAAAGCTCAGCACAGCGCCGATTTCTTCATCGGTGACAAAAGTACCCTGTACGCGCACCGGCTTGGAGGCACCCACCGGCAGGAACAGCATATCGCCGTAGCCCAGCAGCTTTTCGGCACCGCCAGAGTCCAGAATGGTGCGGCTGTCGATCTGGCTGGAAACGGCAAAGGCGATGCGGCTGGGGATGTTGGCTTTGATCAGACCCGTGATAACGTCTACGCTGGGGCGCTGGGTGGCAACGATCAGGTGGATGCCGGCAGCACGCGCCTTTTGGGCGATGCGGCAGATGTAATCCTCGACTTCCTTGCCCGCAACCATCATCAAATCCGCCAACTCGTCAATGATAATGGCGATGTAGGGCAGATGCTCCAGCCCGGTCTGCGCCGCCAGCTTGTTGTAGGCTTTGATCTCGCGCACGTTGTTTTCGGCAAACAGCTTGTAGCGGCGCTCCATCTCGGCAACGCTGGCACCCAAGGCACCGGCCGCCTTGCGCGGCTCGGTGACAACGGGCATCAAAAGATGCGGGATGCCGTTGTATTCGGCAAGTTCAACGACCTTGGGGTCGATCAGGATCAGCTTGACATCCTCGGGTCCCGAACGGAACAGGAAGCTGATGATGATGGAGTTGACGCAGACGGATTTACCGCTGCCGGTGGAACCGGCGATCAGCAGGTGGGGCATTTTGCACAGGTCAGCGACCTGCGCGGTACCGGCAATGTCCTTGCCCAGCGCCATCGTCAGCGGGCTGCGCATATTGATGTAGTTCTGGCTCTCAAATACCGTGCGGATATTGACGGTGGAACGTATTTTATTGGGAACTTCAATGCCGACGGCGGGCTTGCCGGGGATGGGCGCTTCAATGCGGACACCGGCGGTGGCAAGGTTCAGGGCGATGTCATCGGCAAGGCTGGTGATGCGGCTGACCTTGATGCCCGCCTGCGGCTGTAGCTCGTACCGGGTGACCGAGGGACCGCGGCAGATGTCCAGCATGGTGGTTTTTACGCCGAAGCTGTCCAGCGTGTTTACCAGAATGTCGGCGTTTTTCTTCATTTCGCGGGCAGCGCCTGCCTCATCGTCCGCCTTGGTGGCGTTGAACAGGTTCAGCGAGGGGTAGCAGTAAGGCTCCGGCGGCTGCTCGTCCGAGGTCGGCAGACGCATAGCTTCGGGGGCTGCCTTGGCGGCGGACGGCGGGGTGTGTACGGGTGCCGAGGCAGAGTTACCCACAGCGGTGCTGACGCGCAGCGCGGCGGCTTCACCGCCCTGCGGCACATAGAAGCTGTCCTCGGTGCCGGTGCGCACAGGCTGTGCGGCGGGGGCTGCCGGGGCGGTGAAATCGTCCAGAACATCGCTCAGCGGGCGACCGGACTGCCAAGCGTCCTTGACGGCAAGGTTGGCGTCCGCAAAGCTGCCGCCCAGCGACGGGATGGCAGGCGCAGCAGCGGCAGCGCGCAGCGCATCGGGCGAAATTACGGTGGTGTCCCCCGGCACGCGCTCGGCGGCGGGTTCGGCAGCCACGGGCTGCAGGGGGGTGTCAAAGCTGTCGGCGGCATCGTCGGCGTCCGGCTCCTGCGCACCGTAGTAGGGCGCGTGACCGCTGACAGCGCGGTGGATCAGGGCATCCAGCTCGTCGGCAGGTTCAGGCTGCGGCTCCGGCTCGGGCTGCAGCTTCAGCTCAAAATCCTCCTGCGGGGCGGGCGCAGCCGGTGCGGGGGTCGGCGGTGCGGTGTGCGTGCGCAGGCTGCTGACGGCGGGCATCGACAGCGGGTCCATACCGAAGGTGCCGCCGGGACCGATGCTGACCGGCTGCAGCGGGTCGTGCGCTACGGCATTCTGCAGGGTCTTGTCGGTGGGCTGGGGACCCAGATCCACATCAAAATCCGGGCGGCGCGCAGCGGGTGCGACCGGCGCGGGCGGCACGGGGGCTGCCCCGGCGGGGGACTTGTGCAGGTCTGCCATAACGTCGTAAGCCGGGTAATGCGGCTTGTCGGGCGCGATGGTCTGGGTCAGGTTTTCGACGGTTTCTTCATCATTGCCGGCTTGAAAAAGCGGCGTGTCATAGGCGGTTTCCTGGGCAGCGCGCTCGGCACGGTAGGCTTGCATTTTGTCATACTGCGCACCGAAGAACTCCACCACATCTACGGGGGAAATGGCGAAAAAGAACATAAGACCGAGCAAAAATACCAAGATGACCAGCACGTTGGACGCCGGGCGCCCAAACAGAGCCAGCAGCACGGCACCCACCGGGGCGCCCAGAACGCCGCCCTCCCAGAAATAGGTGGACGCGCGGGTGTACAGCAGCTTGACAGCCTCCCACGCGCTTACGTTGGCAAGGTTCAGCCGGGAAAACACCACCGGCACCGCCGAGCAAAGCACGCCCATCAGCGACACCTTGGCGGCAAATACGCCCACGCGGTACCCGCTTGCCAGCAGGTATGCCAAATATAAAAGGAAGGGTCCGACCAGATAGCTCATAATGCCGAAGATGCCGAAGTACCCTTCACGGAAGGCTTTCCAGAAATTTTGCCCCGGAACCAGCACAAACGCAACGCAAAGCAGCCCCAGCCCTGCCAGCAAAATGCTGGGCAAAAAGTTGGGGTTTTCTGCCCGGCGCTGGGCGCGGCGGGACGGCTGCTGTGTGCGCGCAGCGCTGCTGCGGCTTTTGGAGGACGCGGCAGAACGGGAACGGGACGATGACGAGCTTGCCCGTTTTTTACTGCCTGACGTGGATTTTTTAGAACGAGATTGTGCCATAGTGTTATGATACCCCTCTATAAGAAACACGGAAAATAAAGCCAAAGGGCTTTATGCGATATTCCTTACTATTTTATCACGGATGCGGGGGGATGTAAAGGGGGCGTGCGAGAGAGTTTGGAGTGGAGAGTTAAGAGTTTGGAGTTGAGAGTGAAGATAAGGTGTACCCGCCGCAGCGGGTACATCGATTTGTAAAAAGCCTTTTTGCGGGCAGTAATGTAGGGCGCGTGTCTATCTCCGCGCCAAGAGCCGCCGCTGTGCGGCGGTTGCGCTCCGAAACGCGCCTGCGGGCGCAGTGACCTTGCCGTACCGCTGGCTGCGCGCAGCGCATAAAATCGCGCCGAATGGCGCGTGGTTTCCCGATATATCGTACTATCGGTTAGACTGCACGGAACGGTCAAGACCGTTCCCTACAAACCAACCGAAGGTTCGCAATCTTCCCATTAAGTCCTTTGACAGTCTGGTGTGCCAGTGCTGCCGGCACATTTAAAAAACGGGGCGTTATTTCTCCCCTCTCCCCTGCTCGATCTCGCGGTACAAAAAACGCAGTGCATCGGCAAGACCGCCCAATTCGTCGATCAGCCCCTCCTTGACGGCGGCGGGTCCGTCCAGAACGGTACCCATATCCATAACCAGCTCCCCGGTGTTGTGCATCAATTCGGTAAAGCGCTTGGCGCTTATGCCGGAATGCCCCGCCACAAACCCGGCGATGCGCTCCTGCATCTGCTCAAAATAGCGCAGCGTTTGGGGAACGCCCAGCACCATACCCGAATGCCGCACCGGGTGTACGGTCATGGTAGCAGTGGGTACAATAAAGCTGCGCCGCGCCGCGACCGCCAGCGGGATTCCGATGGAATGCCCCCCGCCCAAAACCAGCGTGGCGCTGGGCTTGCCGGAGCTTGCAATCAGCTCTGCCAAGGCAAGCCCTGCCTCGACATCGCCGCCGACGGTGTTCAGGATGACCAGCAGCCCCTCAATTTCGGGGTCCTCCTCGATATCGACCAGCTGCGGGATGACGTGTTCGTACTTGGTGGTTTTCTGCGTCTCGGAGGCAAGACAATGTCCCTCGATGGTGCCGATGACGGTCAGGCAGTGGATGGCGTGCCGCCCCTTGGTGGCGGGTACGATGCCGTCCTCGGTGATAAGGTCATGCTCCAGCCGTTTGAGGGCGGCGGTTTCGGTGGGGTTGTGCGCGGGCTTTTTGCTGCTTTTTTTGGCGTTGGGCTGCATAAAAATTCCTCCTTGTGGTTGGTGGTCACCCCGTAGTATGGCAAAAAACTGCCCGGCTATGCGCGCTGTTCCTTGGGGAAAATTTACAAAAATCAGAAAAAACTTAGACAAAAAATTGACAAACACGGAGAATCATTTTATAATAAGCACAGAATATATTGTGGGGCTTACTGCGAACGGCGCGCCGCATAGCGCAAGGGGCGCGGTATGTCTTGGGCAACACCGCACAATTCCCGCCTGACGGCTTAAGCACCGCTCCGGCGGCTGCGGCACGGCATCTGCGTTGCCAAAATGCTCGCCAATACACAAAGTATTGCCTGCGCTTTTGGCTTAGCATCTGCCGCACCTCGCTCGCCGTATCGGCACTTAGAATTATGCGGTATTGCCCTTGGTATAAGCGCGGCTGATAGGCAGCCGCAAAGAGGTGTTATTATGGCTATACAAAACAAGGTTTCGCTGCCGGTGATCAAGCGCCTGCCGAAATACTACCGCTATCTGACCAACCTTTCGGTGGACGGAAAAGAAAAAATTTCCTCCAGCGAATTGGCACATATGATGGGTACCACCGCCAGTCAGGTGCGGCAGGATTTCAACTGCTTCGGCGGCTTTGGTCAGCAGGGCATCGGCTACAAGGTGGACGTGCTGCGCGCCGAGATCGGCAAGCTGCTGTTCGGCGACGGCGAGCGTCTGCCCACCATTTTGATCGGCGCGGGGCATCTGGGCTCGGCAGTGTCCAGCTTTATCAGCCGGGATACCAACGGCTACACGCTGCTGGGCGTGTTTGACATCAACCCGGAGTTGGTCGGCAAGGAGATGTGCGGCGTACCCATCTACCCGCTGCAGGAGCTGGAAAGCTTTTGCAATGAGCATCACCCCATCGTGGCGGTGCTGTGTGTCCCCCGCCAGAGCGCGGTAGATCTTTCGGGCGAGCTGGTGCGCCTGGGCATTCAGGGCTTTTGGAACTTCAGCCACTATGATCTGTCCGTGGAATATCCGCAGGTCACGGTGGAAAATGTCCATCTGGGCGACAGCCTGATGAGCCTTGGCTACCGCCTGCGCAACATGACCGAGGAATAAAAGGAGCGTGCCTGATGGCAAAATTGTATTTCCGCTACGGCGCGATGAACAGCGGCAAGACCACAGCCCTGATGCAGGTTGCCTACAACTATAAAGAGCGCGGTATGCGGGTGCTGATCTTAAAGCCTGCGGTGGACACCAAAGGGCAGGACTGCATTGTGTCGCGGCTGGGCATAAGCTGTAAAGTGGATGTGCTTGTCACCCCGGAGATGGATGTTGTCGAGCTGGTGCGCGCCGATGCCGCCGAACACGGCGCACCCGCCTGCATCCTGTGCGATGAAAGCCAGTTTTTTACCCCCGAACAGGCGGAGCAGCTGTTCCGCGTGACGGTGGACTTGAGCATCCCGGTCATCTGCTATGGGCTGCGGGCGGATTTTATGATGCGGGGGTTCCCCGGCTCGACCCGCCTGTTGGAGCTGGCGCACACGATCGAGGAGCTGAAAACCATCTGTGCCTGCGGACGCAAGGCGATCTGCAACGGGCGCAAGGTCAACGGTGAGTTTGTGTTTGAGGGCGCGCAGGTCGCCATCGACACGGTGGACGACGTGCAGTACCAAAGCCTTTGCCCCCAATGCTGGTACCGCGAGTACCGCGCATTTCTGGCACGGCACCCCAAAGCCGAGTAAGGACAGCGCAAGATATGCCGCATTGGGTGCGAATTTGCACCGATGCGGCATTTTTTGCGCACAAAAACCCGCGTAAGAACATATCTTGCACGCAAATTTTGCAATAAAGGCGCGATTTTTGCACTGAATACAAATATTGCGCGTAATAACGTAAAAAATAAGAAAATGAAGCAGAAGAAAGCTGCCCACATAAAAATGACGGTTGCCCACTGTGCAGCAAAACTGAAAGCGACATTGTGCAAGATGCACAAATTTATATATATTAGTTCAGTCAAATTCACGGCGGTGACAAAATAGTTACAAGCACAAAAGCAAGAAATGCACGTTTTTCGCAAGAAGAAACTAAATCGGCTATTTTTTTTACCGTCATATTTTGCTATCATATAGGCAAGCGAAAGGCTTACACCGCGGCGGAAATCCCGCGCACGGAACGCCAATATACAATCGCATTCGATTAGGAGGAAAAACGTATGAAGAAGGCAATCTCTCTTGCTGTTGCCACTGCCATGACCGCCGGCTTGCTGGCGGGCTGCGGCACCGCAGCGACCAGCAGCTCCGCTGCCGCCGCCGATTCCACCCCTGCTGCTTCCAGCTCTGAGGCTGCTGCCGAGGGTCACGAAATCAACACCACCGATCCCATCGAGCTGAGCATCAGCTGGTGGGGCGGCGACTCCCGCCACGAGGCTTACCAGAAGGCTCTGGAGGCTTTCCA
>ERZ1034691.1734-NODE-1734-length-13308-cov-4.443598_pt1 | contig 13308 bp, 9 predicted proteins | sample MGYA00520638_ERZ1034691 | MGnify/ENA primary metagenome ERZ1034691 (study PRJEB33766, sample SAMN09781763) | gut metagenome | biome: gut microbiome | host: Homo sapiens | place: Madagascar | study: EMG produced TPA metagenomics assembly of the PRJNA485056 data...
ATATCCTTCTTTATCTTCCTACTATGAATTTTTATTTTCTAACTACTATTAATAGTGTAAGAAAATTTTCAGACAGAAAAAGAAGAGACACCGGTTAATCCAATGTCTCTTTCTACTTCCTGATATCCCTATAAGGAAAAACAGTCCTTTATGTTAAAGGTCATATTCGATATCATCATCAAAACATAATCCATAGAATTCATCATAAGCCTGCTTTGCAATCTCTTCAGGTACATCTCCATATACTTCAATTACATCTGATATGTAAGTATCATAATCATCAGGATAGCTGGAAGCAAAATCCATAAGTGTCTCATAAGCATACTCATAAGCCTCTTCATCTATTATTGCCCCGTTTTCATCTGTCATAAGCGCATCTGCCATCTCACTATAATCATCATATCCTTCATCTTCGTAAATCTCTTCTTCCATTCCCCATGACTGACCCCATGACTGATGATATAAAGGAAAATTATTTTTAAACTGTGGAGCAGGAGTCTTTGATATCTGCTCTGTCTTATATACCAGATAATCCTTAAAAGCCTTTATATCTGGAATCTTAGATTTATCCAGTGTATTAGTAAGCGTCTGTAATAATGTATCTAAGGAATATATATATCCTATAAATACACTCTCCTTTACATTCAATCCTGCGTTACTGTGCATATATCCTTCTGTTGGTAAACAACAGCTGAATGCATCCTGTTTTAAATTCTTACCATAAAATAAGCCCTCATCAAACTCTGTATAATCACATGTAATATAAGCATCTTCAAATGGTGTATATTCCTTAGAAGAAGCTTTTGTTACACCAAAACTTAAACTATCTCCGTCAAGTTCAACCAGCCTATCATGTAACATAATCTGCATCTGTTTACTTCCTCTTAAGCCTTCTATAGATATAAGTTCATTCTCTTCATATCCTTCATCAGTCACATCTAATGCTATACATGTAGGATTAATCCGGCTGTTTTCTGTTATAAATGTAAAAGCATCCTTTGCTCCTGTACAAAGCCCGGTTTCTTCTTCAGCTGTAAATGCAAAGTAAACATTATTATCTATCAGCTTATTATCATTTAACATGATACTTACAGCACTTGCATTTGTTCCTAAATTATCATATGTACCATGATAATACCTGTCCTTATACTCACTACTTACATTTGTTATTCCTGATACTATATCTGCATGACTGCTTACTAATATACATTTATCTCCCTTTTTAGGAACAGACTTACCATAAATAACACAATTCTTTGTACTGTATACTTTATTATATGATGAATCTTCTAATACCTTATCTATAGCGTCCAATTTATCTGTAGTTGTAAATCCTTCTTTATTATTACTTCTTGCAGGTAATGATATCTTCTCTAATACATTATCTAATGTATCCTTTATCTTATCAGCTTCAGGTTTAAATTCTTTATCAGCTTCTATCTCGACAACACTCTGATTAGGTTTTAAATTATCAAGCAAATCAACAATAACTGTATCTGTTATCATCTTTGCTTCTTCCTTATATATATCATTAATGGTATCTGATACCTTACTTATTAGTTCATAAGGATTTCTGTTAATTATACATCCCTGTATATCTGTATCTAATTTACATTCATAATAAATACTATCAGCATTAGTCTTTATTACCAGATAATCTTCTGTATTATGACTAATTCCTTTTGGTATATAATAAAGACTTACATCTTCACTGTTAAATGTCTTATTAATATCTTTTAGGACCTTGTCTATTTTTGTCGTTACCTTATCATTACTGATTGCTTCTGTTAAATTCATTAAACTCATATCTTAGCTCCTTATTTTTCCTTAACATCTAAATGCCCTTTACTGTAATAGTGGTTTACATTTATTGCTTAAGAAGCTGTTTATCTGTTATTGTATTATATCTTTGGATTTTTTTAGTTTCCTTTAGACTGGATATAGGTGGTTTCTATTTTCTTTGGATTTTAGATATGTCTGTATTGATTTTTCATAATCAGATTGGAATTGTAGATTACTATTTCTTTAGATTTGTTATTGGGCTATTTTTCTATTTTGGACTGTTGGGCTGTCTGTTTTTCGGATTGCTTTTTCTTAGTGGAGGTTATTGGTTTTGCACCTTTCCGGATGCCTTGCTGAGTGCTGGGCGCAGTTGTCCTATGTCACGAAAAACTACTACGCCACGACTATACTTTCTAATTCTTTTAGAATAGTTCTAAATCAATTCTGAATTCAGAATTAAATAAGCACTTTCCATCAGCCAGCATCGTCTGTTGTTATCAGTCTTATGTCACTATATATTGTCTTTCATATACTCACTATTATTAATCCTTTGGTTTCAGATAATTACTGATTACTCTTGTATCTTTTACAGGCAAGATACAAAGACTGTGCCGGTCTCTTTATTTCATCAGTTATTACCTTTCGTTTCTCCTATTAATAATAATATGTATTTTACTTATCAATATAAGCTTCATAAGTATACTTTCTACAAGCACCTACGGTCAATCCACTTGCGTAAGGTTTCCCTATGACTGTCCTACTTCTACTCTCCTATTTATAAAGACTACCTGTATCTTCATAAAGAAAATCATATCCATATCGCAATCACTGATATATTACTATATCATTATCTGTATAAGTCCTTGAGCCTTATTACCATAGCTCACACCGTTAGCCATTCGCCACAACCACGGGATAATTTTAACCATATAGGAGATAATTACATATTTACTATTAATTTCTATATACCGCTATAACTGATTAGCAATAATCGTTATATGTCTCATATATATAATTTTCATATATTTGTGATTATCTTTAACCCTACTTAGGCTTAGAGTTTATTACTCTTTCGGGGTCATCTTCCGTTTTCAACCTCTTTCGTTCTCCAGTTGTGATAACATGCGTACAACTGTCACCGGACATACTCATTAGTTAGGCTATGTCATACCAATTTTTTTATACTGGTTGTTCCCATTTCCAGATAGCTAACAGCATTGTATAGTAAGTACAATAATCTGCCGCCCTCTTATTTTTTTCTTCTATTTCCCCCTACCTTATATTTGGTATTGTTACCTTAATCAGTTGGAAAACAGACTTAAAAATAAGCAAAAATGTATCTTTATATTTTGAATAGTGTAAGAAGTCTTTCATTCAGGGAAAAATTCTTGTATTTTTTTAAGTACAATCTATATTTTTATTTACTTGGTTTCATTTATGTGAAATCCTTAGTAAAAAACAGGACCATTTCCTATTAAGGAAACAATCCTGTCTTCTAATTAATAATTTGCAATTTTTAAAACTCTGTACATCCTTAAATCGCTTTCAGTAACCCTTCTTAGAACTGAACCGCCATATTCTTCGCTGCACTCGATTATATAATTACCCTCACCTTCTTCTTTCCATTTAGAAGGAGTTGTGTTTGTAGAAGTACCGACTATATACTTATCAATCTTATCAAGATGTCCGATATATATAGCCATCTTACCATCTTCTTTTACTAAAATATCACCGGTTCTCTTTGTTCTATGGTCAAAATTACCACTATTAAAGAGGTCTTGTCCTGTCTGTCCATATTCACGCTTTATTCCCGATAATCTATATAATCTTCCTAATACAAATGCATCACTTGTAGAAGGTCCGCTATTGTTATTAAGTCCATTACTGTATGCATTTACCTGTACATTAGCAGACTGTCCGCCTTTACTCTCTGAATAATAGAACTCTCCTACTGCATTCAGTGCATTTGTTATAAGCTGTGTTCTGTTTTCAGATAATCCGGAGTTATATTTTTTTATGGATGCTAGTACAGATTTCTTCATTTCAGCATCAGGCACCATGTTAAATCCGAATGGGAATGATACCTCAAAGCTTTCAAAGATTTCAATTGCCTGCTGATATCTGGCTTTCCATGTAACATTATACATATCAGGAATTACACTTCCCTTATAATCTCCATATAAATCATGCATTTCTGAATATACATCTTCATATAGTTTGTAATTATCATTATCCCCATATTTATAGTTCTTTCCCCAGCCTTTAAACTTAAAGATATCATCCGGGTCTTCTGTGTTCTCATCCTGAGTAGAGAATTTCTTTGTAGATAATGTCCATCCGTTTCCTGATATCCAGCTTCCGAATTTAGCAACTGTAGATATTACCTTATTCTTTCCCCATTGCAGGGCTGCTTTAGGTGAGCTTGGAATAGGATAGAACCATACCTTCTGCTGATTTATCCACTTCTCTTTCCATTCATCAATAGTATTTGTACCTTCAGTACTCTGATGTTCAAAATCACTCTCTGCAAGGAAGAATGTTATCTTATAACAATCCTTCTCCATCAGTGTTTTAAATTCCATATCCATAATAAGGCTTATGGAAGGCTTTATATGACCACCACAATGTCCTTTACATACATATGCTGTATTATAACAGCCTTCGTCACTTTCAGATTTCCAAGGGTCATGTGTATGTGCTTCTGTTGTACATAAGCTTCCATCAGATTTTATCCATCCAAATGTACATTCACTGTCTGAATGCGAATGTTCTTCTTTACCACATATACGCTGGTCGTAATCATAATGACTTGTATCAATATAATTCTTGCAGGATTCATCATGGGAATGATGTCCGTTACATATCATTACCTTAGTTGCTCTTGGCTTTTCAACATAAGTTGTCTTATCACTGATTCCGTGGTTATCATGGTCTTCTGTATGGAACTCATCATTTGCAAGAGGACACTCACTGTAATCATCCGGATTTGCTTCATAATCTTCTACAGATACCCTTATTATCTGTCCACATTCGTAATAGATATTATAACCTAATTTATCCTGCCATTCATAACAGCTTTCCCGTTCTTCATAATCCTTGTCACTTCTATTGTCATAATTATAATCAGCTTCATCTTTCTCTGTATGGATAGTGTCATTATATGTACCATCCCATGTTTTCTCTTCTATCCACTTATAACAGCTATCCGAATGTGAATGCTCTTCTTTACCACAACTCCAGCCTTCATACTCTCCTGATGCTTCATGGTTATGTTCAGGCTTAGGACATGTTAAATCTCCTCTATATGTTGCATAATTATCACAATCCCCATGACTGTCTGATGGCTTCTTACCTATAAATACTCCGTTTGCTTCTCCTGTAGACGGTAATCCAAGTGAAGTATTCGACTTACTAAGCCATGAATTAAGCAATGCTCTCTTCTTATTAATAAGTTTATTATAATCAGAGGTATATCCATGTATATAAACATTATTACATTTGCTTTCTTCCCTTGTAACTACATGTGTATCCTCATTATATGACATTGATGTAAATACATCTTCATCCGGACAATCTGTTACTGTATCATAAGTATATGCATACTTATCATTACTTTCATCATCATCATTTAAAAATGCTACATCTCTTGTTCTTACATACATAAAGAACACATATCCCTTTGCTGTGTAGTAGTTATCAAAGTTGATATCTTCCTGAAATCTATAATGCATCATTGATACTATTGGTACAAGATTAGCAGATACTCCCTTTAACTGTTCATGTGGTAGATTTGGCTGGTCATAAGTCATATCCTCTGAAGCCCATATATTCTGTAAGGTTGCATCTTCTACACTTCTTGTCCAGTCATATTTCTTACTTGATATGGTATTACCGGGAGTTAAATAATAAGTCTCTGCCTGCTTTATAGCTGTATTTGTAAACTGTCTTCCTAATGTATTAGAAGTTTCATTTACTATAAGCTGTAAATAGTTTATATTTTTCAACTCTTCAGCAAGCTCTGAAGCAGGATTTGCTCCAAAAAATGCTCCTAATCCTAAAACTAAAATAATAAATGGAAGGAAAGACATAAATGTTGTAGCTATTCCCCCAATGGCAGCTCCTATTGCAGTAAGTCCTGTTTTCTTTAAGAATTCTTCAATTTTCTTCTTTATTGCATCTACAAATCTTCTTACTGCTGCTCTTGGTTTTCTGGTAATATACTTTGTAAGTCTCTTAGGAGCATTCTTTGCTCCTTTTAATGCATTCTGTGGAGCATGTATTATTCCATTTATCCTTGCATTAACTATTCTCGCATTATCAAGTCTTGCAATTCTTCTGTTTCTTAAACCTGTTATTCTTACAAGGCTTTTCTGTTTCTTCTCCAGCTTGGCAATCTTCTTTGCATTTCCTGTACTTCTTGCATCAACGATTTTACTATTAAGCTTATCTCCTCTTTTAGCCCATCTTTTATTAGATTTCTCTCTATGAGCTAATCTCTTATTACGCTTTTCATTCTTCTTGGCTTCCTTGCTCATCTTAGAATGGTTAATATGCTTATAGGCTGTATTTTTAACACTGTCTGTTCCCTGATAAATAGCCTCTGATACTTTTGCAAATTTACTGTTAGGAGCAGCTTTCTTTGCTATCTTTGTAGGGGCATATACCGCACCTTTAACTAATGTGGTTGTAGCTCCGACAGATGATTTCATTGCTGTCTTAACGCTTGTTGTTGCAACCTTTGATATTCCCTTATAAAAAGTTACACCTCTATACATATCATTACCGATAAAGTTACGCATTACCATCTGTCTGCCGTGCGCTCTGTATCCTTTTCCTTTATCAGTACCTACATTTGCCTTCGCTCCTGTATTTACATATGTCTTAAAATCAGTGATATTATTTTTATATTTCTCTATGTTTTCCTTTATCTTATCTTTTGCATCCTTGGTAAGATTTGGCTGGTTAAGCATATTCTGAAGACTGGCTATAGCTTCTTCATTCTTCTTTATCTCTGCCTTGGCACTCTTTATTGAACCGTCAAAATTACCCGTAAGACTGACTTTCTTTAAATATGTAACCTGCTTATCTCTTATTTCCGAAAGGTTAGCTCTCTTTCCTACTGATGTATGGGCTGTCATAATTGATGCATTTCTTGCGGTTTCATTCTGTGCTTTAATAGATATGTCTCGCATTGTAGCATTGACAGTATAATTATTCATTTTTGTATCATTAAGAGTCTGGTTTCCTAATTTATTTTTGTTTATAACTCCTAAATTCTCATCCTTGGAAAGTGTCCGCCCTGTAAATCCTAACTGAGACTGCTGTGTTTTATTAAGACCGGTCTTCTTAGTAAAATCATTAAACTTTTCATTAGCTGAAGATGATAATACTCCCATTCTCTCCATACTGGCTTTTGCTGTCTTATTATTCCAGTTGATTGAATTAAATGCATGTTCAGCTGTACGCTCCCTACTTGTATGCATTACTGAAGCAACTACTGCTCCTGTATTATATGCTCTCATATAATTATCATAAAAAGCGTTCTGGTCTCTGTCTCTTGCCCCACTTGCAGCATAATTATATGAAGCAGATGCTAATGATTTTACAAGACTTCCTTTTCCTTTTTCACTACTAAGTGAACCTATCTGTATTGTTCCGCCGGATAAGTTATAAATTTCACTATTTAATCCCATGATTATAACCCTTTACTCCTATAATGCTGTATCATCTGTATCATTTACATAGCCTTCTGCTTCAGCATTAATATATCTTTCATCTTCTATCTCACGCTCTACTTCAGCTTTAATCGCATTTATATCCAAATCATTTCTGACAGTGAAAGTTGTACATTCAGTAGCACATAACATCTTTACTACATTTCCGCCTGTCTTTGCACCACTTTCAGTCTCCATATCTATAGCTTCCATTGTTGGCATCTCTCTTGTAAGGAAACATATTAATGGGTTAATAATGTTACACTCCAGTATTGTGTAATCTTCTCCTTTATCTCCGTTTCCTATACTCTCCCTCTCTAAGAAATGAAGCGTAAATATAGGAATCTCTCCATTCTCCATAGGCTTGCTTAAAGATGTTCTCCACTTTTGTAATCTAGCCCAGAATAGTCTTAATTCCTGCTCATCATATGTCTTAAACTTAAATGTCACCATTACTAAATCTGCATTAACTTCATCAAAACTGATTTCAGGAGTTACCTTATTTAAGGAATATATAATCTCCTGTTTTGTATCATTTGACTGTCCTGTTACTGAATCAACATTATAATTCTGATAGGTAACAATTGATTTTGTTTCTCCTGATGGTAATACTCCCGTTAATCTGTCACAGAATTCCTTAAAGGCAGTTGCAGTTAAACCTGCTAATCCCTCTTCATCTGTATCTTCTGTGTCTTTTATATCTTTAGTTTGTACAATATCGTTGTTATGGTTATCTTCTATTTCTAATTCCTTATTTTCAGGAGTCTTAGGTGAATTGATATCCTGATTAAAAAACTTGCTCCAATCTTCTGTTGCCATATATACTCCATTCCTCTCTTTTAAAAAAAATATTTATATTTATAATAGTGTGGAGAAATTTATTTTAAGATGTGGATTTATCTGCTTTTTAGGTATAAAAAATAGGAGTAAGCTATTAGCCTACTCCCAATTATTTTAGTCCTGAGTTCTAAGTGTTGAGTTCTGAGTGGTAATTTTAGATTTTAATATCATTACAATAAAACTAATACTTCTCTAAATAAACAAACTAAACTTTGCACTCCTAACTCAACCCTCTGCACTGAGTTAGATGTCGTCTACTGCCTTTGTTGTCATAATTTCAAACAGTTTAGTCTTTACCGGGAAATTATCTTCAAACGGAATTGTCTGCTGTCCTGTATAGATAATACCGTGACCCGGTTCTACATTAGTAATATACTCTACATCACTATTAGACAGATTAAGCAATTCCTGTAATGAAATTCTATCCATAGATGACTGGTTAAGCATATATACAAATGATGTATTATTAATAATTGCTCTTGCTTCCTGACTTGCTAATAAATCTTCTACATTCTGTGTGATTCCTGTTGGAACTCCGTAGAACTTTCTTGCTCTCTTCCATATAGATTTTAAGAACTCCGATGTAGACTTATTAGACAGAAGAAGATGGAACTCATCTACATAGAACCATGTCCACTTATTATCTCTTCTGTTATTTACCATTCTGTTCCATACTTCATTCATACATACCTTTAAGGCAAGCTCCTTAAGATTAGTACCAATGTTCTTGATATTAAACACTACAAGTCTGTTATCTATATTAACATTTGTTCTGTGTGCAAATGTATCAAATGCTCCTGTTGTATATGTCTCCATTACAAGTGCCAAGTTCTGTGCTTCTGCCTGTGGCTGACTTAGTAATGCATCAAAGAGGTTCTGCATAGTAGGACAGTGTTCCCTGTCTATTGTTCTCTTTCTGCCATTATTATCAGGCGGTAATTCTGCCAGATGCTCAAGATATGGTCTGTATATCTGCTGGATACATCTTCCTACAATCGCTTTCTGTGTAGGGGATAATGATGCTCCATTACCAAGCATTGTCTCCAGTAATCCAAAAATGAAATCCGTCTTCATTGTAATTGGATTTAAGTCCGTATCATGTGAATTATCAATATCCAAATCAAACGGATTAATATATACTCCGTTACCCGGCGAAATATTAATCACTGTACCATTAAAGGCATCCGCAAGTGGTGAATACTCTCCATCAGGGTCAATGATATAGATATTCGCATCTTTATTTAAAATAACACTTGTCATCTCACGCTTTGCACTAAATGACTTACCCGAACCTGAAGAACCAAGTACAAGACCGTTATAGTTCATACCCTTTGTTCTGTCATATACGATGAGCGACTTATTAATCGCATTGATTCCATAATAAATACCGTTTTTGTCAAACTGGTTTACTTCATCAAATGGAATGAATACTCCAAGACTCTCTGTTGTAAGCATTCGTTTTGAATATAACTTATCATGTCCAAGAGGTAGTGAACTGATAAAGCCTCTTTCCTGTGCGTTTAAGAATGGCTTAATTGTACACATATACTTAATTGCACTGTTTTCAATAATCTTTTTCTGTTCCTTTAATATTTTCAAATCTTCTGCAAAGTGACATAATGATAAAGATGTATAAAACATCTTCTGGTCACGATTTAAAATATCATCCTGTAATGCTTCGATTTCATCTTTATTCTTCCTTAAGTCTGCATTAATCATATCAGGACTCTTACCTGCACTGATTCGCTTATCCATATTGGCTTCAACTTCTGCCTGTATATTTACAGACTGATTATGTACCTTCTTAATGGCATCAGCCTGTTCCCATGCACTGATATGAAGTGTAAATACAGATTCAAAATTAACAGATACAATTTCTGTTAAGAAGTTTGTATCCATAAAGTTAGCAATTCCATCAAGGTACATTGCCTGCCCTACTCTTTCATTAATCTCAAATCTGCTTGAATAAAACTTAAGACTCTCCGGACATACAATATCCTTTGTTGTTAAATGCTGCTTCTTAAGCAAATCATAATCTATGCTTGTCTTACCTTTTGCATCATGTTCAAAGTAGAAATTAGGACTCTCCGGATTTAATATAAGATTGATAACCTCAAGTCTCTCTGCTAAATCTAATGGTCTTAACGGAGTTCCGCTTATCTTCTTAAAGGATGTTGTTAATTCTCCTTCAAGTATTGATAATCTCTGCATTGCAGCTTCTACAGTATCAGCATTTACATATACAGTTATGTATCTCTTTGTTGAAATAGAATTTCTGCTTAATGCCATATTATTTTTAAGAACCGTAGATAACTCTTCTCTATATACATTAAATCCATCCTGCTTATATAACGGTAATACTGATGCTAACTTTGTATCTTCATCTTCCTTGTAATTTACAAATGTAATGAAAATATCTTCTCCAAAGCCTATCTGATTAAGAAATCTTAAATAAGCATCATATATTGCCTGCTGGTCTTCATCATTCTTCGTCTTAAATGATATATCATTAAAAGCAAAACTCTTACTGTACCGGGTATCTCCTATTTTAAATACACCATTTTCATATGTACCTTCCCAATCAAGTGTCTCCTGTACTGTTCTTGGTATCTTTATTTTTCCTTTTGCTCTATTCTTTTTATTACTGCCTGTATTATCTGCCGGACTTGTATTCTTTGTATCAGTCTTTGGTTTACTGCTAAATAATCCCATATTTTATATTTCCCTTCTCTAAATCAGTTATAAAATCATCTGATATCCTGCTTTTTTCTCTGCCTTTAACTGCTTCTTTTTCTGTTTCTTTGTTAATGTCTTCATCTTTACAGCTTTTTCATACTCTTCATCATGGACTTCTTTAAGTCTTACTGATGGGGCAATAAAATTATCTATAATGAACGGTATCATTATCTTCTCCGGGTTCTCCCCAAATGGTTTTATTGTTCCCCATACAAAAAATGGAATAGCAAGAACTGCCCCTAAAATAGCTGCTGATGTACCTTTTATTTCAAATATGGGAGCAATATAGAAAAATCCTACTAATGCCAAAGCTGCTCCGATTCCATAAAATATACACTGCCTTGTTGATAGTCCTAATGCAAATTTGGATTCATGCTTTAAGATATCCTGTGGCATTGGCTGTCCTATCATATCTGTGTTCTCCTTGTCTTATAAATCAGCAATACGGCATACTATCAATTAACTCCTTAAAATAAGATGTCTTTGATGATACTGTCAGTATTCCTTCATCTTTATATTCTTCTGCTACATATGCCATTAAATCTCCAAAAGAAGATATTGAATTTTCTAAAATATCCTTTGTTATCTGACATACCAGCTTATCTTTTACTAAATTGTCCATTTTAATCACCCTTAGTTAATGCAGAATTCTGAATTAGGAATGCAGAATTACTGATTTATTATTTAGATAAGAATATCTCTAAATAAATAAGCTAATAATTCCTAATTCCACACTCCGAATTCTGCATTGATTTAAGCTCCAAACATATCATTTACAATACCGATAGACTTCATCATTGCACTTATCATTGCAACTCCAACGCCTAGCATTAATGAGAAATTTCCTACTAATAAAGTCAGATTAACTTCTCCGCCTGTATTCTGAATGTTACTTATTACTGTCTGTGCCAGCGTTCCCATAAGATAAGCACATAATCCGCCTATTACTACCAGTACGGCTGACTGACAGCATACGGCTAAAAATTTCTTCAAATATCTTCCGCCTGCTCCTCTCCAGCCATCGTCTGTCATCAATCCCATTGCTATAGGTAAGAAACATCCTCTTGCTCCCATCTCTAAAAGCCTTGTAAACGCTATGACATATGTAAGAATAAGTACTGCAAATCCCAACAGATAACATGGAAGCATACCTATTGCTATTGATAACAGACATCCAATTGCTGAGAAGAAACCCGTATGTTTTGAATTAATCAGAGTTCCTATGTCTGAAGGCACTGTGAATTTTTCATTTACTGATGTAAATGCATTAGTGGCTAATCTTGTTAAAGCATCTCCAAAATTCGTACATACTTCATATATTTTGTCGCTATATGCTACTGCCGCTACTCCTACAGCAAGTCTTGCAAAGAACTTTACAAATAATTCAATGGTTAATCTGTCTGAATTTATCAGCTCTATCATTGAAATGAGGAAGAACAATGCCGCTAATGCAAAACCTATACCCTTCATTGCATTAATTATTCCCCCACTGCCGGTTATCATTGTGTTAATCTGTCCTGTCAGTGTGCTTACTGAATTTGCAGCTGTTCCTCCACCACCGCCTTTTGCTGTAATAATGGAAGATATTCCATAACAGGCATCCAGTAACATCTGTATTGCATTTCCTATAAGCATCTGATATGTACTTGAAAAATCAACTCCGCCGGCTACGAAACCACCTAACATATTTCTTTTCCTTCCCGTTGATACCCTACGGATAAAATCCGATAGTCTTTCTTATTTTTGTCTTATTTTTAATTAATCCCATTGATTAACTTCCAATGGGATTAACTATCAGTCTGTTTATTAATTAGAAAATTACATTTGAAATTGGGTTCCATGCAAATGCTCTGAATACAATTAAAACTGCACCGATTACAATATCCTTTGCAGCTGTTGTCTGGTCTTCAGGCTGGTTATTTCGATAAGCCATTACAAGCTTGAATACACCTGCAACAACGAAGAACGCTCCTACTAATGGAAAGATATTTACAACCATATCTACAGCTGCCTTTACAACATTATCTGCTTCTCCACTTCCACTTGTTGCCTTAGCAAATGATGACTGCATCAGCATCGCTTCACACATAAGACCTGTTGCCAAAAGCTCTGCCTTGTTCTTTACCTTTCCTGCTACTGTACAGACCTTTCCGCCTGCTTCCTTAACTCTGTTAAACATAACTATATTTCCTCCTAAAAAAATAGAAATTGTTAAGGACTATGTTTGTCCTTATAT
>ERZ1034691.1739-NODE-1739-length-13295-cov-6.443127_pt1 | contig 13295 bp, 12 predicted proteins | sample MGYA00520638_ERZ1034691 | MGnify/ENA primary metagenome ERZ1034691 (study PRJEB33766, sample SAMN09781763) | gut metagenome | biome: gut microbiome | host: Homo sapiens | place: Madagascar | study: EMG produced TPA metagenomics assembly of the PRJNA485056 data...
ATCAGCAGGCCGCCGATGACCCACATGACCACCATCTGCCAGGTGAGGTTGCCGAAGTTGCTGAACAACCCGGCAAAAGTTTGTAAGATCTGCATACAGTACCTCCCAAATACTGGGCGGCAGGGTATAAAAATAGAGACCCCTGCCGCAGAAAAACTGCGGCAAAAGTCTCAGCGTTTACAGTATGCTCCGGGGCCGCGCGGCCCGTGGTGACGAAGCGATACAGCGCGGCGGACCGCGTCCCTTACTCCCTTTTACCTTGCCCATAGTATAGCGGATGGCGGGCAAAATTGCAAGGGAATTTTTGCAAAAAACGCACAGACGCGGCAAAATGTTGCACAGGCAAAAAAGCTGTGTTATACTTTTATGGTAAAAAGCACAACGAAACCGAGGGACCTGCCATGATTAAAATTGCCATTGTCGAGGACGAAGCCGCGGTACGCGACCAGCTGACCGACTATGTGCGCCGTTACACCCGCCAGTACGGCACCGAGTTTGAGGTGACCTGCTTTACCGACGGCGACGAAATACTGGAAAACTACCGTCCCTCCTTCGACATCATCTTTCTGGATGTGGAGATGAAGCGCCTCAACGGCATGGAGACCGCCCAGCGCATCCGCGAACTGGACGACGATGTGCTGCTCATCTTCATCACCAACATGGCGCAGTATGCCATCAAGGGGTACTCGGTGGGGGCGCTGGATTACGTGCTCAAGCCCGTGCCGTACTTTGCGTTTTCGCAGCAGCTGCAAAAGGCGGTCAACCAGCTGGCCCGGCGGGCGCGGCATTACCTGGCAGTCCCGGTGGACGGCGGTATGCGCCGCTTGGACACCGCCGCCATCTATTATATGGAAAGTGACGGCCACAAGGTCTGCTTTTACACCGAGGATGGCGACTTCATCGCCCCCGGCGCGCTGAAAGCCTTTGAGGAAAAGCTGGCGAACCGCCCCTTTGCCCGCTGCAACAGCGGGTATCTGGTCAACCTGGCGCAGGTGCGCGGCGTGCAGCAAAGCGAGGTCCAGGTCGGGCCGCACACCTTACAGATCAGCCGCCCGCGGCGCAAGGCGTTTCTGGCCGCCCTGGCCGATTACATCGGGGGTGAGGGCGTATGACCGCAGTACCGGACATCCCACGCCTGTACACGGCCCTGGCCGAGTGCCTGGCTACTTTATTATATGCCCAGCAATTGACGCCGCGCTATCCGGCCAGACACAGCACCGTCAACAGCCTGATCTGGATGGCCGGGCTGGCGGTGTTTATGCAGCTGACCGGCTCGGTGCCGCTGGTGCTGTGGCTTCCCTGCATGGTGGCCGCCATCGGCTCGATGTATCTGTTTTTGTGGCGCACCTGCGAGACCACCCCGCTGGAAGCCGGGTATTACTGTGCCCGGGCGTTTATTTTGGCCGAGCTGGCCGCCAGCGTGGAGTGGCAGCTGCACTGTGCCCTGTGGCCCCAGCGCACCGGGCGCGACCCGCTGGCCGTGCTGCTGCTTGTGCTGGTGTACGGTGTGCTGTTTACCGCCGTGTACTGGATGGAAAAGCGTCGCAGCACCCAGCCCGCCAAGCTGCACATTACGCCGCTGGGCATGTTAATGGCGGTTATCATGGCCATCACGGTTTTTGCGGTAAGCAATCTGAGTTTCGTAAATAATAATGAAGCTACGATGAGCATCCGCTATATCCGCACGCTGGTGGACCTGGCGGGCGTGCTGATTTTGACCGTCCAGCACGAGCAGCTGCGGGAAAGTGCCCTGCACAGCGAGCTGACCGCCATGGACGATGTACTGCGCCGCCAGTACGAGCAGTACCGCCAAAGCAAGGAAAACATCAAGCTCATCAACCGGCGCTACCATGAGTTAAAGGTGCAGATTGCCACCATCCGTGCCGAGCGCGACCAGGCCAAGCAGGACGCCGCCCTGGCCGCGATGGAAAGCGACATCCGCCGCTACGAGGCCGAGAACAAGACTGGCAACCCCGTATTGGACACGCTGCTGACCGCCAAAAGCCTGTACTGCCAGCAGCACGGCATCAACATGACCTGCGTGGCCGACGGCAAGCTGCTGGATTTTCTTTCCACCGGCGAGATTTGCACCATCGTGGGCACCGCGCTGGATAACGCCACCGAGAGTGTGGCCGCCGAGCCGGACCCGGAGAAGAAGCTGATCCGGGTAGCCATCTACGCGCAGAACGGCTTTGTGATGCTGCGGTTCGAGAACTACTGCGCCCAGCCCGTGGAGCTTGGCCCCGACGGCCTGCCCCTGCGCAGCGCCCACGGCGGCTATGACCTGAAAAGCGTCCGCGCCGCCGCCGAAGCCCACGGCGGCACCCTGACCCTGCATTGGGAGAACGAGTGGTTTACGCTGCGCGTGCTGCTGCCGCAGAAATAAGCAGAATAGGGGAGAGGCCGCGCACCTCTCCCTTTTTTGCTGCTGTAGCAACATGCACAAATAGAAGCCGTCTTACTTTGTGCAACATCCACAGCAATTTTTGATACAATTTTGCAACTTTTACAGATTATGCCGCAAAAACGGCAGTTTGTGCATTTTTTGAAACAAATCCTTAACCGTATGGTAACATAGTACCAGTTCAACACCGTACTTCTACAAAACGGTGAAAAGATAATTGAGGAGGAAAACAATGAACACCCTGCTTCTTACCCTGGCAAACATGGGCGTCAACCTGGACGACGTTGCCGATGTGGTCAATAACTGCATCCCGCAGCTCATCTTCTTCGGCGTTGTGGTTGCCGCCGCCATTATCGTACTGATCGCTATGGCGGTCAACAAGAAACTGGCCAAGCCCACCAAATTCATGGTGCGCGCCCAGTCCGGCCTGGCCGTGCTGCTGGCTTTCGGCATCATGCTCAACCTGGTTGCCTTTGGCCCCATGAGCACCATGCTCGACCTGGTCACCGGCAACGGCACTATCACCGAGGAATCCAGTGACGAGGCCAACGCCCTGTGCACCGAGATTGCCGAGGAAGGCATCGTCCTGCTGCAGAACGATGACAACGAACTGCCCCTCGCTTCCGGCAGCAACCTGAACGTCTTTGGCTGGGCTTCTGTCGGCCCTGTCTACGGCGGCACCGGCGCCGGCGCGATCTCTGCCGACCGTCCCACCGTCAGCCTGCTGGATGGCCTGCACAACGCCGGCATCAACACCAACACCGAGCTGAGCAATTTCTACACCGCTTACTGCGCCGAGCGCCCGATGCTGGGTTACAGCAACCATAACTGGACCCTGCCCGAGCCCACCGCCGCCAGCTACACCCAGGAGCTGATCGACAACGCCAAGTCTTTCTCTGACACTGCGATGGTCGTCATCAGCCGCGTTGGCGGTGAGTTTGCTGACCTGCCCACCGATATGAGCACCGTCAACTACACCGACAACTCCACCGAGTACAAGGACTTCGAGGACGGCCAGCATTACCTCTCCCTGAGCAAGACTGAGCGCGACATGGTCGACCTCGTCTGCTCCAACTTCGACAACGTTGTGCTGGTTTACAACGCTGCCAACACCCTCGAGCTGGGCTTCGTCAATGAGCACCCCCAGATCAAGAGCGTTATCTGGTGCCCCGGCACCGGCCAGACCGGCTTCAACGCCCTGGGCGAGATTGTTGCCGGTGAGGTCAACCCCTCCGGCCACTCTGCAGACACTTTCGTCTACGACCTGACCGCTGCACCGTACTTCAACAACATCGGCGCTTTCACCTACACCAATGCGGATTCCGTTGGTTACACCGCTGCCAGCCTGTTTGGCGGTGATGCAGCGCTGGTTCCCCCGCACTTCGTCAACTATGTTGAGGGCATCTACGTCGGCTACAAGTTCTACGAGACTGCCGCCGCCGAGGGCCTGATCGACTATGACAAGACCGTGCAGTATCCCTTCGGCCACGGCCTGTCCTACACCACCTTTACCCAGAAAATCGACTCCATGACCGAGGCTGACGGCACCATCACCCTGGATGTCACCGTCACCAACGCCGGCAGTGTGGCCGGTAAGGACGCCGTGCAGGTCTACTTCAACCCGCCGTACACCGATGGCGGCATTGAGAAGGCTTCCGCCAACCTCGTCACCTTCGGCAAGACCGACTCTATTGAGCCGGGCGCTTCCCAAACCTTGACCCTGACCTTCAACACCGAGGACATGGCCAGCTTTGACAGCAAGGACAAGGGCTGCTACGTGCTGGAAGAGGGCGACTATATCATCAGCATCAACGAGGATTCCCACACGGTGCTGGATTCCAAGACCTACAACGTCGCTTCCACCATCGTCTATGACGAGTCCAACCCCCGCAGCACCGATGCCGAGGCTGCTACCACCAAGTTCGACTTCGCTGACGACAAGCTCGTCACCCTGTCCCGTGCTGATCACTTCGCCAACTATGCCGAAGCTGTTGCTGCTCCCTCTGACTACACCATGTCTGAGGAAAGCATGAACACCCTGTACAACGACCACAACTGGACCCCCGAGGACCACAACGACCCCAACGACGAGATGCCCGTTACCGGTGCCAACAACGGCCTGAAGCTGGCTGACCTGCGCGGTGCTGACTACGACGACGAGCGTTGGGATACCCTGCTCGACCAGATGACTGTCACCGAGATGGACGACCTGATCGCCCTGGGCGGCTACCAGACCAAGGCCGAGGCCAGCGTTGACAAGTACGCGACCATCGACTGCGACGGCCCCGCTGCCATCAACAACAACTTTACCGGCGTTTCTTCCATTGGCTTCCCGTCCGAGATCATCATCGCTTCCACCTTCAACACCGACCTGGCCCGCCGCTACGGCGAGAGCATCGGCCGCATGGCCAGCGAGATGAACGTCACCGGCTGGTACGCCCCCGCCATGAACGGCCACCGTTCCGCCTTTGACGGCCGTAACTTCGAATATTACTCTGAGGACAGCGTCCTCGCCGGTTATATCGGTGCCAGCTCCATTGCCGGTGCCCAGAGCTACGGCGTCTACGCTTACATGAAGCACTTTGCCCTGAACGACCAGCAGATCAACCAGAGCGAGATGCTCTGCACCTGGGCTGACGAGCAGGCTATCCGCGAGATCTACCTGCGTCCCTTCGAGATCAGCGCCAAGGTCGGCGGCTGCAAGGCCGTCATGTCCAGCTGGAACTATATTGGCAACCAGTGGGCCGGTGCCTGCAATGCACTGCTGAACGGCGTGCTGCGCGGCGAGTGGGGCTTCCGCGGTATGGTCATCACCGACGGCTTCCACTTCACTGACTACATGGATTCCGATATTGCCATCCGCAACGGCTGCGACCTGATGCTGAAGAACTACGATGTTGCCACCAACCACCTGACCGATACCACCAGTGCTACCAGCGTTAAGGCTATGCGTCAGGCTTGCAAGAACATCATGTACACCGTGGTCAACTCCCGCGTTTACGACCCCGCCAACACTGTTTCTACCCCCATCTGGCGTACCGCTATGATCGTGGTCGACGTGCTGCTGGCTGTACTGCTGGTCGTGCTGGAAGTTCTCACCTTCAAAAGCTACAAGAAGAAAAAGGCACAGTAAAGCGTAATTTGTAAGCTGTGCAGCTGCCCTGCGGTTCATCGCTGCCGACTTTGCGCGGTTGTGCGGTGGGCCGCAAGGCTGTTTTTAAGAAAAGGAACCACCTTATGCAAAAGAAACAACTGCAAGCTTTGACGCTTGAACAAAAATGTGCCCTGCTCTCCGGCGGGGGGACCTTTACCACCCGCGCACTGCCCAAAGCCGGTATCCCGTCCATTACCTTGTCCGATGGCCCCAACGGCGTGCGCAAGCAGGCCGGGGCGGCGGATCATCTGGGGCTGAACCCCAGCGTGCCGGCTACCTGCTTTCCCACGGCTGTCACCGTGGCATGCAGCTGGGACCCCGCTCTGGGCGAGGAAGTGGGCAAAGCCATGGGCGAGGAAGCCGCAGCGCAGGAAGTCGCCGTACTGCTGGGTCCGGGCCTGAACACCAAGCGCAGCCCCTTGTGCGGACGTAATTTTGAGTATTTTTCCGAAGATCCGTATCTTTCGGGCAAAATGGCAGCCGCCTATGTGCGGGGCATCCAGAGCGAGGGCATCGCCGCCTGCCCCAAGCACTTCGCCGTCAACAGCCAGGAGCTGCGCCGCATGGCGTCGGACTCCGTGCTGGACGAACGCACCCTGCGGGAGATCTACCTGACCGGCTTTGAGATCGTGGTGAAAGAATCCGCACCCAAAACCATCATGTCCAGCTACAATTTGGTCAACGGCACCTACGCCAACGAAAATGCCCATCTGCTGCAGGACATCCTACGCAGGGATTGGGGCTTTACCGGCGCTGTCGTTACCGACTGGGGCGGCTCAAACGACCATGCACTGGGCGTAAAGAACGGCTCCACGCTGGAAATGCCCGCTCCCGGCGGTGACGCCGTGCGGGAACTGCTGGCCGCTGTCAAGTCCGGCAAGATCACCGAGGCCGATGTGGACGCCCGCCTGGACGAACTGCTGACGCTGATTTACGACACCCACGCCGCTGTGCAGAACCACAGCCGCAGCTTTGATGCCGACGCACACCACGCGCTGGCCCGCCGCGCCGCTGCCGAAAGCACGGTGCTGCTGAAAAACGAGGACAGCCTGCTGCCGCTGGCGGCGGGCACGAAAGTGGCCGTCATTGGTGACTTTGCCGAGACCCCGCGTTACCAGGGCGCAGGCTCCAGCGCGGTCAACTCCATCAAGGTAGATTCGCTGCTGGGCTGCTGGGCCGAAAGCGGGCTGGAACAGGTAGGATTTGCCGCCGGTTTCGACCGCCAGGGCAAACCCGACGCCGCCAAGCAGGCCGAAGCCGTGGCGCTGGCCCAAAAGGCTGACGTAGTGCTGCTCTGCATGGGCCTGGACGAGATCAAAGAGAGCGAGGGCCTGGACCGCAGCGATATGTGCGTAGCATCGAACCAAATCGAGCTGCTGCGTGCGCTGCAAAAGGTCAACCCTAACATTGTGGTGGTGCTCAGCGCCGGCGCATCGGTGGAGACCTCTTGGGCGAACCACTGCAAGGCGCTGGTCTACGGCGCTTTAGGCGGCCAGGCCGGGGCCGGGGCCATGCTGGACGTGCTGACCGGCAAGGTCAACCCCAGCGGCAAGCTGGCCGAGAGCTGGGCCAAGGCGTATTCGGATACCCCCGCCCGGGACAACTTTGCCGGCGACGGCCGCACCGTGCAGTACCGCGAGGGGCTGTACGTGGGCTATCGCTACCACCAGACGGCCGGGGTCGCTCCCGCTTATCCGTTTGGGTTTGGCTTAAGCTACACCACCTTTGCCTATTCTGACGTAAAAGCCACGCCCCAGGGCGTAAGCCTGACCGTGACCAACACCGGCGACCGTGAGGGCGCGGAGATCGTGCAGGTCTACGTAGCCAAGCCTGATGCCAAGATCTTCCGCCCCGCGCAGGAGCTGAAAGGCTTCGCTAAGGTGCAGCTGGCGGCAGGGGAGAGCAAGCGGGTGACTGTTGCGCTGGATGACAAGGCGTTCCGCTACTGGAACACGCTCACCAACGCCTGGGAGGTCGAGGGCGGCAGCTATGAAGTCCGCGTCGGTGCCTCCTGCGAGGACATCCGCCTGAACGCTGTTGTTACTGTGGCCGGTACCGGTGCACCCAACCCCTACGAGGGCAAGAGCCTGCCGCACTACACAGGCGGCAAGGTGCAGAACGTGCCCGACGCCGAGTGGGAGACCCTGCTGGGCCGCCCCATCCCGGACGACACCGTGAAAATCGACCGCAACATGACCCTGGGCGAGCTGAACCACAGCCGCAGCCCGTTGTGCTGGCTGATCTGGCTGGTGCTGCATACGCTGCTGACCGCCAGCTACAAAAAAGGCCAGCCCAACCTGAACGTGATGTTCCAATACAACATGCCGCTGCGCGCCCTGGCCAAAATGACCAGCGGGGCCATCAGTATGGGCATGGTGGACGGCATCGTGCTGGAAGCCAAGGGCTTCTGGTTTATCGGTCTGATTAAGGTCATTCTTGAGGCCATCAAAAACATAATTCTCAACGCGCAGCTGGAAAGCCGCCTGCGCAACAGTTGACGGAGGTGCAACGTGCAATTCTGGAATAACTTCGCGGCCAAGCACCCCGCCGCTGCCAAGTGGGTGCGGGAGGGCGGCCTGTTCGTGGTCGTGTCCAACCTTATCACCGTTTTCAAGTATCTGCTGCTGCAGTTTTTGCCCAAGGCCTTTGCCAGCCTGCCGGTGGTAGACTTCGGCTGGCCTGGCATCCCGGTCACGCTGTTTGGCGAGACCTTCCAGTGGAACATCCTGGGCTACGATGCTGCCCACGGCGGCCTGCCCTACTTCTGCGCCTACATGATCGCCATGGTCATCGGCGAGTGCATCAACTTCCCGATCCAGCGCAACTTTGTGTTCCGCAGCAAGGGCAATCTGGCCAAGCAGATCGGCTGGTACGTGGTGGCGTTCTGCCTCATCACCTGCATCGTCAACTCCATCAACTGTGTGTGGGTGGCAGTGGCCGGCCTGCTGGTGCCGGACTTCATCTACAACATCGGCACCACCGTTTTGAACGGCGGTATCTCGATGGTCATATTCTTCTTTGTGAATAAAATCATCTTCCCCGAGGGACAGCAGAAGAAAGACTAAGCGCACTATAAAAATACCGGTCGCCCGGATAAGGCGGCCGGTATTTTGTTTGTGTGGGCGCTGTTTGCCGAGGTGGAAAAGTGCGCCCGCAAGTTTGGTGCCCAGCGGGTGGAGTTGATGGTGTGGAGCCACAACGCCATCGCGCAGAAAGCCTACGCCGCCTACGGCATGACGCTCCAGCGTGGTATTGATGAGATTGCACTATAAAACAAAGCTGCCGCACAGATTCGTCTCTGTGCGGCAGTTTTCTTATCGCTATTCCTTTAAATTAAGCCCTTGTCGGCGCAATAGTGATAGATGCCATCCTCGTACACCGGGCCGCAGATTTCATCGGCGATGGCTTTCAACTCGGGCGAGCCATTCTCCATAGCTACACCGGTGCCCACAGCCTGCAGCATTTCCCGGTCGTTGTTGCCGTCGCCAAAGGCCAATGCTTCGGCCTTGTCCAGCCCGTAATAGGCCAGCATTTTTTCAATGCCGATGCCCTTGCCGCCGCCCGCGGGGATGACATCCACCGCGCGGTCCCACCAGGCGGCGATCTTCGCCCCCGGCGCACCGTCCAGCAGGGCAGGGTAGTCCTTCGGGCGGCAGCCCAGCATCAGCTGGTAAATGTCTTCCGCGCACACAGCGTCAAAGTCGTCCGCCACAGGCACGGGTTCGTTGGCAATGAAAAAGTAGTCGGTCAGGTCGGTGTCGGTGCCGTTGGCCGCCAGGCGGTCCCTGGTAGAAACACAGACCGGCCGCCCCAGCGCCGCCGCGTTTTGGATAAAGCGCACCACGTCCTTGTGGGGGATGGGGTTGCTGAAGATGACACCTTTCCTGTCATAGCACAGCGAGCCGTTGAAGGTCAGGTACGCATCAAACGCAACCCCGTCGATTTTGGGCAGTACCATGGGGGAGCGCCCGGTGGCGATGCAGATTTTGATGCCGCGGTCCTGCAAACGGTGCAGGGTCTCCAACATTTTTGGGGTGATTTTCTTCGCCTGCATATCGATCAGTGTGCCGTCAATATCAAAGAAAACGATTTTCGTCTGCGGCATGGGGTACCTCTCCTTTAAACGATATACAATCAGTATACTGCCGTGATGGAACAGTTTCTATCAATTTTCCGCCCAAAAGCAGCAGAATCCCGCCAAAATAGGCGGTCAGTGCATCCAGATGTTGTTTTCCAGGTCCTTCAGGCGGCTTTTGTAGTCGTTGATCAGGGCGTCCGTATTTTCCCCGTCCGGGAAGCTGACCAGGTAGCCGTCCCCGGCTTCGTGGAACCCCACGATCCCGGCCAGGCCTGCCATCTCGGCCACTTTCAGCAGGGTATGGTAGTCATACTCGGCCGCGCTGATGTACAGATTCTTCAAAATCAAGACCTCACTTTTCCGGCGCAGAATACTGCGCAATTATAGCTATTATACCAGCCCCGGCCGGATTTTGCAAAGCGGATTTTATCGGGGCAATTTGTCCGATCCGCCCCCCGCAGGGCGGGCGGGGGCGTTGTCCCCGGCCGCATGGAGGATGCCCCCTGGTATTCCGCCCGCACAACAAAAAAGCAGGCGGCCCATCTCATCCGGGCTGCCTGCTCAAATTTTACGTACTTACAACAGTTTGTTCCCCAGTGCCTTAGTCGTTCTCTCGCGGGAGAGGCTGACAAGCTCCTGGTTGTCCAGCGTGTAGCGCAGTACCAGCACGTTGGCTACAAACAGCACCGCCAGCTTCACCGGCATACTGCCGGAGTCCAGCGGGCTTTCCTTAGCGCCGCATAGCAGCACCACGTCCGCCAGCGCCGTGCCGGGGGCGTCATCGTAGTGGGTTAGCAGAATGACCTTTGCGCCGTTGTCCTTGGCCAGACGCAGCGTATCCATCATGTCCCGCGTTGCGCCGGAGTAGGAAACGAACAGCACCACATCCTCCGGCCCCATCAGGCTGGCCGCGATGGCCTGCATGTGGCTGTCGCCGCTGGTATGGAACTTCGTGGAGATGGTGGCAAACCGCGCCCAGATGTCACTCGCCAGCAGGCTGCTGCCGCCCTGCCCGAAGCAGAACACCTGCCGTGCCCGCTGCAGCAGCGTGGCGGCCTGGTCGATGGCATCGGGGTCCAGCGCGTTGCGGGTGCCGTTCAGTGCCTCGATGGCCGTATTGTAGGCATGGGTGCATAAAATCTGCGTATCTACGCCGGGTTCCAGCTTTAATGCCACCGGCACCGTCATGGCGTTGGCCTTGGCCAGGGCAATCTTCATCTCGTTGTAGCCGTCAAACCCCAGGGAGCGGCAAAAGCGGAAAATGGTGGCCTCGGCCACGCCGCACGCCTTTGCCAGCGAGGAGATCGATAAATACTGGGCGTCCTCGGCGTGCTGCACCAGGTAGTCCGCCACGATCGTGCCGGATTTTGTCAGGCTGTCGTGCTTGGCACGCAGCATCTCCCAAAAATTCTGCTCAACCATAGATGAAGATTCCTTTCCCTCGGTTTTGCGGCCCTGCTGAGGGTCGCCTAACCCTTACTATTATAGTGTAACGCCTGTCAGCGCATTTTTCAAGGCCTCGGCCACCGCTTTATGGGCCTCCGGCGTCAGGTGCATGCCGTCAACAGGGGAGCACCCCGCCCCGGGCAGCAGGTTGGCGTCCAGAAACCGCACGCCGGGCAGGTCTTTCAGCATCGGCTCCAGCTGGGCGGCGATGCCGGCACACCTCTCATGACAGCCGGGGCCCATCTCCTCACGGAATTTCAGCTTGTCATACTCCGGCGTGATGGACGGCGGCACGATGACCAGCACGTCCGGGTGGGCGTTGTCGCGCCAGCACTCGGTGCGCAGGGCTTTTTTCACCAGCCGGGTGATGCCCAGCGCTATTAAATAGGAACTGCAGCCGAACCGCGCCTTGCTGTCGTTGGTGCCCAGCATAATGGTCACGGTGTCCAGCGGGGCATGGCTCATTAAGATGGGGTTGATGGTCTTCAGCCCGTTCATCGCCTCGGTGATGGGGTCGTCGAACACAGCCGTGCGGCCGGGCAGGCCTTCCTCTATAACAGCCCACTCGCTGCCCAGCAGGTGCTGCAGCACGCGGGGATAGCGCTCATCCTCGCCGTAGCGGCCGTCACGGGCGGGGTCGTAACCGTAGGTGTTGGAGTCGCCGTAGCAGAGCACGCGGCGCTCGGTAATATTAGAATAGTTCATTATAAACCTCCTGTTGGCAGGGCTTCCTCCTTATCCTATAAAGAATGCAATGCTTTTGTAAGGGGCGATGCGAGCATTGCGGGGGTCGCGCAGCGGCCCCTGCGGCAGTAAACAATAGGGGAGGGAAGAAGCGCCGTCGAGATTGATAAGAAATAAATTTTCTATAAATCCAGTATACAGGAAAAAACGCGCTCGTGCAATGTAACAAATTTCCGATTTTTCCACAATGTCATTGTGCAACTTGCAACAAATCCGGTAATTTATACCGCGCCGGGACCTTGCCAGACCTGTTTTATGCCTGCACATCGCCGCTTTACAGCAGGAAAGCAGCGAAAATTTTCCGTCAAATGCCGTCATATACCAGGCTTGTCCTTTCATATAAATGTGATAGGAAAGCCCTACAGGCACAAAATGTAGTCATATTTTAGACAAAATTCGCATGTTGTGTCGGCTGTTTGTGCAAAACGACGGCAAATTTGTGAAAGGATTGTGTGTTTCGTGCATAGACAAAATGAAAAATATTTTCTACAATAGAAACATCACAAGGGACGCAGATCGGACGCATCCCTACAAACGCCGAAAGGCAAAGAAGGAGAAACCACTATGAAAAAGCAAGTATCCGCTCTTCTGGCCGCCGGTATGGCAGCCAGCCTGCTGGTAGGCTGCGGCGGCGGTGCCGCTTCCAGTTCTGCCGCCCCTGCAAGCACCGCAGAGTCCACTACCTCTGAGGCTGCTCCCGCAGAATCCACCGATAACGCCGCCGGCCAGGCTGCTGACATCACCCTGTGGACCTACCCCATCGGCAAGTGGGGCGATTCCGATTCCGTCAACGAGCTGCTGGCTGACTTCAACGCCCAGTATCCTGACATCCACGTGACCGTCGAGTATCTCGACTACACCAACGGCGACGACCAGGTCAACACCGCCATCGAGGGCGGCTCCGCACCCGACCTCGTCATGGAAGGTCCCGAGCGTCTGGTTGCTAACTGGGGTGCCAAGGGCCTGATGGCCGACCTGAGCGACCTGTGGACCGACGAGCAGAAGGCCGACATCAGCGCCAGCGTTGAGGCCGCCTGCAAGAGCAGCGACGGTGCTTATTACGAGTATCCCCTCTGCATGACCGCCCACTGCATGGCCATCAACAAGACCGTGTTTGAGGCTGCCGACGCCATGCAGTACGTGGATGCTGAGAATCACACCTGGACCACCGACAACTTCCTGAAGGCTGTGCAGGCCGTCTACGACTCCGGCAAGACCGACGTCGGCGCGATCTACTGCAGCGGCCAGGGCGGCGACCAGGGCACCCGCGCCATCATCAACAACATGTACGGCGGCACCTTCACCGATGCAGCCCACACCAAGTACACCGCTGACTCCGCTGAGAACGTCAAGGCCATCGAGACCCTGTACAATCAGGACGGCATCAACTTCGACGCTTCCATCAACGGCGGCGAGGAGATCACCCTCTTCCGCAACGGCACCCTGCAGATGGCTTTCTGCTGGAACAT
>ERZ1034691.1746-NODE-1746-length-13255-cov-14.442348_pt1 | contig 13255 bp, 12 predicted proteins | sample MGYA00520638_ERZ1034691 | MGnify/ENA primary metagenome ERZ1034691 (study PRJEB33766, sample SAMN09781763) | gut metagenome | biome: gut microbiome | host: Homo sapiens | place: Madagascar | study: EMG produced TPA metagenomics assembly of the PRJNA485056 data...
CATTTTTATTCCCCCGCACTATTGTATTTCTTCTTAAATACACGTCTCAATAATTTGTATATTTTATTTTCTGATTTACTTTGTAATATTTCTATACTGTTTTGCAATGCATATACGCTTTTTTGTAATGTTTCAATACTGTTTTGCAATGCATGTACGTCTTTTTGTAATGTTTCAATACCATTTTGCGAATTTTCGACACTATTTAATAATATATTTTTTTTATTCCGTAATACTGAATTACTATCTTTTAAATCTTGTACATTTTTTTCAAGCTCTAAAATATACTCTTTCTGCTTTTGAATAGATTCTTCTTGTTGGCTCTCAAATCTATCTGTCTCTGCTTTCATAGCAATAATCTCATTTTCCAAATCATGTGCCCGTTTATTTAAAAAATAATACATGCTGCTGTCAAATTGTGGTTTAAGCTCAGTATCATTCATCATTTCAGGCTTATCACTACATACAGTTATAATATATCGACTATTTTCTTTCTTGATTGTCTTGTATAGTATATTTTGTGTTTTTCCTTCTTTAGCAATGAAGTAACCCGTATCCGGATATTGGCAAAACACTTCAACACTTTGAAATTTATCTTTCACAAATGCAATAAATTCATCCGTATAAAATTCTTTGATATGATAAGGATTTTTTCCATTTACTGCATCAGTGTAAATAGCCTTATTAGGAGTCGACATCACTAATAATCCATTTGGTCGTAATACCCTTTTTATTTCAGACAAAAAGTTTTCTTGTGCCGTTTCAGAAATGTGCTCGATAGTCTCAAAAGAAACTATCGCATCAAACGATTCATTTTCAAAAGGTAACTTTTCTGCACTTCCGACTATATATGTTAACTTTGTTGATCCATATTTTTCATTTGCAAGCTGGACTGTCTCTGCATTAATATCCATTCCGACAACAATATCCGCAACTTCACTAAGGATATTACTGCCATATCCCTCGCCACACGCTACATCCAGCACCTTCTTGCCCTTTACATATTCCTTTGCGAATTCATACCTCTGCTTATGTTCAATCGTCATTTCTGAATCGCATATTTCTGGCAGAAATCGTTCTCCACTATAGTCCTTACCCATTTTAACTCCTATTCTCTATATTCAACATTGTCTTCATCATATATATGCATTTCTACATTTGCGGGAATTTCAATATAAGAAGAGTTATAGCCGCTGTTGATTACTTCCAATAATTGTACCCCGTGCAACCATGTGAGCATAATATGTTGATCTTGTTTTCCCTGGGCTATTGCAGCTGAAACAGAATAGCTTCCCCTCATAATTCTTGGCAGAACAAATTCAAAACATACTTCTATAGTTTCTCCTTTTTTCCCCTGTACAACCTTTCCGGAATTTATATAATTATTGAAGTCATACAACGGAATACCCTTGTTATTTTCGACAACTACGCCAAAAATCAATTCAGTCATATCTTGTTTCAGATTAGTCACAACATGATACGCATACTTCCTATCTACTTCAATTCGATTGGTTGTTTTCCCTTTTTCATCTGTTATGAAAACTGATTCAATTATTACTTTGTCGGAAATTATATTAGCTTCCTTCCATGTTACTTTTGGGAAAACAGCCTTTCTGATTTCGTTTACTCCATTTAAGTAAACAGTATCTTCGTGTGTATTAGCTGTGCTTAGTTCATTCATGCCCTGACGTTTTGTGTCCATATATATGTCACAAACTTTATCGCTTTCGTCAAAAATCTTTTGAACACCCTTTTCTATCCACAATACTCGAGAACACATTTGTCTCACGCTGGAAATATCATGTGAAACAAATAAAATTGTTACCCCCTTCTCACGAAGTTCTTCAAATTTTCTGAAGCACTTATTCTGAAAGAATAAATCTCCTACGCTTAAAGCCTCATCAACAATCAATATATCGGGTTCCACATTAATTGCAACAGCGAAAGCCAGTCTTGCAAACATTCCGCTAGAATATGTCTTCACAGGCTGATATATAAAATCGCCTATATCCGCAAATTCAACTATTTGTGAAACCTTTCCTTCCATTTCCTTCCGATCATATCCCATCATGCGGCCATTTAAATATATATTTTCCATTCCGGTATATTCTGGGTTAAACCCTGTTCCCAGTTCCAGCAATGCCGATATTCGTCCGTTGACTTCTACCTCTCCATCAGTCGGAGCTAATACACCTGTAATGATTTTCAGTAAAGTTGATTTTCCCGAGCCATTTGTCCCTATTATTCCAACAGTTTCGCCTTTTTTAACATCAAAACTTATATCGTTCAAAGCGCGAAAGTCTCTATGGTAAGATTTATGTCGAATGCTTAAGACTTCTTTCAACCGATCCTGCTTATTATCATATAATTTGTATATTTTTTTCAGATTTGTTATTTTGATAATTGAGTCCATCTGATTGCTTACTCCTATAAAACATCCGCAAAATGCGGTTTGAGCTTTCTAAAAAGCTTGATTCCTAACACAAAAATCACCAATGCAATAGTCCAATAATATAAACTCATAATACCATCTGTCCAAAACCATTCTTTGTAGATAAATGTTTTTCTATATCCTCTTACAATGAAATAAACCGGATTATATTTCAATATTACTTGCAATTTTTCCGGCATCACAGAAATATTCCATACGATTGGTGTGAACCAAAATAATATCTGTAATACTATTGATACAATTTGAATCAAAGCTTTTAAAAAAATATATAATGCAGCCGTTATATAGCATACCCCAGCTGTCAACACAGTCATATATACTGCATAATACAACAGTTGAAAATAATGCACATCTGGCATATATCCAAACACACAAAACATCACTATTAATATAATCGTAAGAAAAATCTGAATTATAAACGAAGATACTACTTTAACAAGCGGCAATATATTTATATTGAACAATACTTTTTGTACTAAGTAATTATACTCTGCCAATACTGCTGTAGCGCTTGGTATTGCTTCACTTATAAAAAACCACGGTATTAATCCGGACACCAGCCAAAGAATAAACGGAAAATCTTCTACCGGTTGTGATCTAAAGCCAAGCTGAAAAACAAACCAATATACTACAATTGTAATCAGCGGTTGTAAAAATCCCCAGCCAATCCCTATGATAGAATTTGAATACTTATTTTTCAAATCGTCCAAAGAAAATTGCCATAAAAATCCTAATTCATTACCTATATTTTTAATTTTCTGCTTCATAATCATATTCCATTTCATTTACTACTTTAGCGATAATCTTTACTGTTCCCCCGTAAACACAGTCCGGAAGAACATTCTCAAATACCTAAGTAACCCTTTATTTTTGTACTCTCTTATCACATATGTCATTTCTTCGTTAATTTGCCGAACAGATAGAGTACTCTGATACTGTTCAAATTTCTGATAAAGCATTTCTCTATTGTCAACCATTAGTCCTTTACGTGATTTCTTATTCTTTGCACGATAAGGGATGTGATAGCAGGATGTCACTTCATTAACATAAGTGAAATCCGTGTGCGTGGCATATCTTACCCATAGATCCCAGTCTTCCAGAGAATCCAGTTTTTCATCCAAGCCACCATACTGTTCATATAGTTTTCTGCTGAACATAACTGTCTGAATCGGAAAATAATTAAATGTATATAGCAACAATCTGTTAAATGGTTGGTTGAAGCGAATTGTTTTCCGTTTTATTTTGTAAGCTGTCGGATCACTGTTGTCCGATTTCAGTTGTCGCTCTTCTGCCACACTATACGCAGCCAGATTAGGTTCCTCTATCAATCTGGATACCAAAGTCTCCACATGTTCCGGCAGAAACATATCGTCATCATCTAAAAAATTCAGATATTCGCCCGTTGCCATGTCCATTGCCCGGTTGCCAGCCGCTGAGCGCCCCACTTTTTCACCAGTTGCCTGATATTTATAATTCTTCCCCTGATAATGCTGTCTTAGAAAGTCTTCTGAAGTATTTTCTCCATCTTCTACAATTATCACTTCAATATTGGAATAAGTCTGTTCCCAGATACTGTCCAACGCACGTCTGAGTATTTCCGGGCGTTGGCATGTCCGAACAAGTATCGACACTAACGGTTGTTCTGTATTTGTAGTCATTTTTATCGTCTTTCTTCTACATAATCAAACACAATAATACAATTTATAATAACATACTTTGCCTTTCTTTACAACAATTCCTCTCTCGTCATCTTCCTGAACCACTTCCATTGTTCCCTGAAGTCCTGATATTTAAGACATCGTATCAGGTACAATCCAACTCTATACCAATACAAAGGATAGATTTCGGCTTTTGATGCATTCAGATACTTTTTGCAATAATAGATTTCACTTCGCACATTGTGTGCAAAGGCAAAGGCCTTTACATGCTTCGTACTCCCTCCATGCAAATGTTCTATTACAGCTTCCGGATCATAGACGGTATGGTATCCGGCCCGTTCCATACATATTCCCAGGATCAGTTCTTCTTCATATAAAAAAGGATGTTCATCCAACGGTGTCACTTTTTTCGCACATTCCGCTGTCATCAGAAAGCAGCACCCCAGCACGGCATGCACTTCAAATATGGTATCGTAATCTCTGTCCAAACCGAAATATGTCCGGTAACTCTTACGAAAAATGGCATTCAATCTCGTTCTGACCAAGTACTTTTCTTTGAGTCCGGTCTTTCTGCAGAGATTGTCTTTTTGTACTTTTCCCTCTGCGTCGATGATCTTGGGGCCGACGATCCCGACCTTCGGATGCTTTTTTGCATAATCTGCCAGCGTCTGGATACTTCCGGACTGAAAGCACACATCATTATTAGAGATGAGGATTGCATCGCACTTCTCGTTCAGCGCCGCACGGATACCTACATTATTTCCACCGTTATATCCCCGGTTTTCTTTATTGGCAATGTATGTGATGTGGTACTCTTCTATCACGGCATTCAGATCATAATCCGGTTTATTTGGAGAATTATTGTCTACCAGTATGATATTATATTTTTCTTTCGGCGGATTCTCTTCGATACTCTTAATACATCGTAGGGTATCATTCCAATTTCTATAATTTAATATTACTATTCCTATCATGTTATTTCCCAAATTGCTTTTTTCGCACTTTTTGCATCCAACTGACCGGTATCAGTCCAACAATGAGCGGTTTTATGACATTATGAAAATGCCCGGGTAATATTCCAAGACTACGATACCCACGGTATCTTACCTTAGCTTCATTTATGCGGTATTTATATTTCCGCTTTGTATATGCTTTACGATCCTCTCTATATTGGAACAGGCATTCCTGCAGATTGTATCCCTGATAACCGGATGCATACAATCTCATAAACAGATCATAGTCTTCTGTACGTTCAGCATATGCCTCTGTCTCATATCCTCCCAATTCTTCTAACACCGCTTTCCGGATCATTATTGTAGGATGAATAAAAGGAGAACTCCATAAGAAGTCTCGTTTCTGCGGTGTTTCCACCGGGATCCTCCTTCCCCAGATTCCTTCCTCATCTATCAGTTCCGCTCCGCATCCCGTCAATGCATATTCCGGATGTGCAGTCAGGAAATTCAGTTGTCTCTCGAAGCGATCCTGTTTTGACAGGTCATCCGCATCCATCCTTGCGATATAATCTCCCTTCGCTTCTGCCAGACATGCATTCAGTGCGGCTGCCAGTCCGTCGTTTTGCTCTTTCCGAAGCAGCCGGATCCTTGTATCCTTTTCGCAATATTGTCCCAGCCAGTTATAAAATTCCTTCTCTGATCCGTCATCACAGATAATAAATTCAAATTCACCATATGTCTGATCAAGAATGGACTCCACTGCTTTTATTACCTGGCTTCGGTTCCGTTCGTTATAGATTCCCATAATCACGGATATCACCGGTTTTGGCATTCCGTTATCAACCGTTTTCATACACTTTCCTCATAATTTCATCTACAGTTTCCGTACTAAACTGCCTTATTTTTTGTTGATTATACTTTCCCATGGTATCGAATCGGTCTTGCCGGTTCTTACGCATAGCATATAATTTCTTATATGCATCCTCATACGCCTGCTGATTGCCCGGTTCTACGAGATATCCTCCCTTACCGTCTTCTATAAGATCTACATTTCCGCGAATCTTGCTGCAGACGACAGGCAACCCTTCTGTCATCGCTTCCATAAGTGCTACAGAGAGACCTTCCCTGTATGATGACAACGTAAAGCAGTCTGCGCATTGTAACAATTCATGGATATCACTTCGGAACCCCACAAAACGGATATTGTAATCAAGGTCATGCTCTTTTACATAACTCTCCAATGACTCTTTTTCCGATCCGATCCCGCACATCACGTAAAAAATATTGGGATCAGCTATCGCTTCTATCGCTTTAATCACTGTTTGCTGATTTTTATTCCGTGTGAATTCCGCAACTTGTATTATCATAAAAGCATCTGCAGGAATATTCAGTTCTTCTCTCTTTTTGTCTTTTTCCTCTTGACTGTTATCGCATATGTTTACGTTTACACCGATTCCGGGCAAATAGGTCAAATGCTTCATATGGAATTTTTTTCTTGCCAATTCATAATCTTCCCGATTAATCACAAGGAGCTCATCCGTATCATAAGATAACATTTTCTCCACAGGGTAGAACATCAGCCAGTTTTTTAATGGTGCTCCCTTGAAAAAATGAAATCCATGCGCTGTATAGATTGTTTTTATCTTACAGCTATGTGCAATGATTCTGCCGAGCACACCTCCGATTGGGCTATGGCAATGTACAAATGTGTATGTGTTATGTCGAAACAATTGTCGCAACTGTTGATACGCTTTAAAATTCTGTGCAATACAAAACACATTCCGTGCAAAATCAATCTGGTGCCAGGCAACGCCTTTATTCTCCAACTCCTTTTTTAACAGTTCTATCTGTTCTTCAGCACAGGTATTTCCTTGTTCAAAGTTGCATGCGACCTCTACTTTATATCCCATTTCCAAAAGCAGTTCTATATTTCTCATATTGAATTGTTGTATCATAGATGCCACAGATGCCAATAGTAAGACATTTTTCATTTTTTCGATGATATACTCCTTTGAATACTTTCCCGCAGATCAAATTGCTGATAATCCGAAATATCCGGACTCAGCTCCTTATCTATCGTCATACTGCCGAATGCTTTCTTAGACATCTTCCCGATTTTCCCAGGTATATACAAAGCTATTTTCACAAAAGGATTCATCCAGCCTGCGCGTAGAAGTTTCCTTCCTTCTGCCTGTGCGATTTCATATACCATATCCGTGGTGCTGACATATTCCGCATTTTGAGGCAGAAAAATGCCTGCTGTACCTTCCTCCACCAATATTCTGAGAAATTCCGTCAAGTTCTCAACATAAATCATGCTGCGTTCATTACGGTATGTTGGAAATGCCGGCATTTTTCCTGCCAACTTCACGAGCATTTGAAAGTTTCCTTTGCTGCCATTTCCATAGATCATCGGTGGACGCAGGATTACAAGTTGCGTATGTCCTGCTGCAGCATCAAACATTTTCTGCAACCGCTGTTCTGCCTGCCACTTGCTGTCTCCGTAGAAGTTAGTCGGTTCCGGTTTCGTCTCCGAAGTGATTCGTACCGGTTTTCTGCTGTTACTGCTGTCTCCATAGACGATAATGCTGCTGAAGTAAATATATTGCGCGGCACCGTCTGCGATAGCTTTCTTCGCTGCCTCTACAGCCAGTTCACAATTCACTGTATAGTATTCCTGTTTTTGTTCCTCCGACAGTTTTGAGATATCCGCGTGAGCTTTTCCCGTGACATTGATAATACTGTCATATTCGGACCATTTTCCCGTCTTCCAGTCATCTCCCCGCAAGCTGATGCGCTCGACATCATATTCCCCGGGATATTGTACAGAAAGGTAATTATGAAAAGAAGTGCCAATATAACTATTGGCACCTAAAATCAATATTTTTTTCATTTTTTGCCGGTCTTCTCCTCACTTGCATCTTTTTTCATGCTTCCGGTGCCGCCTTCCACGACGCCATCCTGACGCAACACGCTTGCAAAGGTACCGAAAAAGCAGCGAAGATCCATGGCAAATCCATATTTCTTCACATATTCTCCATCAAGCTTTGCCTTTACCGGAATCTCCAGTTCATCTCTGCCATTGATCTGTGCCCATCCGGTCAGTCCTGGCAGCACATCATTTGCGCCGTATTTGTCTCGTTCCGCAATGAGGTCATACTGATTCCATAATGCCGGTCTGGGACCCACAATACTCATATCTCCCTTAAAGATGTTGAATATCTGCGGCAGTTCATCAAGACTGGTCTTACGCAAAAATCTGCCGGTTTTTGTAATATACTGCTCCGGATTGCTCAACAGATGTGTCGGCATATCTTTCGGTGTATCGATACGCATGGTGCGAAATTTATAGATCATAAAATGCTTTTTATGGATTCCCACTCTCTTCTGGCAGAACAAAATCGGTCCCGGGGAATCCAGTTTAATGGCGATACATAAGATCAGAAGCAAAGGGGACAGCACAATGATGCCCACGCCGCTGAGTAGAATATCGATAATTCTTTTTATCACCGTATATGTCTGCATATGCCTGCTGTTTCCTTTTCCTGTACTCATGGCATTTCCCTTCTTGCGTCCAATATTATTGACTCTACAGTTCTCGGAACGCTTCCCTATATAAAGTTTACTCCTCCGTCGGATGGTAGGTCGGTACTATTTTCATTACCTCTGCCCGAATATCTCCATCCTCATTCACCGCTTCCTGTTCCAAAATATCCAGTTGTCTGCGGAATTCTTCTTCATCGAATTCAATCGGTTTGCCAATGAAGATCATCTTATTCGCGGTCTCTTTCAATCCTTCTTCATTCATGAGAAGTTCTTCATACATCTTCTCACCGGGACGCAGACCGGTGAATTTAATCTCAATATCTTCTCCGGGTTTATAACCAGACAGCTTGATCAGGTTCGTAGCCAAATCCAGGATTTTGACCGGTTCTCCCATATTCAGTACGAAAATCTCACCGCCTCTTGCATAAGCGCCCGCCTGAAGCACCAGGGATACTGCTTCCGGTATGGTCATAAAGTAGCGTATGATATTGGGATCTGTAACCGTAACAGGCCCCCCCGCAGCGATCTGCTGTTTGAACAGCGGAATCACGCTGCCGTTACTTCCCAGTACATTTCCAAAGCGTACTGCCACAAAATTCGTATCCGTTGTATGATTCATCATCTGAATCACCATCTCGCAGATTCTCTTGGACGCCCCCATAATATTGGTAGGATTTACCGCTTTATCTGTAGATATTAATACGAATTTCTTCACACCGTATTTTGCTGCTGCCTGCACAGTCTTGTACGTACCAAACACGTTATTTTTAATTGCTTCGTTGGGACTGGCCTCCATGAGAGGCACATGCTTGTGCGCTGCTGCATGATAGACGATATCCGGACGATATGTTTCAAATATCTTTTCTATACGAGCGGTATTCCGTACTGATGCAATCAATACGACTTGATTCAGATCAGGGTATTTCCGCAACAATTCCTGCTGAATCTCATAAGCGCTATTCTCATAGATATCCAGGATGATCAACTGTTTCGGATGATGTGCGGCAATCTGTCTGCACAATTCGCTGCCGATAGATCCGCCTCCGCCGGTGACCAGGATTACCTTGTTATGCACGGAATCCAGCACTTCTTCTGTATTGATCTGAATCGGATCCCTTCCCAGAAGATCTTCGATTTCTACCTCTTTCAGTTTTGATACCGATACATCACCGTTGATCAACTGGTAGATTCCGGGCAGAGTGCGCAGTTTGCAGCCGGTTTCTTTACAGATATCCAATATTTCCTTGCGTGTCTTATTATTGGCGGACGGAATTGCAAAAATAATTTCATCAATACTGTACTGTCCCACAGCATCTGCAATCTTATCCCTGCCTCCCACAATCGGCACACCACGGAGGAATTTTCCATGACACCCGGGATTGTCGTCGATAATACATTTAATATTCATGGACACAAACTGACTGGATTCTGCTTCCTTTATAATTGCATTTGCAGCTGCGCCCCCACCGATGAGCATGACATTATTACCGTTCTTTTTTTGGGTAATATCCGCACGTTTCATATTAATAATGCGCAAGATACGATAACTAAAGCGGATGCCGCAGGTCATCGCAAATAAGAGGAACAAATAAATAATATAATAGCTCCTGGGCATTTTCTGGTTCGTAAGTTGGCAGAGTACAAATTGGGCAGCTGATGCACAGGATGTTGCAAACACAATATTCAGCATTTCTGTTGCACTTGCATAACGCCATACACTTTTATACAACTTCCAGATTACGAAAAACAGTATCGTGAATCCAATATTAAACGGAAGAATATATTCGAACTTCGCCATATATTCCTTCGGTATGGCATTGAATTGAAAATCGAAGCGGATATAAATTGCCGCAAACGATGCTATCACTATGGACATGGTATCCATAATCAGCAACGCAATAATTCTGTTAATGGGTATTTTCAAAAAATTATTTTTCATTTTCATATACTAATGTTTGTCTCCAACACAGGAATAAAAGTATCATGGTGAGAGCACTGCTGCCCCAGGAATACTCTAACATTCCAAATAAAAGAGGAACCAGCATAACAAAAATGCTGACTGCTGGCACTACCGGTTTTCCCTTCTGATAATAGCATTTTACTAATTTCACAATACTGACTAAGCATAAAATAATCAGACATACTGCAGCAGGTATGCCAAAGTCTGTTGCAAACTGCAAATAAATATTATGCGCATGCCCAATCCAGTAAGCATATGTCAATTGAAATCCCTGATCACTCTGTGTATGTCCTACGAGATTCAAATTGGCAAGATAGTGACTGTATATCGTCTTTCGTACCAGAAATGGATCTGTATATTCTTCCTCTGTCTTTAGAATGGCCATTTCCTGCCGTTGTTCTTCCCGCAAGGCCATTTCCTGCTGTTCTGCTGCACATGCCTTTATTGTAAAAGGATTTGCGCCAAAAATCCCATTTGTGATTTCTGTCGTTCTTCCGACAGCAGTCTCTAACAGTTCATCTATATCTACATATTTCTCAGCATTCCAGGCATCCCAGGAATGCACCTTGTCTTCGCTCCATTCCCCCCAGAACCACACCGGATGATGGAATACCGGTGGAAAATACCTTGTCATGCTAAACGTAAGCGGAAACATCACACCTACACACAATATCAAAAGCAGACTATTTCTGATATAATGCTTTTTTCGTTTTACACCCTGGTAGAATCCAAGGAATATCAGTCCTAATAGAAAGGAAACCATCCATGCGGTTCGTCCAATCGTCATAAAAAGAAAGGAATACACCACCCCGGCACCGAGCCAGTAATATACTCTCCAAAATTTATGCTTATTTTCCTTCGTCACATACAATATTTTCCCAAATACCGCTGCCAATACCTCCAAATAAAACAAGCCATTCAGATTGCAGTTATTGTAAATTCCTATATATCTCACCTGATCATATGGTCGGAACACGCAGCAAAATCCCTGAAACGCAAAAAAAGCCAAGATGACTCCGTTCATGATTCCCTGATACAAGTCCTCCTGCTCCTCTTCGGTAAAATCGGTAAGGTAAAAGCACCCAAACATAATAAAATAGCAAAACGGCCATACATAATCGCTTCTGGAGAAGATCATGAGTAGCATCATGACTACCCACAGTCCGAACATTCCTTTATTCAGTTTCGGATACTTTTTCTCTATCAGTACGCTGATAACTGTATGGATTACTACATAGCCAAACACCCAGACATCCAGACCGATCATTATGCGTTCATTCATAAAATAAGTCAAGGGCTGTCCGAAGACCACAAAGAGAACTCCTGCAATCGGACTGAACACCGTCCAGACGGCATAGGGAATCTTATACCTCGTGAACTCTTCCCATTTATAGTGGGACATGATGATAATCGCCATCAGCACTCCAGCCATATCGCGGAAAGTCTCTATCACACCATCCAGACCGGATCCCGTCTTCGTCCTCTGATCGATCACGCAGAATAGAAAGAAGCAGAGGGTATATAGAATCCGCCTCTTTGACCATATATGGAATGACTTCCCCTTTATTGTAAGTTCCATGTTATGTTCCTCAATTCTATTTCTATAACATTTTTATCGCATATTCTATTCTATTTTAATCAATTTAGGCTACAAGTACAAGCTTTTATTTATTATCATAGAAATTCTTAAGAAAAAACTTCAAGGAGAACATACCTATGAACACATTAAAAGATTATATTTCAGAGTATCTCAACTATTGTGAATATCGTAAGCAACTGAATTTCAAAACGATTAAAGCATACAAAATTGACTTAAATCAGTATAACAGCTTCTGCCAAGATATTTATGACCCTTTCTCCAAAAAGGCTGTAGATTCCTATATTACAGAATTATTCAAACATTACAAGCCCAAATCCGTCAAACGTAAAATTGCCAGTTTGAAAGCTTTTTTCCATTACCTGAAGTATACAGAGCTTTTAGCGCAAAATCCCTTTGATAAACTGGATGTACATTTTCGCGAAGCCAAGCTTCTTCCCAAGACTATCCCATTTCATTCCATTCAGAAGTTCTTATCGGTACTCTATGCGCAGAAAACGCAGGCCATCTCTGTCTATCAGTTCAAATGCTGTCTGCGTGACATTGCTGTAATTGAACTATTATTTGCTACAGGGATGCGTATTTCAGAGTTATGTTCCCTGAAGCCTTCGGATATTGATTTAGAAAGCAACACTGTACTGATCTACGGGAAGGGCTCTAAAGAACGTATTCTGCAGCTTGGGAATTCCGAGGTCATTTCTGCCCTGGCAGCATATCAAAGCACCTTTAAAGCGGACATTTCTGCCTGTGGGTATTTTTTTGTCAATAAACGAAAGCATAAATTATCTGATCAGTCCGTCCGTTTTATGATCAACCGTTATGCTGCTCTCGCCGGAATCGAACAACATATCACGCCTCATATGTTCCGCCATTCTTTCGCCACCCTGCTATTAGAGCAGGATGTAGACATCCGCTATATCCAGAAAATGCTTGGGCATAGCTCTATCAGCACAACGGAGATCTACACTCATGTGTCGAATGCTAAGCAGAAAGATATTCTGGTGAATAAACATCCTAGGAACTTTATGGTGGTTAATGAAGGATAATTTCTAATTATGTATTGAAACGGTAAGCGGAATAATAATTGGT
>ERZ1034691.1749-NODE-1749-length-13249-cov-14.120737_pt1 | contig 13249 bp, 6 predicted proteins | sample MGYA00520638_ERZ1034691 | MGnify/ENA primary metagenome ERZ1034691 (study PRJEB33766, sample SAMN09781763) | gut metagenome | biome: gut microbiome | host: Homo sapiens | place: Madagascar | study: EMG produced TPA metagenomics assembly of the PRJNA485056 data...
ACCAGCGACCTCATCGTCCCGAACGACGTGCGCTACCAACTGCGCTAAATCCCGAGGGGGTATTCCTGAGGCAAGCCTTATCGCATACCTCGCAATATCGCTTGCAAAGTTACACTAAATACGATATAAAACAAAATATTAGCGGCTTTTTTAAACTTTTTTGAAAGAAAAGTGAGGAAAAATTTGGTGGAACGAAATAAAAACGCTACCTTTGCACTCGCAAATGAGTAATCCTCGTTTGTTTCATATAGTTGGTGCCATAGCTCAGTTGGTAGAGCAAAGGACTGAAAATCCTTGTGTCCCCGGTTCGATTCCTGGTGGTACCACTTATCTTCTAAGAAAGCCAATCCTTCGTAACAAGGTTTGGCTTTTTTTCATTTTCTGCCTCTTCCGTATCAGTTGTTTACTATATCGCTGCAAGGCCTCTGTATGCGAAAACGTTTACGTGAGAAAGTCAACAGAAATGTAGCCGACTTATTGATTATTTCCTTACCTTTGCAAACGAAGATAAAATAAACAATCGCAACTACGAATCAATCTAGAATATAAATCTACTAAACACTTAACAAAAAAATGAACAAATTCTACTTTTTACTGTTAGCGGGATTGCTTTCTGTCAATGCGTTCGCTGAGAACAAGCAGACCGTTACGATTGATGGTCAAGCCGTAGGCAAGACTGTCAAGGAGATCACCTTTGATGGTGATAATGTCATCCTGAGTTATAGTGACAATACCTCTGATACAAAGGATATGTCACTCGTTTCCCTCGCTTTCACATACGATGGCACCACTGGCATCGACCAGGTGGAGACCACCGAGAAAGCTTTGCAGGATAAGGTATTCAACCTCAATGGTCAATACGTCGGCACTTCTACCGAGGGCTTGGCTAAGGGCGTGTATATCGTCAACGGAAAGAAAGTAATCATCAAGTAAAAGGAGGGACAAGACATGAAGAAACTTATTTTTAGTTTGGCACTCCTCTTGATGAGTGTCAGTGCAGCTTTGGCACAGACATGGAATTTTGCTGATCGTGATCCATTCATCGGTGATGCTGATGAGGAATTGATTAATGCAGATGCTACCAATTGGTATAATGATGCAGCCAAGGGTCGTTTTAATTTCCTTGCAGCTTTGGATAATGCAGCTTTGACTGCTAATGGTACAGAATTGAACTTTGCCAAGGGCTTAATTTTTAAGTGTGGTGTTGCAGTTGCATCAAGTGATGGCAGTACCCCTGCTAATCAGAGTGGTAAAATTCGCTTGAACTATAAGAGTGAGTATTTGGAATTGAATGGTAAAAACCTCGTTCTTACAATTCCTAATGTCCAGAAAGATTGGGTTGTAACTGTCGTTTGTAAAACGGCAAGTAGCAAAACATCCCGTGGACTTTATGCAAGCGCCAATGTTGGTGAAACTGCAGGTTTCGGTACAAAGTCTACGAGTCTGACAACTTGTACAGGTACTATTACAGAGGCTGGTAATGTAACTTTGACTACTACTGATGGAGGTATGTTGATTTATAGCATTTCTGTAAAGGATCCTAATTCTATTGTTCCAGACCCTGTAGATCCTGATGAGTCTAATAAGGTAAACAATGCAGTTAGTCGTGATACTTATAAGAATCAGATGTTTGTAACTACCAATAGTGGTTCTGTCAAGTATTACAATACAGAAGACTTGACCAAGGTAACTTTCGAAGGTGATAAGACCATTGTCGTTCCAGCTAAGGCAGGTGCAGAGAATGATGAATTTAATGCTACGGTAAAGGAAATCAGTTTTGCAAAAAAAGCTGAGCGTGGCGAGAGTGGCGAGATAACCGAGAAGGGTATCACTATTACTGAGAGCAAAGGATGGCAGGAGAGTGCTTACGCTAAGTGGACTTTGCTTTCTGATGCAAAGAGCTACAACGTATATGTAAAGGGTGGTCAGTATGCTGACTATACTAAGGTAGATCAGCAACTTGTTCGTAACTACGGCTCTTATGGTCGTGTGGATGTTGTTGGTTTAAAGGCTGGCAACTATTCTTTGAAGGTTGTTGCTGTCGATGCTAATGGTGCAGAGACTTCTGCATATGGTGTTGCTGACAACTTGAAGGTAGTCAACTACGACCGTCAAGGTTTTGCTCATAAGGGTATCAGCGATGGTGTAGGTGCTTACAACAATGATGGTACTTTGAAGGCTGGTGCTAAGGTTCTCTATGTTACAAAGAATACTTTCACTACTATCAAGGCTTCTTTGAATGGTGAAGAATATACCGGTATAGGTAATATCCTTCTTGCCAAGCAGAAGGGTAAGGATAAAACTCCTCTTGCTGTTCGTGTTATCGGTGAGATTAAGACTGCTAATGCTGGCGATCAGTTGAAGACCGACCAGAAGGGTCTCTTGTTGAAAGGCAATAGCGAAACTACAGAAATGAATGTTACCATCGAGGGTATCGGTGATGATGCTTGTTTCAATGGTTTTGGTTTGGGAATCATCAATGGTACAAATGTGGAAGTTCGTAATATGGCCTTCTTCAACCAAGGTTCAAGCAACGACAATATGGAGATTAAGGGAACTCAGCACATCTGGGTTCACAATAACGACTACTTCTATGGTGAGAAGGGTAGCGGTGACCACGGTAAGGGTGATGGTTCTTTGGATTCTAAGGATGGCGCTTCTTTCTGCACATTCTCTTACAACCACTATCACGACACTGGTAAGTCAAATCTCTGCGGTATGAAGAAAGAAACTGTTGATAACTTGATTTGCTATCACCACAATTGGTTCGATCACTCAGACTCTCGTCACCCACGTGTTCGTACTTCATCTGTTCATATCTGGAACAACTACTATGATGGTGTTGCTAAGTATGGTGTAGGTGTGACAATGGGCGCAAGTGTATTTGTTGAGTCAAATTACTTCCGTAATACCAAGTATCCTATGATGATTTCTAAGCAGGGTACAGATGCCAAGGGTGATGGTACTTTCTCTGGTGAGAATGGTGGTGTATTGAAAGCTTATGGTAATATCTTTGCTGAAAAGAGCAAATACTTCAGCTATATCACTTGGAAGAATTCTAATACCGATTTCGATGCTTATGAGGTAGCTTCTCCTTCTGAGACAGTTCCTTCTTCTGTTGTTGCTAAGGCTGGTGGTACTTCTTACAACAACTTCGATACAGATGCTTCTAAGATGTATACTTACACTCCAGATGCTGCTGTTGATGTTCCTGCTAAGGTAACAGGTTTCTATGGTGCTGGTCGTTTGAATCAGGGTGATATTCATTATACATTCAACAATGCCACAGATGACGCTGACTATGGTCGTTGCGCAGGTCTCGATAATGTTCTTTCTTCTTACAAGACAAGTCTTGTAAATATCTTCGGTGATGAGAGCGCATCAAGTGGCGAGTCTGGTTCAGGTTCTACTGAAGGTGGTGAGACTGGTGGCTCTGGCTCAGGTTCTGGCGAAGGTGGTAGCACTGGTGGCTCTACAGGTGGTTCAGAAGGTGGCAGCACAGTAACTCCTATTGAGGGTACAGTAACTTGCAGCTTTGCAGCTGATGGTACTCTTTCTAACACCGCCTTCGCTTTAACTGGTACAAAGAAAAATGTAAGAAAGGAGAGTACTACAATAGAAGGTGTTACTTATTCCGCAAGTCTTAAGATGGAAGAAGGTACAGAAGTATCTTTCACCACGTCTCAGAAGATGACTCTGTATGTATATTATGGGGTTTCTGGTACAAAAACTAATGTAAAGGTAGATGGTGTAAAGCAGGCAGGTGCTCCAACAACAGTTGTACTTGAGGCAGGTGCTCATAAGATTACAAAGAATGAATCTACCACCGTCGCTCTCATCAAACTTGTACCTGTAACAGAATAACAAACATGTTTTTCCCAATGAGGGAAAAATGTATGAAATGAAATAAACTAAGGGCTGTTTCTTCTTGACGAGGACAGCCCTTTTTCTCAAAATAACAAACAAAACTTTACAATGAAACATATAAACCCTATTCTTCCAGCACAGCTTAAGGCTGCTTGCCGTAAAACGATCTTGGCTACTGCTTTATTTTGTGGCTTCTCAATGATGGCAAATGCACAGATTCAGGATGGTCGTGACTTCTCAATGGATGGCTTTGCTGCCTACGAAGGTGTTCCTGGTACTAACTGGTATCGTGCCGGGGGGACTACAGGTGGCGCCGGTGGCAAGGTTGTGAAGGCTGATAACTTCTCTCAACTACAGGCCTATCTCCAGGCAACTGACCCATATATCGTTATCGTAGATCATGATATCACTACAGGCATCAAGTGCTATGTAGATGATCTGAGTACCGGTCGCTTGCTTGACGACCAGAGTGGAAAATCTGGCGTGGAAACGGTCTATGGTGAGCGTATTATGATAGCTCCAAACAAGACTTTGATAGGTGTGGTGAACCCAACAACAGGCGAGGCTCCTCTCTTTTCTCACATCACCTTCGTGATGCAGTCTGTTGATAACATCATCATCCGCAACTGCCGCTTTACGATGAAGGGAGTGCCAGTGCTCAAGACGGGTGAGAACAAGATTGTCGCTCTTCGCAATGGGGCGCAAGTGGAGGTCGGAGACCCAGATTGCATCGGCATCCAAGCCGACAAGACAAGCGCCAAGACAGATTGGGGCGGTCATATTTGGATAGACCACTGTGAGTTTTTCAATGGCGATGCTGCCAACAAGGATCGCTATGATGGCTTGCTCGACTGCAAGAACAATGTGCAGTGGCTCACTTTCAGCTATAATTACTTCCACGACCATGACAAGAGTTGCCTGTGGGGAAAGGGTGATAGCGACGTGTTTGACAACTGCCGTACCATTTCTTTCCATCATAATTTCTTCGATAATATCCAAGGTTCTCGCCTTCCTCTTCAGCGTGGCGGTCACGTACATTATTATAATAACTATATGAAAGGTTGTGAAGATGGTTGGGATGTGCGCCCAGGAGCCATAGCGTATGAAGAAGCTTGTTATTTTGAAAACAGCAAGTCGCCCATTCGCTCCGATCGTGGCGGTTCGCTCAATATCAATAAGACTGAAGGTTACGATGTCATCTACAAGGGATGTAACAACTTGATGGCGGGATATACGAATATTGATGGTGCTAAAATTAGCAAGTTGTATTCTGTAGTTTCCACCGATTGGGTTCCTACCCAGACGGCATTCGCCTACACCCAGCATTACCTCGACAAGACGGTGGAAGTGCCATCCCTCTGCGAGAAATACTCAGGTGCAGGCAAGGTGGAGATATGGAAGGCATACACCGATGCCATCCCTACGGAGGACATCGACGAGTTCGACCATGCCATCAAGAACTATAGCACGGCGAAGACCTACGATGCGAAGGGCAACGAACTGAAAGGTGCTACCACTGGCATCTCCATCGCCGAGACATCTTCGGTTTCTTCCGCCATCATCCGCACAGAGTATTATGACTTAGCAGGCTCTCGCCTCTCATCCCCTCAGTGTGGTGTCAACATCGTGAAGAGTATCCATGCTAATGGGCAGTCAACAACAAAAAAGGTCGTTTTCTAAACGACCTTTTTTGTTGTTGCTTGTACCGATTTCCGTTGTTTCCTTTCGAGACAAAAATCTATTCTTTCTCTTTCAGGCTTTGCTCCAGAAACTTGTCGCATAGCGAGAAGTTGCCTTCGATAATGAAAGGATTCGTTTCTACCATAACTATTCTATTATGAGTTTTACGTAACGTGAAATCAATAATGCTGCAAAATTACGAAAAATATTCAATAATTACGTTGTATTGAATAAAAAAGTATGGTTTTTATTCAATACGGCGATTGAAATGAATAAAATGGCAGTGCTCCCTTATCGCTTCATGGGTCTAAGATAGAAGGGATTTCTCACGTTTTGTTGCTATATTTGCCCTATTTGTAAGAGGGGCTTTTCAACTTATTCTTGCAAACGTTTGCGTAATTATTTGCCTCTATTTTCGTCCTATTTAAATAATTTTTTCTAACTTTGCAGCACTAAACCAAAATTCTTAAATATAAACGAGAATACGGAACAAGATCATTACGATAGATCCAAAACAACTATTTAAAAAATAAATAATCAAACCTAAAGTGTATGTCTGGTAAATTTAAAAATCTGAGATTTGCGCTTGTTGCAGCCACATTGACAATGTCTGCCAATGGCTTTGCGCAAACAGTGATTAAAGGTAATGTCACCGACAATACCGGCGAGCCAATTATTGGTGCATCCGTAGTGGAGGATGGTAATGCTAATAATGGTGGTGTCACCGACATTGATGGTAACTTTACCGTAACTCTGAAAGGCAACAGTAAGAAACTGAAGATTTCATACGTTGGTATGAAACCTCAAGTTGTCAACGTGTCTGGCAAATCAGTGATTAATGTAAAGCTCGAAGACGATGCTACCTCATTGAATGATGTTGTTGTCATCGGTTATGGTTCTGTCAAGAAGAAAGACTTGACAGGTTCTGTAGCTACAGTTAATAGTGAGACTCTTGCAGCTGTGCCAGTAGCGTCTGCTTCTGAGGCTTTGACTGGTAAGTTGGCTGGTGTGCAAGTTACAACATCAGAGGGCTCTCCTGATGCTGATGTGAAGATTCGTGTGCGTGGTGGTGGTTCTATCACCCAAAGCAACGACCCTCTTTTCATCGTAGATGGTTTCCCAGTAGAAAGCATCAGCGATATTCCAGCAACTGATATTGAAGATATCACAGTGTTGAAAGATGCTTCTTCAACAGCAATCTATGGTTCTCGTGGTGCTAATGGTGTAATTCTTGTTACTACTAAGAGTGGTAAGGCTGGTAAGGTAAATGTAAGCTATAATGCTTATTATAGTGTAAAGAAGATTGCCAAGAAATTGGATACTCTTTCTCCATACGACTATGCTAAATGGCAGTATGAATTGGCTCTTTTGAAGAACTCAAAGGACCTTTCTTCATATACCGACTATTTTGGTAACTACCAGGATATGGATCTCTATAAGGATATAGAGGGCAATGATTGGCAGGACATCGTGTATGGCAGAACTGGTAATACTTTTAATCAGAACTTGAATATTACTGGTGGTTCTGAAACCGTGAAGTATGCTTTCAGCTATGCTCACATGAACGATAAGGCAATCCAGATTGGTTCTAGCTACAAGCGTGATAACTTCAGCTTGAAGATGAACACCAAGCCTACCAAGCATACAACTTTGGATTTCCAGGTTCGTTACTCTGATACCGATATTCGTGGTGGTGGTGCCAATGATGCTACTGGCTCATACGATACGGATCGTCGTTTGAAGTATGCCCTTATCTATACCCCAATTCCATTGAGTAACTTGGATGAGAGTGCTGGTTCTTCTGATGATGATTTGGGTAACCTTTATAACCCAGTAACTAGCCAGTACGACAATGATCGTAAGAAGGAGCGTAAGCAGTTGAACTTCTCTGGTGCTTTTGGTTGGGAAATCTTCAAGAATTTCAAGGCAAAGACCGAGTTAGGCTATGATGATTATAAGGAGTATGACCAGAAATTCTTAGGTCTTACTACTTATCAAGTACGTCAAGACCCTAAGTACCCTAATAAACCTGCAATCACATTGACTGATACGAATCGTCATCGTTTCCGCAATACAAATACATTGAGCTATGACTTTAAAAAATTCTTAAAGGATACGAAGCATTCTGTAAATATCTTGTTGGGTCATGAGTATGTGATAACAAAGAAGCGTGTCAATACTGAGGATATTCGTAATTTCCCTGCTGATTTCAATTCGACAACTGCGTGGAAGTTGTCTGGCCAGGGAACTCCTAATAAGGTTGATGACAACTATAGCGCAGATGACAAATTGTTGTCATTCTTTACTCGTGCGAACTATAATTATGATGATAAGTATCTGCTTAGCTTTACTTTCCGTGCAGATGCTTCTTCTAAATTCTCTAGCGAGAATCGTTGGGGATATTTCCCATCAGCAGCTGCCGCATGGCGTATTTCTTCTGAGAAGTTTATGTCAGGCACCAAGAAATGGCTCGATGACTTGAAACTTCGTCTGTCTTTTGGTACTGCTGGTAATAACAATATTCCTGTTGGTCAGCTAACTCAAGCGTATGTGAATGTGACTGGAGATCCAACAGGTTGGGTGAATGGGTTCGGAACTATGTTGAAGGTTTCTTCGGAGATGGCAAATCCAAATCTGAAATGGGAAACTACCATTACACGTAACGTAGGTCTTGATTTCACTCTGTTGGGCGGTAAGTTGTCTGGTACTGTGGATGCATATTTGAATACCACAAAGGATTTGCTGATTAGATTCCTTACTTCTGGTACTGGTTATGATGCGCAATATCGCAATATGGGTAAAACCGAGAACAAGGGTCTTGAGGCTACCTTGACATGGCATGCAGTCAACAAGAAAGATTGGGGTATTGACCTTTCTGGAAACCTTGGTGTTAATAAGGGAAAGATCAAGAGTATAGGTGACATGTCTGTCTTTGGTGCGGAGACCCGTTGGGCTTCATCAGACATAGGTCAGGAATATAAAATTCGTGTAGGTGGTCAAGTAGGTGAAATCTATGGTTACCAAAGTGCAGGACGTTATGAAGTCAGCGACTTCGATCATTACGACCCTGCAAGTGATACGTGGGTGTTGAAAGAAGGCGTGGCTGATGCTTCCGCTGTAATCGGAACAGTGCGTCCTGGCTCTATGAAGTTGGTGGATCAGGCTACTGTGACTAATGAGGATGGAACCAAGAGTGGAAATGGCATCATTGGTGAGGAAGACAAGGTGAAGATTGGCAATGTAAATCCTGATGTCACGGGTGGTTTCGCACTCAATGCTCGTGCTTATGGTTTTGACTTGGCTGCTAACTTCAACTTCAGCATTGGCAACCAAGTTTACAATGCTAACAAGATAGAGTGTACGCAGACAGGTAAGTATCAGTATCGTAATATGATTACAGAAATGGCTGATGGCAAGCGTTGGACTAACTTGAACGAGGATGGTACATTGTGTAATGACCCTGAGAAGTTGGAGGAGATGAACAAGAATACGACGATGTGGTCTCCTTACACCACCAACAAGATGGTTCTTACTGACTGGGCGATAGAGAAAGCTTCATTCCTTCGCTTGAATACATTAACTTTGGGCTACACCATTCCGCAGAGCTTGACTAAGCGCATCGGTATTAATAGCCTTCGCTTCTATGCTACTGCATACAATGTATTCACTATTACAAGTTATACTGGTTTCGATCCTGAATCTGACTGTATCAAGAAGAAAGGTCAGGAAAGCTTGACTCCTTCTTGTGATTACTCTGGTTATCCAAGAAGCCGTTCATTCGTATTTGGTGTAAACTTGAACTTCTAACATTTAAAGTAAGATAGTAATGAAAAACTATATAAAATTATCTTTAATATCTCTGTCGCTTGTAGGTATGATGACCTCTTGTGACATGGATGCTCCAACTCAATCAACGGTGGATGCGTCAACGGTGTTCTCTCAGTACTCTCTTGCGGAACAAGAGGTTATGTCCATACACATTTCATTTTGTGAAACGAATTCTTATCGAGGTCGTTTCATACCTTATTATGGTCTGAATTCAGACCTAGAAGTAGGTAGTGGAACATACCCATCGCTAACGAGCGCCAATAATGAAAAGCAGCAGCTTTGGAATTATAATACCCCTGCTAACAATACGCAGATGAATACGGATAACAATGCTTATGGCAAGTTTTATGAGGGTATCGAACGTGCTAACCTTGCGATAGAGGGTATTCGTAAATATGGAAATCCTGAAAACAACAAGGACATGGCTCAGCTTCTCGGAGAGGCTTTGACTTTGAGAGCCGTTACTTACAACGACTTGTTGAAGGGATGGGGTGATGTGCCAGCTCGCTTTAAGCCAAACGATGCTACAACAGTTTATCTGCCACGCACTAATCGTGACGTCATTTATAAGCAGTTGTTGGCAGACTTGAAAGAGGCTGAAGATTATTGTTATTGGCCAAACGAAAGTCAAATCACTAAGAGCACAGAGCGTGTAAGCAAGAGTTTCGTTAAGGGATTGCGTGCTCGTATCGCCCTCTATGCAGGTGGATATGGCCTTCGTGGTGACGGATATCGCAAGAGTAATGATCCTGACTTGGAGACTAGCAAGATGTACGAGATTGCCAAGGAAGAGTGTCTTGATGTCATCAACAGCGGTCGCAACAAGTTGGGTGATTTCAAGGACAACTTCACCAAGCTTTGTCAGGATAATGTTACTGCAGGCGATGAGAGTCTTTGGGAGATTCCGTTCTCTGATGGTCGTGGTCGTGTACTTTATACCTTTGGTGTCAAACACGGGGCCAAGGATCAATATACCTCACAGGCCCAAGGTGGTGTCAATGGTCCTATCCCATATCTCTACTATGATTATGACTCTGAGGATATCCGTCGTGACATCACTTGTGTACCATACGAATGGAGCAAGGAGTTGACCAATGGAAAATCACATCAGCAGTTGAGAGGCATCAACAAGTGGTGTTTTGGTAAGTTGCGTTATGAGTGGATGAAGTCTGACCGTGCTCTTAACTTAGGTGCTAATGATGATGGTATCAACTGGCAGTACATGCGTTTGGCTGATGTCTATTTGATGGCAGCAGAGGCTATCAATGCTTTGGACGGTCCGGTAGCAGCATGGCCATACATGAAGCCAGTTCTCGATCGTGTCCTCCCTGCAGAGAAGGTGGCAGCTCTTCAGACGAAATACACAGCAAGCAAGGATGCTTTCTTCAATGGCATCGTAGAACAGCGTGCCTTTGAATTTGCTGGTGAATCTCTCCGTAAGGCTGACCTCATCCGTTGGGGTATCATCGATGAAAAAATGGCTGAGGCAAAGGAGAAGTTAACTCGCTTGGCTAATCGTACAGGAGAATATGCTGATCTTCCATTGAAGCTTTACTATAAGCTTGGAACTGATGGAGAGACTCTCTCTATTTATGGTTTGAACCATGGTGATACTGATGAACAGGGTGAAGCTATGACCAAGGATGACAATAACAAGTATTCTTCTAAGCAGTGGTTTGTTGATAGCAAGACAGGTCTGAACGTTATTGATGATGACTATATCAATGGTCTCTATGTTAAGCAGCCTAGCTTGAACTGCCTTTGGCCAATCTGGCAGACCTTCATCGACAAGAGCAATGGCTTACTCAATAATGATGGAAACTATGGTCAGCTCAGTGAATAATCACGAGTGTAACAAAACTTAATTCGGATAAAAATCATGAAAAAATCAATTATAAGTACATGTATGTTAGGGCTAGGTATATTAGCCCTCACATCATGTAGCGACCCAATGGATGAGATTACTAGCCTTATCGTAGGACGTAATTTCTCACCTACAAATTTTGAGGCAAAGAGTGTTACAAAGGAAAGTGCTTCCTTGGAATGGACATTGTCTTCTGGTGCGACAAGCTACAACTTGGAAATCTTTGAGAATGATAGCTTGACTTTTGAGGGAACACCTGTACAGACATTCACAGGTATCAGTGCCTCTCAGATTCCTTACTTGATAGAAGGATTGACTTATGATACCAAGTATTCTGCTCGTGTTATGGCGGTAGATGACAATGATAACAGTCGTAACTCTGTTTGGAATGGTGTGTACTTCCGTACTAATGCTCAGCAAATATTTAAGACTGTAGATCCTCTTAAGGATGTGCTTGACCGCTCTGCTACTTTTTATTGGCCAGCTGGTGAGGCTGTAACGAAGATTGCTGCGAAATTTACAGATGATAATGGTAGAACTACAGTTGTTGTAAGTAGAAATCTTACCGAAGAAGAAATTGCAGCAGGTAAGGCTACAGTGGAAGGCTTATCTCCTACAACAAAATATACTATTAATCTTTATAATGGTGAGAAAGAGCGTGGTAGTAAGACTATTACAACTATTGCAGATATGACAGGCAAAACCATCGTTCAAGAAGGTGACAACTTGAAGTCTATACTAACAAATGCTGCAGATGGCGAGCAATTTGTATTGATGCCTGGTACTTATCAGATTCCTTCTGCTGATGATGATGGTAAAACAAGTTCTGCAGTGTTGAAGACTAATGTTTCTATTGAGGGTATGTATCCAACTGCTAAGCCTGTCATCCAGGGACGTTTCGAAATCAACGGTGCAAAGAGTGTCGAATTGACTAACGTCGTACTTGATGGTAGCTTGAATAATACAACAGACCAAGCTTTCAACTTTAAGCAGGCTGCTGATGATTTAGAAAAATTGGTTGTTAAAGATTCTGAAATCAAGAACTATGGGAAAGGGCTTGTCTATATAAACAACAATAAAATTCAGATTAAGGAAATTGCATTCCAAAACTGTGATATTCATGAGATTGCCACTGCAAATGGAGGGGAATGGTACGATTTCCGTACGGCCTATATCGCAGCGTTGACTTTAAAGAATTGTACTTTCTACAGAAGTGCTCCAATTGCTAAAGAAAGAGAGTTCGTCCGTTATGATGACGCTAAAATAGATGGCTGCGACCAGACTGTTATTACGGTTGACCATTGTTTGTTGGATGGAATTTCAAATGCAACAGGCAAGCGATTACTTTATGTTCGTAATGGTTGTAGTGCAATTAATTGGACAAATAACATCGTGACTAACACCGTTGCAGTTTGGAGCAATCAAGCAAAAACACTTGTTCCTACTTTCAAGAACAATGTTTACTACGCATGTCCTAACTTGAACAAAGAAGTATTAGGTCCTCCTATTATAAATGCTTTCAAGGATGATAGTGCTACAGAAATTGATCCTAATTACAAAGATGCTGCCAAAGGTGACTTCACTATCGGTGAGGAAAAAGTAATTAAGCTAGAAGTAGGTCCAGAGAAGTGGTACAAATAATGTTGGCATCAATAATTGATTACATACATTTATTTTGGGTTTGGGGCTAATGGAGTTGTCCATTAGTTGCCATCTAACAAAAACAAATCTATAGAGGGAGCCGGGACGAGAGTCTCGGCTCCCTTGTTAGTTGTATGCTCGGCATGAGCTTATCCTAATGGGTGCAAGTCCCTAACAAGCCCTAATAGCGGGAATTGTATAGCCAATAGCAAGGGTGTCCATTGCGAGGTGGAATCTGAAAGAAGCTGGCGGCAAACATCTGACCTAACGCACAGAAACTTCATATAAGGCATTTGACCATGGATGAGATTGCAACACAAATCAAAGTCCTATAGCTATTCGGAATGGTTGGTGTAAATGAAGTGGGTA
>ERZ1034691.1752-NODE-1752-length-13232-cov-12.102755_pt1 | contig 13232 bp, 13 predicted proteins | sample MGYA00520638_ERZ1034691 | MGnify/ENA primary metagenome ERZ1034691 (study PRJEB33766, sample SAMN09781763) | gut metagenome | biome: gut microbiome | host: Homo sapiens | place: Madagascar | study: EMG produced TPA metagenomics assembly of the PRJNA485056 data...
GGTGATGCCCAGCCAGGTGCCGTTGCCGATGATCTCACGGATGGAGGACATCAGCACCATGGTCAGGATATAGCCCACGCCCATACCCAGACCGTCCAGTGCGGAATCGACCACGGTATTTTTGCAGGCGAACATCTCGGCACGACCGAGGATGATGCAGTTGACGACGATCAGCGCCAGGAACACGCCCAAGCTCTTGTACAGGCTGGGAACAAACGCCTGCAGAATCATCTGCACCACGGTAACAAAGGTGGCGATGATGACAATGTAGCACGGCAGGTGTACCTTGGCGGGGATGATCTTGCGCATCGCAGAAATAACAATGTTAGAGCATACCAGCACAAAGGTCATGGCAAAGCCCATACCGGCAGCGCCGGATACGGTGGTGGTAACGGCCAGCGCAGAGCAGCAGCCCAGCACCAGACGCAGAACGGGGTTTTCACGCAGGATGCCCGCGGTAAATACTTTCCATTTGCTCGGTTTTTCCGCCATCGTTACATGCCCCCCTTGATCTCGTTATTGTAGCAGTCGATTGCGGCGTTGACCGCATTGTACACGGCATTGGTGGAGTAGGTCGCGCCGGAAACGCTGTCCACGGGGCTGCCCGCGGAAACCTTGCCGCCGTTCCAGCCCATAAAGCCGGAGGCGAAGCGCTCCTCCCCTACCTTGGAGCCGATGCCGGTGGTCTGGGTGGAGGCGTCGATGCTGATGCCGGAGATCGCACCGTTGGCGTCAAAGGCAACGTAGACGGTGACGTCCTTGCCGGAGTAGCCGGTGGCGGCTGCCTTGACGGCAACATCGCCGGCGGCGGTCCTGACAGCGCCGGACACGTTGGCGGTGGTCAGGTTTTCCACTTCGGTCAGTTCATCGGTGGTGGTACCCTGCGGCAGCACCGACACATACGCGGCGAGGGTCTCGGCGCGGGTGTTGGCTTCAATGATGGGAGCGGTGATGTTGTTCAGCACCGCCAGGATCGCGCTGCACACCAAGCAGATGACAACCAGCACGATAACGGGGAAAACCAGTTCCTTAGAAGCGGACTGCTTTTCGGCAGAAGAATGGTTGGCCATCAGGCAGCGCCCCCTTCCTTGACTTTTTTGGGCTTTTTGTAGCCGAGCGGGATCTGGTGACCCCAAGCGTTGAACCAAGGCACCATCAGGTTGCCCAGCAGGATGGCAAAGCTCATACCTTCATTCATCGAGGCAAAGTTGCGGATGAGGAAGGTCACCAAACCGATAAAGATGCCGTAGAACAGCTTGCCCTTGGTGGTGAACGGGCAGGTCACATAGTCGGTCGCCATAAAGACGGCGCCGAACAAAAGACCGCCGGACATACACTGCAAAAGCGCCAGATACGGGTCGCCGGTGTACAGGGCGCTGAGTACGAACATCGTACCCACGATGCTGACGGGGATGGTCGCGTGGATGGTGCCGCTGGCAAGCAGAATGGCAAAGCCGGCAAGGATCGCCAGCACGCTGACCTCACCCAGCATACCGCCGTGGAAGCCCAGGAACATATGCAGCAGGTTTACGCTGCGCAGCTCACTGCCAAGCGCCAGCGGCGTGGCGGAGGCCAGCGCGTCAACGCTCATATCCGGGTAGACGTAGGCGGTCATACGGGAGGTAAAGCCCAGGAACAGGACGATACGCCCGACCAGCGCGGGGTTGGCAAAGTTGTAGCCCAAGCCGCCGAACAGCTGCTTGGTGATCACAATGGCGACAAACGCGCCGACAACGGCGATCCACAGCGGCATACCCACGGGCATATTCAGCGAAAGGATCATACCGGTGACCACGGCGGACAGGTCTTTGACCGTGACGGGCTTGTGCAGAAGCATCTCGTACAGGTACTCAAAAAATACACAGGCAAAGGTGGTAACGACCACCAGCACCAGCGCGCGCATACCGAAAATCAAAGCCGACGCCAGCACGCAGGGCAGCAGCGAAATGGCTACATAGCCCATCAGGCTGCGGGTGGTGGCTTTGTCCCGGATATGGGGCGAAGCGGTTACAATTAAGTTTTCCACGGGTTATTTGCCCCCTTTCCGCAGCTCGCCCATATACCAGCCCTTTGCCAGCGTCATAGTCTGGCTGACGGGGCGCTTGGCGGGGCAGGCGTAGCTGCAACTGCCGCAGGCCACGCACAAATCTACACAGCGGGCCTTTAAGACATCAAAATCCTTGTTGTTGAACGCTTCAGCAATCGCCACAGGCTCCAGACCCATGGGGCAGGCTTCGATACAGCGACCGCAGCGGATGCACGCCGAAGGCTCGGGCAGGACGGCGGCTGCCTTGCTGAGCAGAAGCAGACCGTTGTTCTGCTTCAGAACCGGGAAGTCCGCGCCGGGCGCGGCACCGCCCATCATAGGACCGCCAAAGATGATCTTGCCCAAAGGCACATCCTCTTTGATGCCGCCGCAGGCTGCGATGACATCGCTGTACATAGTGCCGATGGGAACCTCGATGTTCTGGGGCTTGGCGATGGCGTCGCCCTCCACGGTCAGGCGCTTGCTGACCAGCGGAATGCCGGTCTTTAAGTATTTGCCCAAGGTGGACACACTAGTCACGTTCATAATGACGCAGCCGACATCGGCGGGCAGACCCGGCTTGCCGGAAGGTCCCACCTGCGGCACCTCGCGCCCGGTGCAGGTTTCGACCAGCGTTTTTTCGGCGCCCTGCGGGTAGCGCATGGGCAGCGGCTTGACGGTGACGCCGGGCATCTTGCGCACCAGCGAGCAAAGCAGGTCAATGCATTCGGGCTTGTTGCGCTCAATGCCGATGATGCAGTGCGGGATCTCGCAATACTTCATCACGGCGCTGATGCCCGAGATGATGGTGTCGCTGCATTCCAGCATTTCGCGGCAGTCGGTGGTCAGGTACGGCTCACACTCGGCAGCGTTGATAAGCAGCGTGTCGATGGTGTTGGCGGCGAGCTTGACGTGGGTCGGGAATCCGGCACCGCCTACGCCGACCAGACCGCAGCTCTGCACGGCGGCCATCAGGCTGGCTTTGTCGGTGACGGTGGGCGGCACACAGGCGGGGTCTACCGTCTGGGCACCGTCCGTCTTGATGGTGACGGCGGTGGTCATGGCTCCGTTGACCATACGCAGCGGGGCGATGCCCTCCACCGTGCCGGACACGCTGGAGTAGATGTTGGCGCTGACGAACCCGCCCGCTTTGCCGATGATGGTACCCACCTGCACGGTGTCACCCTTTTGGACGGTCGGCTCAGCCGGTGCGCCGATGTGCATAGACATAGGAATCACAACGCGGTCGGGAACGGGCATCTGCACCGTAGCCAGCCCTGCTGTGGCTTTGTCGTGCGGGACGGCAGCACCCTTGGCGGAGCGCTTTAGGGATTTAAACAAGCTGATTTCCCCCTGTTCTGATGTGACCGCGCACCGATTTTGCAGTGCGGCGCAGTCACGTTGAAATGGCGTCCGGCTGCGGCGATGCCAGCGAAAACGGCAAGCCTTGCTCCAACCGGACAAATATACAGTACTATTTTAACATTTTTAGGCTTCAAGTCAAGGCGATTTTGTGAAGAACGTCCGAAAACGGCGGAATGCGCAATTTATGCAGAGTTTTGCGCAAATGTTGCAAAGTATGGAACTTACTTGCAACCGGGTGTTTCTTGTGGTATAGTATAGATAGAAAAATAACAGGTGCAAACCGGGAGGGCAGCGATATGAAACATCTTGGCAGAATTTTGGCAGTTTTGGTTGTGGCGGGCGGGATTTTTGCTTTGGTCGCCGCCCTGTGCCGCCGCAGAAACCGGCAAGACAGCGGGTATGTTACGCTGTACGACAGCGGCGTGGAATTTTGAGCGTATAGTAAAATAAAGGAAACAGCCCCGCTTCCGTTGGGAAGCGGGGCTGTCAGTTTGTCGGGAAAGTCGAAGTACGGGCGAACCCGCAAGGTTTTCGTTGCTGTTGGGTCGCGGGCGGGGTGACCTCACCCCGCCGCGGGCTGCCGGAACAAAACGGAATTCATTTTCTTCTTGTTAAGCATATTCCGCAAACAGAAGCAATCAGAATGACAGCCAGGACGATCCACCCTGTTACGCCGATGCCGGAACCGTAAAGAAAAATAGAGGTCGGTCCGTCGGCACCGCCAATCATAAAAGCGCCGGCGTTTCTTGAAGAAGAATAGGGTTGAAGCAGGAGAATAGCCTGTCGGACAAGGCAGCAAGCGACAACGGCAATACCGGCAAAAGAAAGACCTCGGGTGAGTCTGCGTTTTCTCTCGGCAGCGGTTGCCAACTGCTCATTTATAAGAGCCAGCTTCTCTGACAGGATTTTGACCATATCCTCCTTGTCGGCGGGTTCGATCGTATCCCCCAGCAAGGCAGAAACCGGAACGCTCAATTGTTCTGATATTTCTATCAGCATCTCGGAATCAGGAACAGAAAGTCCTTTTTCCCATTTGGAAATCGTTTGACGAACCACACCGAGCTGCAGCGCAAGCTCTTCCTGCGTCAAACCTTTTGATTTTCTCAGGTGTTTCAGATTTTCATTCAGCATAATAAATCCTCTCCTTTGCATGGATTTATTATACGGTTTTCTGCCCGTTGCTTCAAGCAACGCATAGTAACATTTACGGCTCCGGTTGTTTTGCAAAGGCGGGGCTGTCAGTTTACAGCTCGATATCCTGCAGACGCAGCAGCGCCAGAATATAAATTTTCAGCGCTTCGATGAGCTTATCAAAGTTAGCACCCTCGTTGGCACCGTGCATCGGACCGGCAAACTCCGGCAGGGGCAGGTCGGTATGCTCGGGACCGAAGCTGACCGCATACGGGAAGTGGCGCGCATAGGTGCCGCCGCCCATCGTGAAGGGGGTCTTGCCCTCGCCCGTGACATCGTTGTAAGTGTGGATCAGCGTCTGGATGGCGGGGCTGTCGGCGGCAATATAGAACGGCACACGGCTGGAAACATTCTCCAGCGCGGCGGCATCGCCGCAGACCTTGCGCACGGCGGCGGACATCGTTTCGGGGTTGGTGTTGGTGGGGTAGCGGCAGTCAAAGGTCTGGCGGATGACGCCGTCCTTCATACGGATGGTACCGCCCACCACGGTCAGCGGGTCAAACAGACCGTCGTCGGCAGCAATGCCCAAGGCGGTGCCGTCGGTGTCGGCGTGCAGGGTGCGCAGCACCTGCAGATAGGCGGTTTCCGCCTCGGTGCAGATGCCGCTGTCCAGCAGATAGCGCACGATCAGACCAATGGCGTTCACCGTACCGGCGGGCATGGCGGCGTGACCGCTCTTGCCCCAGCCGCGGATGACGGTGGTGCCGGGCTGCTCCCCTGCTTCCAGCGTGATGCCCTCGGCGGGGGTCAGGCGCTCAGCGGGGACGTTCACCACGCAGAAGGCGCGGTCGGGTACGGCGTTGGTCGCAACGCCGCCTTGGAAGTCCAGAATGACGCCGTTCAGCGCGTGGCTGACCAGCTCGCCGCTGAAGCCGCCCTTTTCGCCGTTGCAGACCGGGAACTCGGCATCGGGGGTAAAGCAGAAGGCGGGCATCGGGTAATGCTCGGCGTAGTAGTCAACGTCGTGCATATGGGTCTCCTCGTTGGCACCCAGCAGGGCGCGCACGGGGTAGCGCAGGGCGATGCCGCTGTCCTTCAGATATTTGAGGGCGTACAGGCAGAGGATGCTCGGACCCTTGTCATCGGCAACGCCGCGCCCCAGCAGCCAGCCGTCGCGCACGCGCACGGTGTAGGGGTCGGCGTCCCAGCCGTTGCCCTCGGGGACAACGTCGGTGTGGGTGATGGTGGCAAGGAACTTCTGCCCTTCGGCGATGGGGGCGGTGTCCGCCCAACCAATGTAGCCGTCGGCGTTATAGGTGTGCAGACCCAGCTCGGCGGCGATCTCCAGCGCCTTGTCAAGGGCTGCCTTGGGACCGGCACCGAAGGGCGCGCCCGGCTCGGGGGTACCCTCGACACTGGGAACGGCTACCAGACGGGTGATGTCCCGCAGCACGGCGTCGCGGTTTTGTTCGGCAAAGGCATCAATGGATGCCCAACGCGGATCATTCATAGTCAAAAACCTCCGGATGGTTTATTTTGTTCTATATGTTCTATATAAAATAGTATAGCATACTTGGCAAGGGGTCACGGGGTGTCAAAGCCGCGGGTCACGGCGTCGCGGATCTTGCAGCCGGTGGGGGTGCCTGCCAAGCCGCCGATGCCGGTTTCGCGCAGCTCGTGGCTCATCGCATTGCCGACCTCAGCCATGGCGTCGATGACCTCATCGGCGGGGATATGCCCCACCACGCCCGCCAGCGCCATATCGGCGGCAGAAACGGCATTCATCGCGCCGATGACATTGCGCTTGACGCAGGGGATCTCCACCAGACCCGCCACGGGGTCGCAGACAAGCCCCTCCAGATTGGTCAGCGCCATGGCAAACGCCTCGGCGGCCTGCTCGGGCGTGCCGTTTTTCAGCACGGTCAGCGCCGCGGCAGCCATAGCGCTGGCAGCACCGACCTCGGCCTGGCAGCCGCCCTCCGCCCCTGCCAAGGTGGCTCTGGCGGCGACGACCTGCCCGAACCCGGCGGCAACATACAGCGCGCGGCAGACTGCATCCTCGTCGGCGCGTCCGGCGCGGAACAGCGGCAGCAGCACGGCGGGCAAAACACCGCAGCTGCCCGCCGTGGGTGCCGCCACGATGCGTTTCATACAGGCGTTGCACTCGGCGGTTTTCAGGGCTTCGGCAATGACCTCGGCAAAGTAGCCGTCGGCATAAAGCCTGCCCTCCCCGGCTGCCTGCGCAACTTTGGCGGCGTCGCCCCCGGCGTAGCCGCTCATCGAGCGGTCGGCGCCGCAGTACCCGGCGCTGGTGGCGCAGATAACGCCCCACAGGCGGCGCATTTCGGCTTCGCTCTCGGCGCGGGTCAGACCGCTTTCGGCAAGGTCGCTTTCCAAAATGACTTCATACAGCGGACGCCCGCTCTGCTTGCAGGCATCCAGCATGGAACTGACAGATGAGAACGCCATTTCAACACCCCTTTATGCGTTTAGAATCGTGACCTTGATAATGCCGTTCAAGGCGGAAAGCTCGTCGCGCAGCTGCTCCGGAAGGGGCTGGTCACATTCCAGCACCATAACGGCGTAGCCGCCCGCCTCGGAGCGGAACAGCTGCATGGTGGCAATGTTGATGCCAAGGCGGCTCAGCGCGCCGGTGACGGCGGCAACGTGACCGGGAGAGTCATGGTTAAAGACGATCAGCGTGTTGCGGTCGCCGCCGAAATGGGTGGTAATGCCGTCAATGCGGCAGATGTTGATGCGCCCGCCGCCGATGGATTCGCCCATGACCTCCAGCTTGCGCCCGGATACCCCCACCAGCCGCAGCATGGCGGTGTTGGGGTAGACCCCGCGCAGCGTGCCGGTGGAAACTGTGAAGTGCAGCCCCTGCGCGGCGGCGATAGCAAAGCTGTCCGGGATGCGGTCATCGTCGGGCTGCATACCCAAAAGCCCCGCGACCAGCGCACGGTCGGTGCCGTGTCCGCGCCCGGTGGCGGCAAAGCTGCCGTATAAAATAATGTCGGCTTGGGCAGGTGCCTCGCCCAAAAGGCGGCGCGCCGTGCTGCCGATGCGCACCGCACCCGCCGTATGGCTGCTGGAGGGTCCTGTCATAACCGGACCCAGCACATCAAACAAACGCATAGTTGTACCTCCCCTGTCGTTTACACCTTTAGTATACTGGATTCTGCGCCGCTTTGCAAGCCACCGGCGGACAGCATAAAAATAAAAGCGCGCAGATGTGTGCAAAAACTAAAAAATACAAAAAAATTCCGCTTTGGGCTTGACAATTGCGGGAACGTTTGGTATACTATCAAACGTACTTGGCGGCAGCCACTGTGGAGAGGTGTCCGAGTGGTTTATGGAACTGGTCTTGAAAACCAGCGATTCGCGCGAGCGGACCATGGGTTCGAATCCCATCCTCTCCGCCATTTTGTGTGAAAAAGTGAATAGTTTATCACTTTGACTTGTGGAGTAATACTCAAGAGGTCGAAGAGGCGCCCCTGCTAAGGGCGTAGGGTCCGAAAGGGCCGCGAGAGTTCAAATCTCTCTTACTCCGCCAACAAAAACCCGCGTTGCAAGACAAAATGTCGATGCAACGCGGGTTTTTGATTGTTTGACATTGAACAAAACAATATAATCTGTTCGATTTTGTTCTGTATTTCTTGCAAAACTTCGTAAAAACTTCGTAAAATTTCGTGGCAAAATTCAGTGTATCTGAACAAAATATAGACGTCAAGAGCCTCTGGGGCTTGCACGGTGCCATCAAATATGATATGCTGTAGTTGCTGCCAATGGCAGCAAGGCGCTGCACACAACGGCAGGCGGTTGGTCACACTTCCCGGAAGGGGGTGTAGCCGATGCGATTTACATTTACGTTTCATGTAGGGCGGAAAACCGTCACACTGAGTTTCGTGGTAAAAAGCAATAACCGCCACCCTGGCCGGTGACGGTTATTAGGTTATCCTGATACTTAAACCACCCAAAGGGCCAACCGCTTGTCGCAGCGCCTTTTGTTATCTTTATTATAACAATTCCGGAAAGAACTGTCAAGCAAGAAACGATTTTACCTATGATTACATAGGCTGCCACCCATGCGCCAGCAGCCCCAGCAGGAGCAGGTGCGCGGGGTAAAAGGCATAAAAGAAAAGTGCGTTCTGCCGCCCGCGCTGCCCCGTGTAGGCATCCAGCAGAAAAACATCGGGCAGGGCGAAAATTTCCAAGGAATTGGTCAGGCACAGGGGCAGGAGCGCAGCGGCAAAGCCGACACGGTGCTTGACAAAATACGGCGGTAAAACGTAAAATAATACCACCGTCGCTACGCCGACAGCGCCGTAATCGGTACCCAGAAGCTCCGCCAGAAGCGCCAGGGCGGCAGCGGCAGCACCGCCCAACACCAGCGCGGCGGGGGCTGTCTGCCCAAAGCGGGTTTGCAGCGCGCGCAGAATTTGCAGCGCCAAAAAGCCCAGCAGCAGCGTAAACAGGACGTTGTTGGCGTGTCCGGCATCCTGCCAGCGCCCCAGCGTGGCATAGTTGAACGCAGGCTCGGAAAGCAGCGCAAAGCCCAGCAGCCGCAGCGCGTAGCGGCGCGGGTGAGCGGTATGGCGCACGCCCTCGGTGAGAAGAAAGCAGTAAATCGGAAAGGACATCCGCCCGATGCACCGCAGCACCGGATACACAGCCGCTGCCGCCGGGTCGGCAAGGTACGGCTCCAGCAGGACGGCGCCGATATGATCCAGCAGCATGGTGAGCATAGCAAACCATTTCAGTCCGCTGCCGGAAAGTGAAAACCCTGTGGGCAAGTGATCCCCTTCTTTCATTATATTTATACTATTATACTGCGGCGGGGAAAAAACGCAATTGTGAATTTTTATTGACATTGCTTGTAATTTTGTGCGTACTGTGGTATACTAACCCAAAAATATGAAACGGCACTGCATAAACTGCGCAGCAGCCGGGATAGAGCGGAAGAGAGGTTTTGACAATGTCTTTGCTGAAAAAGCTGGTTGGTCTGGCTGTGGGCGCTGCTGCCGTGGGCGCGGCTGCCTATCTTTTGAACCGTGACGAGCATACCGAGGAGTACGAGCATATTGTGGGCCCGGAGGATGAGGTCGAAGCCGATTCCGCCGAGCCCGCTGAGGATGCGTCTGCCGCGGCGGAATCCCCCGCCCCTGCAGCCCCTGCGGATGCGCCTGCCGAAGCTGAGGACACCGCTGCCGAAGTGCAGCCTGCCCCCGCCAAGGCGGACGACACCCCCAACGTCAACCCGGTAGAGCTGGGCGCGGTGGAGGTTCCCAAGACCGAGGACGGCAAGCTGGATGCAACCAAGATTGCTGACCCCGCCGATTTCGGTGACTGGGAAGAACAGGGCTGCAAGGGCTGATACTACGCGAAACGGGCGCATCTTTGCGATTTGGCAAGGGTGCGCCCTTTTTTCTTGAATTAGCACTTTACAACTTTACTGCGCTAAAGTATAATAGAAAAATAGAGGATAGGAGAGGCAGGATATGGCTATGGATCTGCAAAATTTTACCCCCGCCGAGCGCGCAACCTTTACGCTGCGTGCTTTGTATGAGCAGCGCGGTTACCGCAAGTACCGCTGCTCCCGCTTTGAGGAGTACGCCCTGTATCAGGAGTACAATCGTTTTTTGCCGGACACCCAAGTGGTGACCTTTACCGATCTGGACGGCAAGCTTCGTGCCATAAAACCCGATGTTACGTTAAGTATTGCCAAGACCGCCCAACCCGCCCCCGGGAAGTGCAAGCGCTTTTATTACAATGAGGAGGTCTGCCGCCCCAGCCGCGAGAGCCACACCTTCCAGACCATACGGCAGATGGGGCTGGAGTGCATCGGCGCGGTGGATGCCGCCGCCCAGAGCGAGGTGGTCGGGCTGGCATGGCAGAGCCTGGCGGCGCTGGGCGTTGCCGCCGTGCTGGAAATCAGCCACATGGGCTTTGTGACCGGGCTTTTGGACGCGCTGGCAATCGAGCCGACGGCGCGGGGACGGCTGCTGGAATACCTGCGGGGCAAAAACGGGCATGAGCTGCGCCGCGCTGCCGAAAAAGCCGGGCTGACCCCGGCAGCGGCGGACAGCCTGTGCGGGCTTTTGGCGCTGCACGGCACCCCCGCCGAGGTGCTGCCGAGGGCAGAGGCGTGCTGCCTGTGCGAAGCCCAGCGCGACGCTCTGACCGAGCTGCGGCAGCTGCTGGATACCCTGCCGGCGCAGGGCTGCGAGCTGCGGCTGGACCTGAGTATGGCGGACGAGATGGACTACTACAACGGGCTGGTGTTCACCGGCTACGCAGCGGGCATCCCCTGCGCGGTGCTGAAGGGCGGGCGCTACGACTACCTGATGCAGCGCTTTACCCCCACCGCCAACGCCATCGGCTTTGCGATGTATTTGGACGAGCTGGAGCGTCTGGCGGCTCCCCTGCCCCCGGTGCAGCAAAAGCAGGCGCAGAAGGTCTGGCTGAACATCGCCCTGCCCAAGGGACGTTTGGGCGATACAATGTACAATTTGCTGGCCAATGCGGGCTACAGCGCCAACGAGGATTACAACGACACCCGCAAGCTGGTGGTGGAAAACCCCGAAGCAGGCGTGCGGTACTTTTTGGTCAAGCCCAGCGATGTAGCCATCTATGTGGAGCATGGCGCGGCGGACATCGGCTTTGTGGGCAAGGATATTTTGACGGAATCCGCCGCCGATGTGTACGAGCTGCTGGATACCGGGCTGGGGAAATGCCGGATGTGCGTGGCTGCCCCGGCACAGTTTGCCGACGACGAGAGCCGCGCACTGCGGGTGGCGACCAAGTTTGTGAACATTGCCCGCGACCATTATGAGCGCCGGGGGCGGGATATCGACATTATCAAGCTGAACGGCTCGATTGAACTGGCGCCGATCTTGGGCTTGTCGGACGTGATCGTGGATATTGTGGAAACCGGCACGACCCTAAAGGAAAACGACCTGACCGTGCTGGAGGAGTTTATGCCCATTTCCGCCCGGTTTATTGCCAACAAGGCAAGCTATAAGTTTAAATATCAACGTATTACCGAACTTTTAAATAAACTGAAGGAGGCGCTTGCCCAATGATTCGCCTGTATGATTTTGATGAAGTACGCCCCGAGGAAATTTTGAACCGCGATATTCGCGCCGAAGCCAACGTGGAAGCCGCCGTGGATGCCATTATTGCCGATGTCCGCGCGCGCGGCGATGCGGCACTGATCGACTACGCTGCAAAATTTGACCACGCGCAGCTGGACAGCGTGCAGGTCAGCGCACAGGAGATCGAGGACGCCTTTGCCCTGCTGGAAAAGGACGACCCGGAATTTATCACCACCTTAAAAATGGCGGCGGAGAATATCCGGCACTTCCACGAGCAGCAGCTGCACAAAAATTTTGTTATGACCGACCGTCCCGGCATTGTGCTGGGGCAAAAATACACCCCCATCCAGCGCGCGGGCGTGTATGTGCCGGGCGGCACGGCGGCGTACCCGTCCACCGTTTTGATGGATGTTATCCCCGCCAAGGTTGCCGGGGTGCAGCAAATCGTGATGATGACGCCCGCCGGGCGGGACGGCAAGGTGAACCCCAACATTCTGGCGGCAGCGGTCATTGCGGGCATTGACTGCATCTTTAAAAGCGGTGGCGCACAGGCGATTGCCGCCCTTGCCTACGGCACCGAGAGCGTGCCTGCCGTAGATAAAATTGTGGGTCCCGGCAATATTTACGTTGCCACCGCCAAGCGCAAGGTGTTCGGCAAGGTGGGCATTGATATGATCGCAGGACCCTCGGAAATTTTGGTGCTGGCGGACGGCAGCTGCAACCCTGCGTGGGTGGCTGCCGATATGCTGAGCCAAGCCGAGCATGACAAGCTGGCAACCCCCGTGCTGGTGACCGACAGCGCCGACCTTGCCAAGGCGGTGCAGAACGAGCTGGAGGCGCAGATCCCCCAACTGCCCCGCGCCGCGATTGCCCGCGAGAGCGTGGACACCAACGGCAAGATCATTGTGACCGATGCTATGAACAAGGCAATCGAGGCGGTGAATATCATCGCACCGGAGCATCTGGAAATTTGCGTGGACGACCCCTTTGCGGTGCTGAATAAAATCCAGAACGCGGGCAGCATCTTCCTGGGCAAAAACGTACCCGAGGCGCTGGGTGATTATTTTGCCGGTCCCAACCACACCCTGCCCACCAGCGGCACGGCGCGGTTCAGCAGCCCCTTGGGCGTGGACGATTTTGTGAAGAAGTCCAGCTTTATCTACTATACCCGCGAGGCGTTGGGCGAAGTGCAGAGCCGCATTGCCGACTTTGCCGAGCATGAGGGCTTGCACGCCCACGCCAAGAGCGTGACCATCCGGTTTGAGGAATGAAAGCCGCAAGAAAGCACCCGCGCCTGAAGGAATACGATTACGCACAACCGGGGTCGTATTTTATTACGGTGTGTACAAAGGACAAGAGATGTATTCTGGGTCGCGTTGTAGGGCGGGGTGACCTCACCCCGCCGGGAATCTTATTGACGCCGACCGGAAAAACGGTGCTGCGCTACACCCGGACAATTGCGGATGCCTACCAAAACATAACGTTGGATCGGTTTGTTATTATGCCGAATCATGTACATTTGCTGCTGACAATCCACGCCGCAGGCGGCGGGGTGGGGTCACCCCGCCGGGAATCTTATTGACGCCGACCGGAAAAACGGTGCTGCGCTACAC
>ERZ1034691.1753-NODE-1753-length-13224-cov-8.604374_pt1 | contig 13224 bp, 7 predicted proteins | sample MGYA00520638_ERZ1034691 | MGnify/ENA primary metagenome ERZ1034691 (study PRJEB33766, sample SAMN09781763) | gut metagenome | biome: gut microbiome | host: Homo sapiens | place: Madagascar | study: EMG produced TPA metagenomics assembly of the PRJNA485056 data...
CCCCGAATCCAGAATTAGTGATAAATAATATTTGGCGCAAGCCAGATATTATTTAGCAATCATGATGGAAACACGGTTCTTGTCATTCTCTGCAAATGGCTGAACACGAGAACCCTTTGATTCCTCAATGATGCGCTCAGCAGGAATGCCATAGCGCTTCTCCAACATCCATACAACGGCAGCAGCACGCTTGGCAGCGATGCGGTCGTTGATGCGGTCGTTACCAGTACCCTTGTCAGCATAACCGGTAACAACAACCTTAGCCTCAGGATACTTCACCAGGAAGTCGATAACCTCGAGGATCTTCTGATTCTCCTTCTCAGAAATCTTGTTAGAGTTGATGGTGAAGAAGATATCACGGCGGATTTCCTCAACCTTCTTCTCTACTACTGGTGCTGGAGCAGGAGCTGGCTCCTCAACCTTCTGAACTGGTGCTGGAGCTGGTTCTGGTTCTACAGGCTTCTCCTTCTTGGTAGCACTCTTGCCCAAGTTGATGCGGAGACCAGCGAGAGCGTTGAAGTACCAGTCTGGGTTGTCAGCGTTCTTTGAGTTGTACTTATCAGTGGTGATGTTGGCGTTACCCTCAATCATGATGCTGACAGCCTTGCTAACCTTGAACTCCAAGTCGAGACCCGCACGACCGAAAGGACGCACCTTAGTGCCATCCCAAAGATACTTCAAGTTATACTTGTCGAGGTCCTTGATGTGAGCACCAATCTCGTTGGCCTCGTCATTGCCCCAAGCGATGTTGGCACCACCGCCAACAAATGCAGTTACGTTGAACACACGGTTAGGATTCCAACCACAGAAGAGGTTGCTGAGGTTGAACATGAAGTCCAAGCCCGGAGCCACATAGTTGAACTTGTAGTCGGCAGAGAATGGAGCATCGCCCACCTTGTCACGGTAAGCAGCCCATCCTCCCTTGCTCTGCCAGCCGTTAGCCTGCAAGCGCATGCCAAAGACTGGAGAGAACTGGTAGCCCAAGCCCAACTGAACGTTAGGAGAAATCAAGTCACCAAACTTAGCTTCACCGAGTGTGTACTGAGCACCGCCCTGGAGATCCAGGAATGCATGCTTCTTAAACTGATACTCATTGCCATCCTTGTCTGTGTAGGTGGCCTGTGCCATTGCAGCAGTGCCCATAGCGAGCATAGCTGATGCCATAAATAATTTCATTGGTTTCATAACTTAATACTATTAAAATTATTTTTTAATAACTTTCTTTCCATTAACAATGTAAATACCAGGCTGGTTGATCTTGGTAACCTTGCGACCATAAATGTCGTAAATAATAGCATTCTTAGTGCCATCTACTGTTACATTACTGATACCTGTAGCCTTGTCATTATCAACAGTTAAGGTAACGGTACTTTCAGCATTCACATAGCACTCCTGTGGAGAAGCAGCCCCCTGAAGATACTTACCAAAATTATAGTCACCATAGGTAGCAGCCTTAAAGACAAATGTATAATTATTAGGCTTCAGCTCACCTTCAAGTATTGGGGTGTCAAATTCTATTTGATAAGCTTCAGGACAATCTGGTATACCAGGCATTGAAGCTACTCGCTTGAAATGACCCTTACGAATCAACTTGTCCGAATCAACCTGTCTTAACTCAACTTCCTTAGACTCATCAACCACCAATCCCTTTGGCTTTTCTGGATAATTATAGTGAGAATTACCAATTGTAAAGTTGTTCAGATCTACATCTTTAATATAAACAGATGTTGGACTGTAGAATAATCCTGTATAAGTGTAGTTGAAAGGAATCGACTTCGCAACCTCAATTTCAACATTAACCTTATTATTCTTATATACAATTCCACTCTCCTTATAACTTAAAGCACCCTCAGGGAAAGCAATCAGATATTTACCATTTTTAACAGAGGCAACATTTACATGAATGACATTTGCCTTTTTAGCATCAACTGTCACATTCAATGTCTCAATTTCTGTTCCATCTTCTTGACAGAGTTTTACAACAGTACCTTCTGCCATTTGCAAACTCTCCTTCTCATCAAAGGTAAGGGTCAGTTCATCCATTCCATCGCTGATAATGGTAGGTTTTGCTGTACACTTCATATCAATCATTTTGAGAGGCTTTACTGTCTCTACAAACTGGATTGCAGTAGAATATGTCTCAGTAAAGGTTGGTGCAGAATCATGGTCATCAGTAACCAGCGCCTTCTTGTCATGATCTACGGCAAGATAAGCATTCAATACCTTACCCGTCTTTGTGGTATCAAAATAACCATAAAGATTCAATAATCCCATCTGCTTGGTAATATCCAGGCCTGTGATAGCAAGCTTCTCGAGCTTCAATTCCTTGTCAGCAGCATCGTCCTGCAACTCAGTTGCTGGGAAGAGATACTTACCTTCAATTGTCTTGAACAACATTGGTTCTGCCACTTCAAAGGCAGTAGCATCGGCTTTGTTCTCTGTTACACCAACTGTACCGTTTGCACCAATCATCAAATACAAAGATTTACCGGCAGGACTCAAGTTAGAAATGTAATACCATTTGCCAGCAGCAGGCAATTCAACCTTTGTTTCCTTATAGAAATTGTCAATTGCCTTAGCCAGATCTTCATCAGAAGGAATCTCTGCAGCTGTAGTCAATCCTTCAAGTGCTATTCTACTTTCACTGTCTACGGCAGGATAACCTATACCCTTCTGGGCAAGCAAAGCTTTAGCCTTCTTCATCGTTTCTGATTCAGGAATATATCCAACTTTATAGGTCAATACAAATGCAGGATTATATAACTTACCTAACTGATCAGTGATGGTCTTTTCAGGAACCTCGATGGTATAGATACCTTTCTCTGTAATTCCTTCAGGTACGTCAAAGGAAATATTTACTTCCTTGCTATTCGTTTCATTTCTTTTCAAGGTGACAGGAACTTGATCCACACCATCTTTCTTCATGATAAGTTCTGCTGTAAAATCCTTGATACTTTCAGCATAATATAAGGTGATAGGATTTACCAACTTATCAATTTCCCCTTGAACAGGATTTGCGCTCTCAAAGTTGAGAATATTCTTTGGGGTGTCTACTACGATTGTATAAGTAAGAGCTTTATTTGAATAGCCGTCCTTGTCTACAAAGTAACCTGCAGGTACTTTAACTGTATAGGTTCCTTCAGTAGCAATGGCTTTGTCAACAGATAATTTAATTACAGATTTATCAACATTCACAAGAAGTGGTTGACTACTACCATCAGGACCTTCAATCGTGAGTTCTGAAGTTCCCTTTTGGATCATATCAGATGCAAACTTCAAAGTTAAATCCTTAAATGAAGAAACCTTCAATTGAGAAGATTCTACAGTTGGCTCTAAAATTTCAGCAACTTCAATGTAGGTAACCTTGACTGCTTTAATCAAAGATTGGTCACCACTATTCTTGAACGTCACACTCTGGACATTATTATCGCCATCGCAATTCCAAATACCCCTATTAGAATCCCATTTACCGGTTTCCTTGTCAACAACAGAAAAGTCGCCAAAAGTACTGAAAGTAAAAGAAACCGATTGAATGGCTGCCTCATTCATACCCGTCAAAAGCACCCTGCCACCTCTTAATATCTGAAGGTTGTAGTCTTTATTATTATTATTGTAATAAACACCAAAAGAATTCGGTAAGCGATCAAAAGACATTTTAATTTGACCCTTGGTAAATTCCGATGAATTTAAATTTATATCACCATCACCTGATAGATTCAAATAGGAAGGATTTGAAAAATCAAATGTCACCTCTTTCTGTTTCTGTCCAAAGGCTGTAACAGAAAGGAACAACATCAGTATTGATAATAATTGTCTCATAATAATACTATTTTAATGTTTTTTTTAATGCATTTCCTTGTCGAACTCATCATCGGCAGTTTTAACGCATAGCTTCCATTCACCATTGATTCTAACAGGGTTGAACATGTAAGCTGTCTTAGCTGGTTCTTCCGTTCCAGCCTGTTCTGCGGTAGCAAACACAACTTCATATTTTACATCATTACAACCTTCTAGCTGAAATGAATAATATTTTCTTTCATATTCCAGAACAGGGAACATGGTAAACAGACGTCGATATTTATTCTCTGTCTCTTTACTCAAAGATTTCAGCTCTTTTGTAGAATCTGTATATTCATATAATGAAGCCAGGACTTTATCTATTTTCTTAGCCTTTAAATCCTTCATCGCCTGATCACAAATATGAAGCATGGCTACAGTATCTTCCTTGGTCAATTCTGAACGAAATTCCTCGACTTTCTGCTCTCGCGATTCTTTTTTGGAATTACAAGATACCATACCCATGATACCGGCAACCAAAACAAAAAATAAAATTATCTTTTTCATACTTTATGCGTAAAAATAGTTCTCCAAAAGTAAAAGAGGGTGTGCCTGCTCTATAGACACACCCTCAAATTAGAGCTTATAAATTATTTATAAATTACTTGTGACCAATTGTAGGTTCAACAGTGATAGTTACCTCACTCTGAACATTACCCCACTCGTAACTGATAATTACAGGGATAGTAATCTCGAATGACTTAACTACGCTACCATTGTTGGTGTAGAAGATCTTACCAACAGCAGCATTCAATCTGCCCAAAACACTAGCATTATCATCTGCACTGTTCAAATCCTTCACATTGAATGTGAATTCAACCTTCTTGTTCTTCTCAGCAGTAGCAAGAGTCTTACCAGCGCTCAATGACAACTGACCAGTTACCTTGTCCAAAGTCTGCCATGTATTGTTGTGCATGTTAGTCTTAACAACTTCATTTCTGAGATCCAATGTAATCTTGTTAACATTGTAGTAAGCCCAGAACCACCAGTTGTTACCCCACATGTTACTCTGGTTAGCTTCACAGTCAGCCTCAGTCTCAGCAGACTTCCAACCACGCCAGTCGTACAACTTAACACAGTCAAGAACCTTAATCTCGTTACCGTTTGTATTAGCATCAATTGCTGGCTTAGTATACTTGAGAACGTTGATTGGGCGCAACCAGCTAGCAACAAACTTATCGTTAGTTGTTTCCTCAACAACACCACAGCCATTACCTGTAGCAATACCTACGTTAGCGTGCAACTGCTTGTATGCATTTGCGTGATCCTTAGCATAACCAACAGCATTGAAGATATCCTTAGTTACATTATTCTTATCAAGCTTAATCTCACCTGTTGTAGGATTGATAGTTGCAACCAATGTCTTAGTAGCACCGTGATGAGCATAGAGTGCCTCATTTGCATAAGCACCCTTAGTAAGATCAAGAGCACAAGTCTTCAATACAGAAGCTGCATCAGCATAGTCGTGAACATCAGCAACAGGAGTAGTAACATACTTGCAATATACCTTGTTGTACAAGCCATCTGAAGATTCAGGGATAAGAGTATACTTAACACCTGTCTGAGATGTGATCTCTACTGACTTAGGTACGAAGTAATATCTATGCTTAGGAGCATTGAAGCTTTCCTTATTCTCGAGCAATGTAGAACGTACGGAACGATTAACAGTCTCAATATCATCGCCATTAGATGGGTTGTGAACGTCGAAGATTACAAGATTGTTATTATCGAACCAGTATGCACTGTTCTTGTCACCGAATGCATATGTATTGGTCTTCTTATTGTTGATTGTAGTAACCAACTTGATGTATACATATGGATATGCAGCAGTAGCCTTAACCGCATTCTTAGCCTTGAAACGAATCCAAGTTGTAAGAGTTACAGAAGCCTTGTGATGCAACTGAGCCTCAATCTCCTTAGCAGAGATAACCCAAGTCCATGTATGGTTAGTATTACCAACAGTATTACCCTTATAGATAACTTTACCGAGAGCGTTAGCATTTTCATCCTGCTCACCCTTTTCCTTCCAAGCAACAAACTGCTTAAAGTAGCCAGAAGCATCCAAATCAGGTTCATACTGATTATCGAAGGCCTCCTTAGTCATGTTCATATTCTTTGTAAGAACGTAGTCATTGAACTGTAACCAAGTTGTCTGGAATACATCGTTTTCATTACATGGATCGTATGTAACAGTCTGCATTGGCCACAACTCATTCTTCTGGTTAGGCTTAGCCTCTTTTGAAATATAAAGATGGATATAACCATCCAATACTACCTGACCTTCAGTATTCTTAACGAGAACCTGAACCAATGGCTCACGACCTACAGCAGCATCCTCTTTATTAGTTGTACCATCAACCAATGGGTTAACTGCGTGGAACTTACCATTGCTGTTACCAGCCTCCAAGAACATATCCTCGCTTGTTGTATTGGTATCAAGCTTGTACTGAACCTTCTTGAACTCAAATGTCAAGCCCCACTGCTTAGCCTCTTCAGGTTTTACAGTAAAGAACTCATTTGTTTTGCCAGTCTTAGCGTTCAAAGTCTTCTTCAAACGAATAGCTACGTAGTCATTCAGATCAACACCAACCTCATCATTATACAAAATGCTCAAAGTTGGTTTAACCTTCAATGCCTCTTCTGGTTTATCCCAAATATGATTCTTAGAATCACCATGTGTACAAGCCTCATCACCATTGTTAGTTACATAAGTAGTACCATCCTCTAATGTACAAGTTGGATCCTGGCTCCATACCAAACCATCAATGATAGTCTTCTCAGGCTGTACCAAAGCATAGTCGGCAACTACTTCCTGACCATCGTTATTCTTAACACGCAAAGCAACAGTATTAGCATCGTTAGAACCTGCTGCTGTTGAATTTACGTTAAGATTCCAAGGCTTTTCAATCTGCAAACCAGCTGTCAAGACACCAGTGCCATTGTCCATATTGAACAACTTGCGACCGCCATTCTCACCAGGATATGCAAATGCAGGAGAAGTAACCTTACCAAGTTCAGAAACTGCAGCACGTGTATTAACTGTAGCCTGGATTACATTGTAACCAGCAAGATCTTCCTTCTTAACGTCAGCATTCCATGGGCTAGCATCATACTGCACTTCCCAAGCTGGACCATACTGGAATGGACTCTTTGTTGCGTCTATTACCCAGTCAGAAGCATCAACAAACTTATAGTCCTTACCTTGATAAGTCTGCAGACCTGCTTCAGGAGCAACAGTCTTCATAACATCACCATGCAACCAAGCATAAGGAATAGTCTCGATACCCTCAAGATAAAGCTCTGGACGGAAGCTAAGGCTGCTCAATGTACCAGTCAAAGAGATAACAACAGTCTTATTCTGACCTTCACCACCAGCAACACCATAGAATGTCAATGTCTTATCTTCCTTAACTGCGGTAATTGTAGAGTTAACCTCCTGAACGAACTTAACATTGCTCTGTCTTACCTTCTCGCCATTCTTATAGATGTCGAAGTAACCGGTTTCTGCATTAGGAACATAGTACTCATAAGAAGCTGCAGTTGCGTCAGAGCCAGCAGCACCAGTCTCGCCCTTGTCGCCCTTGTCGCCCTTGTCGCCCTTGTCGCCTTTATCTCCCTTAGTGCCAAGAGCATAATAATTTGTCTTAACTCCGTCCTTTACCCAGTAGCCATCTTCACCGATGGTCCAAACTGTACCAGGAGTACCGTCAGCACCCTTCTCACCATTGTTAATAGTGAAAGTCTCGCCGTTACTAAGCTTTACAGTTACACCGCTTGTAGCCTTGTCTACGCTTGTGATAACACTACCTGCCTTAATCAACTTACTGATTTCCTCAATAGCTGATTTGTTGGCATCAATCTGTGTTTGCAGATTCTGAATGTCGTCATCGTAGTCTTTACAAGAAGTAAAGGTACTTACAGATGCAACTGTCAATGCACCCATAAGCAGCGCGCTAAAATACTTTCTTTTCATACGATAAAATTAATTGTTAACTTTAAGTTCTAAAACTTTCTCTGTACTATCTCCTGCGGGGAGATTTTCTTTTACGGTGCAAATATAGACAAATTTATTCATACTCGCAAATATTTAACCTTTTTTTTTTCCAAAAACCCCTTATTTTCTTTAGTTTTTAATAAAATTGGGCTTATTTGAGTGCTCAAAACGCCTTTTTCATGCATTTTTAAGCATTTCAGACACGATTTTTTCTACACCTTATTATATATAGAGAGGGCGTTCTTCTACTTTCTTTACAAAATCCCCGAATATCGGTAATATCTCCCCGCAGGAGATTAGAGATTACAAGCATAGAACTTAAAGTTAACAATTAATATTTTTAATTAAATTTTATCGTATGAAAAGAAAGTATTTAAGCGCGCTGCTTATGGGAACACTTACAGTGGCATCCATGAGTACATTTACTTCTTGTAAGGATTATGATGACGACATCAGTAACTTGCAAGGTCAGATCGACAAGTTGGCTTCTGCTGATCAGCTTGCGCAGAAGGTATCAGAGCTCCAGGCTTTGATTTCTGCTAACAAGTCTGACATCACTTCTCTTCAGACAGAGTTGGCTAAGAAGACAACTCTTGATGAGGTTAAGGCTGTCTTGGCAGATTATGCAACTAAGCAGTATGTTGATGCAGCAGACAAGACATTGCAGGATGCTATTGATGCTCTCAAGACTGGCGATATCGCTAAGTTGAAGGAAGATGTAGTGAAAGCTCAGGCTGCTGCAGACAAGGCTGCAGAAGATGCAAAGGCTGCAAATGCAGAGATTCTCGAGACATTGAAGACTTTGGCAACAAAGGCTGAGGTTAGCGAGGCTGCTGATGCTGCTCAGAAGGCAATCGATGCAGTTAAGTCTAACAACGCAGAGGCTTTGAAGAAGGCACAGGCTGAAATCCTCGAGACTTTGAAGGATTATGCAACAAAGGAGGCTCTTAATGGTGTTGCTGAGGCTGCTAAGGCTGCTGTAGAAGCTGCAAAGGCAGACAATGCTACTAAGTTGGCTGAGGCTAAAACCGCTCTCGAGGCTAAGATTACTGCAGCACAGAACACAGCTGATGAGGCTAAGACTAAGGCTGCAGAAAATGCAGCTGCTATTTTGGCTCTTGCAGAAACAACAACAACTGCTAACAACGCTTTGGCTCAGGCTAATGCTAACAAGACTGCTATCGAGAATGCACTTAAGACTCTCGGTACAGGTTTCAGCGAGCAGAGTACTGTAGCTGCAGCTATCCAGGCTATCCAGGCTCAGGTTGGTACACCTAACAAGGAGCTCGGTACACTTGATACACGTTTGGCTGCAATCGAGAGCGTATTGAACGGTGTTAAGGACGATGACACTAAGCTCGGTCTCGCTACTAAGGTTACAAACATCGAGAACAAGTTGAAGGACATCATCGGTCAGTACTCTACTATGGTAACTGACGTTCAGTTGTACAATATCGATGGTAATTCTGGTAATGTTTGGGTTAATGGTGAAACTTATACTCCGACTGGAAATAATTGGGGTAATTTCTGGGGTAATGGATCTGCTTCACCTTCAGTTCCTAACGGTTGGGATACAACACTTCAGTTTACCCAGGCAGTAGAGAAGGGCAATAAATTCCCTGCAGATGCGAAGGCAACAGACAAGCAGTTGTCATTCGAAGAGGGTAAGTATTATGTTGGCGAGGATAGCTTGTTGATTCGTGTATCTCCTGTAGATGCAGAGTTGACAACAAGTAATGTTTCCTTGTTGAGCTCTCAGGGTAAGGAACTCTCTGGTCTCGTTGACGTAACAGACGTTCATAGATTTAGCGGCTTGCTGACTCGCTCAGCTGGAACAAATACAGGTCTTTGGGTTGTTAAGTTCAAGGCTAATGATTTGGGTGACCAGTTTAAGAAAGCAGCATGGGTTAAGGATGAGTATGACAATGACCGTTCTATTCTCTATGCTGTAGCTGTAAAGAACACATATAACAACACAAGTGATAAGGATGAGGACAACAAGACTCGTCGTGTAACTTCTGAGTTTGGAGTTGAATTGAATACTCAAGATGCTAGACCAGCTTGGGACTTCAAGGTAAACAATAAGTTAGTTTCTGAAATCCATAACCGTTACGAGCAGACTGAGCATGGCGATTGTACTAATGATAAGTACAATAACCCTGATACTTATGCTGCTGAGTTGGAGTGGAAGGATGCAAACAAACCATCAACTAAGGTTGTAACTGAAGATGCGGATCCAACGAAGATTAATGCAAAAGATCGTTGTGGTAGAGACAATCGTCAGTTGACAGGTCGTTATAAGATCTTACCTGTAGTGAAGGGTAAGCCTATCACTATCGAATTTGTCAACCCTGCAATTACTGGTGTAAAGGGATTCTATGTAACACTTGATGAGAAGTTTGCTCAGGAATCTGCTCCATCAGAGTTGAATGCTTGGAATTCTTATACTTATGAGAATGTTGGTTACAATGGTAAGCCAGCTAAATTGTTCGAGGGTAATAAGGGTACAATTACTATCAAGGATATGAACAACGTACAGGGTGACGTTATCGGTTTCCGTGTATACGCTGTTAACTACGATGGTACATTGTACGACCCAGATGGACGTTCATTCTATGTTGCTGTAGGTGACGTAAAGAAGGAAATGACTATCGAGCAGAAAAATGTAGAAATTGATATTGAAACAGCTGCAAACAGAACTCCTCATTTTGTATCTGAGAAGATTCCTGTTGACTTCAGCGGCTACGATTTTGATGCTAGCTCTTACAGCTGGGCTGTTACAGAGAAAGATGCTTCTAAGAATAAACCAACTGAGTTCTCAGTTGAATACTTCGAAGCAAATGGTACTCAGGTTTATCAGTTGAGTAAGAATGTAAAGGCAATCCGCTTTGTATTGACAGATCCTGGTCAGTTCATTGATGGTGCCGTTTACAATGTTTCTACAACTTTGAAGAAGAACATCTCTTCTGCAGCTACAGAAGTTTGCACAGTTAACGCTTCATTCAAGAAGGTTATGCCAACAAGTGCTCCATCATTCGGTTACCGTGATGGCTTCGATGAGAATACTGAGTATATCAGACCAGATGACGGCAACTATGAGGTACGTAGCAATAATAAGGGTGGTACATTCGACTTCAGAAACACTTTGATTATCAACAACAATGTAACAACTTGGAATGGTATGGACCTCTTTACAGAGGGTACATATATCTTCAATGTTGCTGATGGTACATATAATAATGGAGCATTGGATAAGGCTTCTTGTACTGGTTCATCTTACATCTTGAGAATCAACAATGGTAACAATAACTTGGTTGATAATAGTACAAAGCGTAAGATTTCTGCTCAGTTCGTTTATAAGCGCATCTCTAAGAAGTATGATACTAATTCAGAGAGATACTTATCAAATCAGGACTGGAAGGCTGATTCTCCTACTACTAAGGACATCATTTACAGCACTTGGTCAAAGAACTTTGCTGTTGCTACAAATGGTGGTGAAAAGTGGTCAGGTAAAGGCAAGGCAGGTGAAACAGATTACATTGCACCAGCCAACGTTGTTGAGTGGACATCTGCAGTTGGCACAGCAACTGCTTTGGATTTGTCTAAGGTTACTGTAAAGGTTGATAAGCTTAGCTTGCTCCCTGTAACAACAGGTGTAACTGGTACTACATTGGATAAGTTCTTCGCAAGCAATGTAATTGCTGTAGTTCCTGGTAAGTATGGTGAGGTTTATACAACAGGTACTGGAGATGCTGAGGATCAGATTAACCCTTACTTCTCTGCAACAATTGATCCTGTTGCTAAGACTGTTACTTTGAAGCAGAGCAATCAGGCTACAATTCCTTCAACAGCTAATAAGGGTTTGATTCGCTTCACTATTAAGGATTGCTTCGGCAACAAGAAGGACATCAAATTGCCATTCGTAATTAAGATGCCAACAGTTAGAACTACTGCAAAGAAGCACTAATTTGAAACGATTTACAAGTTAGGAGTGATAAGCTCCACAATGTAAATAAGATACTATTCATTGGGGGCGTTCAGTTTTGAGCGCCCCCTTTATTTTTTGCTTATAAGATGAAGAAATTATTATCTATAATTACTGTCTGTCTTATTGCCATTCTCTCTTTCAATGCCTGCAGCGAAGAGATTAAGAGTACTAATGTCAGTATCAAGCAAATGACAGATTCTACTCTTCTTACTATCATCGATGACCATCAGGTTACATTCGATTACAAGCAGGCTACATTTGACAATGGCTTTGTGATGGCTGGCGACTCTGCAGAAATCAACTATATCGGTTCTCTTTCTGATGATCCGGTAAAGGCAGTTCTCATCAAGCTGATTCCAAAGAAGGGTCATGTAATGAATGCAGTTTACGATCCAAACAAGAAGTTGGAAACAGCTCCAATGACTAAGGAAGAGGTGAAACAGCTTGAGGAAGGTGTTGAGTTCGCTAAAAAGCACCAGCCAAAGAAGAATAAATAAGGTAGATATCCCGATTTATTAATCAATAAAGAACATGATTATGAATACAATGAAATCATTATTCGCTGCTTCGTTGTTGGCCCTCGGCACAACATCGGCTATGGCACAGGCTACTTACACCGACCAGAACGGTGATGAGTATACTTTCAACAAGCATTGGTTCCTGGATTTGCAGGGCGGTGCTCAGTATACACTCGGTGAGGCTAAGTTCGGTGATTTGCTCTCTCCTAACGTTCAGTTGGGTCTGGGCTACCAGTTCTCTCCAGTCTTCGGCATGCGTCTGCAGGCTAACGGTTGGCAGAGCAAGGGCGGTTGGGCTGGATTCCGTGCTCAGAAGGGCGAGACTCCTTACAACGCTCAGTATAAATATAAATATGTGGCTCCTGGTGTTGACTTCATGTTCAACCTCAGCAACCTCTTCTGCGGTTGGAACCCTAACCGTGTATTGAACGTTACTGCCTTCGCTGGTGCAGGTGCCAACATCGCCTGGGATAACGACGAGGTGAATGAGTTGGCTGCTACCATGAAGAACCTGGATGCATACAACCTGGAGTATCTCTGGGATGGTACCAAGGTTCGTCCTTACGGTCGTGCCGGTATCGAGTTGGCATTCAAGGTCAGCAAGTCTGTCAGTCTGATGCTTGAGGGTAATGCCAATGTCGTTTCAGACAAGTACAACTCAAAGAAGGCTGATAACCCAGACTGGTATTTCAATGCTTTGGCTGGTCTTCGTATCAACCTGGGCAAGAGTGCTACCAAGAAGGAGAAGCCAGTAGAACCGGAACCAGCTCCAGCACCAGTTCAGAAGGTCGAGGAGCCAGCTCCTGCACCAGCACCAGTAGAGAAGAAGGTAGAGGAAATCCGTCGTGATATCTTCTTCACCATCAACTCTAACAAGATTTCTGCCA